>Ga0181523_10000103_pt1 | contig 84547 bp, 72 predicted proteins | sample PEATcosm2014_Bin_43_FD_119752 | JGI IMG/M metagenome (GOLD analysis project Ga0181523, IMG submission 119752) | Peatland microbial communities from MTU Mesocosm Facility, Houghton, MI, USA - PEATcosm2014_Bin05_30_metaG | ecosystem: Environmental > Terrestrial > Soil > Wetlands > Peat | place...
ACACGTCCAACTGTTGCTCGTCTTTTCCGCGCATGCCTTCTTCTTATCAGGTTGTGCTGTGGAAACAAGAGAGTTTCGTGGTACTGCGTCCGCTTCACATCGAGTTTTTCCGCAACCTGCTAGTGTGTCTTTGCATGCGGGTGATGCGGATCGTGCACATGCATATGCAATTGCAACTCACGCAATCTATTCTTATCTACTTTAGAAACCGGCAATCGTAGCGGTTCGTTTCGAAAAGTGTCAGCATTAGAAGTGTTTCGGCCCCCAAGTCCGGCAACCGGGCCAGGAGATGCCACTGCGCTAAAGACCATTGCCGTGATTTTGCTCAGGCCTGGCGGGACAGAAAGATTTCCACTCTAGATTCCGTTCCACATTTCAAGCGGATGCCGCAAAGAAGCGGGGTACCTGTATCTTAATAAATTCGGTATACAGCCGCGCTGGCAGTGCTGCTAGCAACCAATGTACTAGCAGAAACAAACTCCTTCATGCGGCTGCTCGGGACGAAGATTATGTCCTCGGCCGAGACTGGAATATCTGCAGCTTTGCCGCGCAGGAGGGCCTTCAGTGGCACTGGTAGCTCTTGCAACCCGTTCGGGGTCCGCCGCAGCATCCTGGTGCCGCCTACAGCAGCAGCGTGCGTTGGTCCTCCCGCTGCGGCCACTAATTGCAACACTGTCACGGCGCCGGTCGAGTTTAAGATGTATCCGCCTGGTTTAGTCACTTCTCCTATTACATAAACCATCGCTGCCTTAGCTACGAACACGGTGTCACCGGGATGTAATTCGACGTTGCTGCGTACCATCTCCGCCGGGTTCTTCGAAAGCTCAACTGTGACAGGGTTTTGCTCGTTGCCTTGATGCGAGATGGTAACTGAACCCGAGGCTTTTTCCGAAAGCCCTCCGGCGGTTTGCAGGATGTCGAATAGCCTGTGCGGCCCCAGAGCCGAATAGACACCGGGCCTAGTGACCTCGCCGGCCACGGAAATTCCGCTGCTGGTGTACTCCTTGACGTATACCGCGACTTGCGGATCGTTAACAATGTTATTTTGGCGCAACTTCGCATCGATGGCCGCTTGCGCTTCACTGCTACTGAGGCCAGCTATTCGAACATAATCGATCAGCGGCATCGAGATGTTTCCCTCGGCGTTCACGCGAGTGTGCACGGAAAGATCAGGCGCGCCGTACACTGTGATCTCTACCTCATCTCCAGGACCGATGACGAGTGCGGACGAATTGGCCGGCGGAGTGGTCTTTTGTTCTGAGGATCCAGCCGGAGGCTGAGTGGCAATTCTCGATGGTTCTGTGGTTGCGTTGCCTTGATGGGTAGCGTCTTGCACAGGGCCGCTGTCCTGTGCCATGGCCACTTGGAGCAACCCAACAATGAGAAGCACAACCACCGGGTTCAAGAGGTGCGAGAGAAAATTCGGAATGCGCTGCATAGATCTACATGATTCTAAGCCGCGCGGTGCAGATGCACAACCCGAATGAGTGATTTGGTGATGTCCTAACGCTGCGTTGATGACTGGTGGCGGCCTCGGGGAATCTTCGCCTGTTCAGTATCAACTCCTGCCAAGAGAATTGTTCCGCAACCGAAGTTTCTTGACCGGTACCCCCCGCTTCGGCGCTACAATGTCATTGCCACATTAGAGATCAAAGTTTCCGGCAGTTTGGCATCGTATCCGTAACCAGGAGGAAGACTTCGTTTCCCGGGTTTGATGTTTCTGGTTTCGTAGCCATATGTCGCCAGCACTGGCCATCAGATTGGAGTGGAGCCCTCAGGCTCCCCATTCGGAAGGAAGATGATATGAACAATCGCATATTCATAACGCTGCTCTTGTCCACAGTACTTGCGCTTCCCGCGTTCGCGCAGCAAACCAATTCAAATTCAAGCGCGCAGCCGGCAGCATCTGCGGATCAAACTGCTCCACCTTCACAGCCCGTGACGGCCACCGGCAAGGAACCGTTGCAACCTAGGAAGGACCAGGATTTCTGGGAGGGCGATGAGCCCGGCTTGGGTTGGCTCGTCTTGCACCCATTTGCCAGCAAGCAGTACGTACGGCGGCAGGTGCAGAGCATCCAGGACCGGGTCAACGAACTCGATGAGCTGACCGCGTCGAACAGAAAAATGATCAGGGACGTGGATGCCCGTGCCCAGCAAGGCATTCAGTTGGCTTCCACCAAGACCAAGATGGCCGATGAGCATGCGCTAGAGGCCGCCAACACGGCTCAGATGGCCCATCAGACGGCGACCGCCGTTGACACCCGCCTCTCCACAGTCGAGACAGTGGTCGGGAACATCGATCAGTACAAGTCCGCGTCGCTGACCGAGGTTCATTTCCGCACCGGCCAGACCGTGTTGAGCAAGCAGGCCAAGGACGCGCTTGATGAGATAGCTACCCAGGTGAAGAATCAGCACGGTTACGTCATCGAAGTGCAGGGCTTCTCTTCGGGTCAGGGCCAAGCCGCGATCGCAAACTCCCGGAAGATGGCGGACTCGGTGATGCGTTATTTGGTGTTGAACCACGAGATTCCGGCCTACCGCATCTACGTGATTGGGATGGGCAACGCTTCTGGTGCCAAGCGCACGAGGGGTACACGCGTAGAAATCAGCCTGCTGAAGAACGATCTCGAGCAGGCTGCCAAACAATGAAGAACGGTGTGGGAAGTGTGGTAGTCCCACGTAAAGGAGTGATAAGTCCATGCAGTCCGATTCCGACAGCAAGAAAAAACCGTATTCTCCTCCCACCGCAACAAAAGTGACCCTAGAGCAAGCGAAACAGTTCGTGGCAGACCATTCCAATTGCAGCGATCAGGAAGCAATGGATTTATTGGAGTCGCTACGCCGAGAACAGCAGCAGAATACAAAGTAGCCTACTACCGCATATTGCATCACTACCGAATTGTTCGCGTTCGTAGGTCGCTGGAGGGACCCGAGTGGGAACACGGCGGAAACCTGCGCGATTCTGACCACGACGCCAAATGTTCTGACATCTGCTGTCCATGGCCGCATGTCAGTCATCCTGCTGCCAGAAACATTTGCCCACAGCAAGCCGGGTGATGTATATTTCGTGGAACCAAATACTACGAATTTCCTACGCTTGTAAGAAAACCTCGTCTGGAAGAAGAGACGGAGAATCCATTCTGCGAGCTTGGCCTGAAATGCCGTTTGTTTTAGCCGAAAGGGAAGTCTGATTTTGACGCTCCTGTTCTTTGGGCTGTTTGCATTCTCGTTGGTTGTATCATTTGTGGCTACGCGCCAAGTGCGAGACAAGGCCACGCGCCGAGGATGGGTTTCCCTCCCGCAGCACGGTCGCCATATCCATGAATCTCCTCTTCCCCGGCTGGGAGGCGTAGCGATTTTCCTGGCTTTCTCGGCCAGCTTGAGCGTGTGGCTGGGGCTCTCCCTGATATTTCCCCGCCTGGTTGATGGACTCGCGCCCATCATGCTTCTCCGGATTTATGTTCCGGCTTGCCTGATTTTTTGTCTCGGCATCTACGATGATCTCCACGGCGCCGGCCCGTATTTGAAGTTTGCCGTGCAGGCGATCGCCGGTGCGATGCTCTTCGCGGGCGGAATGCGGATTCTCGATCTGCCCGTGATCTTCGGCTCCCACCCACTGCCCTGGTTCGTCGGGTTGCCACTCACGGTGTTATGGGTCGTGGCGGTTACCAATGCTTTCAATCTCATCGATGGCCTGGATGGTTTGGCCGCCGGATCGGCCTTGTTTTCGACGATGGTGTTTTTTGTCGTCACGCTGATTAATCATTCGTGGCTGGGCTCCCTGATGAGCGTGACACTCGCCGGCGCTATTCTGGGATTCCTGCGCTTCAACTTCAATCCGGCCCAGATTTTCCTGGGTGACTCGGGCAGCCTGTTCATCGGTTTCATGCTCAGCGCGCTGGCTCTGGCAGCATCGCAGAAAGCGCCGACGTTCGTGGCGGTTGCTATCCCGGTGGTCTCGTTTGGATTGCCGATTCTGGAAACGGTGCTCTCCATCCTGCGACGGCTGATCAGCGGGCGCCCGATTTTCACCGCCGATCGCGAACACATCCACCACAAGTTGCTGCAGATGGGTTTTTCGCATCGCCAGGTGGTGATCGTTCTCTACGCCGTCTCCGCAATATTTGCCCTGCTCAGCATATTCCTGATTTGGCCGACGGGCAGCACCCTGGGACTGGTGCTGGCGATCGTTGGGACCGGCATCTGGCTGGGAGTCCAGCACCTGAACTACCTCGAGTTTGGCGAACTGCGGCGAGTGGCGCAGCGCGCCATTGGCCAGCGGCAGATCGTGATCAACAATCTTTTGGTGCGCCGCGCGGTCGAGGAACTCAAGGTGGCCGGCGATTTCAATCAGGTGCGCAGCGTCCTGGTTGCCGCCTTCGAGAGCAACGATTTCGATGCGTTCGAATTGCACCTCAAGTCGTTTCCCGGTGATCAAGCGATGCCCGGCGAAACCAACCGCCACTTTCACTGGAGCAAATCTCCTCACATGGTGGCAATTTCCAACGAGCCTTCATGGAAGCTGACGCTGGACCTGGTGACAACTTCGAAACGGCAGCGCGGCTCACTCGACGTCTACCGCATCTACAGCCACCGTGCTCTTCAACTGGATGTCAACCTCCTGACTTCCGAGTTTCCCTTTATCCTCGCCGACGCGCTCGATCGAGTGCTGACCATGCCCGAGGTTCTCATGCCGGCAGGGCAAAGCGACACTCCGTTTCTTGCCGCGAACCTGTAACAAGCTGCGCCAGAAGATCATTAGATTAACTCGAAGCGGATGGCCCGGGCCTCCGCTCGCAAATTACTTCTTTGGCGGCTGCATTTCAGTAAACCCATTGCCCTAGGCAGGGCAGCTAAAGAGAGCAAGGCAAGTATAGCCATTGGTTAAAGTGCATAAACTGCGCCGAATGTCCCGTTTGCAGCGTATCAGGGCCACTGCTGTCTGACTCTTGTCCGCATCTCAAGGCCTGCCAGGTTGGTAGGCCTTTTTCCGCGGACCGAGCCCGCCAGGTTGGTAGGCCTTTTTCCGCGGACCGAGCCCGCCAGTCCGATATAATCCACAGCTTCAGATGACACTCACCTCAGGCCGACGCCAAGCCTTACGACATCCAATCCTGATGCTCAACTGGAGCAGCATCCCCAATTACACAGGGATTAGTGGACTGTTTACCAGATGAGTCTAGAATGACTGACATGCAGAAACGTTATTTGATTGTAAGTGCGATGGCGATCGCGCTTGGGTTTGGCGTGGTTAGGTGGGCGTGGGCCCAGGAGTATGAGGGGCCGATGTCGGCATTGCGGTTTGTGGTCGTGCGCGACTACAACGGCAAGCCGGTGAGGGATGCCGCAGTCGTACTGCATCCGGTGGATCGGAAGGGAAAGCAGTCGCGCGGCGGGATGGAGTTGAAGACGGACAACGATGGGCGCACGAATATTGACGGGATTCCGTATGGTCCGCTGCGGGTGCAGGTGCTGGCGCCGGGTTTCCAGACTTTTGGGGAAGACTACGAGATCAACAAGCCGGAGTTGCAGATTACGGTGAAGCTGAAGCGTCCGGGGGCGCAGTACTCGTCGCAGCCGAATCAGGGAGACGCGAAGAAAAATGACGACAAGAAACCGGCGGAGCAGAGACCGCAGTGATCAGAGGCGCAATGACAGAGGTGCGGGTGAGGTTGCATATGAAAAGAAAGTTTTCGATGGTGATGGTGGTGGCTATCGTACTGGGATTCGGCGCTGGGTTGGCGTGGACTCAGGAGGATGAGGGGCCGACGTCACGTTTGCGGTTTGTGGTGGTGCGCGACTCCGACGGTAAGCCGGTGAGGGATGCGGCGGTGGTACTGCATCCGGTAAAACGCAAGGGGAAGCAGGCGCAGGGAGAGATGGATCTGAAGACGGACGCAGAGGGGCGGACGAGCGTTGACGGGATTCCGTATGGTCCGCTGCGGGTGCAAGTGCTGGCGCCGCATTTCCAGAGTTTTGGGGAGGACTACGAGATCAACAAGGCGGAGATGGAGATCACAGTGAAGCTGAAGCGTCCGGGCGGGCAGTACTCGGTGTACGAGAATCACGGGGACGATAAGAAACCGCAGTAAGGCGCCGGGGTGGAGGAAGGAATTGCATTTGTGGGAGTGACAGGGAGAGCCGTGTGCCCTACAATCGGCTGCCATGGGATCGCAGGAACTCACCGTCGAGCGCTATGCAGGAGTGGCGGACGATCAGCGGATTTTGCTGTTGCGTGGGCCGATCACGATCGAAACCGCGCCGCGATTCGAGCAAGCAGTGCACCACGAGTGCGCGGAAACGATGATTCTGGATTTGACGGATGTCCCTTACATTGATTCGGTGGGATTAGGATCGCTGGTGAAGGTGTACGTATCGCATCAGAAAACGGGACGATGCCTGGTGCTGACAGGCATGAAGCCGCGAGTGCGCAAGATTATGGAAATGACCAAGGTGAACGAATTTTTCGTGACGTTTGGCACGACGTGGGAGGCGGTGGAAGCGCTGGCCAACACCGGGACGGCTTGAAGGGAAGTGGGCTAACCGCGGCAGTTCATGGGACGTAGGGCTGGTTTCATGAATGCTATGGTCAGCCTGCCAAGGACTCAATTGCATTTACTGCGTCCGGCGGGAGCGTGAGGGCGCGGCTGGCCAGATCCTGCTTCATGTGCTCTCCGTCGGAGGTGCCGGTCAGAGGCAGAATTCCGAGGGTGCGGGCGAAGCTGAACACGACCTGGGCCGGCGTGACATTGGCGCTCGCGGCCAGACTGGCAGTCGTTAGTCTGGCGATCACAGGATGGCGTAGCACCTCCTGGTTCGCTGTGAGAAGCGAGAACCCCTGATAAATGATTTTGCGTTCCCGGCAGAACAATCGCACGGCGCGGTCCCAGCCCAGGCGGGCGTAGCATCGGTTTTGCACAAATGCGGGAAGTTCGGCGCGGCCGGCTGCCATTTCCTGTAGGTGACGCAGAGAAACATTGCTTACGCCGAGGAAACGGGTGCGGCCGGCATCGCGCTCTTGGCGCATGGCCTCCCAGACTTCGATGTCGGCATCGGTCCAGTCCTGGTTGGAGCAGGGCCCGTGCAGCAAGTAACTGTCAACGTAGCCGGTCGCGAGATGGTGGAGCGAACTGGTCATTGACTGAGCGACCTGAACGGAAAGCGAGGCTGCGGGGTCGTAAGGCAGGCGGTGGTCCTGACCGGGTTGATAAGTAAATTTCGTTTGCAGAAAAAGATCGGCGCGCGTGACCAAGCCGGCGCGATAAGCGGCGGCTAATCCCTGGCCCACTCCTTCTTCGAAGTAATGCCGCCGCTGGTTCGCCGTGTCGATGGCTCGAAAACCCATGCGCAGCGCGAGTTCGGTGAGGGCCGGGGTGCGATCTTCCTTCCACGCGGTGCCGAAGAGAAAATCGGGAACTGGTGAACGTGGCTGGGGCATTGAATTATTCACGCGACCACGGGAATGTTGCGAAATCGTTATCTAGCAAGGATCTGGTTACCGGGTCAAGTTCCCCGTTGTGGTTGTGCGCCCGCTCGGCGAAGTTGACGATCATCGCGTGCTTTCTTGCGTACTACCTCGCGTACCATCCTCTGTGACCGTCCTGAGAAAATCAACCGCAGTGACCTAAGGAATATCTTTTTTTGTAGGCTGGCTGACTTGGGGAAGGCAAACACTGTACTATCAACTTTCTGCATGAGACCGCCTCGGCCTTTCACAGCTGCACCCCGGAGTCTTTCGTCCGCATTCCGGAGTTGCTCATCGTTATTCCGGAACTGCTCACCGCTGCTTGTTGTGACGGGGCAGGCCCATGGGTGGGTAGAGTTCTCTGGCCGCGCTGTGCGCGCGCTGGCGGTCGGGGTTCTGCCCGGAATGTTCCTACTGCGAACGACCCGCGAGGAGATTTACAACATTCTCTGGGCGCTGGTGTTTGGCTTCGCCACGCTGAATATTTTGAGCCTGGGGGCACGCCGTTTCGAACAGGACAAGGGGCTGAGCTTTGGCGAGATTCTGGCGATTCTGGTGGTGGTGGTGTCGATCGTTCTGCTGGGTTGGGAAATGCTGTATCTGTTCCATATTCTGCCGATTCGCCTCACGCCGCGCTGAGGCGGATTGCGGTATGATCGCGTGTAGTGAAACGCGAATCCAATTTTCGTGAGTCTAGTTTTGACGTGACTTGTCCTTGCTGCGGCGCGGTCATGAAAATCGACGCGGCGACGCGCAGCATCATAGCGCATACTGCGCCCGTTAAGCCGAAAACCTTCAACGACATGGAAGAAGCGGCTCGCGCCATGAAGGAACAGGACAGCCGGCGCGACTCGATTTTTCGCCAGTCGATGGAAGCGCAAAAGCATGCCTCGGAGCTGCTGGAGAAAAAATTCCAGGAGGCGGTGAAGAAAGCCAAAGAAACGCCGGACACGGGAAAGCCGATCCGGGATTTCGATTTGGACTGAGGTGTTGCGGCTTTCTCACCGCCGAGACGCCGAGCACGCCGAGAAAAAGCAAATACTTGAATGACTCGTCCTCTTTTTCTGGGGCATCGCGGGGCTCGGGCTTCTCGGCAAATTGCTGAAAATACTTTGGCTTCGTTCGAGCTTTGCTTACGGCATGGCTGCGACGGGTTCGAATTCGACGTGCGGCTTTCCGCCGACGGGCAAGCTGTGATCTGCCACGACGCGACCGTCGGGGCGATGAAGATTGAGAAGACGGCGTCGAAGAGCCTGGCGTTGCCCACACTGGAAGATGTTCTAGGGCAGTTTGCGCAGCGGGCATTTCTCGATATCGAGTTGAAGGTTGCGGGACTCGCGCCGCAGACGGTCGCAGTATTGCGCAAACATCCGCCGCAAAAGGGATACGTTGTTTCGTCGTTTCTTCCCGATGTGCTCACGACAATTCACGATCTCGATCCGGCGATCCCGCTGGGATTTCTTTGCGAGACTCGGCATCAACTTCGATGTTGGCGCGAGATGCCGGCGGAGTGGGTGATTCCGCAATTCAAATTGGCGGATGGGGGATTGGTCGAACTGGTTCGTGCGGCAGGAAAAAGAATCATGGTTTGGACAGTGAATGGCACCGAGCGCATGCGTGAGTTCGCGGTGCGCGGCGTGGATGCGATTATCTCGGATGAGACGGAATTGATGGTTCGGTCGCTGCAATAGGTGCGGGAACATTTGACGAGCATCGCCGCCATTGCTCGTGGAATTTACCTCATTTACATTGAACAGGATGCCCACTACAGGCGAACGATTCGAGCGAGCGGTTCAGATCATGGCACGGTTGCGGGGTCCGGGTGGATGCCCGTGGGACCGCGAACAGACCTTCGACACCATCAAGCCCTACACGCTGGAAGAGACTTACGAAGTCCTCGAAGCGATCGACAATCGTGATTGGCCGGAATTAACCGGCGAATTGGGCGACCTTCTGCTGCAGGTGCTGTTTTATTCGCAGATGGCGAACGAGGAAGGCCATTTTTCGGTGGATGATGTGCTGGACCGGCTCTCCAACAAATTGGTAGATCGGCATCCGCACGTGTTTGGTGATGTAAAGGCGGACACTCCTGTCGAAGTGCTGCGCAACTGGGAGGCGCTGAAAGCGGAAGAGAAAAAGAAACGGCTGGCAGCGGGCGCAGGCGAGAAGCCGAAGCAGGCTGACGACGCGGATGGCGTCGCTGATCAGTCAGTGCTCGCGGGCGTGTCGTCGAAAATGCCCGCGCTGATGGAGGCTTATAAGCTCAGCTCGCGCGCGGCGCACGTGGGATTTGACTGGCCGGAGATGGAAGGGCTTTTTGCCAAGCTCGAAGAAGAGACAGCGGAGTTGCGGGAGGAACTGAAGGCCGTGCCCATGCTTCCTCTCAAAGGTCGATCGCTGGGGACGGGAATTGCCGGGTCAGGGAAGCCGCGGGTTCCGCCAGAGCTGCGCGAGCGTCTGGAAGATGAAGTTGGAGACATGTTCTTCGTTCTGGTGAACATTGCGCGCTTTCTGGCGCTTGATCCGGAGTCGGCGTTGAGGAAGACGAATCGCAAGTTCAAGCGCCGGTTCCAATGGATGGAGGAGCGCCTGCGGGCGAGCGGGCGAGCGCCACAGCAGGCTTCGATGGACGAACTGGAAGCACTATGGCAAGAGGCGAAGCGGCAGGAAAAACCAGCGTGACCGGAGCGACCAAGATATCAACGACCGGCGCGGTGATCATCCGCAAGTGCGAAGCGCTGGCGGAGATGCAGGCCTGCTTTGGGCTCCAGAAAGAAGTATGGAAGTTCTCGGATGCGGACCTGGTTCCGGTGCGGATGTTCGTTGTGGCATCGAAGATCGGCGGCCAGGTGATTGGGGCTTTCGTTGATAGAAACGACCAAAGAAACGACGAAAGGGAAAGCGAGGGACGGGACGACGAAAAGGAACTGATCGGCTTCGCGCTCGCGATTCCGGGAATGCGGGAGGGCCACTGCTATCTGCACTCGCACATGCTGGCCGTCCGCCAGCAATATCGCAATGGGGGACTGGGACGGCGTATGAAGCACTATCAGCGTGAAGATGCTCTGGCGCGGGGTTTCGAGCTGATGGAATGGACGTTCGATCCGCTGGAAGTCAAGAACGCGTATTTGAATATCGAGAAGCTGGGTGCGATCGCGCGGCGCTACAACGTGAACCAGTACGGGATTACATCGTCGCCGTTGCAGGGTGGTCTGCCCACCGACCGACTGGTGGCGGAGTGGTGGATGAGGTCAAAGAGGGTCGAAGCAGTACTGGCGGATGCTCCGATGGCGCCGTTCGAATGTCGCACGCGCATCGATGTGCCGGCGGAGGTTTACGAATGGAAGGCCGAGGCGACGACGCGGGCGCAGGCGCTGGCAGTGCAGGAAAGGAATCGTGAGCGGTTCCAGCGGGCGTTTGCCGAAGGACTGAGTGTGCTTGGCTACGAACGCGGCGAGTGCGGGAATGGGCGGTTCCTGCTGGGAAAGTGGGACGAAGGCTGGCAATATTAGCGGGCTGCGGAGTCTGATTCTCTCCGGGGACGCAGCTTGCCTCGTCTCCCGCCGCGTCCAGAGGAGACGGGGCAAGCCCCGTCTCACAGGCGGAAGGATTTATGGCGTCGCTACAGCGATGCCCTGATACGAACCACAACTCATTATGAAAATCGAATCTGTGACTCTGCGTGAGATTCACATGCCGCTCGTGCATTTTTTTGAAACGAGCTTTGGCCGGGTTCACAGCCGCCGCATCCTGCTGGTGAGCGTCGAGGCCGATGGAGTGCGCGGGTGGGGTGAGTGCGTTGCTGGAGAAGATCCTTATTACAGCCCGGAGTGGACGGAAACTGCGTGGCCCACGATCAAGGATTACTTGGCGCCCCTTCTGCTGCAGAGCGAGTTGGATGCGGGCCGGGATTGTGCGGCGCGGTTTGCCAGAGTTCGCGGACACCGCATGGCGAAAGCGGCGCTGGAAAACGCGGTATGGGATGCGGAGGCGCGGCAGAAACGGCAACCTCTATGGAAGTTGCTGGGAGGAACACGGCGCGAGATTGCTTGCGGCGTATCAATCGGCATTCAGGACTCGCCGGAACAACTTCTGCGAAAGATCGAAACTGAGCTGGAGGCGGGATACCGGCGGATCAAGATCAAGGTTAAGCCGGGATGGGATTTGAATGTGCTGGAGAAGATCCGCGCGCGCTGGGCGGATATTGTTCTCAGTGTAGATGCGAATTCGGCCTACACGCTTGACCAGGTCGAGCACCTGCGCAAATTCGATGCCTTCAACCTGCTGATGATCGAGCAGCCGTTGTGGAACGACGAAATCTATCTTCACGCGCGGCTGCAGAAATCCATCGAGACGGCGATCTGTCTGGACGAATCGATTCTTAATGCGCGCGACGCCGATTTCGCGCTCGAGACCGGCGCCTGCCGGATCATTAATATCAAGGTGGGCCGCGTGGGCGGCTTCAGTGAGGCGACGAAGATACACGATGTCACCGTGCGGCACAACGTTCCGGTGTGGTGCGGCGGGATGCTGGAATCGGGGGTGGGCCGCGGGCATAATATCGCGTTGTCGACGCTCGAAAATTTCCGCTTGCCGGGAGATGTGTCGGCATCAAAGCGCTATTGGAAAGAGGACATCATCGAGCCCGAAGTCGAAGTCCGCGCTGATGGAATGATTGCCATCAGTGACGCGCCCGGAACAGGCTACGAGGTGCGCGAAGACCTGGTGCGGAAGTTCACCGTGCGCGAAGAAACGTTTCGCGCCGGGAACGCTTAGCGCCCTATGGTTGCTGTGACCACAGGCAGCTGCGAGATGTGCTCGGCTTGGACAGCCGCGGGCGGCTGTCCCTCAGCGGACGGGCGAGACGCCCGTCCTCACACGAGCGCCTCACCTGTGGGCGAGTTTGCTGGCAGCGGGTTTGTCGGCGGAAAGGGTGGCTTCTTCCTTCTTCAGCAGTTCCAGCGCCTGGGCGAACGTCAGGTCCGAGGGAACCCGCTTGAAGCCGCTGAAAACCTCCGTCGAGCTGATGTTGAGATTCTTAAACAGCAGTATCTTTCCGGTGAAGCTCAAGGCCATGCTTGAAATTTCCCAGAGATCGTCGCCAACCTCCTGCTGCTGAACCATGAAGCGGCCGCCGCGATCGAGGTGGCCGAGAATCCCCCACCCGAAGCCGACTGGCTTGAAGAGCGTGCCATCAATGCTGGCGATGCGGTAATGGACGGCGTCCACCAGCAGGTAGCCCTGCATGCCGGGCAGGACTTCTTCGACGTGCGTGGGCGGTACGTAGCGGGGATTGGGCCGGAACTTCAATTTGACCAGAGGGTCGCCGGCCCGGCCAATGCCTGCTGAGCCCTGTTCTTCCCCTGCGTACTCGAACAGGAAGGCATCGGGCATTGCGCGCATGATGCGCATAGTGCGCTGGTCGCTCTCGCGTTCTTGCTCGCGCTTCCTTTTCAGTTCTTCGGGATGGTGGATGAAACGTTCGACGCGCGCCTCTTCCGCCTGGCGCTGTTCGGGAGTCAGAGGTTTGCCGTTGTAGGCGATCACCAAGCCGGCAGTAGCCTCCTTGGTTTCGACATAGAGTCTCGTGGTGGAGCCTTGAGGCGTCGTCTTGGTGCCGCGAAACAGGAAGCGGGCGGTGTCGTCATTGGACGCCTTAATCTCGTTCTGCACCGCTGCGCGCACCAGTTGCAAGGGATCCCGATAGGAAGAAACCGTCGCTGACTGCCCGGCAAAACTGGCCGCGGCGAGCAGCAGAATCCAGGCGCTCCGGTGGGCGATACTCGGAGCCATGGAGTTGCGCGAGATCGAGTTGACGACCGCCATGATGGGACCGGGCACGTATACGCCGTTCAGATCTCTTACCTGCTTCCCTCATGGTAGCAAACCGGAGACTGTATCGGAGTGAAGCCGCAGTTCCATGCGCTGCTGTAAGTTCCTGATGGAGAATGATTTCCGGCTACGTTACTGACCGCAAGAGGGCGGAATGATTTACAATCGGTTCATTCGCGGCGAACAGAGCGCGAGGAGATGGAGGCCAAAGCATGGATGCTCCGCTGACCGGAGAGGGCGCCCACATCGGCAAGTCGGTGGTAATCAAGGGAGAGCTGTCGGGCTCCGAAGACCTGTACGTGGATGGCAGCGTCGAAGGCAAAATTGAGCTCCGCAACCACAGGCTGACGGTCGGGCCCAACGGAATCGTCAAGGCCGACGTCAGCGCCAAAGCGGTGGTGATTCAGGGTAAGCTGGATGGCAGCGTGAATGCCTCCGAGCGCGTGGAGTTGCGAAAGTCAGCTGTGGTAACTGGCGACGTGACCACGCAGCGCATTGCCATTGAAGAGGGCGCCTTCCTGAAAGGGAAGGTTGATGTTCAGAGAGAGGCCGGAAAGGCGGCGCCCGCGTCTTCGTAAGTGATGACGGGCTGATCGCGCGACCGGGCGCACTGGTCACCATGTTCTATGGCATCTGTTTCTGACAACGTAATGAAATTCTTTCGCAGCTCTTCGAACCAGGCTGCGGGCTCCTCAGTCCCGCAGAAGCTAACCCGCCGGTCGAGCGGCATGGGAGAGGTTTCCCGGCTGCTGAATTCGCAGGAGGGGCTGTGCGTGCTCGACATGGGCTCGACCTCCGCCAACAACATCCGCTTTTTCACCGGTAAGGGACACAAGAACTACAGTGAAGATTTGTTGCGGTCGTCACTCGACCCGGCGTTGCGCATTCAGGACGCCGCAGGAAACTCGGTTCTGGACAGCAAGAGATTTCTGGATGAGAACCTGAAGTACGCGAACGCTCACTTCGACATAGTGCTGTGCTGGAATCTTCCGGATTACATGGAAGAGAGCCTGGTGAAGCCAACCATCGACCGTTTGTGGTCGGTGATGAAACCGGGCGGCTACCTGCTGGCGTTTTTCCACACGCGCGAAGCGGGCCCGGACTCGACCTGCTATCGCTATCACGTGACCGGCACCGACATGCTGGAGATGCAAGAGGTGAAGTTCGCACCGCCCGGGCGTCCCGCGTCTGAAAAACAATCTCCGCGCCTGCAGCGCGTGTTCAACAACCGGCACATTGAAAACCTATTCCGGGATTTTGCTTCGATCAAGTTTTTCCTGGCGCGCGATGCCATCCGGGAAGTGCTGGTGGTGCGCTAGTCGGGGTACCCCCTCCCCTCTATTTGGAATCATGGGGTTACGGGCTAAAACGACCAAAATCTAGGAGTTTAAAAGAGTTAAAGTCAAAATCTAGATAACACAGGAGTTAGGAGTGGACCTAACTTACGCCTGGCCTTTAGAGTCGGCTCCCGACTTACTAAGTCGAGCTGAATATCAATTTCAAAGAACTTAGTGCTAACTACGGCTGCGGCCGCTTTGGGCTATAGTTCTATTATCACTGCCCATGTCAAGTAGTATTTCAGATCGTGCCACGGCCCTTTCAGAATTGTCCCATGTGACGGCCGCAATGTTTACAAGTTGGACATGCAGGTTGGACACGTTTTCATGTGAGCCAGGCGCGCCTTGTGAGCTTGCCGATACGCTTCCATTTCTTCTTTCTGGTGCTTCCGCTTGGCCTTCTCCGAAAGCCTCGGCTTAACCTCGTTGCGGTACAGAAAAGAAGTCCATGCCGCGTGCGCGCGGTCCTCACGATCTTTTAGTCGTTTGTAGGCGGTGCATTCTGATTCAACCACAACGCGATGATAATTGAAAAACTTCTCAGCGGCTAAAGCCGGAATGAAAATTCGATGCTTGCGGCGCGGCTGAAGCCGCGCCCTTTCAAAACAAACTCGAAGTGAGCCACTACGGGGAATCTGAGCCCGTTCCTGTTTTCAGCGATCTCTTGATAATATGGAGAGTCAGGCATCGGTTCCGCGCGACGTTTTCCCGCCAATCCCGCCAGGTCCGGAAGGAAGCAACGGTAACGGGCTCTTTCGTGTGCAGTGGAGCGCCGGTGCCTGGCTTTTGTTTTGCGCGCGGAAGCTCCCAGGTTAGCGCCCAAACGACGGGCGCGAACCTGGGGCACCGAGCCCCAGGTCATGACCAAACGTCTTTATTACGACAGTTCTGAAATCCTCGAGTTCGATTCGGCGGTCGAGGACGTCGCAGCACTTTCCCCCGAGCAATCGCGCCCAGCCGTTATCTTGCGGGAAACCGCTTTCTATCCCACCAGCGGCGGCCAGGTGCATGACACTGGGTGGCTGACGATCGACGGAGGTGGTCGCGCGGAAGATCGGCTGCGAGTAACCGAAGTTGCGGATGCGGAGGACGGCAGGATCGTCCACTATCTGGAAGCACCGGCGAAAATGCCGCTAGCGGGCGCTGCAGTGCACGGGAGCATCGATCTCGAACGCCGCCGCGACCATATGCAGCAGCATACTGGACAGCATGTCCTCTCGGCCGCTTTTATCGAGCTTTATCAGATGCCGACGGTTTCGTTCCACATGGGCGAAGACTATTGCTCGATTGATCTGGCCGCACCTTCGGTAAGTTCGGAGCAGATTGCCGGGGCCGAGAAGCGGGCCAATCAGGTTGTGTTTGAGAATCGTCCGGTGCGGATTCGCTATGTTTCCCGTGCGGAAGCGGAGAGGCTTGGCCTGCGCAAACTGCCTCCGGCGGAGCGCGACGAATTGCGGTTGGTCGAGGTCGCGGATTTCGATGTGTCGGCGTGTGGCGGAACTCACGTGAGCTCGAGCGGGCAGATCGGTTCGATCGTTCTTCGGAAAAGCGAAAGGGTGCGGCAGGGAACGCGAGTGGAGTTTGTCTGCGGCGGTCGCGCAGTTCGCATGGCGCGGCGGGACTACAGTGCGCTCAGCGAGGCGGCCGCACTTTTCTCGTCTCAGCTGTGGGATGTGCCGGATCAGATCCGCAAGAGCGTCGAAGAGAGCAAGCTAGTGCGCAAGCAAAGAGAAGATGCGCTCGATCAACTGGCTGAGCTTATGGTTTTGGACGCGCTTCGGGATTTGCCGGTCACGAACGGGCGGAAGATAGTAGTGCGCGCGTTTTCGGATCACGACATCGGCTTCGCTAAGCTGTTTGCCCAGAAAGTGACCAGAGCGGCTACGCCGGCTATCGCGCTGGTGGCGAGCAGTGTGGATCCCGCGGGGCTCGTTTTCGCGCAAACTCCATCGCTGACTCTCGCGCAGGGTTCCGGCGGAACGCCCGGCGCGCCGGTTGACATGGATGCGTTGCTCAAGCAGGTGTTGTCGTCGGTTGGAGGGCGCGGCGGCGGAAGCCGCGATTTCGCCCAGGGTGGAGTTCCGGCGGGCTCGAAGATCAAGGTTGAGCAGCTTTTGCAGCAGGCCGCGGGTACAATCGTAGGCTGATCCCGCAGCGCACGCGCCATCTTGCGGGAAGAAAGCCATCGGTGGAGCGATCGGCGTCCTCGGCCGTCCGGCAGCGCGGCCGGGCGGGGACGCCCGGCTCTCCACCAGCAAGTGACCTTGATGCCGGAACCGCGGCTGATACTCGTCAATCTGCTGATCGAGCTGGGCGTGGCTGCGGCCGTGTCGAGCGCGCTGGTGCGCTCCAAAGAATTTAAGAGTCTGCTCTTCCGTGAGCAACGCGAAACCCGGCGCAAGATTTATCTGGCGTTGTGGATGGCGATCCCCATCGCACTCGGCGTCTGGATCCGTGTCAGCGTTAAAAGCTTCCTGGCTGGCGACCTGTCGCTGGAAACCGCGCTGCTGCTGGGCGTGGTGGGCGGGCGCTTGTCGGGAGGGCTCGGCGGAGCGCTGATGTCGCTGCCTGCGGCAGTGCACGGAGAGTGGGCCAGCTTGCCGCTGAATGTGCTCGCGGGAATTATCGCCGGGCAGTTGCGCCGGGTTGCGCCCGAACAGGAAGATATCTGGTCGTTCTCGCCGTTCATCGACCTCACGCTCTATCGCATGATTCGCAGGAATCTGCCGCGGCCGCGCGTGTTCGATTGGCAGATCGCTTTTTTCGTGACCATCGTAGGCATGCGTTTTCTACAGACGGAAATCTGGCGCTTCTGGCCGAACTCCATTTTCAGCCTGGAAAGCCCTGGCCTGTGGGGGAATGGCGCTGGCGGAACTCTGAACGGGTATTTGGTGGAGAGCGCGATCTACCTGACCGTGGTCATGGTGGTGGGCACGGAACTGAAAATCTTCAACAGCGTCCGCATTCAGATAAAACTCGAAGAGCAGGAGCGGTTGCTGCTGCAGGCGCGCATGGTGGCGTTGCAGAATCAGATCAACCCGCACTTCCTGTTCAACACGCTGAATTCCATTTCGTCGCTGGTGCGCTTCGATCCCGACACGGCGCGGGAGATGATCCTGAAGCTCGCGGCCATTCTTCGCCGCCTGCTGCACAGTGCGGAGTCGTTCGTTCCGCTGCGCGAGGAGGTGGAGTTCATCGACAATTATCTGGACATTGAAGTCGTGCGCTTTGGACGGGACACGCTCAAAGTCGTCAAGGACCTCGATCCGGAATCTCTTGCCGTCATGGTTCCCAGCATGCTGCTGCAGCCGCTGGTGGAAAACTGCATCAAGCACGGACTTTCTCCAAAAGTCGAAGGCGGCAGCATCACGCTGCGCAGCCGGCTGATCAAATCGCGCCTGGTGGTCGAAGTGGAAGACGACGGTGTCGGTATGGGGGCAGCGCAATTGCTTGAGCAGCCCGATGGTTTTGGCGGTGGCGGCATCGGCATGGCCAACGTTGCCGAGCGTCTGAAGGTGCTCTATGGCGATGCCGCGAAGATGATGATCGAAAACCGCGAAGGCGGGGGCACGCTGATCCGGTTGCGGCTGCCCATTTTGCCTAATCCGGAAGAGCTGATGACGACTTTGACGAGCGCTCCAGCACCTTTCGGTAAAAGTCTTCATAAAGCGGAATGATCTTGCTGGCGCAGAACTTTTCCTGGGCGGCGGCACGCGCCCGTTTCCCCATGGCGCGCAGCGCGGATTCATCGTTCAGCAGCTCGATGGCGTAACGCGCCATGGTTTCCACGTCGCCGACATCGGCCAGGAATCCGGTCACACCGTGCTCGATCAGTTCCGGCACTCCTCCGGAGCGGGTGGCAATGGGGACGACCTCACAGGCCATCCCTTCCAGTGCTGCGAGCCCGAACGTTTCCAGTTCGCTGGGCATCAGCAGCACGTCTGAGATAGCCAGTTTCTCGCGGACCTGATCCTGTTTCCCGAGAAACAGCACGTGCTCATGAATGCCTTTCTGGACCGCCAGCCACTCCGCCTGGGAACGATCGGGCCCGTCGCCAATCAGTAACAGCTTGGAAGGAATTTTCTTGCGGACACGGTCAAAAATTTCGACCACATCCAGAACGCGTTTCACCGGGCGGAAGTTGGAAAGGTGCACCAGCAAGCGCTCGTCGTTCCGGACATACTCGCTGCGCTTTTCCAGCCATTCCGGTTTGCGCAGGTAGTCGTCGCAGTTGACGAAGTTCGGGATAACTTCGATGTGGTTCTTGATGTCGAAAACCCTCAGGGTGCGGGTCCGCAAATACTGCGAAATGGCCGTCACGCCGTCGCTCTGCTCGATGGAAAAACGGGTAATCGGGAGATACGAACGGTCGAGCCCGACCAGAGTGATGTCGGTGCCGTGCAGGGTGGTGACAAATGGTAAATGGCGCCGCGGTGGAGTTGCCGCCAGCATCTGCTTGGCCAGCATCGCACTCACTGAATGCGGGATCGCATAGTGCACGTGCAACAGATCGAGTTCGTAGAGCTGCGAAACCTCGGCCATGCGCGTCGCTAGCGCCAGATCGTACGGAGGATATTCAAACAGCGGATAGCGCGTGACCTCGACCTCATGATAATGAATGTTTGGCTCCGGCCCGGTCAGACGAATGGGCTGCGAATAGGAGATGAAATGAATCTCGTGGCCCCGGCGGGCGAGCTCAAGCCCCAATTCAGTAGCGACAACTCCGCTGCCGCCGTAAGTTGGATAACAGGTAATGCCAATCTTCATGCGCCTCCCGATGCGAATCCCGATGCGAACCCAACGATATCATCATTGGATTCGCAGGAGGGGCTGGCGATGCAGGTGGGGAAGGCGAGTTGTGCTGGACTTTGGGCTCCTAGTCTCGGCCTAGCCGTACAACAACACCGGCGCCAAGGCGCAAATTGTTCTGGCGGTTGTTGAGATTGTCGGGGATTTTGGTCATGAAGTACTCGGCCTGTACGGGGCGAACGGAGACGTGTCTGGACACTTTGAAATCAATGCCGCCGCCCGCGGTCATCGCAAAATTATTTTCGGACACTGAATTGCCAATCCCGTTGGTTGTCCAAATGCCTCCGAAGAGGGTCTGAGCGAACGGCGTAACTTTGCCGCGCCGGAGATTCACTCTGGGCCCAAAAAGATAGGTAAACGCTCCTCCGACCAATGCGCCGTTTGTGGTGCTGGTTGCCCCATAGCCGCCTAGGTCTCCCACCACTCCGAGCCAGTTGTTGGCGTTGTACTCGAGCTGGCCACCCCCGCCGTTGCCGTTGAATGTTTCCGAGGGTACGCCGCCGGCGGCACCGGCATTTACATTGAAGCGCGCGTAGTAGTACCCGCCGTAGACCTCAAATTTCGAGGCTTGCTCCTGAGCCTTCATGGGCCGTGCGGTCGCAAAGAACCCAAGCATTACGACGAGTGCAAGTGTCTTATTCACTCTGCCGGGTCTCCTTGGCCTTGAGAAGTCCTTCCTGAGAAGTCCTTAACGATAGTGCTAGTCCGAGCTCGGCTTCTTGGGGGTCAGATCGCAGGCTTGCTTGACTCGATCCAGATTCAGTCCGCCCGGAGAAAACTCGGCGATCTGCCGTCCGCTGCGCGTGGGAAGCTCCACCTTGAAGACCTTGGCGCCGATCAAGCCCCGAACCGTGCCTTTGTCCATGGAAAGGAAGCGGCCGCGCATCCAGTTCCAGCCCTTGAAGTAGTGCGCATCGTCGACGCGCACCATAACCTCCAACTGGGGCTGTCCCCAGAAGCCGGGGCGGTTCGGCGGAGCCAGTCTGACGCCGGGATTAAAGTCCGCCCACTTGAGCTTGCCGTCATTGCAAGACAGATTCACTCTGGGCTTGTACTCCGGGTCTTCGCGAAAATAATTGTCCGACTGGATTTCAAAGCGCACTTTTTTCGCGCCCGTCATCTTGTCGGTGGAGTGGAACTCCAACCATTTTCCGCCGGCGCTGATGCCGTCCGATTCGCCCTGATAAGGAGTCATGGCACCAGTCTGGGCACAAGCCCATGCCCCTACGCCGATCAAACAGGATAAAAGAACGGCTCTCGCCGCCAAACCAAAACCGATTGTCTTACCAAACAAGCGCGATACTTTCAAGATCTCCTCCTGACAATCACACCCCTACATACTATTGAACCCGGAAGCTCCCGAAAAGTTGTATGGAATGGTGCAAAGAGTTTCGCACGCGATGCGCGTCTATGAACGTTGAAAGGTGCGACTTCAACCCTACTCGTTGCGCGACAACGGCGCCGCTGAGAACGAAAGTAGACTCGGGCGTGGAACCGCCAAGTGCAAGACTTTGCACCTGCTCCTAAAAATCGGGATTGTGATTCCACCGCCTTTAGCTGTATAAAAGGCTCGATGATTGTTACCGTTTCCGTTAAGTTCTCGCTTTTGCAATAAGCCCCTTCCCCGGTGTTCCAAGTGCTATCTACCAGGGTAAACTGCGGCTCCCGGCTGTTGTATTTGGAGGAACCAAGGCAATGCGCAGTTTCTTGTCACGCCATGGTGTGAAAATCTGTTTCGGCGAGGCTTCCCAGACCGTTCATCAATCGATGTGTGCATTAGCCGCCCGCAATCTTTGCCCGACTCTGCTCGTCGTCTGTATTGTTTTGCTGTCGCCTTCGTTCGCGCAGCAGCCTTTTCTCACCAGCCGCTTTGATAGCGCCCGTGACGGAGCGAATACCAACGAAACTCTGCTCACCCCCACGAACGTCAACAAGAACAGCTTCGGCCACCTCTTCAGTTTCCCTGTCGACCCTGGCGTGGCCGCGTCCCCCAACGCTGACGTGATGGCCCAGCCCCTCTACATGCCCAACGTGAATATTTTGGGGCAGGGAACCCTGCACAACGTCGTCTACGTCGTCACCATGGCGGATTCGGTCTACGCCATTGACGCCGACACCGGCGCCCAGCTCTGGTACGCCAGCATGCTCAACGGCGGTGGCACTCCCGCTACGGTCAGCGACAAGACTTTGCCCTGCGGTCTCGGAAACGGATTCGACGAAGAAGGCATAATTGGAACTCCCGTCATCGATACCACCACCAATACCATGTATCTGGTGGCCAAGACTGCTCTGAACGGCACCGTCCGTCACCATATTCACGCTCTCGATATCACCAGTGGCAATGAGCAACCGGGCAGCCCCGTCCAAATCACCAATATCCAAACCACCAGCAATAAGGGACACGTCACCGTTTTTAACAGCCTTCACCAGAAAAACCGCCCCGGCCTCTTGTTGCTCAACGGTGTACTTTACCTGGGCTTCGGCTCGAACGGTTGCAACGACGACAACAGCGGCTGGGTCCTTTCCTACAACGCAAGCGCGGCTATGGGGAGTCCTGAGTATCTGGCCCCGCTCGCGGTCTTCAACACTTCGCCCGACTGGGGATTGACTTCCATCTGGCAGGCCGGCACCGGTCTTGCCGCAGATGAAGCCGGCAACATCTTCTTTGAGACCGCCGAAGTCGCGGGCGCGGGCCACTATGATGTCCCAACCGGTGGCCAGACCTACTGCAATAGCGTGGTGAAGCTTTACCCCGATCTCACGGTTTACGATTATTTCACCCCTTGGACTGTGGCCTACCTCAACACCAACGATCTTGACTTGAGTTCCACAGGGGTTCTCATCCTCCCCGATCAAGACGACAGTCCCACCCCGCATGAACTCGTCGCCAGCGGCAAGCAGGGCTGGGTCTACGTTCTCGATCGCGACTCCTTGGGGATGTACGCCCCGGGCGGGCCGACCGATCCTCAGGTCATCCAGGAGTTCCCTCTCCTGGAAAAAAGCGCCAATCCGGAAAATGACTACAACGTCCAGTTCGGTTCTGCCGCCTACTGGAACGAGACCGTGTACTTCGCACCCGATGCCTCGCCGGTATTGGCTTATCCGGTGTCCGGCGGAGAGCTCGGCACTCCCGGTATGACCGCCCAGAAATATAGCGGCAGTCACTCTCCATCCATTTCCGCCAATGGCAACACCAACGGAATTGTGTGGGTGATCAGTGGCAGTGAACTTCTCGCCTTCAACGCTTGTACCGCGAGCGCACCATCAGGGACCTGCCAGAACCAGTACGCTCCCCTCGAACTGCTCTATTCCACGATTCAGGCCCCCGACAAGCGCGACGCGCTTCCACCCGTGGGCCATTTTGTCACTCAGACCGTCGCCGACGGCAAGCTCTTCGTGGCCACCCAGACTAGTCTCGAAGCCTATGGACTCTTTCCCGTCGTCACCGTTACCCTAGGCAGCGCCCAGACTGCTACCGTCGGCACCGCGCTGCCCAATCCCATCCAGGTCCAGGTCGCCAGTCCATATAACGGACAACCCGACGTCGGCGCCACCGTCAACTTCAGCGATGGTGGCAAAGGCGGCGTATTCTCTCCTTCCTCCGGTCCTGGCACCGGCTCCGTCACCACCAACGCCAACGGCAACGCTTCCATCACCTATACCGTTCCGCAAAAATCTGGCACGTACACGCTGACGATGTCCGGGACTGGCTTCGGTACTGCCACCACCACCGCTACCGCGGCTGCCGCGGCGGCCGTTAAAATCATTTCCTACGGCGGAGGGAAGCAGACCGGTACCGAAGGTTCCATCCTCCCCAACCCTATCGTCGCGCAGGTCCAAGACACTTACAAGAACGGCGTCCCTGGTGTCACCATCAACTTCACCGCCAACAATGGTGGCGTTCCCAATCCGTCTTCCGTGGTCACCAACGCCAAAGGCTTGGCTCGTACTACTCTACAGTTGCCAGCCGCCGTCGCCACTGTTACTGTCACCGCCAGTTCCGCCGGTTTTAAGAGCGTCACCTTCGTCGAGTACTCGGTGGCGCCGGCCGCCAGCGCTGGATCCGTCACCATCAACTCCACCGCTAAAGGAGTCAACCCCGCCGTCTTCGCCGAAAGTGTGCAATAGCCGGAAGTGTGGACGCGAGGGGACCCCGTCCGCGTCACCGTGCGCGCCGAATCCAATTCCACTCTGTCAATCCGATCTAACTCGGCCGAGTCCGTTGTGGTTAGTCGTTTCTAGTCAGTCGGTTCTATACAGGCTTTTCGCCCTGATCGCCGAACAAAAAGGCGCGCATAGCTCCGCGTCCACATTACAAAGTGACCCGCTAACGAATCTCTTCGCCAATTGACTTCCCCCCCGTTTCGCGGGAAACTCGCCTCAGAGCCTGCTTTCCCTTAATATCGCCGCAGGCGGCCGGAACAAGAAAAAATGCTTCCGCAACGTATGTCGAGGTCCGAGTTCCACCCTGACGATTCGCCCCCTGAGCCGACGCTTTCGCTTGAGCAGCACCGCCTCGCCGGTTTTCCACCCGACGTCGCTCTCGATTTAGTCTTCAACACGCTCGTAGTCCGCGCCGCTGAAGCCACCCGCGCCAACTCCGCCGCCCTGGCTCTCGTTAACGGTGACGAAATGGTTTGCCGCGCTGCCACCGGACCCTTCGCCCCCGATCTCGGCGTCACCCTCAACACCCGCGACGGTCTCTCCGGTGCCTGTCTCGAAACCCGTCAGCCCCAGCTTTCCGTTGATACCGAGTTCGACCCCCGCGTCGATCCCGCCCTCTCCCGCCGCCTGGGGATCCGCTCCATCCTCATCGTTCCCGTCTTCGACAGTAGCGACAAGAACGTTCTCACCGGGATCCTCGAAGTCTTCTCTCCCTCTCCCGCCGCCTTTTCCCACTCCGACCAGAGACTGCTCGAAAGTTTTGCCGAGGAGTGCGCCCGCATTCGCGACGCCGCTATCGAACTCGGTGAGGCCCGACCCGCCGCAGTCGCCCCGCCCGAACTCGTTCCGCCCTGGCCTCCAGCCACAGTCGTCCCACCCGAACTCGTTCCGCTCGCGTTCGTTCCGTCGGAGTTCATTGCAGCCAGCCCTGCGCCCGCTCGCCGCCCTCCGTACGAAGCGTGGACTCTCGTTCTTGGGGCGCTGGCCATTCTCGCCATCATCGCGGTGAGCTTCCTGATGGGTTCGCGCATCGGATGGCTCCGCCCGGCCCCATCTCAAGCCAAGATCTCTCAGCCCATCGCGGCCGAGCCAATAAAATCAGAAGACGCGATAAAACCAGCCGACGCGACAAAATCATCCAAGACAAAGTCAAAGCTAGCAGCGCCACCAAAATCTACCGCCGCTCCCGCTCCCGCTGCGGATGAATTAGTCGTCTACGAAAAAGGCAAAATCATCTTCCGCATGAAATCCGATTCCACCAAGTCCAGTTCCCCCAGGCAAGGCAGCGATTCCACGGTAGAAGCATCGTCTACGAATGGGATCGCTGCGACGAAGATCGCCGCAACGAAGAGCGCCGCAAAGAACATCGACCCAACCCAAAGCGTCAGGCTAGACCCCGAGGAAGCCGGCGCCCGCCTCATCAGCCGCACCGAGCCCGAGTATCCTTCCGAGGCCATTGCCGCCCACCGCTCCGGCAACGTAATCCTCGAAGTCGAAGTCGCCGAAGACGGCTCCGTCTTTTCCATCCGCACGCTCAGCGGAGATCCCCTCCTAGCCTCCGCCGCCGCGAAAGCCGTCCGCAACTGGCGCTACCAACCCTACCGCCGCCACGATCACCCCTCCCAGTTCCAGACGAATGTAACGCTGACCTTCACCCTCCCCAAGTAACCTCTCGCAGTACTGGCTGTCAACGAACCGACGCTCGCGGTCCGATGTTATCCGGAGCCTGATAGGTGTTAGCGGCCGCGTTGAACTGGGTTCGGAAATAAGGGACGGATGAACAGCGTGGCCCTTTTTATTGGCGGTTACGCCTCGGCGAGGAGCTTTGTGGCCTCGGCAGTGCGCTCGCGGAGCTTTTCGAGTGAGCTGCGAAGTGTCTCACTGCTTGCCTGCGTCTCCGGATGCTGGCCGATGATCAAGGCGAGGCGGTCTACGGCGTCAGCGAGGCGCGTGGCGAGGTCGATGAGGACTGCCAGGGAATCGGCGTGCAGTTTCCAAATGGAGCGGGAATTCCGCGAGCGCTTGAGTTCCTCTATCTCGGTGGCGACGCGCGCCATTACGGCGACGACGCGAAGCAGCATTCGCGCAGCATCCGCCCGCGGTCCTGCTTGTTCGAGATAGTCGGCAGTGTAGGCCTCAATCTCGGCGGGACTCAGCATCAGGTTGAAATAGCGCATGGGCACGATCTGCCGGAATTTGGGATCGGCGACCCGCACGAAGACGCGGATCGATTCTTCCACCCTGCGCAACTTGGCCTCTTCGACCGAGAGCGCCTGCGGTGTGATAGCGGCGGGAACATACTTGAAAGCGATCGCCGGTGCGGCAGCCGCGCCGCTCGCTTGCACGGCGTGGGCGGAAAGTGTGAGGTCTGGCTTAACGCCCCTTATTGGCGGCCTTCGTTCCAACTCTTTTTTCAGCCGGGAGACGCGGCGGAACTTCTCCAGGGCGGCGCTGTAGTCGGCTTTCAGCAGGGTCTCCTGGTTCAGGGCAGCGACATGCTCCACGGTGACTTCGACGCCGTCCACCGTACTGAGGATGCTGCCGCCGAGTTCTTCAAGGCGGTTGGCGTAATTCTTGATCTCTTCTGCGGCGCTGGCGAACAACATATGGAAACGGTCGCCGAAGGCGGCATTGTAAGGCGCGAGCGTGGCCAGCACTCCGGGATGATAAATCGATTCGCCGAGCGCAGCTTTCAGTTCGCGAACCCGCTGGATGATGCCCGAGTCCATGAGCGCGCTGAAGTCGTGGAAGCGATTCGCCTGGTCGAGCAAGGGGCTGAATTCGCGCAGCAGTTGCACATCCGCTTCCGACAGCACCGGCACGTCGGACTCGGACAGAATTTCCAAGAGTGCAATTTCAAACGGAGCCAGAGGAATCGATCCATCGAGCCCGTAGCCACGCTGCTCCCACTGGCCAGCCACGCGAGGATGGCGAAACAGAAAGGTTGCGACCAGATCGGTTTTGTCGCGATTGGCGGCGGAATCGTCGCGGTGGCGCGCGAAGTAGCGCAGCAACGCTTCGGCAACCTCGGGATCAAGGTCTTGCATCCCAAGACGCAGCATGGCGGGAGTGATCGCCATATCGAGAAGCTGGATCCAGAGGTGCATTTGATCGAGAGTAGAACGCACGTCGTCAGCGTAACTGATGACGTCGGGGGCGAGTTCGGCGGGCGCGGGCATCTCCCCGCCAAGCTGGTCGCTCAGCAGCCGCTGGTAAAAGCTCTGGACCGTGGCCAGCAACGCCAGTTCCCATTTGGGATCCTCAACCAAGGTCATCTCCTTCGAGATCGCGCGGTCATGCTTTCAAATGGGTACCATCCTTTAGTAAAGCCGAAAGGGAAGGGCCGCGCAATTGGTTACCTGGTTACGGAAGTGGCTGCCCCACTACCCGCCTGTAGAGACGGGGCTTGCACCGTCTTGCTCTGTACCAGGAGACGCAAAGTCGGCGTTTCTATGGGGATTAAGCGCCCCAAGCCGGGCTATTGAAACACCACGGTTTTGTTTCCATACAGCAGGATGCGGTTTTCTGCGTGCCAGCGGACGGCTCGCGAGAGCACGACTTTCTCGAGATCGCGGCCCTTCTGGACCAGGTCGTCGACGGTGTCGCGGTGGTAGATGCGGACGACATCCTGTTCGATGATGGGGCCATCATCGAGCACTTGAGTAACGTAGTGCGCCGTAGCGCCGATCAGCTTCACCCCGCGCTGGAAGGCCTGGCGGTAGGGTTTGGCGCCGACGAACGCGGGCAGGAAAGAGTGGTGAATGTTGATGAGGTGCTCGGAGCCCAGGGTTGCAATGAACTCTTTCGACAGCACCTGCATATAGCGCGCGAGGACGACGAGACTGCATTTGTGTTCGCGAACCAGCGCGAGTTGCTTCTGTTCCGCTTCCCGCTTGTTTTCTTTCGTGACCGGTACCACGAAGTAAGGGACCCGGTGAAAGTCGGCGATCCGCTGGTTATCGGGATGGTTGGAAATGATCAGCGGGATTTCGCAGCTCAGTTCGCCGCTCTGGTGGCGGTAGAGCAGATCCTGCAGGCAGTGGTCCTGCTTCGAGACGAAGATGGCGATGCGGGGCCGGTCGGCGGAGTGGGCGAGCCGCCAGTCCATCTGGAAGTCGCGGGCGATGGGAGCAAAGCGCTCGGCAAACTGGGCCAGGTCAAAAGCGAAATCTGCCGGGTCGAACTCGACCCGCAAGAGGAAGAGATTCGATTCCTCGTCTCCGTGCTCATCGGCACAAAGGATGTTGCCGTTGTGGCGATAGACGAAGTCGGCAACCGCGGCGACAATCCCTTTGCGGTCGGGGCAGGAGATGAGAAGGATAGCGGAGGTGTGCATAGCTAACTTCGGATTTTACCAGCGCCCCCTGCGATCCCCAGTCCTCTGCGGTTCAAAAAGCTTTTTGCCACAGGGGACGCGCCGGACGTTAGCGTTGCACCGGTCGAACATAGTTCACTGAACATGGTTTACTAAACATGGTTCACTCCGCAGTGGTTGCGCGGTTCCTGCGCTTCCAATACAGATATCCCGGCACCCCAATCAGCACAATGGCCGCGCCCCAGAAGGCCTCGGTTGGCCGCTGGATGATGGTGTTAAGCGTCCAGGCGACGCCGACCAGAACGTAGATCGCCGGCAGCCACGGGTATCCGGTGCAGCGATAGGGGCGGGGAACGTCGGGCCGTTTCCAGCGCAAGACAAAAAGGCCGATAACGGTCAGAGTGTAGGACAGCACCATACCAAAGATGACGTAGGTGTAAAGCTGGTCGTAGCGTCCGCTCACGGTGAGCACCGCGGCCCAGATGCCTTGGCCGATGAGGCTGAAGGCCGGCGTGCGCCACTTAGGATGGATGACGGCCATGCGGCGGAAGAAAACGCCGTCCTGTGCCATGGCGAGATAGACGCGCGCGCCAGACAGCGTGCAGGCCGCCGCCGCGCTGAAACACGAAATCGCGATCATGGCCGAGAGCCAGAGCGCGGCACCTGGCGAAAAGAGTTTCGTTGCGGCAGCGTGGGCAATGGTTTCGTACTTTGCAATTTCATTCAGCGGCATTGCGTAAACGTAGGTCATGTTCATGGCGAGATAAACCACGCCCACCACAAGCACGCCTAAAACCATGGCCAGCGGCACATTGCGCCGCGGGTCTTTGACTTCGCCGGCGACCCACGTGACGTAGACCCAGCCGTCGTAGGCCCAGAACACGGCGATCAAGCCGACGCCGAGAGCGGAGATCAATTGCCCCGGGCTCAGTCCCATAGTCAGTCCATCACTCAAACTATGGCCTAACCCGCCCGGCGACTGCGCACTGAAGTTCGACCAATGCCCCTTACCGATGGCGAATCCCAGAACAACGAAGGCTGCCATGGCGGCGAACTTGGTCCAGGTGGAGACGTTCTGGAGAAGTGTGCCCCAGCGCAATCCGAAAACATTGACATAAGTGAGGATGGCGATGAGCGCGAGCCCGACCGCATGCGCGCGGGTGAACGGAATGCCTGCCAGCGAGAAAATCACGTGCTCCTGCGAAATGGCAGGAATGATGTTCCCCGCGTAAGCTGCGGAAGCGACGGAGAGTGCGGCGATGGTGCCGCCATTCGCGACCGCGAACAACATCCAGCCGTAGAGAAACGCAACCAGGTCGCCGTAAGCTTCGCGAAGGTAGATGTATTGTCCGCCAGAGTCGGGATACATGGAGCCAAGTTCGGCGAACGCGACGCAGGCGCACAAAGAAATCACTCCACCGAGCACCCACACCAGGAAAAACAATGTCGGATTCGGCAAAGGCCCAGCAATATCTTTGGCGGTAAGAAAAATAGAAGAGCCGATGATGCCGCTTACCAGCAGCAGTACGGAGTCGAGCAAACTAAGCCCACGGACGAGACTCGGCTGCTGACCGGATGTTTCGGCTTCGGTGTTCATTAAGTAGTCGGCGAGTTATTCATCCGCAGATCAAGCGTCGGTCGTTGGTCGCTGGTCGTTCGCGATCCGTCGTTAGCCGTTCGTTCTTCGCAGCTCGCAATCGGTAGACGTTGTGGGTGTTGCCAACGACGATCGACCAATGACCAGAGACTGCTTCATCCCATGCCGAGCTCATCCGGCGCTTCCAGCGGCGTTCCGCAGCGGCGGCAGATGACGGCCGAGCAATCACCGCAGGTCAACGGATCGCTGACTTCTACGGCGCAGATCGGGCAGTAGAATGTCACGGCGGGTTTCTTGGTGGCTGGCGCTGCTCTCGGGTCGATCTCCATGAGCAGGAAACTGTAACACAATTGTCCGGCGCGTCCGCGCCCACTTACTCGGGCGGCTTTCGCAGGATCAGGTCGCCTTGCGCCGGTGGCAGCGAAAAGGGAAACTGCCATACTCTGTCTTTCATCCAGACCCCGAGAATAAAATCCTCCCGCTCTTTCCACGGACCGATCCATTTGTTGCTGGTCGCGAAGAAGGCCCAGCCATGGGCTTCAGGATTGCCCGGGGTCAGCATCACCGTGTTGGGATCGAGGCTTTGCGTGCTTAGAAACTCGATGAACTCGGCAGCGTCCTTCTGGTACTCTCGCAAGCGAGCCGTTTTTTCTTCGGCAATCTTGGGATTCTTCTTGATCTGACGTTCGGTTTGGAAGATCTCGGTATCGACGTCGTTCTGCAATTTGTTGGAGAGTTCTGTGGGATCCTGAAAGCCCTCAAGAACGTCGTGATGACGAACGAAATCAATCCGCAGGTCAGCGGGAAACTCAAATTTGTCCTGCCCGGTATAAGTCACAGCCACGTAAACGCCGAGGAGGTGATAGAAGCGGCGGCGACTCTTTGTCAGTTCCTGAGAATCGACGAGAAGCGTGACGGTGAGGTCTTTCCCGGTCATCGTCCAGCGGTAGCGCCCGTCATCGCCGCGTTCGAACGAGCAACCGGGCGCGCCAGCGGTCCAGCGCACGGCGGTCAACTCCCTCTTTTTCGACGCGTGGCTTAGCATCGGCAACAGAATCGCGCAAAACAGAATCGCGGAAACCGGGAACGCGAGTGTTGCCCGGAAGAAACGGGAACGCAGCATGAAAGCAGAGTGTATCGCTTTTGCGCCAGGCACGTCACGGAACACCTGGCGCGGAATGTGGGCCCGTGTCGAGCGAGCGGGCGTGCGACTCCATCCTCAACGCGATGGCTCGGAGAAGCGCCTGTCCGGAAAATGTGTGCAGAAAATGCGTTAGATTGAAATCGGTGGGGCGCGTAGCTCAGTTGGTAGATTTAAGGCCTTCTAACCTCTTCCGCTTCAAATACCCAGCGGAAGTGGCTAGACCTTTACGGGGGTGTCATGGTTCACCGGCAAGGCAACTCCGCCGAGGAGATTTCGCGCATCCGGCAGGGCAACGACTTCTCCGATCCTCGTGTTTAGAATATCTATTGGCGCACAAACGGAAGGCATGTTACTGACGCAAAAGCGAGTGTACGTCGCCGCCTGGGCACCCTAACCGTCAGGAAAAAACGGGTATTTGACAATGGCTTCCGGTGACGGAAGATGGAGGGAGACACCAAAAAATCAAGTAACCAAAATCGTTGTACGATCATCAGTAGATGTAAGGTGGGGCAGATGTCGCTTGAGCGGCATATCCGGAGTGGGCGTCACGATGGGATATTGATTCAGGCCGGCCTTGCTTGCGTCGCGGTCATTGCTGTACTGGCTGCGCGAAATGCTCCGTACGATTTTTCCAAGGCGCCATATATTCATTCGGCGATCAGCGCCGACTCTCACTACGACAAGAGACCTCGCTTTGACGACAGCCGTTCGAAATGGATAGCCCCTGCCGACAGCTTTCAATTCATTCCCCCCTCTGCCGAATCGGTGCACTTAACACAGACGCCGCAGCCATTCTCGACGCTTCAAACCAAGGGCTTCCACTACAATCGCCCGCCTCCGATCAGCTAATCCGTCTTTCACTAAGCATCCAATAGCGTTCTCCAAGTTTCCGGAGTTTACAAGCGCCGGCCGCTGAGCCTCGATGTTTGAGCTAACTCTGGTAACCCGGATAAAGCAGCTCCGGTTGAAGCTGCTCAACTTCCGAAGGAGGAAATTGCAAAATGAAGCATCTCAAGTACATGGCACTGCTCTCGGTTATGGCGCTGCTATCCCCGTTCTGTGCACAGGCACGGGACAAGAACCAACACCCGGTAGATATTCCTGATGCCGTGCAAGTCGGCTCCACGCGGCTGAAGGCTGGCAGCTACAAGGTGGAGTGGCAAGGAACTGGCCCGCTGGTACAGGTAAGTTTTCTGCTGGACGGGAAGACTGTGGCTACAGCTTCAGGGACCTTGAAAATGAAAAACAACGAAGCAACCAACGACGCCATCGTGACGAACGCCGACACTAAGACCCTTGAGGAGATCGAATTCGGTGGGCAGAAAGAGGCGTTGGTCTTTAAACCAGGTGGCATGTAGCCCCTTAGTCTGAAGGGAACCTGAGTGCGGGAGAACGAAAATGAGCGGAATGAAGATACTATGTGTCGAAGACCAACCCGAGGACATGGCAATTCTGACGGCCGCGCTCGAAGGGATTGGTTACGAAGTGATGCCTGCAGGCAACGGAGGGCAGGCGATCGATCTGTTTACCAAGCAAGCGATCGACGGAGTGCTTCTGGAAGACAATTTGCCGGATGCAACCGGGACCACATTGCGCACCAAACTGAAATCGATACATCCCGACATCCCCGTCCTGTTGTTTGCCGGAGTCGGCAGGCAGACAAAATTCATGCTGCGCTTCTTTGACGCCTATTTGCGAAATACGGAGCGGGTTGGAGATGGCTTAGGAGGTTTGGAGGTGTAACCGCAGAACATTCGCGGAGGACGCGGAAGATGGAGAGCTCGCCAATCAGCGAGTCACTTTGAGGAGAACGGGATGAGGACCGCTTCCTCTCAACCGAATCACGAAAAGGAGTATGACAATGAGAACTATCAATCGAACAACGAGCGTTGCCGGCGCGATCTTGGCGCTGGGCACATTTTTTCTGACGATTCGCTCTTACGCATCGCCTGGTGATTTCTATCCGTCTCATACAGACGCGAAGGTGATCGCCCACCTGGCACTGTCCGGCGCATCGCCGCGACAAATGTTTTTGCAACAAGCTGGCAGGAAGCAGTATTTGTACTTGCAGCAGCCTGCCCAGGAAGGTCTCACGGTTGTCGATGTAACGAAGCCGACAAAACCAAAAATAGTCAGTCACATGCTGGGGGAGAACTTAACCGTGGTGAGTTCCGGGCTGGCAATCGCTGAAAAGCCCAACAACTCCGCAGCCGTGGGTGATTCTCGCGCCTTTGGTGCGGAAGGCGCTCCCGGCGGCGGTAATGTCCCGGAGTCGGTTCGCGTGCTCGACGTAAGCGATCCGGCGCATCCGCGGACGGTTCAGGCCTTCAATGGAGTCACGAGTGTTTTGCCAGATGTTGCACGCGGTCTGATCTATGTGGCGAACAGCGAGGGCATCTGGATCCTGTCGCATCAGCAAGTCTTGCGTAGGCATTTGTGCAGTTCGTCGGATGCCATATCGTCGGCCATTCCGAACTGCGATTAGCAGCGCGCAGGCGCTTTGGACAGCACAACGGTTGCGACGCTGTGACGGCGTCGACTAGTGACCCAAATTGGTTTTCGGGAAAGGAGACCAACTTCCACGAGATAGACTTGTCGGCCGTTTCTGCTTCGTTTTTTTGATTCGTATCTTCGGAACTCGGAACGACCACTAGGGGGTTTCGAAGATTTGGACGCATAGGGGCGGGAACTGGAGATGAAGACCATGAAAAACTCGAAGATTCAGCCGTACGAATGGAAGCTTGAGTATCACAAGATGAAAATCACGTTGCTGGTTGGTTTGTTGGCTGGTTTGCTGGCGCTGGCTACGGGATCGTTCGGACAGAACGCGATCCCGGCTGGGACTATACTGCCACTGCAATTGGATACTTCGCTGAACTCAGCAAAGAGCAAGCCCGGACAGCTTGTAACCGCACGCCTCATGCAGGATGTGCCGCTACCATCAGGTGAGAGGATCCGGGCTGGCTCCAAAGCAATCGGCCATGTACTCGACGTAGTCGAGGCAAAGGACGGAAGCGGAGCGAAACTTTCTCTGCAGTTCGACACACTTGAAGTTTCGAAGCGAAGAATACCCATCACCACGAACCTGAGAGCGTTGGCATCCATGATGGAGGTAGAGGACGCGCAGATTCCGAAGACCGGCCCAGACCGCGGAACTCCGCAAGATGCCTGGACCACCGAACAGATTGGAGGCGACGTTGTTTACCGCGGCGGTGGACCGGTAGCCAACGGATTGCAAGTGGTGGGGACGCCAACAGCTGCCCCCAATGGTGTGTTGGTTCGGATCGCGTCCAAGCCCGGCAGTAAGTGCCGCGGCGACCTCGGCGATAATGAGCAGCCTCAGGCGCTTTGGGTCTTTTCTGCCGCTGCCTGTGGAACCTATGGCTTCCCCGACTTGGCGATTGTGCACGCGGGCCGCAGCCATCCAGTTGGACAAATTACACTTGCTTCGGAGAGAAGCAATTTTGACGTGCGAAGCGGCAGCGGGCTCCTTTTGCGTGTGAAATAAGCCCATGAATGACGGTCTCCATTGCAGCCACCGACTTAGCGGAGAGTCAGATCTGATGACAACTTCTCTGAATACGAGTGCTCGTGCAGGACGAAAGCCACCCTCGTTCGGAATTCGACAGTTCCTGGTTGGGGTCGTCTTGGCGGTCATCCTTTTTCTGCTTGGCCAAAGCATGGTGCGTCACCGCTTCTTCGAAGGCGGTCGGTTCCACCGAAACGGTTCCATCGGACGATAAGGCGATTAGCGCGTCAAGTGGACCACCCATGTTTTGGGGAAGGAAGGCATCGGGTGAAAGCGATGAAGTCCGAAAAAAAGCCACAAATTGGATGACTAGGGTCAGTCACTTACTCACTGAGTCGGTCAGTATGAAGCGTATCGTACGGTATTGCAATACACCGAGACCGGCGATGCTGACCAGCGCCAGAGCAATGGCAGTTGCTACGTTTCGTTCCAGCGATGACTACGCAGAGTGAACGAGGATAGCCGGCAAGCATCCCATACCCAAACGGTACTGCTAGAACTTCAGGCGATCCGAGGCGGCCTGAATCGTGCCGACGCCGCTGCTCAGAGCTTTGTGATCACAGGTGATGCCAGTTACTTGGGATCGTATAGCCATGCGACCAGAAGCATCGGTGAACATTGTCAGAGACTACGCAAGCTAACCATTGATGACACCGCGCAACAACGCAGATTTGACAATCTAGAGCCCTCAGTTGACAGCGTGATAAGTGCCCTTCAAGTCGAAATCAACTCACGGGGCGCCGAACCGCTTCCGGCAAAAACACCACCGCAGACTTTGGTACGAACGAGCCTCCGCGACACTCGCACCGCACTCGAAGATATCGAGAACGCCGAAATCGAGCTTCTGCGACAGCGGAACGGGGCCACTCAACAGGTCAACCGTCAAGCGAACGTGTTCATTCTTCTTGGCAGTATTTTGGGATCGGTGCTGATCGGTGCTTTCGCGGCCGCGCTTCGTGTGGACATCACGGAGCGCAAGCGCGCGGAAGCCGAAATAATAGCCCTCAACGCCAGCCTGGAGCAGCGCGTCATTGCACGAACCACCCAACTCCAGACAGCGAACAAGGATCTGGAACAAGCCCGGGAACGGGAGATCGAGATCGGCTTCAGAATCCAGCAGACCCTGCTGCTCGATCAGCCACCCTTGGACTTGTCCGGACTTCGAATCGCCGCGCTGACAATCCCCTCCCAGCGAATCGACGGCGATTTCTACGTCTTTCTGCGACAGTCGGATGAGTCCCTGGATGTGATCGTTGGAGATGTCATGGGCAAAGGGGTGCCCGCGGCGCTCTTGGGGGCCGCTACCAAGAGCCACTTCCTCAGAGCCCTCAGCGGCTTGTTGGTTTTGTCCAAGGACAGTAAGCTCCCGGAGCCCAAAGAAATCGTGATGCTCGCACATGCGGAACTAGTGCGGCATCTGGTCGATCTGGATAGTTTCGTGACCTTGTGCTATGCCCGATTGGACATAGGCCGGCGCAGGCTTGAGCTCGTCGATTGCGGGCACACAGGGATGGTTCACTTGCACGGCAAGACAGGGCTCCACGAGATACTGCACGGAAACAACCTGCCCCTGGGAATCCGGGAAGGTGAGATCTACGATCAGATCTCCGTTCCTTTCGAGCCCGGAGACTTGTTCCTTTTTTACTCGGACGGGGTCACCGAAGCGCGGAGCCTCACTGGCGAGCTGTTTGGGCCGCAGCGCCTGGAGGAATGTATTGCGAGCAACTCCCAACTGGAGCCTTCGTCGCTGGTGGAGGCCGTTCGCCAAGCCGTCGCTACCTTCACCGGGTCGCTCCGCCCCACCGACGACCTAACCATCGTGGCAATCCGGGTGCAAGAAAGACAGATCCCGATCGCACGGCAGGAACTGGAGATTCGTAGCGATCTCAAACAACTCCGAAAGGCACGCGAATTCGTACGCGCCTTTTGCCGCAATCTTCCCGGTCCACCGCTGGACGAGAATAGCGTTGCCGCACTCGAACTGGCGATTGACGAGGCGGCCGCCAACATTATGAAGCACGCCTATCATGGCCGCGAAGATCAATCGATTCATCTTGAGGCCGAAGCGTTCCCAGGCCGCCTTGCGATCCGGTTGCATCACTTCGGAGATGCTTTTGACCCCTCAACAGCGCCACCGCCGTCGCTCGATGGCTCGCGCGACTCCGGATTCGGCATTTATATCATAGCCAAGAGCGTCGATGAAGGCAGTGGTTGTTAAAGGCAAATCCCGGGTTGGCAAATTTGATCTGTTCGGCGATCGGAGAACGCTGGCTCACCGACCTCTATGAATTGCGGGGTCTCGAATCCCATGCGGCGAATGCAGGCTTTCAAGCAGAGTTCCATAGAGTCAAACGCTTGAATAAGGAGAAACTGGCGAGAATCATCCAAGATACCGCCCGGCTGAAAGTCGACCCCGACTTCTTGTTCGATGTTCAGGTAAAGCGGATCCACGCCTACAAGCGGCAATTGCTCAACGTGATGCACATCATTGACGAATACTTGTCCCTGGTCGAGGATGGCCGTCAACCCACTGTGCCGAGGACCTATATTTTCGCCGGAAAAGCCGCGCCCGGCTATTGGTTCGCGAAGCAAATTATTAAGTTGATCCACAACGTCGGGCGGGTGATCAACAACGATTCGCGCGCCAGCCAGTGGATCAAGGTGGCATTCATTCCCGACTATCGCGTCTCGCTGGCGGAGAAGATCATTCCCGCCGCCGATCTGAGCGAGCAGATCTCGACCGCCGGAACAGAAGCATCGGGAACCGGCAACATGAAGCTGGCGCTGAACGGGGCGGTCACGATCGGCACTCTCGACGGCGCCAATATCGAGATCCTGGAAGAAGTGGGCGAGGACAATGTGTTCATCTGCGGCCTGAAAGTGGCTGAAATTCGGGTGATGCGTGAACAGAAGTCCTATCGGCCATGGGAGTACTACGCTCGCAATCCGCACGTGAAGCGAGTCGTCGATAGCTTTTCATCCAATCTGTTCTGTCCTCACGAACCGGACCTCTTCGCATGGATCTCTGCCAGCATTCTGGATGCCAACGACGAGCATTTCCACCTGGCAGATTTCACTCCATACGTCGAAGCGCAGGAAAAGGCAGGTAACACATTCCGTGATCGGGATCGCTGGGTACGGATGGCGATTTTGAACGTGGCGGGGATGGGAAAGTTTTCAAGTGATCGCACCGTCGCCGAGTACGCGCGCGAGATCTGGGGCGTAAAGGGATCAGCGCTCTTCGATTAGCGTACAACCAGAATAACGCTGGAACGAGATTAGATGCGTGTGTGCCTGAAAGTGTAGATTCCGGTACGGCATCGTGATGCGAGGTTTAATATTTGTTGCGTGGGGAGGGAATACCATGCCCAAGATCTGTGTGCGGCACCCATACTGGCATCTAGCGTTGGTCGCGGCTATCGCCCTAGCCATCCCGACCGCCTCTGCCGCCCCGCCGGACAAGCCGGCCGTCGCCTCCGGAGGAAACACTGCCTGCGCAAATCTCGGGGTATACATTTTCGTCGGCGGGACGGGCGGTTTTGATGGCCTCGAAAACGGCGACCAGTTTACCGAGCTCCTCCAAACCGGCCACGTGGGGCTCTACGAGCATGCCAATGCCGTCGTCGCAGCCGAGCGCCCACCGAGCATCATCCAAGCCATCGAGAGCGTGTTCACGGGAACCGGGCCCGGACAAGCTGAACTCGGACAGGTCGGCGCGAATTACTTCACGCTTCCCCCAAGCTACGGTTACTACCAGGCTGTGTACATACAAAATGGTCTTCATCCCTCAGAAGCCAATGTGAACACGCCATCCGATACTGCCCCTCCCGGACAATTGCAAAAGGACCTAAATCTCTGGCGAGAGTACGTGGATGCGGCCAGAACTGTCGGTATCGAAACCGTCGCTCCGGTCGTGGGCCCCAATGATCCGAACGAACCAAAACTAGGAGATCACGTCTTTGCAACCAACCCCTACTATGCGCTTGAGCGCGGTGAGGCGCTTTATGGCAAAGCCATCGCCTTCGATGTTCCGCCCAATTTCTTTCTGACTGGCGGAAGCGGCCCCGGCTACCAGAAATTTATTGTGCAGGCCATCCAATGGGGCAATGAACACGGCCTGCGCACTGCCATGTTGCTTTCTCCTTACCCTTGGCCCACCAATGCCAAAGGCAAGCCAGATACTTTCCGTCAATTCACCAACAATACTTTTAGTAGCGACACGCGGACGTTTGTCAGCCGGCTGAGCGAGCAACAAGCAATTCCTTCAGAATGGTCGGTCGACAATTACGAAGACCCGTATCCGCACGACACCCCCGCTGTCGTGCCCGAAACCGTCCAAAATACTACGACTGCGGTTGGTCTTTGGTTGGCCACACATGCACCTCTTTATGTGAACGGGCCGCACAATCAGGGTGTAATCTGCGGCCCACCTGCCTCATCGTATGGAAGCGAACGGTGACACAGCGTTGAATGGCAAGAATGCCGATCGTGTGTAGTTGCATAGGGACGCCTCCTTGTTCACCTCTTATACCCAACCTGCTGGCTGGGTAGAGGCGGCGGATCATCCCATTAGTAGTCCGGTAAGGTAAAGTTGGCCGACCAACCGCCGTTTGGCTAGCGGCCCCAGACTGCGCTAAATTTGGGGCATGACCTTCAACTTTAACATCAACATTAGCAAACTTGCCGCCGTGCTCGCCGCGCTCGCTGTTGCGGGTTCGGCACAGGTTGATCCGTCGTCGAAGCCCTTTCGCCGGGCCGAGGCGACCAAGATAATTGCGGACGCCCGCAGGATCGTGAATCCGAGTGGGGTCGAGCGGCTTGAGAAGGTTCGGATCGGCGGGATCGACCAGTGGGTGTCGATCCGCGGGGTTGACAAGCGCAACCCAGTGCTATTGCTGATCCACGGTGGGCCGGGGTATGTCTCGATACCCATGAGCTGGTGGTTCAGCCGCGGATGGGAAGAATACTTCACCGTCGTGCAGTGGGACCAGCGCGGCGCCGGCAAAACATACCTGCTCAATGACCCAACATCGATCACTCCCACTTTGACCCTCGAACGGATGGTGGGGGACGCCGAAGAGATGACAAGTTGGATCCGCCTTAATCTGGGCAAGCAGAAGATCTTTGTCATGGGCCACTCCTGGGGCAGTTATCTTGGCCTCGAGCTGGCCGAGCGCCATCCCGACTGGTTGTACGCCTACATTGGTGTGGGACAGTTGATCGACGGGCCTGAGAGCGAACGCCGTGGTTGGGCCTTCGCTCTGGAAGCTGCACGCCGCGCGGGAAACTCAGAGGCGGTGCGCGAATTGGAAGCTATTGCTCCATACTTTGTGCCGGGTCAGCGCACCCCGCTCAAAGACATCTATACCCAGCGGAAGTGGCTGGACTTTTACGGGGGCGTCATGGCTCACCGGCAAGGCAACTCCGCTGAGAGCGCACTTGCGCAGCTGTCGCCGGATTACACGGACGAGGAGATTTCGCGCATCTGGCAGGGCAACGACTTTTCCGAGCAGCACCTCCTGCCGGAGGTTCTCAACCAAGATCTGAGCGGAATTCGAAAACTGGACTGCCCGCTTATCGTCTTTGCTGGACGCTATGATTTCAATGTCAACTCCGAAGTCGCAGCCGAATGGTTCGCGAAGGTAAAAGCACCATCAAAGGAGTTGGTATGGTTCGAGAACTCGGCGCATCTACCGATGACGGAGGAGCCGGGCAAATTCTTGGTCTCTTTGGTGCGCTATGCCAGACCGGTAGCGGAATGAGCGGTGATGCCCGCCCGGCGCCGTGAATATCAACGCAAGCATATGCTAGTGTTGTGTCCCGGAAATAGCTTCGAAGAGTTCTTTATAGACGGACAGAGTGCGAACATCACCAAATCCGCCAATTACGCAGACGATGACAACAATTAGCCGGACCTGATTTGATAGAAGTTTTCAAATTAGGAACACCACCAAAATCCCTGTAGTTCGTCGAGCCGACGGGGCGGCCATTCTCCGTGTGCGTTGTCCTTTTCCGACGCTGGAACGAAGATCCAGGACCGTTCCTCCCGCGATGGAAATGCTCCGGCGGCGCTCTACGACCAATACGACACTGGACCTCCTTTACGCGGTCTCAGGGATTCTTCGGCGCGGCAGAGCGTCTTGAGCTCTCGATCAAAACCCTGACCTCAATTGCGGCGTACGAGCGAACGCGACCCGGCAGAAAACTGATGATTTGGTCCAGCCCCGGATGGCCTTTGCTCTCGGGAACGAAGACTCAGCTTTCCCGTAAAAACGAGCAATGTCAGGGAGGCGAAGGACGCTCGAAAAAGAATGGCCGCTCTACCGTAGTTTTGCATACTCCGCCTTGGCTTCTTTCAGGATGGGGATGTCGGGGTCGGCATCTTTCCAGAGCGAGAGAAAATCTTTGTATGCAGCAATTGCGCGAACACGGGCGGCGTCAGCATCCGCACCGTGCGATGTCCTGGCCTGTAACGCGTTCGCGCGCGCCACACCCAAGTGCGCCAACGCTCCGGTCCAGCAATTCCAGACAATACCGTTGTGGTCAACAATTTTTTGAAATTCATTGGCCGATGCGCTCGCCTGGCCTGCGTCGAGGTAGGCCTCAGCGCGAATATAAATGTCGTACAGGCAAGACATGTTGTTAACGAAAGTGAATTGCCCCAAGTCAATGCCGGAGGCGGCTTGGAGAGCTTCGACGGCAGCCTGCGGTTTGTCTGATCGCAGGTCCAATTCGGCCCGGACTGCGGGCAGCCACAGGGACTGTACTTGAGTGTCCAAAGGATGCTGCGAATTCATTTCCTTCGCCAAGGTTTCAGCCTGCGCGGTTTCCGCCGCCCTAGCGAACGCCAACGCGGCCTCGCTCTTCACGCCCTGGCTTCCGGGCGCAAGTCTGAGTCCCTCGGCTGCCTTTTGACGTGCTTCCTCGCGATCGCCGATACTGGCTTCATACAGAGCCATGTTTTCCAGCCACACCCCCGCATTCTCCTTGCTATCGGCGCGAACAGCGGACTCAACCGCTCGTTTTACCAGTTCCCGCGCGGAACCCAGGCGCCCATGGTAGGCCTCGGTATCGGCGGCGAGCGCCAACCCGTAGTTCTCTTCGGGCTTGCCGTTGAACCATTGCAGTTGTTCCGCCATGCCGGCAGAGTCCGAGGAGTAGAACGAGAGAATATACTCAGCCATGCGGGTGATGTAGTCTTCTAACTTTTTTGCCCGGGCCTCGCGAATCATTTTGCGAGCATCATCGAATCGCTGCAATGCGATGAAGCTGTCGGCGAGGTTGTCATACGGGGCCACGTTGTCGGGATTCAACTGAAGTTCGTCTTGCGACATCTCGACTGACTTTTCATATTGCCCCTGCTCGGCATACACGACTCCGAGATTAAGATGAGGGCCCTGGATTCTGGGATAGCTCTCGATCTCCTCCTGATAGGCCTGCCCCGCCTTGCCGAGTTCTCCCGTGTTCAGATAGTAGGTGGCAGTGATCGCGATAAGCACCGGCTCACCTCGGGGAATCCCACCTGTGGCATAATGTTTGTGACCCGAAACAATACGCCTCTGAGCATGAACAACCTGTTAAATGATCAGATCCGGCCTGCGCTCGATCGCTGCGCGTGCGGTCTGGAGAAGATCGGGCACGGGGGCGCCGATCACGATTACACCCGTGACAAGTCACGTCCCGAGTGGCACGGCTTTCACGCCTTTCGCCGTGGGCTTGCGACCAACTTGCACGCGCTTGGAGTGGATGATTTGACGATTCAGCGCATATTAGGGCATAGCAACGTCTCGGTGACTCAGCAGTGCTACGTCAAGACCAGGGACGCGCAGAGCATCGCTGCGATGGACAAGCTGGACGCCCTGGTTGACGGTCGCGTTGAGCTAATCGGCAATGAATCTGCAAAGAATGCCGGGGTATCGGGGTTGGTTAACTGATTGTTTTCAATGGTGTGGGCGCGTAGCTCAGTTGGTAGAGCAACGCCCTTTTAAGGCGTGGGTCGCAGGTTCGATTCCTGCCGCGCTCACCATATCGCGCCCGGCCTGGCATTCGCCTACCGTCTCCGAAAGCCGCAACCGGTCCTCAGTTTACCGTGGTTGCGGCCGTCACCGAATTGCCGCTTGGCGTTTGAATCAAAGTTAGCCGGGCGCTGTCCTCGAACCCTCATCTCCCCCACACGTTGTAAATTGGATGCAATGATCGCGATCCGCTGCAGTGCAATATTGTTTGATTTGGACGGTGTCCTCATCGATTCCACTCCTGCGGTCGGGCGCGTCTGGCATCGGTGGGCGGTTGAGCATGGCTTCAATCCAGAGACCGTGGTTCGCATAGCGCATGGGCGCCCGAGTCGAACCACCATCTGCGAGCTGCTGTCCAACGCGGAAGTTGATATTGATATTGACCGCGAAGATCGCGAAGTCGAACGCCGGGAGATGGAAGACCTCGATGGTGTGGTCCTGCTGCCGGGTGCTTGGCAACTCCTGAACATTCTGCCTCCCGAACGCTGGAACATTGCGACCTCATGTACTCGCCCGCTGGCCGAGGTGCGTTTGCGGGCCGCGGGCCTACCCATTCCGAGCACAATGATCACTTCGAGCGACGTGAAGATCGGCAAGCCCGATCCCGAGCCTTATCTGAAGGCGGCGGCTAAGCTCGGGTTTTCCGCCTCCGATTGCATCGTGGTCGAAGATGCGCCCGCTGGAATTCGTGCGGGAAAGGCGGCTGGCGCCAGAGTGATTGCATTCCTCACAACCATGATCCGCCGTGATCTCGAAGACGCCGGTGCCGATTGGATCGTCCAAAACTGCGGCGACATCGCCGCCTGCCATGAAGATGGCAGCTTGGAGTTGAGCCTCTCGCCATCATAGCTAGGTCTCAGGTGTCAGCTCTCGGGAAGACCTTGTTCTTGACTCTCCTGACACCTGAACCCTGAGCCATTTGCGCGCGTTCCTCAGCTCAACTAAAATTCTCGCGTTAATTAGAACGTTGCCCGCAAGAGTAGGATTGATGCGAGCCGGGCGGCTCCGATCTTCTCAGTCGCAACAAAAATTGCTAAATAGGCAGGGCCTCGTGATCATCGGTGTGCCGAAAGAAAGTTATCCGGGGGAGCGGCGGGTTGCGATCGTGCCGGTAGTCCTCCCGACGCTGACCAAAGCTGGGTTTGAAGTTCACATACAGTCCGGCGCTGGAATCGAGGCCGGCTATCCCGATTCCCAGTATGCCGACAAGGGCGCGAAGATCATTGCAGACCGCGCTGCCGTGTTTGCTGCCGCTGATGTCCTCGTGCAGATTCTTTGCTACGGTTCCAACGACGTGACCGGTGAGCAGGATATGCCGTTGTTTCGCCGCGATCAGATCCTCGTCGGATTTCAGCGTCCCTTCGGTTCGGCGGACATCGTGCAGGAGATCGCGCACGCTGGCATCAGCGCTTTTGCCGTGGAGTTGATGCCACGGACAACGCGCGCACAAAGCATGGACGCACTGTCCTCGATGGGAACAGCCGGCGGCTATAAGGCGGTATTGCTGGCCGCCGACTCGCACCCGCGCATCTTCCCCATGCTTACCACCGCGGCTGGAACCATCACGCCCGCCCGCGTGTTCGTGATCGGCTGCGGCGTTGCTGGACTGCAGGCAATCGCGACCGCGCGCCGCCTGGGCGCGGTGATTTCGGCCTACGATCTGAGGCCCGCGGCGAAGGAGCAGGTGCAGAGTCTCGGCGGACGTTTTGTCGAGCTTCCCATCGAGGCAAAAGACGCGCAGGACGCTCGTGGATACGCCCGGGCGCAGGATGAAGACTTTTATCGCCGTCAGCGCGAGTTGCTGGGGAAAGTAGTGCAGGAAAGCGATGTGGTGATTACGGCGGCGGTGATTCCAGGGAAAAAATCGCCGGTGTTGGTAACCGAAGATATGGTGAAGGGAATGGCACCCGGTTCGGTGATCGTCGATCTGGCCTCAGAACGTGGCGGCAACTGCGAGATCACCGAAGGCGGCAAAACCGTAGTAAAGCATGGTGTAACCATTATAGGAGCGATCAACCTGGCCTCCGGCGTGCCTTATCACGCGAGCATGATGTATGCCCGCAATGTCACTGCCTTCCTGACGCACCTGATCAAGGACCAAAAGTTGAATCTGAACCTCAACGATGAAATTGTTCGCGAGACGCTGCTGACCCATGGTGGCGAGATTGTGAATGCGCGGGTTCGCGAGTTTTTTAGTTTGCCCGCGCTGGTCACGCTGATCAAGCAAGGCTGATCAAAGAAGGCTGATCGAGCGAGATTCTACGGAGGAAAGATGAACAGTAGTTCGAACCTGATCAACGCACTCTTTATTTTTGTGCTCGCTGGATTCATCGGCTTTGAAGTGATCCGACGAGTCTCTCCCCTGCTGCATACTCCGTTGATGTCGCTCACCAACGCTTTGGATGCGATCGCGGTGGTGGGTGCGATCGTGCTCGTGGGCGAGCACAAGAGCACGCTCTCCGCGGTTTTCGGATTCATCGCCGTGGTCGCTGCCACCAGCAACATCGTCGGCGGCTTCCTGATTACGGACCGGATGTTGAAGATGTTTAAATCCAGCCGCCCCGCGGCTAAGCCAGCGGCCAAGTCGGTGGGCCAATAATGACAGCCGAACTCGCAGGAGGCCAGGTCGTCATCGAGCTTGTATATCTCATCGCGAGCGTGCTGTTCATCCTCTCGCTGAAGTGGATGAGCTCGCCAACCACGGCCCGTCACGGCATCTGGGCGGGCGAAGTTGGCATGCTGCTGGCGATCTGCGGCACGCTGCTGCGCCACGGCATTGTCGACTACCGGCTGATCGCCATTGGGCTGGTGCTCGGCACCATCATCGGTGTTCCGCTCGGGCGGGTGGCGATGACAGCGGTTCCGCAGCGAACCGCGCTCAGTCACGCCTTTGGCGCACTCTGCGTAACACTGGTCGGCTCGGCGGAGTTTTACCTGCGTTCACCCGACATCTCGCGCTTCATGATGTCGGTGCTCTCCCTCGAGGTCATTCTCGGCGGGTTGACCGTCACCGGCAGCTTGATGGCTGCGGGCAAGCTGCAGGAAATCCTTCCGCAGCGGCCGCTGACTTACAAAGGCCAGAACCTTGTCAACTTTGTGTTGCTCACCTGCGCTCTGGCGATCGCCATATCTCTGGTCCTGCATCCGGAATTCCGGTCACTGTTTCCGTTCATGATCCTGATCGCGCTGGCGTTCGGCGTGTTGTTGATCATCCCCATCGGCGGCGCCGACATGCCGACCGTCATCTCGTTGTTGAACGGCTATGCCGGTCTGTCGGCGGCGGCCATGGGCTTCGTCCTCGATAGCAAACTGCTCATCATCGCTGGCGCTCTCGACGGATCGTCGGGCCTTATCCTCTCCATCATCATGTCGAAGGCCATGAACCGCTCCTTCACCAACGTTTTGTTCGGAGCCTTTGGTCAGGTGCAAGCTTCGGCCGCTGCCGGAGAAGAAGCCAGACCGGTCCACAGCGCTACCCCGGAAGAAGCCGCCGCCATCCTTTCTGCCGCGAACCGAGTCATCGTGGTTCCCGGATACGGTATGGCTGTGGCCCAGGCGCAGCACAAAGTGCGCGAACTTTACGATGCTCTGACCAAGCGCGGTGTGGACGTGCGCTTCGCCATTCACCCCGTTGCCGGACGCATGCCTGGTCACATGAATGTGCTGCTGGCCGAGGCCGATATCCCGTACGACCGCCTGATTGAGATGGAGGAAATCAACAGCGACTTTCCTCAGACCGATGTCGCGCTAGTAATTGGCGCCAACGACGTAACCAACCCTGCTGCCCGCTCCGATACTTCCAGCCCGATCTATGGGATGCCCATTCTCGACGTGGACAAAGCCCATACCGTGATGGTCATCAAGCGCAGCATGAATCCCGGTTTCGCGGGCATTGATAACCCGCTCTACTATCTCGATAACACCCTGATGCTGTTTGGAGATGCCAAAGCATTTGTCGGTAGCATCGTGCGTGAGCTCAGCGGAGGACACGGATAGGTGGGTTAGTCGGCTTGGAGTTCTCCGCGGGTCGAAGCGGCTCAAAGGGGGAAAGACCGAAACAAAAAGGTGTAAGGCCCGGTTGCCAGCAAGAATCCGGCGGGCTTCAGTTTCGCGAGGATCTTCGCGTAGCATGCGGCCCGCCCGGCGTTTAGGCTGCTTTCTTCATCTGCCTGATCTTAGCCCAGCGTGCTTTCTGGGCCAGAGAAATTCTCCTGCGTCCTGCGGCGGAGAGTACGCGCTTGGCGCGACGTGGTATCCCCGCGTGCACCGTTGCGCCCGTACCCCGGGTTAGCCTTTCGAGAACCGAAATAGCTTCCCCAAGCTTTTGGACTTGGTTTTGCGCATCCCGGCGTTCCTCTCGGAGCCGGTCAATTGCCTTAGCAATATTTGTCATTAAGTACCCTCCCTCGGGTAATTACCGTCGGCCATTGTATTACTAACTCGCCGTTTCTGTCAGGATTTATTTATCCAGAGTGGAATTACGTGGAGACGGGATGACATGACCATGATGAAACAAGGGACAATGACACGAAAATGATGACCCGGGGACAGCCTTGCGTCCAATAGATAGCAAGGAGATCGTCGGTTGGTTGGGCGTCTCCGCACGCAGCCCGCACGCCGTCAAGAATCGGAGATCCGGGTCTGAACGGGTACTCAATGTAGTTGTGAGAATTGGAACGATCCATTCCTTCCGAAATCCTGCGGCGCGCATGAAATGTTTTCGCCATGCACTTACGACCGCAAGACTTGCAGCTGCACGCCCCTACCTCCGGTTGCGATTCTGTCTGACTCATTTGCAACGGATTGCACCCGTCTTAAGAAGTTTGGCAGGGAATCGGGGCTAAGTTATTGACGGCAAAGGCCGTACCTTTCGCCAGAGCTGGAAGGTGAATTGCCCACTACCTTCTTGATGACGTGTGTCTGGCCGAGCGCGAAAGTGAAAACGGCGAGAAGGAAGGCGCTTGCGGCGGTCGTTTTGCTAGTCGGCCTCAGCGATGTTCTTGCCTGTTGGTGCGCAGTAACGTCGCCATCTCCATCGACCGTCATTTCGCATCCGACCCCGCTCACGCAATTGGAAAAGACTTTGCGCCGTGTGCCCGCGCACATCTCCGATTTCTCTACCCTATGGGAGCAGCTGGCCCTGCCGAAATGTGGGAACATCCGCTTGCCCGAAGCTTTGCTCACCCCCGACCCGCTGCTGAACGTGCAAGATGACGATCTGCACGTGCGCGTCAGCTTCATAGTTGGATCCGACGGACACGTGCATAGTGCCTTCGTCCTGGACAGCGGCGGCCCCGGCGAGGACCAGGTTGTGCTGCGGGCGGTCCGCTTCTGGCGCTATCGTCCCGCACTCTGTAACGGCGTTCCCATTGATTCCGAAGCTCAGGTAAGATTCCGCATCCGCTAGCGCCCGAATTCTCCTACAATATCAGCGATGAGGTTGCCGTGAGCAAAGACAAGCCGAATCCTCCCAATCCAGAGAAGGACCAGCCCGTCGAAGGCAAGGAGGTCGAAGAGTTTTTTCAACGGCTCCCCGGCAACTTCCGCTGGCCGAAGCCGAATGCGGAGGCGGTCGCCGCTGCCGTGGAAGCGATTCAGCGCATGTCGCTTGGCGGCGCTGCCGCGCAGGAGCTGGCGGCAGACGGTGATGCGGACGAACTGGGTAGCGCTTGCTCAGCCTGCGGAAGTTCGCTCCCGGCGGGCGCTCGCTTTTGTGCCGGCTGCGGAATGCCGAGCCAGCCGGTCGCCGGCGATGCCAGTGCTCAAGCCGGCGCCGGCCAACACCACGTTCACCACCACTATCATCATTTTGTCCCCAGCCGGGGGACGGCATCCGGCGCGCCATCTGCCGAATCCGAGCCCGCTGCTCCTCGCGGTCGGGCTCCCGGTTCCCCGGGCACGTCGACCGGCGGCCGCGCCGAAGCCAGCGCCCGCCAGGTTGTGCAGGACTGGGCGCAGGCCTGCAACACCAGGCATATCGACGACCTGCTCGAGCTCTATGCCGCCGACGCTACTCTCATCCGATCCAACCTTCCGCCGGTTCGCAGCTTGCCTTCGATCCGGGAATTTCTAATTTCGCTGCTTGAAGCCGGATTGGGCGATGTTGAGATGGAATCGCTGCGCATCGAAGTGCTGGGTGAGATTGCTCTCGATCTCGGCCGTTGCAAAATGCTCGTGCCCGTCGCCATGGGCAAGCGCCGCGAAGAGCGCGGAAAGTACCTGGTCGTCCTGGTGCGACAGCCCGCCGGCACATGGAAGATTCTCGCCGATTGCTGGTCCTCCGATCTAGCGGTCAGCGCGCCGCCGCCCGAACCCGCTGCCCGAAAAGTAAGCGAGCCAATCCCGCCTCTCCGCAAGCCCCGCTGATCCGGGGCACTTTCAAACCAACAAAAACCCCGATCCTTGCGGATCGGGGTTAAGTGAATGCGCTAACTCGAATTCAGATCCGTCGACCAGTGCGTTCAGTTGGTACTGGTACGTGTCGTGAATACCTGCCGGTAGCCCAGGCTCTCCACGTCGCGGAACAATGGTGTTCCGGGTGGCAGGCCTCCCGGACTGGTAAAGTCCAAGTCAAAAAAGTAATTTCGCGTGGGCGGATCATATACGGTATTGCAACACTTGTAAAACCCCGTATTGTAGGTTGAGTAGTACAGGCTCACCAGCGAGCCCTTGTAATTCGCGGCAACATTCCAGTTTTCCAGGAAGCGCAGGAAGTTGTGTACACCTCCGTCGGTGCCGATGTCCGGTTCCCCCGCATAGACAGCCCAAGTCGATGCCGACGAATAGGGGAAAGTCCTGTTCTTCCCGCCTGAAATTGCCACCCGGTAAGAGGTAACGCTGTTGGCGTTCCTGTTCCCCGCATTGGTAACATTGCCCGTCTGCATGCTTACCGCATCCAACCAGCTGTTCGAGAGGAGAGTGACAGCGTCGGCAATTACCGCCGCAGCCGCGTGTCCTGTCACATCGCCCGCGAACGCGGTGGTGTCGCCAGCCCAACCCGCCGAGTCGGCCGTGTTGCTGTTGTAGTCGCCCAGGATGTACACAGGGTTCTCCGAGGCCACCGTGAATCCGCCAGGGCTATCCAGAGTCGCAGCCGCGTCCGTTCGCAGCGGTACGTTGCCCAGCGAACCATCCACGAGCCGCAAAACGTGCCGCGCCCCGCTGACCCAGTTCTTGCGCGCGGTGCTGCTGCAAGTCGTAATCCGGGCGCTTCCCGCCGCGGTCCCGAAGGGATCGGGGTTAGCCGGGGTGTTGATGGCGGTATTCAGGTTGGTAGCGCCGTTATAGAAGCCCAATCCCAGGTTCAACGCGCCGAAGTTGTCCAAAAATCCGTTCTGATTGACGTCCTCCGGAGAATTAGCGGCCGGGGTTTCCAGTGCTCCGTCGGGTGTGCCGTTGGCACTGGCCGCGTTGATCACGTCTTCCAGGCCCGAGTCGCCAGATTTCGCCGCTGTGCCTCCCAGAGGGGGATGCGGGTCATACAACATGCCCCGGCGATCCGAGAAATACAGAACGTAGCCATTCTGATTTAGATAATTCACACTTGGGCCGCTGCCGGATGTGCTCGCCAGCCATCGCTTCAGGTTGCCCACATCGATTTCGACGGCGTTCATCACCCCGTTGGTCGTGCAACTGTCATCCGTCGCCGCCAGGATGTTGTCCCGATTTTCACCTTCGCGGGCATCGTAAAAGTTGATGGGATACCAGTTGTACATGCTGATGCTCTGCGCCGTGGCGGTGCTTAGTCCGAAATAAGGGCTGTTGGTAGTCGTGTCGGGCTGAACTTCCGGAGGCAGCGCGTTGTCCCATGTTGAGCAACCAGTCGTTGAGGTACATTTCGGCGCAAGGCCGACACTGTCTACCGTCCCGTCTCCGTTGCGATCCGCCGGTTCTTGCAGCAGCAGAATCGCGTTAGGATTGATCGGGTTACTCCCAGCGTTAGTCGAAGGGCCAGGAGCCGTAGGCGGTGTCACGCCACGCGCAAATCCCAGTTGCAGCCATTCATTGGTTATGGGGACCCATTGGTTGGAATTGTTCAGGTATTCCACCCGCAGCCAGCCGTCAATCAAGTTCCAGCTTGTGGTTCCGGCGGCCAGCGCGGTCGCGTTGCTCGTGACTGCCGTGCCGCTCGTGCCGGCCGCATTGGTCACGGTGTAATACGGGTATACCGGCGCCGCTCCGCCGGGACAACCTGGCGGCAAGCTCGCCGCAGCGACCTTGTACGGAGGGCAAGGAACTATCGTCGTCACTGGGCCGTTGGTGGTACTACTGAGGGGGCTAAGCGGGGCGCTGGTCGTTGCGCTGGACGGACAGAGCAGGGTACAGTTGGAATCCAATGCCTGACTCGCCGGAGGCGTCCATTTCTTGGGAAAGTAGGGCCAGTCCGAAGACAGCGGCGTAGCTTTCGCACTATTTGAGGGGCAGTACGTCCCGAGGCAGTTGGTCATATCCGGAAACGCGTTCGAGGCGGCGGCGAAGTACAAGGTATAGCTGCCAGATGATGGCGCCCCAAGCGTTGTGTTGGCAGTGGCTATCGAAATCCCATAGGGATTGCTCAGTGTCCAAGCCGAGTTCGCGGTCACCATCGCTTGCGTTACATTCGCCAGCCGGACGTCCGTGCTTTGTGCTCCGCCCGGAAAGTCCGCCGGATCGTCGCTCAGCAGCACGTGAATCTGCGCCAGGTTATACTCGCGCGACTCGCCCAGGGCCGACGTGGCGGACTCGCCTGCCGATGGCCGGCGAATAATTTCGTATGGGTGGGTAGTCCCGTTGACAAAGGGCATCGAAAGTTGCACGGCCCCCGTCCCCGTATCGTTAGTCGCTGTACTTCCATAGTTCCCGTTGATGATTTCGTGGCTGGTGGTGTTCTTGGAAAACGTGTACCAGGCGTTGGTGCCGTTGTACGTCGATAACGGCTGCGCCGAAGTACTCCCCCCGCCCGTCACGCTGGCGTCCCCGTAGGAAGAGGCGGTGGGGGCATCCATTGCCGTACAACTCGTTGTCGTTGTGCTGCAGGCATTGGTGGAATTGGCGGTCGGAATATATATGGTGCCGGTATAGCTGTTGTTTGCTGTGGAATTTCCGTTGGCTAGCACGGTTCGAACCACGTTGCCGTATGCCGACAGCTGGCTGTGAAAGGTCACGGTTGCCTGGCCGGCAAGGTACAAGTCCCCGTTGGTGTGTATGGGGCCGGCGAAGTTCATCGCGGGGCCAGGGAAAAAGGAGAGATCGCTCTCCGAGAACACGCCAAACTGGAACACCGGAATCAGCGCCACCTGCGCGCTCCGTATCATGCTCACTTCCTGCCCGCCCGGAAAGTCCGCCGTCGCCAATAGGTTAATGGGGATGATCTGCGCATACAAACCCTGGTTCGGTCCGGACGAGACGTTCCCCCAGTTCTCAGCGACTGAGCTGGTAAACTGGGCCTGGGTCGGGCAAGCCGCCCCCAACAGACCAGGCGCTGGCGTCACCTGATACTCTTTCCAGGTGATTCCCGCTATCGCCGGTTCGTTGGCGGCCGAGCCGCCGAAAGCGGGCCCGCCCACGCCGCAGATTTGAGCGGCGGTGGGGGATTGCACGTTCTGGAACACGGTGGCCAGGTCGGAGGTCATTTTCTCGATACCACCCTCGGCGCTGCGAAAGGAGGCGTTATTCTGCAGGTCGCTGCCGCCCACTTTGCCTTCGGTATTGACCATCATCATCAACCCGATGGCGATCCCCGACAGCAGCAACAGCATTAGCAAGGACGCAATCAGCGTGAATCCTTTGGTGTGCCGCCTCGCGCTCTTCATACTGTAACTCCCCATGGTGTCGCTCCCCATCGTTTCGTTCTCACTCGTCTTACTCCCCTTCGCCGTCTCCATCACTAGGCTGCTAGGGAAGAATTGGATATTTGTTGCTGTACGTCAGATCCCGCGCGCTCACCGAAGTTTCCAAATCCAATCCCTGATAACCGCTCGCGCCGTGCAGCGCGCTGTTCATCGCCATGTGCAGAATGTTGATCTTGGTGATGTCGGTGGGGTTTAGCCCATTCGAAGCCGAATCGTTGGCATCACCGGAGCCAGGGTTGGGCTGGTTTACCGCCGGCAAATTGGTGTTGTCGTTGTAAAGGTCATAGCTGAACTTCATGTAAGCAATGCCGTCCGCCACCGGCATCGGAGTGTGTCCACTGATCTGCCGCATCAGTCGCGCCGGGGTGACCGTCTTGTCGATGTAATAGGTGATTACCAGAAGGCGCACTGGGTTCGCTCCAGTAGCGTGCAGCGCCGCGCCGTTTAGGCCGGCGGTGGCGCCGGTGCCTGTCTGGTTCATATTCAGCACATCGCTGTTGGCGAAGGGGACGATGTAAGTGGTTCCCACCGCGTTTGTGCCCGTGGTAATGGTGCCCGCCGTGACTTCACCCACGACCTGGATGCCGTTCAAGGTCATCAAGACCAGATCGCCCGGCGTCAGCCCCACCATCGTATCGTTCACGGCTTGCGGCGTGGTCACGCCGCTCGGCAAGCAATTCGTCGGAGGAAAAGTCGGGACGACCCCGTTCACCGGCGCGGTAGCCGGCCCGAAGGTCACCTGCCCCAAAGCTGACACGGTCGCCTGGTAGCAATTCAAGTAGAACGTCGTGTCCGAGTAGACCACCGTGACCACATCGGTGGCGTTTGGGTTGCTCGAAAGCGTTGGCCCGAGAGTATATCCCGGGATCAGCCCGTAGAGAGTTGGAGTTCCACCCTGCAAGGGATACGTCCCCGGGCTGGTGTTGCTGCCGCCGAGGTAACACGCCGACGTCTGATCGCAGCCATACTCTGGAGTGATCTTGGAGGGCAGGGGGATCGCCGCGCCGTTGCCCAGGCCCGCGCCGGCCAGGCTCAGGTCCTTGGTCAGCATGTCGGAGGCAGCCCGAAAATCCTGCTGCAACTCCGCCCGCTGCGAAACCGTCCAGGTCGCGCCCACCGCTTGGGTGTAAAGTTGCACCGCCGCGCCCAGCACCAGCGTGCCCAGCGCCACTGCGATCGTCATTTCCAGCAGGCTGAATCCACTCTCGCGCTTTGTCGCTCGCTCGCTCATAGCTCCCCTTCACTGGTACTGCGAAATGAACGAATTCAGAATGTAGGTTTTCGGTAGGCGCGTCGTCGAAGTCGAGTACTGCATGGTGATCGTCACGCTGCGCAGCGAAGTTATCAGGTTGTTGTTCACGTCGTACACCGGCGAAATCTGAATTGCGCGCTGATACCCAGTCAAAGGGATCTTCACATCGTCAGAGTCCCCATAGTTCCCGTCGGGTCCCGGCTCTTCAAGCGTTTCCTCGCCTGCGTTCGAGTCATCCGCCGTCCCAAAGATTCCGTCCGCTCCCGCGTTGTAGATCGGTTGAAATTGCGGACTGGTCGCAATGCCCACGAAGATGCCGCAGGGTGAGGGCGTGCTGGTGCAGTACTGGGTGCCCGAATTATTCTGAATTGCGTCCCAGCTAATCTGCGACGTGTTGCGCGCGGTCACGATGCTCTCGTACGCCTCGTTCGCCAGTTGCTTGGCGATCATGTCCTGCTGCGAGGTCTGCGTCGAAGCCATGGCCAGCCCGAACACACCCAGCAGACTCACCAGTCCCACCGTCAGGATGACCATCGAGATCATGACTTCGAGCAGCGAGAATCCGCTCTCCGCTTGCTTTCGCGCGCGAGCCTTCACGTCGCGCTCCATCATTGCCTCAGCCATTTATAGCCTCCCGACACGCCGTAGAGCCGCCATCCACGAATGCGGCCCGTCCCGCCCCACAGCGTGATTGCCCGCGAACTCATGAGATCTCCCGTCCGCGCGAGGTACACCACGCCTCCATCCCAAGTGCCCGGACAACTTCCGTCGCCGTTCGTGCCCGGCGCCCTCTGCGACGAACCATCCGGGCAGAAGTAAATCGTGGTAGCTCCTCCGGTGCCGACGCCGTTAATCGTCCAGCCAAAATCAATGGCCACCGTCCCTGATCCATAGCCGTCTGGAACCGCCGTGGAGGCCGTGGGAAGCCCGGATTGCGCGACGAACGACACGTCCGACGGCAATTGATAGACCACCGTATTCTGATCGCCCTGAAATCCGGCCACCGTCGGCGTCACCGTGATCGTGTTGGGCGTGACGCTGTTGGAAAACGTCACCGAGTACGATGCCCGCTGCGCTACCGAGTTGTCGCGCGCCAGGCGCATCGCCGCCAGTGTCGTGTTATACGCATTGGTCACATGCTGCTGACGCAGCAGCGGCATGAGGCTAAGGACCGAAACCACCGACACGATGATGGAAATCGCCAGCACCATCATCATTTCCAGCAAGCTGAAGCCGCTCTCCCGATGCCTGCGATGCAACGCATTTGTTTCCAGGCTTCTCATAAGCATTTGCCGTTTCTGCGGCTCTCCGCTCCGTAAAACAAAGTCGTCAAAACAAACTCGTATAACTGGAATTCGTCAGCCCGGTATCTTCCGCGACCCTTTGCGGATCGCAGAACCGACACCGGTCTGACTAACTCGATGGTAGGAACTGTTCCTTAGTACGTCAAAGTACCGGGGTACACCGGCCTTTCGTACACTGTCTTTTAGTAAGGTAATTCCAGGAGAGTTACCATTGTGCCATGTGGCGCTCGCTGGACAAGCACGCTCCGTTTTCGCCGCGCCACGCCGCAGTTCGGAATTGAGTCTGCTAATGAAGGCCTGCGCTCAAAGAAAATCTCACCAACGTCCCCAAAGCTTATGCTCCTCCAATGGAAACCGAAAGATGACTAAAGTCTCAAAAGCGAGAAGAGAACTAAGAACAAGACCATTAAGAAAGAAAGTCTAAATTGCACCCCACCCGTGACACTGGTAACTTGTCGTTGACACCGGCTCTCTCTTACGATGCTGTTACTATGGATCTATGCGCCCTCGTGGTGTGCCCGGATCAGGACTCAGCCAGCCTGCTCACGCTCATCCTGTCGGAAATGGGGATGGTGGTCGAGCATACGCCTTCGATCTTCCGCGGATTAGAACTGCTCGACAGCCAGCGCTTCGATGCGATTGTCCTCGATTATCGCGCCGATCAGAGTTCCGAGGAATTCCTGGCGCGCTTGCGTCAGTCCGCCAAAAACCGCGCCAGCATGCTGATTGCCGTTGTCGATAGCGAGTTCAACGCCCGACCCGTGTTCGGGCTCGGCGCCAACTTTGTTCTCTATCGCCCACTCACTTCCGAGCGCACCCGCATCAGTTTGCGCGCTGCCCGCGGGCTCATGCGCCGCGAACGCCGCCGCGCGCCGCGCACGCCGGTCCATGCGACCGCCAACATCGCTTATCCCGGAGCGCCCGAACTGAACACCGTCTTGACCGACCTCAGCGACGGCGGAACTTCGTTCCACACCGCCAATCGCCTTCCGTCCGCCAGTAAGGTTTATTTCGAGTTTGCTCTTCCCGGTCAGCAACGACTGGTGCGCTTGTCGGGTGAGGTGGCTTGGCAGGACTCGAGCGGCCGCACCGGGATTCGTTTCCTGGACGTGCCCCAGGCTTCGCGCCGCCTCATGCAGACCTGGCTTCAGCAGAATACTGCCCGCCCGGCAACCGGATTGCCGGCCCCACCGCCCGCAGGCCGATCCTCTAGGGCTCAGTCCTCCGCTACCCCGTCTCGCTCCGAGCGCGAACTGAGGTCCGAGTCAACAGATTCCACACAACTTTCCAATGCCGGCAACCGTCGCGGAGAGCGACGTTTCGCCTGCAAACTGGGAGCGGAGGTCTACAGCCTCGGCACCAGCGTCCCCAATCGCTGCACCCTGTCCGATATCAGCGAGGGCGGCTGCTACGTTGAAATGCCGTCCCCACTCTCCGGGCAGTCGGGCGTAGAGATTCTGGTCCGCACTGCGGACACGAAATTGAGAATCAGGGGGCAGGTGCTGGCTACCCATCCCGGTTTTGGCATGGGCGTACGCTTCATGTTCCGCGATTCCGGCGAACGCGAAGAAATTCTGCGCCTGCTAGCGGTTCTCTCCTCGGGTCCCGCGCTAGACGAACAAATCCGCTGAGAGCGAGTTTTCATTCCACCTAGATTTGCGGTTTGCAGTATGACAGATGTTCGAGGCGCCGCTCCGACTACACCAGCTGCTTCTTCTTCGCCACGGCCCGCCGAAAATATTCCAGTGAAAGCTTCAGCCCGCTTTCCAACTCCACTTTCGGTTCCCATCCAAGCAGCCTCTTTGCTTTCGAAATATCCGGACATCGCTGCTTTGGGTCATCCTGCGGCAGCGCTTCGAACTTGATCTGGCTCGTCGACCCCGTCGTCGCAATCACTTTCCGCGCGCACTCCAGAATCGTGAACTCCGTCGGATTCCCAATATTCACCGGTCCATGCTCCGACTCCGAACATCGCGCCAGCCTGAGAATCCCATCCACCTCATCGCTCACGTAGCAGAAGCTGCGCGTCTGGCTGCCGTCGCCATACACCGTAAGGTTTTCTCCCCGCAGCGCCTGCCACATAAAATTCGGAATCACCCGCCCGTCGTTGACCTGCATCCTCGGCCCATACGTATTGAAGATGCGCAGAATCCGTGTGTCCACATTGTGATAACGGTGATACGCCATGGTCACCGCTTCGGAAAACCGCTTCGCCTCGTCATACACTGACCGGGGCCCGATCGGATTCACATTCCCCCAATACGTCTCGGTCTGCGGATGCACCATTGGATCCCCGTAGCACTCCGATGTCGATGCCATCATGAACTTTGCGCCGCACCGCCGCGCCACTTCCAAGGACTCAAACGTTCCATACGATCCCACCCGCAGGGTTTCGATCCCGTGTTCGGCATAATCGACCGGGCTCGCCGGGCTCGCGAAGTGAAACACATAATCTAACCGGCCCCAGTCGGCGGGATAGCAAACATCTTTTTCCACAAATTCAAACCGCGAGTCGTTGCGCAAATGCTCAATGTTCGCCAGGCGCCCCGTCAGCAGATTGTCGGCGGCGACCACCGCATAGCCGTCGCCCAGCAGCCCATCGCACAAATGCGATCCTAGAAAGCCCGCCCCTCCTGTGACCAGCGCTCGTTGTGTGTTCACGGCTCGCGTGTTCATGAGTTGCGTATTCACGATTTCAGGCGCGTTCGCTTTTCTTCGGACGCGTCCCGGCCGTCAGTTCCTCTGTCAAGGCCGCCGGACGCCCCACACTGTAATAAGAGAACCCGCGCTCCACCATCACCGCCGGATCATACAGGTTCCGCCCATCCAGCACGATCGGATACTTCACCAGCGTGCGCAGACGGTCCAGATCAAGCGCCGCGAATTCTTCCCACTCCGTCAGAATCAGCAGCGCGTCCGCGCCCGTCGCCGCCTCATACGCATCCGACGCGAACTCGACACCCGACTTCAATACTTCTTTCGCCCGCTCCATCGCCGCCGGATCGTAGGCGCGAATGCGGCAGCCCTCCCGCAGAAGTTCCTGCACCAGCAGCATCGCCGGAGACTCCCGAATATCGTCAGTCCCGCCCTTGAACGCGAGGCCGAGCACGCCCAGTCGCTTGCCCCGGAAAGTCCACAGCACGCCCCGCACCTTGCGCAAGAACCGGTGCCGCTGATCTTCATTAATACGAATCACTTCTTCCAGCAGCCGGAAGTCGTATCCGTTCTCCTTCGCGACCGCCCGGAACGCCATCAGATCCTTCGGAAAGCACGACCCTCCATATCCGATTCCCGGATTCAGGAATCGCGGTCCGATCCGCGAATCCGTCCCAACTCCATCGCACACTTGCTGCACGTCCGCCCCCACCGATTCGCAGATCGACGCCACCGCATTGATAAAAGAAATCTTCATCGCCAGAAATGCGTTGGAAGCGTGCTTGATCAGTTCCGCGCTCTGCGTGCTGGTGACGATCAGCCGTGGCGGCGCTTCGCCTGAGGCCGCATCGGGACGAGGAATCGCATCCCCGCGCCCGCAATACCATCCGCTGGTCAGCGGCCCGTAGAGCTGGCGCATCACCTCCGCGGCCCGCTCGCTCTCCACTCCCACCACGATGCGGTCGGGATAGAGAAAATCAGTAACCCCCGTCCCCTCTCGCAGAAATTCCGGATTCGAAGCCACATCGAAGTGCGACGGATCGGCCCCGTCCCGCATCATGATGGTCCGGATCCACCGGCTCGTATAGACCGGAACCGTGCTCTTCTCCACCACCACCTTGTACCCGTCGACGCCTCCGGAGATTTCCCGCGCCACCGACTCTACATAGGAAAGATCAGCGTCCCCGCTTTCGGTCGGCGGTGTCCCGACCGCGATGAACACGACCGCGCTCTCCCGCGTGGCCGCCTGCAAGTCGCCCGAGAACTTGATGTGCTGTCCCCGGTGCCGCGCCAGCAGTTCGGGCAGAAAGTTTTCATGAATCGGTACCTCGCCGTTCCGCAGCGCGGCGAGTTTCTTCTCATCGTTATCGACCAGGACGACCTCGTGTCCCAAATCCGCAAAACACACTCCCGTTACCAACCCGACATATCCGGAACCAACCACTGCGATGCGCATAGCGAGCCTTCTCCTTAGAATCTGCAGTTGCACCTCCGGCTCGTCGGTGTGCACCTCTTACTGTAGCAGCCTTCCCACCCTTGACAGCGTCTCTATCGTCAGTGCCGCATCCACCGAACCCAGGAATGGGAATTCGAATCTCACAAGAAAACGGTGACCGCCATCACCGCCGCAAAGTCCGCGAGCCCGTGTGTGGACCTCCCAAGATAGCCATCGCGTGGAAACGCCTGTTAACCCCCTTGCGGGAGAACAGCTAAACTACAAAGGCCAACTCTTCATGACGAGATTTGCTGCCATTTTGTTCTTTTGCGCGATGCCGCTCTTCTGCCAGAGCAATAGCGGCGAATTACGCCTCAAAGTGACCGATCCGGTCGGGCTGGCAGTGAAAACCACAGTTCAGATCAGCAGCAAGGCGAATGGTTACCGAAATACTCTGGCAACGAGCGATGAGGGTCGCTTGAATGTGCAGCGCCTGCCTTACGGCATCTATCAGCTTGAAATTGAGCAACCTGGCTTCGCGGGAATATCCGAATCTGTTGACATTCATTCCTCAATTCCGACCGAATACACCGTCCAACTCAAGCTGCCATCGGTGAACCAGGCGCTAACTGTGAGTGCGACCAATACTTTGATCAATCCCAATCAAGCCGGCGCCGTTAATCAGATTGGTTCCGACGTCATCCAAAACCGGCTCAGCTCGATCCCGGGCCGTTCCCTGCAGGATCTGGTGAATTCGCAGCCCGGCTGGCTGTACGAGGGAAATGCCGTGCTCCATCCGCGCGGCTCGGAATATCAAACCCAGTTTGTGGTCGACGGGATCCCGCTGACCGACGATCGTTCGCCGAGCTTCGGACCGGCGATTGACGCGGACGACATGCAATCGCTGAGCATCTATACCGCGGGCATTCCCGCGGAATACGGCAGAAAAATGGGAGGCGTGGTCGAGGTGAACACTCTGCAGGATGCGCAGACAGGTTTCCACGGCCAGCTGGTGCTTTCCGGCGGCAGCTTTGATGCGGCCGCCGCTGCGGCACAAGGGCAGTACGTCTGGGGGAAGAATACGTTTGGCGCCAGCGCCAGCGGCAGCATGACGGACCACTATCTCAATCCCGTGGTTCCGCAAAACTTCACGAATGCGGGTACGCTGGGTAACTTTTCGGTGAATTACGAGCGCGACTTAACCACGAAGGACCGTTTGCGGTTCATCGTTCGCCACGAACTCGCACGTTATGAAATTCCCAATGAGCAAGTGCAAGAGAACCCGCAGCTCCTGCCGACGATTGGCCAGCCTGCGCCTCCGCCGAGGACTCCCCCTCAGCTCCAGTCCGCAGACAATTTCGAGACGATGGGGAGCGTCTCCTATCAGCACATTTTCTCGCCCAACGTTCTCGTCGATGTCCGCGGCATGGTCCGCAACAACTCCAACGACTTCTATTCCAGCCCCTCCTCCTGGCCCATAATTGTCTACCAGCACAATGACTTTAAGGAAGGATATTTCAAGAGCTCCGCCTCCATTCACCACGGCCATCACGAATGGAAAGCTGGCATCGAATCCAACAATATCTTCCTCCACGAAAACTACAGCGACATCATCACCGCCGATCAGACTCCGAATCCGATTACCGGTACGTGTTTCCCTTTCGACTGCGACACCGCTCCCACCTTAAGTTTTCTTGGCAGCCGTCCCGGCCTCGAACAAGCCGCTTTCATTCAGGACCTCATCCACTTCGGCAACTGGACCATCAACGCCGGCCTGCGCTGGGACCACTACCAATTACTTCTCAATCAAAACGCCGTCAGCCCGCGTTTCGCCCTGGCCCATTATTTTCCCACGGCTAATTTGGTGGTCCACTTCTCCTACGACCGCATCTTTCAAACCCCGTCGTTCGAGAACATCCTGCTCGCCAGCTCTACCCAGGTGCAATCCTTCGAACCGACCGTTCTGCGGCTGCCAGTGCAACCTTCGCACGGCAACTATTTCGAGATCGGCGCCAGCAAAAGCTTTTTCAACCAATTCCGCTTCGATGCTAACGTTTTCCGCCGCGCCGACAACAACTACGCCGACGACGACCAAATTCTTAACACCAGCATCAGCTTCCCCATCGCATTCGAAAAAGCCATCCTCTACGGCGCTGAAGGCAAGCTCGAACTGCCGCACTGGAAGCGCTTCTCCGGCTTCATCAGCGAATCCTACATCGTCGGCAATGCCTGGTTTCCCGTAACCGGCGGTCTTTTACTCGGCGAGGAAAACACCGTCGCTGCTACGACACTCACGGGCCATTTCCCCGACTCGCAGGACCAGCGCCACAGCCTTCGCGGCCGCCTTCGATACCAGGTGAAGCCGCGCTTCTGGGTCGCAGGTGGAATTCAATACGACACCGGGCTGCCCTTCGATATCAACAGCACCCCACAACAGGCGCTTGCCGAATACGGTCAGCAGGTGATTGATCGAATCAACTTTGCTCGAGACCGCATCTATCCTGCTTTTCAGGTCAATGCTTCGGCGGGCGCGGATGTCTATAAGTCGGAGAGTCTGAATATGCGGTTCCAGATCGATGGACAGAACCTTACCAACATTCTTAACGTCATCGACTTCGGGGGTCTTTTCTCCGGCAACGCCATCGGGCCGTCCCGGAGCGTGGCCATGCGCCTCACCTCTACCTTCTAGCGCAAAACTGGCTGAACGGGAACTGGGCGTTCCGCGGGCGGCCAGTTACCGGTTGCATATCGCTCCAACCCGAGTGTAAAGTCGCCGATACGGTGCCGCCGCGCACGGCGTCGGGTCATGCGGATCGTACCACCCGCGGAAGGGGGATTGGCGATGCCTACAGCGATTCCACTCCATGTCAACGGTGAGGCAACACGGGTGACGGTCGATGATCCCGACATGCCGTTGCTCTATGCTCTGCGCGACAACCTTGGACTGCACGGGCCGCGCTTCGGTTGTGGCCTCGGGCAGTGCGGCTCCTGCACCGTACACCTTGACGGCAGGGCGGTCCGTTCCTGCGTGACGCCGCTCTCAGCAGTCGGCAAGAAAAAGATCGTGACCCTGGAAGGCTTGGGCACACCCGACAAGTTGCATCCCGTCCAAAAAGCCTTCATCGAAGAGCAGGCCGCGCAGTGCGGATACTGCATCAACGGCATGATCATGGAGGCAGCCGCCTTTCTCGCTTCGAACAAAAGACCCAGCGATGATCAGATCAAGCAGGCGCTCACCCACAATCTGTGTCGTTGCGGTACCCATCTGCGCATCGTGCGCGCCGTCAAGCGCGCAGCTGCCGGTGGGTGAAGGGAGGACGACCATGTTCGCAAAGCCAAGCCGCCGCGACTTCTTGAAGGGCACCGGCATCCTGCTCGTTAGCTTCTCCTTGCCCACTTTATCTAAGACAACCTTGGCCCAGAGCGGACCTCCGGCAAACACAAAGACAAAGACCGTCGCACTTGATGATGTGGATGCCTTCCTGGCGATCGACCCCAGCGGCGGTGTGACGCTTTATTCCGGCAAGGTCGATCTGGGCACCGGCATAGGCACGGCGTTGACCCAGATTGTGGCCGAGGAACTGGATGTGCCGCTGGCGCGGGTACACGTCATTGAGGGGGACACTGCCCTGACCCCCGCGCAGGGCAAGACCTGGGGCAGCCTCTCGATCCAAAACGGCGGCATGCAGATCCGCCAGGCTGCTGCCACCGCCCGGCATGCCTTGCTGCAGGAAGCGGCAAAACGGCTCGGAGTGCCGGCCGAAGATCTCGTCGTTGAGGAAGGAACCGTGCGGTCGCGCAGCGGCGCCAAGCAGGTCAGCTATGGCGAGCTGATCGGCGGCAAGACATTTTCACTGAAGCTCGACAAGCAGGCGCCGCTCAAGGACCCAGCGAGCTACAAGATCGTGGGGCAGCCAGTTCCCCGCTTCGACATCCCAGGAAAGATGACAGGCCAGTTCACCTACATGCAGGATTTCAAGGTGCCCGGCATGCTGCACGGCCGCGTAGTACGGCCGGCGTCCATCGGCTCAACTTTGCTGGGCGTAGATGAGAGCTCGGTCAAAGACGTTCCCGGCTTGGTCAAGGTTGTGCGCCAGGGCAACTTCCTCGGGGTGGTGGCCGAGAGCGAGTGGGGCGCCATCCGGGCGGCGCAGAAACTTAAGGTGACGTGGTCCAACTGGGAGGGCTTGCCGGAGCAAAGCAAACTGTGGGAGTATGTCCGCGCCACCAAGGTCAGCAAGGACGATGTCACCAGCAACGTCGGCAACGCCGAGCCGGCGCTCGAACAGGCCGCCAAACGGCTCAACGCGACCTACAATTTCGCCGTCCACACGCACGGCTCCATGGGGCCTTCCTGTGCCGTTGCGGAAATCAAGGACGGCAAGCTCAGCTGCTGGTCCTCCAGCCAGGCGACGCATGATCTGCGCCAGCAACTCGCGGCCATGCTCTCCATGCCGGACACCGACGTGCGCGGTATCTACCTCGAAGGCTCCGGCTGTTACGGCCGCAACGGCCATGAAGACGCGGCCGCCGACGCCGTCTTACTCGCGCGTGCCGTGGAGCGGCCAGTGCGCGTGCAGTGGATGCGCGCGGACGAGCATGGCTGGGATCCAAAAGGGCCACCGACGCTGATGGACCTGCAGGCTGGACTCGACGCGACCGGCAACGTCATCGCCTGGTATTCCCAGCTCTACGTCCCTGAAGGCGCGATCGGCAACGTCAAGCTAGTGGCAGCGGAACTGGCCGGTCTGCCGCATGAAACCGGGATGGTTCCCGGCAACGTCATCCAAAACACCGCCATACCTTACACTTTCCCCAACGTGCGCACAGTAGCGCACCGGCTGGCTGAAACCCCGTTCCGTCCCTCCTGGATTCGCGCCCCGGGGCGCATGCAGAACACTTTCTGCAATGAATCGTTCATGGATGAGCTAGCCGCCGCGGTCGGCGCCGATCCGCTGGAGTTCCGGCTGCGTTACCTGAACGATCCGCGCGGTGTCGATTTGTTGAAGCGGCTGGCCAGCTTCGCCCAGTGGCAGAGCCGCAAGTCGCCGAAGCAAAAGGGTGGCGACGTCGCCACCGGCCGCGGCCTTACCTACGTCAAGTATGAGCTTGCTCGTACTTATGTAGGGGCGGTCGCCGACGTGGAGGTGAACCGCAAGAGCGGCGAAATCCGCGTTAAGCATTTTGCCGTCGTGCAGGATTGTGGGCAGATCATCAACCCCGACGGCGTAAAGAATCAGGTCGAAGGCAACGTGACCCAGACCGTCAGCCGCGTACTGAAGGAGGAGGTCACGTTCGACCGCTCGCGGGTGACCAGCCTCAACTGGGCAAGCTACCCGATCTTGACCTTCCCGGAGATGCCGGACGTGGATATCGACCTGATCGACCGGCCGACAGAGAAGCCCTGGGGCGTGGGCGAGCCGTCCGCTGCCGTCGTGCCCTCCGCCATTTCGAACGCGGTGTTCGATGCGGTGGGGGTGAGGCTGCGCTCGGTGCCCTTCACCCCGGCCAGGGTGCGTGCCGCCATCGAGAGCGCCTGAGGTGCGAAGTCTGGTCATTTCTCGGGTCGACTTCACGTTCGATTCCCTGCGCTCCGGCGTTACGCCGAGTTGGTGCGCAAAGTCGGCTTCCCACAACAGTGACGTTGGCGGCGCTTTTCCCCCAACTCCGCCTTCGCACTCTTGATTGCGGAAATCGGGCGCTTCGCGAAGTTTGAGATCTCAGCCGAAGAGTTTAATAATGGCCTGATCGTCAGGCACCCAGCCAATGAAGAAACATCCGCGAAAGGCTCGCAGCCGTACGGGAAAACCGGATCGGCTTTCGGCCCACCGGAAGTCGGCAACGGAAGACCGGCGCCGGCCTCGTTTCTCCCGGGAGCTTTCCGTGCTTTACGAGGACGATGCGGTGGTTGTTCTCGACAAACCAGCCGGACTTCTGGCTGTGCCGGTTAAGGGCTCCGATACGCCGTCCGCCTTGTCTCTGCTTGTCGCAAAACTCAAACTGAAGAGACAGCGAGCCTTGGTCGTGCATCGCATCGATCGGTTTGCTTCTGGGGCTCTGTTGTTTGCCAAGACCGCTCCGGATCGAGATGCGCTGGTGCGGCAGTTTCTCGCTCATACTCCCGTAAGGAAATATCTCGCGGTATTGCGCGGCCGTCTCGGCGGTAAGGCAGGGACGCTCGTGCACCATTTTCGACGGGAAGGAATGTTCCAACAGTTGCGCACGGCGAGGGACCCGCGGGCGGCTCGCGCCGAACTTCGATACTCCGTCGAACGCCTTTTTGCGGATGCTTCGCTCATCCGGGTTGAGCTGGTGACAGGATTGCAGAATCAGATCCGAGCGCAATTTTCGGCGATGGGCCACCCCCTTATCGGCGATAGAAAGTATCACCGGGCGGAATCGTCGGAGCAGCTAATCGATCGAGTTGCTCTTCATGCCGCATATCTTCAGTTTGTCCATCCGCGCTCGGGGGAGAGTGTCGCGATTGATTGCAAGTTGCCCCCGGATTTTCAGCATTTGGTTCGAGAATTATCGCGATCAAGCCATGCGCGCCGATGATACAAGGAAGACACAAGGATGATTCAAGATAGGTGCTGGGACCAAGGTGTGTCGCCACAGAATGCCAAGGTCACGCAAAGTCCTGCTCGCCTGATGTGTAATCTCCCGCCGTCTAACAAGCTGGCTGCGGTTGAGCAGTTCACATTGGAGGCAAGTCCTACAGAAAGCGCAACTGACAGCGAGTAATGTAGCTGTGCCCTGACGCTGTAGAATGCATGCATTACAACTCCCTGCCCGGATGGCGAAACTGGCAGACGCACGGGACTTAAAATCCCGGGTCCCTAACAGGACGTGACGGTTCGATTCCGTCTCCGGGCACCATCTAACTCGTTGCTGCCATTTCAGTTCAGCCTCGCCTTCATCGCTTCGGCTTTCCACATGGGAGCTAGAGGCGGAATCAGGGCTGAAATCGTGGCTGTTTTCGAAAGTGGCCTGCCGAGAATTTTCGCGACGTTGCTACGCAGGTTTCTCGACCGCAACCTTCTGATCGGACTGGGGAGACAATCGCGTATCGGCGGAACATGGCGGCCGTCTTCCAGCCTTCCCGAGGCGGCGTGCAGCAGATCGTGGAACTCCAGATTCGAGACGACCTGGTTGTTCGGGTCCAGAATCAATTTCAACTGGTCCTGCACACGCTGAGAGATCAAGAAGTTCACGGCAGCATCGAGCCTTGGGCATTCCGCGTTCCCGGACACAGGTGATTTCAGCCGGCAGGGACTTGTGGGCCGGTTGACGCCGCAGTTTCGAGACCTCGGACCAGAGACAGCATCCCTTCGCCGGCTATGGATTCGTGCGCACATTTGACACCATGCTTATCGAGCCTCCTATTTATTTGACGGCGCTGATGCAGGATTTTCTTATGGCTGGAGGCAAGGTTCAGGTACGCGAGTTTCACGAAACTGCAGAGCTCAGCCGGTTACCAGAGAGATTGGTCTTCAACTGCACAGGATTGGGCGCGAAGGTGTTGTTTAAGGACGAGGAACTGCCTCCGGTAAAAGGGCAGCTAACTTTTCTGTTGCCACAGCCGGAGATTGAGTACTCGGTCATTCCCGGAGACCTGTATATGTTTTCGCGACATGATGGAATTGTGTTGGGCGATACGCATGATGAAGGGGTCTGGCCACTGGACGTAGACAACCAGGTGCGCGACCAGATCGTCGCCAAGCACAAAGAGTTCTTCGACAGCATGCGCGTGTGTTAAATCGACATTCTGGATTGCAAATATTGCTCCTCGTTGGATGGCGTAACATTCCGATTTCACTCATTGATCCCCGACCCGGAGTTTTGAGTGAGCGCGCGTCGGCTATTGCCGCTGAGGATAGAAGTGGACAGTCTCTCGCTTCGTCTTCGGGTCGTAGTGGGTGTAAGTGACGGGGTGGTCGCCGACGGCGATCGGTTCAAGGTCGGCGGGGATGATCCAGATTTTGTCGGGGTCGATGACGATGCTGTTGTCGTAGAGGATCGTCTGGCGATCAAACTTGGCTTTGCACTCGTTGCGCTCTTGGGTTGCAGTCTGCAATGCGGCCTTCGTGGTTTCCAATTGAGCTTGCACCGGGTTCTTTGCCAGTTCAGCGGAGAGTTTCTGTTTCGCCGCTTTTTCAGCGGACTCAGCCGCAGCACGCTTCGCACTGGGTATGAGGAGCATGTAGAAGATCAGAATCGTGACGAAGCAGCCTGCCGCGAACCAGAGCACATATTTCTGCCACGGGCTTTTTTCCATGACATCGGTGGTTCCACTGGTTTCAAACATTTCCGCCTCCCTCGGCCATGAGGATTGGACTCCTCCGAGCCAGTCTATACCGCAAAGCCGGAAAAGGTTTTTCGATGGTTGGCGTAACACGATTACACTAATTGTGAGTTCGCGGAGTGGGTAGCGTTCGAAAATCAGGTGTTAGTTGACGAGTTTTTCCTCCCAATCCAGCCACTTGGAATCAACGACCTGCAGGAGCGGACGGAGAGACCTTTTTTGAACGCGGCTGGATAGCCTGGTAGAGAGTGCCGATACCGACGCCGAGCTTTTCTGAGATCGTGCGCCAGGAAGCGCCCGAGGCGCGAAGTGAAGCTGTCCTGGGGCATCCACAACAACTCGTATCAGGGCATCGCTTCAGCGATGCCGAAAACTTCAAGATTAAACCGCCCCTTCAGGGGCTGTGCGCCGGACTCGCGCCGTGTCATTGACGTGAAGTTTACGAAACCCTGGCTCGCTTACGGTCTCCCCACACCCATGTACTGGAATCCCATGGCGCGCAGGCGCGACGAGTCGAGCAGGTTCTTGGTGTCGATGATGATCGGCCGTCTCACCAGGTGGCGGATTTTGGCGAAATCGAGCGTACGGAACTCAGGCCAGCCCGTGGCGACGATCAGGGCATCCACTCCTTCGCAAGCTCCGTAGGCGGATTCGCAGTATTTCACCATGCCGTTCAGTTGCAGGCGCGCATCGGGAATCGCCACTGGATCGTAAGCCCGTACGCGAGCTCCCCCGGCGAGCAAGTTCTGCGCCAGTTGAACGGAAGCCGATCCCGCCACTGAGTTGGTGTTCGGCTTGAACGCCAGCCCGAGAATGCCGACGTCCTTGTTCTGCACGGTGTCGAGCGCAGCGGCCACTTTCTGCAAAAGCCGGTCCGCGAGGTTCATGTTCACTTGGCGGGCAGCATTCAGCACTTTCAGGTCGACATGGTTCTCTCGTGCCAGACCGGTGATCGACTCCATGTCAGTCTCGGCAAAAATTCCACCCATGCCGGCGCCTGGTTGCAGGCAGCGCGGCGCAATTTTCTTGTCCAGCCCCAGGGCGAGTGACAGGCTGACGGCATCGGCGTTCACATGTTCGCACAGGCTCGCAATTTCGTTGATGAACGAAATCTTGGTCGCCACAAACGCCGTGGTGGCTTCGCGCGCCAACTCCGCCGTTTCGTAGTTCGTGACCAGCACGGGAACCCCGCGCATCACCAGCGGATGAAAAATCTGCTTCAGGGTAGAGACCGCTTCGCTCGAAGGCGTTCCGAGAATGATGCGGTCGGGCCAGTTGAAGTCTTCGACCGCACAACCGTTGGTGAAGAACATCGGTTGGCACACCAGCAGGCTCTTCAGCCCTTTGTCTTGCAGAGCTTTTTCAATCTTCCTGGTCGCACCCACGCGATCGGGCGTAACGATCGACAGCACCTGGAAGCGGCCCGCCGCGGTCGACAAGCGGATTACGAGTTCTTCCAGTCCATGGGCGGAATCTTCGGCGAGAAAAATTACCTGCGTTTTGCGTGCCAGTTCTTCCGGGTCCGCCGAGTACACCAGCCGTCCCGAACGCACGTTGCGTCGAATCACTTCCTGAAGATTTTTTTCGAAAAAGGGTATGTTGCCGCGGGCAACTTCCATGATGCGCGAGCTGTCGGCATGACAGCACCAAACCGGCGTGCCGAAGTCAGCGAGGCAGGCGGAGATTACAGTTGCGAGATAGCCGGATCCATAAACCCCAATTTGCATATTCTCTCTTCCGATCAAACCCGCAGCCTGGGATCCGGCGCATGCTGTGCAGCCCGTGGATCAATGGTAATACCGCCAACGGACTTGGCAACGGCCAGAAAGTACATGTCCTGTCGAATCGGCGAAACTGGCCGCTAGTTGCGGGTTTTCAGGGGTTGTTGCGGACTGGACTATGGACCTTGGTGCGGATCATAGTGCGGAGTATGTTGCGATCCCGGCCGGGCTACGACTTTGAGGACAATTGGCCGTGTCCCAATGGCAGCAGCGCCACATCCTGCCAGCAATCGCCATTCTCGCGGACGAACATCAACTCCTCCAGATGGATCTGGCGTTTGCCCGGAAACTCCGCCCAGCGCTCCCGCGCGAGCGCGCATGCCGCACGCGCCTGCTCATCGTGTTCCGTCTTCAAGATCGTGAGATGCGGAATATAGGGCCAACTCTCCTCGCAGCGCAATCCTCCGCCGCAGAGTTGGTCGTGCAGTTCACGCATCCGATAAGCCGCTCGCTTTACCTGGATGAAGACCGTCGGAGTCGTCGGCAGAAAGGTTTCCACGTCTCCCAGTTCAACGCTGAACGGAACGACGCGGCCGCAAGCCTCTTCCAGAAATCCCAGTGCGGCTGCTTCGGTGCCCTCCAGTTCCCGCGGCGGAAGAATGGTGAGATGGGCCGGCATGTGAGCCAGAGTCGGGTGAAGTTCCTGGCGCAGTTGTTCCACAAACTCGCCAACCGGATTACGGACGTAGGTCACCAACGCGTAGCGTGAACTGGGCATGTCTTCCGAGGCAAAATTATAGCCCGAGGGCGGGCGGCAAGGGCAGTCCACCTTTTGGGAGTGTCAGGAAGGTCACCCGCATCCCATCATCATATAATCGAATGGCAGTCGTGCGTAGCGTAAACCTGACTGCGCACCTGCCGATTCTTCGCGTGCTATCCTAGAGGTTCCGCAGTGAAAATTTTCCTTATCATTCTGGTTGTTGTCATGGCGACGGCGGTGGTGCTCCTGCTAGCGCTCTCAGCCACGCCAGTTGTCCATCTGCAGACTCAAGTGACCGCCCTAGGCGTGGCGACCCCGCTCACCCTCCAGGTTAGCGATCGGCACGGGATCCGCGAGGCTGTGGTGTCCGTCGAGCAGAACGGCCTGCGCTACAGCGCGTGGGAAACCAAGCAGCCGGCACGACGCATCTTCTGGCAGCAAGCGGTTCCAGACAGTGTCTGGAGCTTTGTAGCCGGAACCAAAACCATGCCGCAACTCAAAGACGGCAAGGCACAACTGATCGTCGAAGTCGTGTCCAACGACTTTCTTGGCAAAACGGCGCGGTTAGAGCGGGACGTAACGGTGGTGACGCAACCTCCCGTACTCACTGTCGATTCCGATCAGCACTACCTTTATCTGGGCATGGCCGATCTGGTGACGTTCAACGTTACAGGTTATTCGACCGAAGCGGGTGTGAGGGTTGGCGACGAAACGTTCCGTACCTGGCCCATGCCTGACGGCAAGCCTGGGCTCTTTTCATTGTTCGCCTTTGCGTGGAACATGCCTCCGGGCACAGTGCCGCTGGTCTACGCAACCAACCCGGCGGGCAACGAAGTCACCGCACCGATGGCGTTCCAGTTTCCCAAGAAAGAGCAGCCGAAATATCGGGTGCGCGATTTGCAGCTCGACGATCGTTTCGTCCAAAAGGTGATTGGCGAGCTGGACCCGAATGGTTCGGGCGACCCGATCGCGCGTTTCGTGAAAATTAACAGCGAAATGCGGCGGGCCAACAACAAGACTCTGGCTGACCTGCGTTTCAAGACCGAGGGCCGGTTCCTCTGGTCACAGCCCTTTTTGCAACAACACAACTCCAAGGTGGAATCCAGTTTCGCCGACGAGCGGAACTACATTTACCAGGGAAAGAAGATCGATCAGCAGGTTCACTTGGGCTACGATCTTTCCATCACGCAGCACGTGGGCGTGGAGGCGTCGAACGATGGTCGTGTAGTGTATGCGGCGCCGCTCGGCATCTACGGCAATTGCATTGTGGTCGACCACGGCTATGGCCTGCAGACTATCTATGGCCACTTGAGTGAAATTGCGGTCCACGAGGGCGACATGGTGAAACGCGGCCAGATCATGGGCAAGAGCGGCCAAACCGGCATGGCGGGGGGCGACCACATTCACTTCAGCATGCAACTGGAAGGTGTTCAGATCGATCCCAAGGAGTGGTGGGATGGCCATTGGATCAAGGATCATGTTGCAAAACGCGTGAGCCTGGCTGGCTTCAGCGATTGATTCCCATTTCTGTGACTGCCGATTATGTTGCCCGTTGTCTGCCCATGTAGTAAAAGCCCTTGCCATAGTGTCAAATAGGTGTCAGTGCCAAGCTTCTGCGCGGACCTGATCAAGAGAGAGACACTGAAGGAATGAGCAGCGCCATAAAATCTGCCGACGCTACGCCTCCTCCGCTAATGGAAGAAGAGATCGCTCGCCGCGTGGCCGCCGAAAGGTTGCGACTGGTACGGGCCGCGGGGCTCCCCGAGAAACCCATCGAGCACTTTCACCGGCCCATGGAGCGGCTCTTCACCGCAGAAGAACGCGACCGTGTAACCATTCTTTTCGGAGGCTTTACCTGGAAACACGAGCGCTTCATCGAGGCCGTGTTTCGCGGCAGCGGCTATCGCTGCCAGATGTTGCCTAACCCCGACGTTGCCGCCTTCCAGACGGGCAAGGAGTATGGCAACAACGGGCAGTGTAATCCTACTTACTTTACAGTCGGCAACCTCATCGAATTCCTGCGGTCATTGGAGGCTCGCGGTCTCTCGCGCCAGGAAATCATCGACAACTACGTCTTTTTCACCGCGGGCTCGTGTGGACCTTGCCGCTTCGGCATGTACGAGTCCGAGTACCGAATGGCGCTTGACAATGCTGGCTTCGGGGGTTTCCGGGTCCTGCTTTTCCAGCAGGACCATGGCGTCAAGGCGGCATCGGGCAACCCTGGGCTGAAGTTCTCCGCAGACCTCGGCATGGGGCAGCTCAATGCGCTGAACCTGGGCGATGTGATCAACGACATGGTTTACCAGATCCGGCCTTACGAAGTCGATCCGGGTGCAACCGGCCACGCAATCAAAGAGGTCGTGGATCAGCTCAGCGATTTTCTGGAGAACCGGAAGCGTTACGAAATCCTGGAGAGCACGCCGGGATGGATTTCGCGGCGCCTGGCCCGGAACAAGAAGCTCAAAGATATCTGCAACACGCTGGGCAAGGTCTTGAACCACCTCTACGCCGAGGACTTCCTCAAAGTTATGCACCTCGCCCGGGAGCGCCTGAACCAAGTCGAAGTGGACCGCACACGGGTAAAGCCCATCGTCAAGGTCACGGGTGAGTTTTGGGCACAACTCACCGAAGGCGACGGGAACTTCAACATGTTTACCTTTCTGGAGCAGGAAGGCGCTCAGGTGGAGGTGGAACCAATCGGCTGCTGGGTCACCTATCTCCTGTATCAGGCTCGGGCCAACACGGACGCGAAAAAAGGGCTCGATGCCCCCTATCCCGACGCGCGCTGGTGGGAATTGAAGCAGCAACTCGCCAACGAGTGGAAATTCCGTAAAAAGTGGCTGCTGTTGCGGCTGAGCGAAGGCATCTGGAATCGCCAGTATGCGCGCACCGCCCGCCACCTGGGCGGACTCACGCACCGTCTTGTTTCACAGCGCGATCTGGCCCGCGTGGCGCATCCCTTTTACCACTCGCTTGCCCGTGGCGGCGAAGGGCATCTCGAGGTTGGGAAGAACGTCTACTACACCACGCGCCACCTGTGTCACATGGTGCTGGCTGTGAAGCCATTCGGTTGTATGCCCTCTTCACAATCCGATGGCGTGCAGTCCGCCGTGGTGAACCGTTTCCGGGAAATGATCTTCCTGCCCATCGAAACTTCGGGGGAGGGAGAGATCAACGCGCACAGCCGGGTGCAGATGGCGCTGGGCGAAGCCAAGATCAAGGCCAAGGCGGAGTTCGAGCAGGCACTGGCGTCCACGGGCAAGAAGCTCGATGAGATCAAGGCATACATCGCCGAGCATCGGCAACTCCGGAGTCCGCTTTATCCGGTTCCGCGCCGCCGAGGCATAGCTGGGGTTGCGGCCAACTTTGTTTTGCACGTTGGCAACCTGATGGATGGCAATGCACGCCTCGGCAACCTGCCGGGTGAGATTTGAAGAGCCCAGGAGATTCTGTGGGTACGTCCGAACAACCCGCCGGTGGTGGCATCCGCTATCTCGTGGGCGTGGACGTCGGGTCCACCACGGTTAAGGCCGTGGTCATGGAAGTCGGAACCATGGAAGTCGGCATCAGCGAAGTCGGAACCAGCGAAGTGGGGACCGATCGCATTCTCTGGCAGGACTACCAGCGCCATGACGCACACCAAGCCGAGAAGCTCCTGGAATTTCTTCAGAGCATGGAAGTCGAAGTCGGCATCGCTCCCGGTAACTGCCGCATGTTCATCACCGGTTCCGGCGGCAATGCACTCAGCACTCTGATCGGCGCGAAGTTCGTACAGGAGGTGAACGCTGTCGCACTCGCGGTGGAGAAGCTCCATCCGGAGGTGAACTCGGTCATCGAACTGGGCGGTCAGGATGCCAAAGTCATCATTTTCAAAGAGGATGGCGAAAACGGCCGCAGGAAGAAGATCCCTTCGATGAACGACAAGTGCGCGGGCGGCACCGGCGCGGTCATCGACAAAATCAACGCCAAGCTGAAGATCCCGCCCGACGAACTGTGCAACCAGGGCTACAAGGGGATCAAGATCCATCCGGTCGCAGGCAAGTGCGGCGTTTTCGCTGAGACCGACATCAATGGCCTGCAGAAGCAGGGCATCCCGGCCGACGAGCTGATGGCCTCGCTTTTCGACGCCATTGTGCTGCAGAACCTCACCGTCCTCACGCGCGGTCACACGCTGCGCCCGCACGTGCTGCTTTTGGGAGGGCCGAACACTTTTGTTCGCGGCATGCGCGAGGCATGGCAGCACAACATCCCGCTTCTTTGGGAAGAGCGCGGGATCAAGCTGCCGCCGGATGTTACTCCCGAAGACGCGATTAAGACTCCGGAGAACGCTCTGTATTTTGCGGCCATCGGCGCTGTGGAATTCGGCAAAGGGGAAGACGCGGGGATTGGGCAGTATCTCGGGACACAGAATCTTGAGCGCTACATCTACGAAGGACGCCGGCAGGGAAAAGCGGATTCCGGCAACTGTGGGTTGAGCACTTCGAAGAAAGAATTGGAAGAGTTCAAAGCCAAATACTGGCGGCCAAAATTCGTTCCGGCGACCTTTCAGCCCGGGGAGCGAGTCCAGGCTTTTATCGGCCTCGACGGCGGTTCGACTTCCACCAAAGCGGTGCTGTTGTCGGAGCACGGCGATGTTCTCTCGAAAGCCTATCAACTTTCAAAGGGCAATCCTATACAGGACACCATTGACCTCTTCGAGAATCTGCGCCAGCAGGTGGAAACCCAGGGTGCGATCCTGGAAGTTCGCGGCGTAGGCACGACCGGCTACGCCAAGGACACCCTGCAACGCGTGTTGAAGGCCGACGTTGCTTTGGTCGAAACGGTGGCGCACACCGAGTCGGCCGTACGCTTCTACCACGATCCGCACGTCATCGTCGATGTTGGCGGGCAGGACATCAAGATGATCGTCCTCAAGAATGGCCGCGTTAAAGACTTCAAGCTCAACACACAGTGCTCCGCGGGCAACGGCTATTTTCTGCAATCCACGGCGGAAGGATTTGGCATCCCGGTGGAGAACTATGCGGACGTGGCTTTCGCCGCCAACGCCATGCCTGTCTTCGGCTACGGTTGCGCGGTGTTCCTGCAGTCCGACATCGTCAATTTCCAGCGACAGGGCTGGCGGCCGGAAGAAATCCTGGCCGGCTTGGCGACGGTGCTGCCCAGGAATGTTTTCTTGTATGTCGCCAAGGTGCCAAGCCTCGCTGCGCTGGGCACGCGGTTCATTCTGCAGGGCGGTACGCAGAACAATCTTGCCGCGGTTAAGGCGCAGGTGGATTTTCTGCGCGCCAGCTTCCGCTCCACAGGGAAAGAACCGGAGATTTTTGTCCACCAGCACTGCGGCGAATCGGGAGCTATCGGCGCCGGCATCGAAGCCATCCGCCTGTGGCGCAATGGGCACTCCACCACCTTCATTGGACTGGACGCCGTCCGCAAGATCAGCTACCGCACTACGCACAGCGAAGACACGCGCTGCCACTTCTGCAAAAATGCCTGCCTGCGAACTTTCCTCGATGTGCAAACTGGAAATGTGCAGGCCGGAAATGTGCAGGCCGGAAATGGCAAGACCGGATTCGCGGAAGGCTGGGCGCAACCGTCTTTGCGCACCTCTTTCCAGACCAAGGTTGCGCTCCAGCCGGGGGAGCAGCGCATGATTATCGCCACCTGTGAAAAAGGCGCGGTGGAAGATGTCGAAACCATGCGCGGCATCAAGGCCAATCTCGACGCCACCAAGGCCGCGAACCCAAACCTGGTGGAGATTGTCGCACGCGAAGTATGGCGATCGCGCAACCCGGAAAGTGTCGCTGATCCGATCCCCGCCCATGTCTGGACGGCCGCCGCCCGCCGGCGCATGGCGCTGATGAAACAGCGCGGGCGGTTACGCATCGGCATTCCTCGCGTCCTGAACATGTATGCCTACGCGCCGCTGTTCAGGTCGTATCTGGAAAGCCTGGGCGTGGCTGCAGAGAACATCGTGTACTCGGATTTCACCAGCGGGGAGATGTACCGCGCGGGATCGAGTCGTGGTTCGATCGACCCATGCTACCCCTCAAAGATCACCATCGCGCACGTCCACAACCTTATTTTCAACAAGCACGTGCACAAGCCGCTGCAGGTGATTTTCTTCCCCATGTTCGACGTGCTGGCCTCTCCGCTCGTGAACACCAAGGGGCACAATGCCTGTCCCACAGTTTCGGTGACACCGGAGACGGTGGAAGCAGCTTACACAAAGGAAACCGACCTCTTTACCGAACACGGCATTCGCTACGTGCACCCGCTGGTGAATCTTACAGACCACAAGCTCTTTGCGCGGCAGATGTTCGAAGCGTGGGCGCCGATTCTTGGCCTCTCGGAGGAGGAGAATGTTGCTGCCATCGAGATCGGCTACCGCGAGTTGGGAAAGTTTGAATCCAGCATTCGCCGGCGTGCTCGCAAAGTTCTCGACCAACTGGAGGCGGAACAGAAGTTAGGCATCGTCATGCTGGGACGCCCGTACCACCACGATCCCGGCATCAACCACGAGATCCTGGAGCAGTTCCAGAAACTGGGTTACTCGATCTTCTCGCAGAGTACCTTGCCGCTGGATGAGGACCTGCTGGAGCGCCTGTTCGGCGAGGAAGTACGTGCCGGCGTAATCAGCCACCCGCTTGACATCTCCGATGTGTGGAAAACCGCCAACTCGGCCAGTTCGAACCACAAAATCTGGGCTGCCAAGTTCACTGCTCGCCATCCCAACCTGGTGGCGGTGGAGATTTCCAGCTTCAAGTGCGGCCACGACGCGCCCATTTACAGCGTGATCGAGCAAATCGTGGAGCGCTCGGGCACGCCTTTTTTCTCCTTTAAAGATCTCGACGAGAACCGGCCGGCCAATACCATTAAGCTGCGCATCGAAACCATTGATTATTTTTTGAAGCGTTACCGGGAAGACCGGTTACGCCGAAAGGAAAAGGAAGCGGATATCGAACGGCAGCTTGCAGAGTACGAGCACGGGCTACGGGAGCGCGGGATCGAGTCGGGTTTGTTCTCGAGTCTTCGGAGCCCGTGGTGAAAGTCGGGTCCGGAGCGTGCACGAGCGACACCTAATGAAAGTCTGGTGCTGTCCCGTGCCCTCTGTGGTTAAATAATCCTATGCCCTCCGACCTAAGAATACGCGTCCTCGTCGCGAAGCCTGGCCTCGACGGGCACGACCGCGGCGCCAAGGTTATCGCCCGCGCCCTCCGCGATGCCGGCATGGAGGTCATCTACACCGGCCTGCGCCAGACGCCGGAGATGGTCGTTAACGCCTCGCTCCAGGAAGACGTGCAGGTCATCGGACTCTCGATTCTTTCGGGCGCGCACAATGCGATCGTTCCGCGCGTAATGGACCTGCTGAAGCAAAACAAAATGGACGACGTGCTGGTGCTGGTCGGCGGCATCATCCCCGATCAGGATATCGAAGGCCTCAAGAAAATCGGCGTGGCCGGCATCTTCCAGCCCGGCACTCCCATGGACGACATCGTCAAGTTCATCCGCGAGCACGTGAAGCCGCACGGCGTGCCGGCGGTTTAGTTTTGCGTAGGGTCAGCCGAGGGCGGCTGTCACACGCGAGCCTCGCGTAAGATGTTCTCGTGTCTTCGCTCTTCTTCCGAGTCGATCCCGACGGTCCGGTGCGCATCCTCCGCCTCGCTTCGCCCGACGGCACCAACCGCCTCACCCGCGCCTGCGTGCTCGCACTGACCGTCGCCATCGCCGAACTGAAAAATGACCTGAAAGGCGAACTAAAGGAGCCGCTCCGCCCTCTTATCGTCGCGGGCAACCGTCAATTTTTCTCGGTCGGCGCCGACCTTAACGAAATCGCCGTACTGACCGGTCCCGAAGCCTACGAGTTCTCCGTCATGGGGCAAGCACTCATGAGCGCACTCGCCAGCTACTCCGCCCCCGTCATCGCCGCCGTCGAAGGCCACTGCATGGGCGGAGGTCTTGATCTCGCGCTCGCCTGTCATCGCCGGATCGCCGCGCCCCACGCCGTCTTCGCACATCGCGGTGCCGCTCTCGGCCTCATGACCGGATGGGGAGGCACGCAGCGCCTGCCGCGCCTGATCGGGAAGAGCAGAGCGCTGGAACTTTTCGTCGCCGCGGAGAAAGTCTCCGCTGCCCGAGCCCTCGAAATAGGAATGGTCGATGCCATCGCCGACGATCCTGTTGCCGAGGCTATGAATCAACTCGCAGCCAGATCCAGCTAGAAAGGATTCCGTGGACCACCCGTAGAGACGCGGCTTGCCGCGTCTCCTGCGTGCAACCGGGCACGTTTCTTCCGGCAGTAGCAACCGTGAACCTGCACTACAAAACCAGCGACCAACTCAGAAATGCCCACATCCACGCCAGGTTCAAGAAGCCGAGTGCCGTGACATAGAACCCGAGCTGCTTCCCATTCCAACGCTCGGCGTAAGCTCCCCAAACCAGAAACACGGGATACAGCATGAGCACATATCGCACTGCCCCTAGCAGCGGACGCCCCGTGTACATCAGCATCTGCAGAATTACCGCCAGCGCGAAGGCTCTGTCCTCAATCCGCAAGTTGGTCTGTACCTGGCGCCGCAGACTGATCGCGGCAACCACGATTACCAGGCCCAGCTTGATCGCCAGCAGCGGATCGTGCTCGGTCACGATCAACCGCAGAGCCTCCCACAACCCCCTCCACGGCGGAACCATCGCCATGCCTTGATAGAGCCGGTAAGCCTCCACCACAGAAATTCGTCCCGACCATCGCAGCCAACCCCAATAGCTCAGCAATCCGAGAGGCGTTAGCGCCACCACCAGCGACCGCACCTGCCGGCTGCGCAGCGCCATCATCGCGAGCGGAATAAAAACCAGAACACCCGAAGGTCGCGCCGATCCTGCAAGAAGCCCGCAAGCGGCCGCCGCTTCCCACCGTACTTTACGCCCAGATTCACGCCCAGATCCCCTCGCAAAGACGATCGCCCACACCACCAGCGCCAGGGTCAAGGATTCGGCGTAGCCCGAGAACAGCACGAAACTGGTCGGCCACACGCTGACTAGCAGCAGCATGCGGAGTCTTCCCACCTCTGATAATTCGCCTCCCGCCAGGCGCAGCAGGCCCCAGAAAAAAAAGAATGTCGCCACGGTGGAGACCAGAAGCGCCGCCGCCATTGCTGGTATCAACCCACCCACGAGCCGAATCGCCGCCGGATACAACGGATAATAAATCACCGCCATGGGCCGGTCGTAACCGTGCTCCGCGATGTGCAAGAACCAGAGCGTATCGAAGCGCTCCCAAATTCCAAGCAATGCGTAATGAAGACCGTGCGGCGCCGGCAAATTCTCGGTGAGCGCATTGCTGTGAATCAGCGCCGGATCCGGATGCAGAAACGGCATGAATGCTGCTGCCATCGCGGTATAAAACACGCGCAACGCCGCGGTTACTATCACCGCGATCTGCCAGTCTGGCCGGAATGCAAGCTTCCGCCGCATTTTTAGATTGTAGCGCCCGTCTCTTACCGCGCCCGGCATTCAAGATGGCCGCGTTCTTAATCGCCGCGCTCCGCCCTTCGTCCCGCTGGTATAGTAAGTTGTTTCGTAAGTGTTTCGAACTTTGTTTTGAACTCTGCCCACATGCGCGAACGTATCGATTCCACCGCTCTCACGATTAACAACGTCCTCCACAGTAAGGTTGACCCCAGCTCTCTCCGCTTCGAATCCAACATGCGTGCGCTCGCCGAGTTGGTCGCCCAGGTCCGCAACGAAGAGGAAAAAATCCGCGAAGGCGGAGGCCCTAAAGCCGCCGAAAGTCAGCACGCGAAGTCGCGCCTCACCGCCCGCGAGCGCATCGCCCTCCTCGCCGATCCTGGCTCTTTCTTCGAACTCGGCCTCTATGCCGCGCACAAGATGTACGAAGAGTGGGGCGGCGCGCCCGCCGCCGGCGTTATCACTGGACTCGCTCGCATCCAGTCTCGCATGGTCATGCTCATCGTCAACGACGCCACCGTCAAGGCCGGCGCCTTCTTTCCCATGACCTCGAAAAAAGTTATCCGCGCGCAAAACATTGCCATCGAAAATCGCATCCCGACGATCTACCTCGTCGATTCCGCCGGAGTCTTCCTCCCGCTGCAAGAAGACGTTTTCCCCGACACCGACGATTTCGGCCGCGTCTTTCGCAACAACGCCGTCATGTCGGCCATGGGCATCCCGCAGATCGCGGCGATCATGGGCATGTGCGTCGCCGGCGGCGGCTATCTTCCCGTGATGTGCGACCACGTTCTCATGACCGACGGCAGCGGCCTGTTCCTCGCCGGGCCCGCGCTGGTGCAAGCCGCCATCGGCCAGAAAGTTTCCGCCGAAGAATTAGGCGGCGCCGCCATGCACTCCGCCATCAGCGGGACCGTCGACTTCCGCGAACCCAACGACGAAGCCTGCCTCGGCCGCATCCGCTCGCTCATCGAGAAATGGGGATACCGCCGCCAGTCGCTCTGGGATCGCAAAAAACCCGTGGGCCCGGCAATGTCGGCCGAAGAAATTTATGGCGCCTACGATGCCTCGCCCGCGCGTCCCTACGACATGAAAGAAATTCTCGCGCGCATTGTGGATGAAAGTCGTTTCGACGAGTACAAGTCCGAGTACGGCAAAACGCTGATCTGCGGCTACGCTCGCATCGGAGGCTTCGCCGTAGGTATCGTCGCTAACCAGAAACTCCACGCGCACCGGACCGACCATGAAGGCCACAAGCGCGTCGAGTTCGGCGGCGTGATCTACACCGAGTCCGCCGAAAAAGCCGCCCGCTTCATCATGGACTGCAACCAGGACTTGATCCCGCTGGTCTTTTTCCACGACGTAAACGGATTCATGGTAGGACGCGATGCCGAGTGGAGCGGCATTATCAAGGCGGGAGCAAAAATGGTGAATGCGGTGTCGAACTCCGTCGTGCCGAAAATTGCGGTGATCGTCGGCGGTTCTTTTGGCGCCGGACACTATGCCATGTGCGGCAAAGCCTTCGATCCCCGTTTCGTCTTCGCTTGGCCCACCGCGAAATACGCGGTCATGAGCGGAGACGCCGCCGCCGGCACGCTGGTAGAAATCAAAGTGAAACAACTGGAACGCAGCGGCAAGAAGTTGAGCGAAGAAGAAAGAAAAGAACTTTTGGATTCAACGAAGAAAACCTACGAAGAGCAAACCGACCCTCGCTACGGCGCCGCGCGGCTCTGGATCGACAAGATCATTGACCCGATGGAAACACGGCAAGCGATAACCCAAGCGCTGGAAGCGGCGTCGCTGAATCCGGACGTGGCGGAGTTTAAGGTGGGAGTCTTACAAACGTAGAATCGGGTGATCGGCTGATCGGGCCATCGGGTGATCTGAAAAGCTCTAATAGCCCGATTCTCTAGGTGCTGCATGAGCGAATCCGTAAAGTTGATCGAGTGCCCCCGCGATGCCTGGCAAGGCCTCAAGGGCCGGATCCCTGCTGAGCTTAAGACCAACTACCTTCAGGCGCTGATCTCAGCTGGCTTCAAGCACATCGACGCGGTCAGCTTTGTCTCGCCCAACGCCGTCCCCCAGATGGCCGACTCCGAAGCGGTTCTGAAAGAACTTGACCCTCCCGACGACGTGGAAATCATAGGCATCGTGGTCAACGAAAAAGGCGCGCAGCGAGCGATCGCAACCGATGCGGTACGCACGCTGGGCTTCCCGTACTCGATCTCGCCAACCTTTCTGCAAAACAATCAACGGCAGACTCTGGAAGACGCTATCGAAGAACTCGAAAAGATCGAAAAGAAAGCCGACGAGGCCGGACTCAAAACCGTCGTCTACATCTCGATGGCCTTCGGCAACCCCTACGGCGATGACTGGAACGTAGATGAGGTCGTCGAAGCTGTCGGCTTGCTCGAGTTGCAGGAGATTCGCATGATCTCCCTCGCCGATACCGTAGGCGTGGCGCCGCCCGAGAAAATTCAGGAGGTCGTCTCCGCTGTGATGGCCGAGTATGGTTATCTCGAGATAGGAGTCCACTTGCACAGCCGCGCCGATCAGGCCGCCGCCAAAATCATCGCAGCCTATGAAGCCGGCTGTCGCCGCTTCGATTCCGCCATCGGCGGTCTGGGCGGATGTCCCTTCGCGCAGGATGAATTGGTTGGGAATATTCCAACCGAGACGGTAATCGAAGCCCTGCGCCATCGTGGCGCGCAAGTGCCACCGCTCAAGTCGTTGGACGCATTGTCGAGGGCGACCGCTGAGATCGGCGCGAGGTACGCGAAATCGACGGCCGCAGATTGAGAGAGGTGAAAACTACGATGAGTTACAAGACGCTCCAACTCGACTTCGACTCTGGCACTGCCACCCTCACTCTCAATCGCCCGGAAAAGCGCAACGCCATCAGCTACGAACTCATTAGCGATCTGATCCGCGCTTTGGAGGAAGTGAGAAATTCCTCCGCCGGCATCCTGATCTTGACCGGGGCAGGGAAGGCTTTCTGCTCCGGTCTGGACCTCGAGACCCTGAAGTCGCTGATCGGCCGTACGCGGGAGCAGAATCTCGAAGACTCGCGAACCATCGTCAGCCTGTTCCGCTCGCTCTATGAATTTCCCAAACCGACAATTGCTGCGGTCAACGGCGCAGCCATCGCCGGCGGCACCGGTCTCGCCCTGCTCTGCGATTTCACGCTCGCTGTGCCGGAAGCCAAGTTTGGCTACACCGAAGTCCGGATCGGATTCGTGCCCGCCATCGTCGCAACTTTTCTGCTACGCCAGGTCGGCGAGAAAATGGCTCGCGACTTGCTGCTTACCGGCCGTATCTTTGACGCGGCGGAAGCCCTGAAGATGGGCCTGATCAATGAAATCGTTGCTCCGGAAAAGTTGCTCGACCGGGCCCGCGAACTCGCCGCGCAGTTGGCGGAGGGTAGTCCACTCTCGCTTTTCTGTACCAAGCGCCTGCTCACCGATCACGCGCGCGCCGAACTCGATGCGCAGATTGAAGCCGCCATCCGCGAAAATGCCGGCATCCGCGATAGCGCCGATTTCCGCGAAGGAATCACGTCGTTTCTGGAAAAGCGCAAGCCAAAGTGGACGGGCCGATGAGCCGACTTGATACATCGATGCCTGTCAATGCAAAACGGGCGGCGACGGTGAATGAAAGTCGCATCCGCGTGCGCTACGCCGAAACCGACCAGATGGGCGTCGTCTATCACGCCAATCATTTCATCTGGTTTGAGGTGGGACGTGTCGAACTCCTCCGCCAATTCGGATTCAGCTATAAAAATATGGAGCAGGAAGACGGCTGCTTCATCGCCGTTGTCGATGCCCACTGCCGCTACAGGGCTCCCGTGCACTATGATGACGAGGTGATCGTGCGCACGTACTTGAAACATGTCCGGGAGAAAGTGATCCGTTTCGGATACGAACTTCGAAGGTCGGAAACAGGCGTGTTGCTGGCCGAAGGCGAGACCACGCACATCGTCTCCGATGCAAGCATGAAACCTCGCGCGCTGCCGGAGAAATATATGAAGGCGTTCCGCGCCGCAGTGGGGAGATAGGAAAGAAAGGTCCGATGCAAGAATTCCTCTACAAACTGCAACTGGTGCGCGGAGACATGCTCGGCACCGGCCCGACAGCCTTGGAGCAGGCTATAGTGGCCGAACACTACGCATATCTCCAGGACCTCACCGCGAAAGGCATCATGATTTTCGTGGGCCGTACCCTGAATACAGACGAAAATGCGATGGGGCTTGCGGTCTTCCGCGCCGAATCTGAAGACGACGCCCGCCAGATCATGAACGGCGATCCGGCCGTAAAGAAGGGCGTGATGACGGCGACGTTGTATCCGTTCAGAGTGGTCTTGCAAGGAACGTAAAAACTCGAAACTAGAATCCAAAAACCAGGAACCAGGAACCAGGAACCAGGAACCAGGAACCAGGAACCAGGAACCAGGAACCAGGAACCAGGAACCAGGAACCAGGAACCAGGAACCAGGAACCAGGAACCAGGAACCAGAACAACACTTGAAAGCCCTGCACATCAACGGAAACGATCTCACGCTTGAAGCTGTGCGCGAAGTGGCGCACAGCGGCGCCCGCCGACCCGTCCTCCTCGATCCCGACGCTCGCGAGGCCGTCAACCGCGCCCGCGCCGTCGTCGACGCGCTCGTCGCCAATAAGAAGATTTCTTATGCCATCACGACTGGCGTCGGCAAACTGAGCGATGTCCACATCGCCGGCGATCAGGTCCGCGAGTTGCAAGTTAACCTCGTGCGCTCGCACGCCGTCGGCGTGGGTGAACCTCTTTCGATTTCAGACACACGCGCTATGATGCTGCTGCGCGCCAACTCGCTTTCCAAAGGCAACTCGGGCGTGCGCGCCATCACCATCGATACCATTTGCGAGATGCTCAATCGCGGTGTGACTCCGAGGGTCCCATCGCAGGGCAGTGTAGGAGCGAGCGGCGATCTTGCGCCGCTGGCACACCTGGCCCTGGCAATGATTGGTGAGGGCGAATGTTTTGACGAAAAAGGTGCGCGTATCGCCAGCGCCGACGCGTTGAAGCGCGCACAAATCAAAGCGTTGGTGCTCGAAGCGAAAGAAGCGGTATCGCTCATCAATGGCACACAAGCTATGCTCGCCATCGGCACCCTCATGCTGCTCGATGCGGAGACGCTGGTCGACGCGGCCGACGTCATCGGCGCGATGGCGTGCGATGCCCTCAAGGGAACCAACGTCGCTTTCGACGAGCGCATTCAAAAGGCTCGACCCCATCCCGGACAAATCAGGACCGCTGCGAACCTGCGCCGTCTGCTCGAACAGAGTGAGATCCGCGATTCGCATCGCGACTGCGGCCGCGTGCAGGATTCCTATTCGTTGCGTTGCATCCCGCAGGTGCATGGCGCGGTGCGTGACACGCTCGCCCATTGCCGCACGGTGTTTGAGACCGAGGCGAACTCGGCCGTCGATAACCCGCTGGTGTTCGTGAAAAATCCGAAGGCAGCGGATGGCGACAGCGAAGGCGACGTCATCTCCGGCGGAAACTTTCACGGCGAGCCGCTTGCGTTCGCGCTCGACTTTCTGGCGATTGCGTTGAGCGCTCTGGCCGGCATCAGCGAGCG
>Ga0181523_10000104_pt1 | contig 84540 bp, 83 predicted proteins | sample PEATcosm2014_Bin_43_FD_119752 | JGI IMG/M metagenome (GOLD analysis project Ga0181523, IMG submission 119752) | Peatland microbial communities from MTU Mesocosm Facility, Houghton, MI, USA - PEATcosm2014_Bin05_30_metaG | ecosystem: Environmental > Terrestrial > Soil > Wetlands > Peat | place...
CGGCGCCGACACACGGCCCTGATTAAACAGCGCCGTGCCCCACTCCACCAACACGCCGTCGACGTACTGCTTTTTCATTTTGTTCGCCACCGTCGTAGGTCTTCCGCCATGACGTTCGCAACCGCGACCGAATGGGCTTTGATTTGAGCACTGAGTGCTTCGATTTGCGTGACCCGAAAAAGTTTCCGGTCCTGCGGCGTTTGGTTCAGCGCCTTCGCAATTTGATTCAAATTACGCCCGACCGCAAGTAGTTGTGCATTCGACTGACGCAGCACTTCGAGCTCGCGTTGACCCAAGGGGCGCGTTCCGGTCAACCGGGCGCGAACGGTAGCGACCAACCACCTCGAGACAGAAAAGCCTTCCTCGTGTGCGAGCGCTTCAACTCGCGTTAGCTCCGTCGCCGTCAAAGAAATCTCTTTGCGAACTGTCGGCCTCTCCTCCGCGGTCCGCGCAACAGGCGCCGGCCGCGCCGCGATTGGTCGAGCGGTAGCCCCGCCCTTGCCTGCCACCAGGCGCGCCACGATCTGTCGGAACGCGTCGCTCGGCGTAACCCCACTCGTCTTGCACCAATCGAGCCACGGCTGTTTGTAGGCAAGCAAATCCATCGTGACTTGCGTTGGACGGCCTTTGGGTTTGGTCGGGCTCAATGTGTTCCTTTCGATCAACAACCTCCACGAAGAGTAACTAGCGACAACTTGCATTGCAAGTACCGGCGACAGCCATATCCTGCATTAGCTAGTCCACCGCCGTTTTCTGTGGAATTTCCACAGAATCTGTCGGTGTTCCTCGTTTCCTAGATTTTGTTCCGAGTTCTTAGACTGGTGCCGAGTTGGCTGGACTGGTGTCGGTCCGCGGCCTGGGCATTTAGTAGCGTGTGCTTTCGATGATGGATCGCACGCCATTTGGTTCCTCCGGATTTGCGCGCACCAGAGAAGCGTAGAGCTCCTGAATCCGCGTTCGCACGTCTGGACCGATTTCGTAAGTTTCCATCCCACCCTTTCCGGTCCATTCTGATTGCAGGTGGAACGAGGCAAATTCCTCGCCGCCGAAGAGCCAACGGCGCAACATTTCTTGGGCGACCTGGGGTCCAACACCGTGGGGCCAGCCGCCGACCAGCCATGCCAGGAATCGCAGAGCATCGTGCCGCCCGTTATACGTATTGCCACCGTGCGAATCGCCCAGCGACTGGGTGTAAAGCGCCCTAACCTGTGCACGCTCGTCCATCGAGGTCCACCTCCAGACGCCGGCAATGAGGACGTCGGCAAGCGCGACAAACTCCCGCCACGTCATGCGCCCCAACCCAGTCAGGTCCATGTGTCCTTCCAGTTTGGCGCCAAGCATCCGCTTCTGGAGCGCGCAAACGCACGGGTCCGCCAACCGATCAGGGAAAACGCGTACCCCCTCCCCGCACCGAGTGCACCGCCCGGGCGCGAACATTGCGGCCGTTGTCCATCGACCTACCCGTAGGGCCGCGCGACATCGCTCGCAGCGCTCGATCAGTTGAACGTTGTGGCGGGTACAGATTGCCGTCCATCCGAATAGCCACTCATGACGCAGGTAAGGGCGTTCATCTTCCTCAATGCAGGGACCGCAGACGGCAAGCCGCAATGACCGATGATTCGGCGGCGACACCTCAAAGCGCCGACCACAGAAGCGACCGTCGGCTTCGTCGTCACGGTACACCGGCTGGTATCCGCTGAAGGTCATCTTCCTCAGGCGGGTTACGCCGACGCCGGTTCGTTCACTGACCCGCGCCAATACCCAGGGGTGTGGGTGCAGCCACCATCGCGTGTGTCCGGCGCGATCGTCAACACCGAAGCTGTAGCAGGCCAGCGTGTGCATCGACACACGTAAACGGGTCGCTAATCGCAGCAACCAAGACAGCAGCGCTTCATCGGCCAGCGGTTCAACATAAAAGGGAAGTTGCCGCGGTAGGTGGCGTTTGCGTACCGCCCGAGCCGGGGCGATATCATGCAACTCAAACGGCAACACGGCGACGTTGAGATGGTGATACGAATCCGAGCTGGTCGATGGTTTTTGCGCAAATCATCTCCGTGCCCGAACTCACCGCACGCACTGCCGCGCGGGTAACGATCGAAATCACCTCGCCCAGGATGCCCTCCGATACTGACAAGATCTTGCCGGCTAGCGGAGCCTCCGACAGCTGAGAAGGCCTGCGCAATGGTAATACGGCTTCCAACGTCCGCAATAGCTGTTCGTACTCTTTACCGGCTCGCCAATTTGGAAGCGGTACCGGCTCGAAGCGGTTGGTCAGTTGGTCATCACTCTGAATCGCGTGTAGCGCATCGGCCGTGCCCACGGCAATAAGTGAAATCTGGAGTTCATTGCCAAGCCAGCGCAACAGGTTCAAGACCCGGCGCTGCTGTAAACGTGACCCCGACAGTACGTTGTGGACCTCGTCAATGATGAGGAGGGCCACGCTCGTCTCACGCATCATCTGCACTGCCGCCTCCTGTCGCTTCGAGACGCCGCGATCAGAGAGCATGTGCGGATATGACAATGCGTCGAGAATCGCTCCAAAAAAGCGCCGCTCATCAGGCCCCGGCGGCATCTGTACCCTCAGCACCGGGATGTTGGCCACCCCTTCACTCGTCCCGTTTGCCGCAGTGCCCTGATGCAAGCGGCGAAACTTCTCGACGATCATCGTTTTGCCATTGTTGGTTGGGCCGAAGAGGAGCAGGTTCGGCATCCGCGTGCGCTTGGGGAAGGTCAGTACATCGTCAAATGCGGCGAACGCGGCTTCTGCCCGTGCGTAGCTGATCCATCGGTCTGTGCGTATCCGCCGCACCCTCGAATCGTCGTCCTCGTCTGCCCAAAGTCGCGCGGCTGCCGTCAGGTGCGCGTAGTTCTCGCTCACGACCACTCTTCCACCGGAAGCATATCCTCGTGCGGTTGGCGAACTGGAACCTCTCTCCCGGTGACCGGCGCAGAGTCGGGCACCGGAATCGAATCGACACGCCCGCCTGGTATCAATCGAAAACGACGCTCACGGTGACGCCGGGCAGCCTTGCTCGTCGTTATGGCGTGATCGACAATCTCGCGCATGGCATCGATGGTACGAAAGATCGCCGCTTCATCGATGTGTGGATGGCGCTCCTCGCGCAAGCGCTTGAGGGCGAGCCGTTGTTCCCACAAACTGATTGGCGGCCGTCGCACATCTCGGTATGCAATGTCGTAATACTGGCCGTCCGGACCCAATAGATAAATCCGGCTGAGATCACGAGGGTCGTATCGAACGATCATCTTCTCAGGTTCACCGATCCAGACGGACAAGAGATCTGACCAGTAATGAATTGAATTAAGCTGCAATCCCTCGCGTCGAACCAACCGGCGCTCGATCGGTAAAAAATCAATCAAGAACCGCCTGGGATCGTCAACGCCGGACGGCTCTCCGCTTCCCGGTGTTGAGGCATCGCCGACAATGCCGCGCTCCCACGCCGCGATCGGTATCGTGTTCAGTGATCGATGTACGGTGCGATGGTAGACACCGGCGATCACGTTCCCGAGCCATCGCTCGAGTTCGTCTAGCGTCATGGCGGCCGTCTTCTCCGGGTCAAGATCACCCTTCACGTGCACATTGGAAAACGTCGTCCCCGGTAACAAGTGAACCTTGCCCATCATCGTGCCGATCAAGCGTTCAATGTGCCCGCCGTAATGCGGTGTACGCACCGGGCGGTGGTCGATTGCTATACCGTACTGCTCGCAACCCCGGCGCAGCGCCTCCGAACGAAACTCCTTCGCGTTATCAAGATGCAATCGGGCCATCAATCCTTGCACCGGCCATTCCGACTCGATCTTCCGATCAGCAAGCCATTGCAGTTTAGGCAGTACGGCGTGGGCAATGCATAGTGCAACGCTCGTGGTCGATGGAGGTTCGAGCGACAGATAAAATCCAGCAACACATCGCGAATACACATCGATCGCCAGCGTGAGCCAAGGACGTTGGATCGGCGCGCGCGTCACCGAATCCACGACGATGACATCAACGAGCGTGTGATCAATCTGGACCAACGCCAGCGGCCAAGCAGCTTCAAGTGATCCAACAACCGGCCCAAACTGGTCTCGCGCTGCCTTGCGGCCCTCGCGCCTCAACACGATCTCCTGACGCGGTCTCTTGCGCAAGCGCGTTGCGATCGCCTTGCGACCCGGGGGTTTCAGGCCCACTGCATGGCAGCGCCGCCCAATCTCCTCCAGCAGATCCGACATATTCGGCCGCTGCCGTGCGAGGTACACAGATTCGATCGCCTCGTCGACCAGCTGCTCCACCTCAACGGACAACTTCGAGAATCCGGCGTCTGGACCACGACGGCGTGGCAGCAGGCTCGTGACCCGTGGATCAGTCAGATAGCGTCGCAACAAAACGTAGACCTGCGCGCGCGAGACGCCAAGTTCCCGTACAGCGCAATCAATCTCCTCCTGACCTCGTGCTGGGTTCTTGGCCAATCGCTGGATGACGCTCATACGTCGTCGCGCTTCTTCCCACTGTGCCTCAGGCACTTGCGAGGGTTCTGATGTGTTTTGCGTGTTGCTCATGCAGCGAAGACTGGCGTGTCAAAGGAAATAGCGCCCGACAGGTCAGCGCGCAATAGTCCTCGCGCGATCAACCGCCAAAGCGTAGCAAGCGAGCTGCCGCCGCCTGGCACGGCCGCCAACACGCTGCCGAAGGTTGGGGACTTTTGTGATTGCATCGCGGCCAACACGCGTGCTGCCAGGTCCGGGTCAATTGGTGCATATCGAAGCGGTAACAGCCGTTGGGCGTTCGCCAGGAGCGGTCCGCGTATCTCGAGCTCCGTGACAACTCGAAAGGTCCCGCAACGCTCGAGTGCCCACGCGCCTGCCGCACCAAACGCAGGTTCCAGTCGCTCCCGATTGCTACGCAAATCGGAGTCGTACTTGATTTCGATCAGCTCTGTGCGTCGGCGTGCGCCGGTGACAAGAAAGTCCGGAGTGTAGTGTCGCCGGGTCCGTCCATCGAAGTACTGGATCGTGACCGGTTGCGACGTAATCGAAACAGAGGGTTCGGTAAAACTCGTGAGCGTGACGAAGTCACGTTCGAGTGCACTCTCGTGCTCTACGGGACCCGAAGGAAGCGGCTGAAAACCGACGATATGTGAACGGCGACTGAGAGGTATCCGCCTCAACGGGCGGCTCCGATTTGCTTGGATATTAGTCCACGATCCTGGGACATCCATCCTTCAGTGCAGAAACTCGGCACACGAAGTATAAGGGCAAGTCTTTGTTTTTACTACATCACGCGTGCACGTCAATCTAGGAAACTAGGAACACCGACAGAATCGTTCGGCCCGTCCGACGGGCCTGGTCTTCAAGAGAAGGCCTGCAGGGTCAGGCTTCGCCTCAAAGCGCGCCATGCGCGCCGATCGGGCATTAGCTAGTCCACCGCCGTTTTCTGTGGAATTTCCACAGAATCGTTCGGCCCGTCCGACGGGCCTGGTCTTCAAGAGAAGGCCTGCAGGGTCAGGCTTCGCCTCAAAGCGCGCCATGCGCGCCGATCGGGGGATGCCGGGTTGGGAGTTCGATTTCTTGGAGATTCCAAGGAATTGAACGGGGGCGAGGCCCAATGCCGAAGGAGCCGGCGGGGCGAAGCCCTAAGAGGCGGCTGGCTAGGGGGATTCCTCGAAAGTGCTATTCGAGGTTTAGGTGTCTGATCCCTACCGACGGTTAACGTCCGGCCACTGTGCATCGACCATGGCGCGCAGAGACCCTCGCGTGCCGTACCCGTCCTCGGCGACAAGTTGCTCCAGTGTCTGTTTCACTCGAGCTTCGGGCAACGTCTGGGCGGTCTTTGCGACCAGCTCAGCTGCCCGCCGCAGTGCCACGGCGACGCAGTAGTCGTAGTCGCCGCTGTTTTCCATCGCGTCCCCGTCGTGCTCAATCAGCAGCACAAGCAAATCAAACGCGAATTGAGCGTTGGTTGGCAGCACCTGGGTCTCAATGGCGTCGAGCATGTAATGAAGCCGCTGGGCCACCAGATCACCGAAGCGCTTCTCAAACCCCCGGGGTTCCAAGTCACGTAGTTGTTCGATCCGCTGCTTCAAGGACGCGGCCGTTAGTTCGATGTCCTCCCCGACAATGAATGTTCGAACCTGCTCTCCCGCGGGACCTGTGTCAAAGGCCAGCGACACGATAAATTGCGCGAGGCTTTCGTGTGTGCGCCTGGCCAGTCGCATCTTCGCTGCGGCCAAGTCCTCATTGGTCTCGATTCTCATGCCCAGCCCGGGTGGTGTTTTCGTCCAAGTCTTCCTAACGAGCAGCGGCCAAACCCGTGATCAGCGCCCTACCCTAGTCTTGCGCCATCAACTGGCTGACGTTCGGCCGGCGTGCCTTGGCCGGCGCGCAGCCCTCCAAAATCAACTTCCAGCCGTTGCGCGCCTCCACGGCCCGGGTCAAGATGGCCAGGTACGCCTGCCGGTCGACGCCTTGTTCCTCTCCGGGAAAGTTACCAACGGCATGCTGCGCCAGCACCTCCAGGCGTTGCGAACGGGTCTTGCAGCGCGCCACGATTTGGCTGTATGCCTCACAAGCGTACGCAAAGGTCTCGCGTTTTCGAAAATCGATCTCCAGGAGAAACTCACGGCGCCTGGTTTCGGTCAATCCAATCGTCGAGCGCTTGCAGTTATGAAAAATGTGGGCGGCCTCGTGCACGACGTAGTCGGCGCAGCGATCGGCCTCATCAAAGTACGCGATGCTCACAAAGCACGTCGTCTCCTGGCTCAGCCCCAGGATTGGGACGGCCTGCGCTGATAAAAGCTCGGCCCCCAGGCTTCCAAGATACAGATTGGCAAGCGACCAGGCGGTGCCTAACCAGGGCACCTCCCGCAGTACCGACTCGATGTTTTGCGGCGTCAGGAAGACCACCGAGCGCTCCAGCGTGGCCAGCACCAGGTCCTGCTCGCTTGTCGGGAACAGTGCGCGCACCATCGGCTCGACTTTTCGTCGGGTCATCGCGATCAAATCCTCCGGCCCCATGGAGAACTCAACCTTTGCCGACCGGCTCAGCGTCATGACCTTTTCAATCAGCGCCGATCGCAGCGTTTCATCGGCCTTGGTGTGCACCTCCAAAAAGCCTTGCCCCGGCCAACCCGGGAATCCGACCTCGTAGTCGCCGGTCTGCAGGTAATGCTGCACCTCGGCTTGAACTTGCGGGGACAGGCCTTGCAATAACTGGGTCATGTCGAGCGCGCTCCAGGTCTGGGCCAAGGTGCCGGATCAGTGCAAGGACTCTGGCGTTGCGCCACAGCAGTGCTTGTATTTGCGCCCGGTGCCGCACGGACACATTTCGTTGCGGCCGATTTTTGGTCCCTCGCGGCGAAGAGGTGTGTTCACGTTTGGAAAATTCGGGTTGGATGCCAATCGGCGCTGGGGCTCAAAGTAACGGTAGATGTTTGTCAGCCCCGCAATCATCTGCTGTAGGAGGTCCTCTCGTTTTTGCGCCTGGATTGCCGGAGAGCGCATCTTCGGATCGGGATCATGCTCGTGGGCCAGGATCATCATCGGCAAAATAATCCCGATGTCCTCATCGCTGTCCAGGAGCTCCGGCCATCCGTCCGGGTGCAATTGGACCGCGCGCATAAAAGACTGCGCCCAGTCGTTGCCGTGGGCGATACCCTCCTCGTCCTCGAGCAATACGGGCAGATAGACGTCCGGTGTGTCGAGGGTGCCCGCCAGCGTGGTAGCAATCGAGTTCCAGTGACGCATCAACAATCCCAGAATCTCAGAAGCTTCCTTTTCCCCGGAAAATGCAAAGTCCTCGCCCCAGACATTAGGCAGACACCGGCTCATCGGAACTGGACGGGGACCGCAAATGAGCGCCGCAAAATATCCGTCCAACTCCTCCATGTTCATGGCCGGCGGCCCGATTGCCTCCAAGAATTGGGACAAGCGATTGAATTCTTCATCGCTTATCTGCTGTCGGTTCTTTTCTGCTGCCATTGTCAAGATCGCTCTCGTGCAGTTATTTGGCGGCTGTGCCGACTGCCTTACTCTTCCTCAGCGGCCAGCGCTTTGGCCACAATCGGCACAAGTTCAAGCCACTCGCTTCCCGTGCGATCGATCGCCTCGGCCAGGGAGTAGTCCATTTCAGTGAGCCAATCGGCGCGATTGAGCACTAGAGCGACCGCAACCTTTTCACCGATCGATTGCACCCGCCACGCCTCATGCCCACCATTTTTAGCGTCACGGGCCTTGCCCAGCAGGTGATTGAACTCCGCCTGATTCACCGTCGGATCTCCCGGTTCGTGCGGCGCGCGGTGCGCGCCATTTTTAATGGTTCCGCAACTTAACTGCGCGTGCGTACGCAATTATCCTACCGACGGCTCGCAGTTCGCTCTACCCCGCGACACGCTTGCCCAGGAACGAAGGATCACCCCGCAAAGAGCGCCCGACGGCCAAGCCTAGCGCGCGCTCTTTGGCCCAGTTGCCTTGGCTGGAGCGCCCCTGGGCGCGGCTGCCTTGAGCAGACTTTCCTTGGCAGGGCTGGCCCGAAATAGCCGGTCGTAATCAAAGAGCCGGACGACGCGCGCCTGGATATGGCCCGCGTCCGGGTGTTGGGGGTTGATCAGGGCTAGCGGCTCCTCCGGCACGATCACCGAGGGCAGCAACAAAATGGCCGAGCGTTTTTCGGCAAGCCATTGCGAGCCCACCTTCACGCTGGCCCGGCCGGCCGGAATTGCATTCCAGGCGGCAGGCAGCTGAGCGACGCCGATTTCCTCGCGCGCGCCCCACAGTACGTCGGGCACATCGATCTCGACGATGAAACGGTTAAGCGGCAGGCCCAGGTCGTCCACGTGCGCGGCGGTTTCCAACACCGCCATGGAGATCGAAAGAGCGGCGTAGACGACCGGCTCGCCCGTATCGTTCCAACGCCCGGGGCTGATCGCGGCGCCCTTGCCGGAGAGATCGTCGGCGCCGTACTTACGGGTCTCGGCTGCGATGCGCCATAGCCTCACTGGTAGGCACCGCTCTCGATGGAACCCAGCAGCCGCGCCACAACGTCCAGGCCGGTAGGGGTATCGAGAAGGTCGGCGGGCTTCTGGCCACCCAGCGCTGGCTGGGGCTGCTCGAGCCAGGCGCCGAGCCACCTTGCCGCGTCAAAATCGTGCGCCTCTTTGGCCGTGCTGTTGGCGACCATCTCCTGGGCGATGCCCAGCAGCTTGATCATGCCCACTGCGGCCTGGCCGCCACTACCCCTAATAAGGTCGCCGGCGGAGGCCTTCTTTGCGGCCGTAGCGCGCGGCACGCCCAGGAACTTGAATACGCGAACCGCCGGCACGCCGAGCTTGCGGGAAAACTCCCGGATGAAGGCGCCCGAGACGCCGCGTCGCTCGATCTCGACGATCTGCATGGGGGTAGCGCTCACGACAGCGCGCACGTAGGCCTCAACACCGTGCTTGCGCTGGTACTCGAGAAAGAGCGGGTTAGCTTTGCCGTGCAGGTGGCGAGCGAGGGCTGGCACCCGGGCGCTGCGAGTCTTCGCGGCTGGGGCCGTTTTGGTGGCGGGTACGGGCATGGGATACCTCGATGTCTAGATCGAGACATATTGTAGTCCCGAACGAGACAGACGTCCATGACGGGATTTTGGAGCCGCGAATCCGAGTAAGTGGCGCGAAGACCAGCGCCGCCCTGCCCTCAAACGCCCTGCAAATCCGGCGCCGCCCGCTGCGACCTTGGTTTCCCAGCCCGGTTTTTGATCGTGGACGGATTTGTTACCGTGATAATTTTGATTATCACGGTGACCGTACCCCCGGCCGCGAGAATCGGTACGTCAGCCCGACGTATTCGTCGAGGCCAACGTTCTCCGTGGATCGTGCTGGCTCAGGCGACCTTAATGTATTTGCGTACGCTCGTATTCGACGGCTGCAAAACCAGCCCTCTCGGATCAGCGTCGGGGTCAACCATCGCGTCCGGGTAGACGGTCTTCACAGACAGCAACGCACGTCGAATGTTGAACTTAAATTTGCGGGGGTTTTCAGCTTCGGAGCCAAATTGCTGACGCAACAGGTCCCAGGGAACGACCGTGCTCTTGCGCAGATAGCTAAACCGATACGTGAGCCAGCAGTACATATCCAACTCGAACGGCGAACCCTTTAGAGCCGCCAACGCTCGCATATCGACCGGGACGGAGTGCTGTTCGACCTCCCGGTAGAAGCGTTCGGACAGCACGACGGACGACTCGAACAATCCCGCCTCTTCCGGTCGCTTCGGGTCCCACCAAAGGTTCGTCTGCTCTGCGATGTCCATCGTTTGCGCCGAGAACATCTGCTGCAAATTTGAGTTGGTCGATTCATCCGAAACGACGAGCGCAATGCGCGCTGTGAAGAGTCGCTTCATCTGCTCGCGGAGGCGGGTAATGGAGCCATTAGCGCCACCAGTTGACGAGTCGATCCCCAGCTCGGACATGAATTGACGGAGCGACGAACCCAGGTACAGCTCGCGGCCACTCTTCTGCCGTCGCACTTCACGACCCAGCCAGGCAAGGATTAAACGCGGAATCGTGCCGTACGGATAACCAACGCTCCGTGGCTCTTGGCCAGTCACCGTACCGTTCTTGTCGCGCACCTCGGCCAAAAAGCTCAAGGGCTGGATAACGAGTGATACGTTCCCAGCACGACGCCCCCAAACTTGCGGAGGTCCATTCTCCCCCGGCCGCGGCTTTGGTTCTCGGTACGGCAGCGTTGCTTGCACCATCACTCGGTTGATGTATCCAACCGAATCGGCATGCCAGGCGTCCTCGAGTTCGATCGCTCGGCTTGCTTCGAACACGCGGGCAAACTTCGAGGGACGGTCCTGAGCGTCCGGTGCCGGAGCAAACAACGTGGTTGGCAAGTGGTTGGACATAATGTCGTTAGGGGTTCGAGAATTTTCCGCAGACTACGCTGGGCCTAAATTCCTGTCACGCATAACTGGGAACGCTTTTGCATTGAAGGCACGTGCGGCTTGTTAATGGTCGATCGGCTGTTTCCTGTCCAAGTGGTTGGGTTGCAGATGTTTTGTGCAAATTGCTAGCAAGACCGTCGAGGCTGTGGGCAACCGAAGGTTGTCCACAAAACGAGGCGGTCCAACCACCAGTTGGATACGCCGTAGGAAACCCACCAGTAATAGAAACCTACCAGTTCATACAAGAAGGGGCACGAAGAACGTTGACTGGTGCGGCTTTGCGGGAAGTTGGCGTTCCAAGAAATGCGTGAAATGTTCCCAGTTATGCGCGCTTGGCGTTCCCGGTTATGCGTGGACAAGTCCAAACCCCGTCCCGAGTTATGCGTACAGCCGTTCCAGCCTATGCGTGGACAAGTTTCTCTATCAACATAGTTATTCACAGCCCGGACCGTTCCCATTTATGCGTGGAAATGCACATGCCAGCTTGGTACTGCCGGGGCCAAAAAGCTGGCTAGAATACGAATGCGTTCCGAGATATGCGTAACATCTTGGCGTTTCGACGGCAAATTCAACCGTCACTGGCAAAAAATCGCTTTTTGGTTGAATGCGCCGTTAAAGTAGCTTACTCTCTGTTCCTTGTTGCATCCACGTTTGCGCGCGATTTCCTCGCGCAACTGCACGCAAGGAGCTCTCCATGAACGATCTCTCCGTGGCCCCGCGGGCCTCGGTTCTAAATGTGGAGGACCTGGCACAGGTAGCCCGCCAAGCCGCCCACGTGGTGTCCCAAGTCAGGGATCGGGTGCTCTCCCCGGCAACGCGCAAGTCCCCTCCCCTGCACTCCGCGCAGCGCCTGGCGTCGATCTGCGGAATCGACAAGTCGAACGTTAGCAAGCGTATTGGCAAGGGCGACCTTCCGGCAGGGACAGTTAGGGTTCCCGGAAACCGGCGGGAGTTCACTCTCGCCGAAGTCAGGGCCTGGACGAAGGTCTATCGGGTAGCGGCGGCACGCCCTGCTGGTGCCCCAGCAATTGTCATTACCGCGTCGAATTTCAAAGGCGGTTCGACGAAGACCACGACCGTGATGACCTTGGCGCAAGGCTTGAGCCTGCGGTCGCATCGCGTTCTCGTGATCGACCTCGACCCCCAGGGTTCGTTGACGACCCTCTTTGGAATTCTGCCCGATGCAGAGATCTCGGAGGAAGAAACGCTGGCTCCGTTGTGTGATGGAACGGAGAGCTCGGTGCGCTACGCGATCCGAAGTACATACTGGGACGGCATTGATCTGGTCCCCGCCTCCCCTTCCCTTTTTGGAGCCGAGTTCATGCTCCCGGCGCGCCAGAACGCTGAAAAGGGCTTTCGCTTTTGGGACGTGCTCAATGCGGGACTGGACGACGTGCGCCAGGACTACGACGTCATTGTCATTGACACTAGCCCTTCCCTTTCCTACCTCACGATCAATGCGCTCATGGGGTCCGACGGAATCATTGTGCCGATGCCGCCGAATGCCCTAGAGTTCTGCAGTTCTGGGCAGTTCTGGAACCTGTTCTCCGATTTCGCGACGAGCCTCTCGAAATCCCGGAATGTTCAGAAGACGTGGGACTTTGTCCACGTCCTTCCGAGCAAAGTAAACATGGTCCAACCGTCCACGGCAGTTGTCCTGTCCTGGATTGCGACTACCTACGGTGAGCTGGTCCTTCCCGTCCATATCCCGATGACAACTGTGACCGATTCGAGCTCAACCGAGCTCAAGACCGTCTACGACCTCTCAAAGTATGAAGGGTCAAACGCAACATTTGTGCGCGCTCGAGACGCCTACGACTCGATGGTGGACATGGTCGAAAAATCAATCGGCACAGCGTGGGCACGCAAATTGGCTGCGAGGAGCTGACGATGGCACTCAAAGATCGCTTGGGGGCGCTTTCCAACATCACCGCGCTGTCGACCGATTCGACACAGAAGCCGGCGACGGAGCGGCCACCCCGAACTGCGCCTGGGAAAATGTTGGGGCTGATGGACGCCGACGTTCGGGCCACAGAGCTCGCGGAGCGGGTTAAGGCACTGGAGAGCTCGGCAGTCGATCGCCAGATTTCCCTAAATCCGAATCGGGTTCGGGTCTCCCGGTTCGTCAACCGCATTGAGGCCTCGTTCTCGACGCCCGAGTTCGAAGGGCTTCGCGAGAGCATCCGCCTGACGAAGGGTAACCAGGTCCCAGTCATCGTGCGCCCGGTCGAAGGCGATCCGAAAGCCGACTATGAGGTCGTCTACGGGCACCGGCGTAGGCAGGCCTGCCTGGAAATTGGATGCGAGCTGCGAGCCATCGTCCAGCCGCTCGGGGACCTGGAGCTGTTCTTGCTGATGACAACAGAGAATTTCTTCAGGGAAGACCTGTCGCCATTCGAGGCTGGAAGCAGTTATGCGATGGCTATGCGGGAAGGACTCTTCAAAACGCAGTCTCAGTTGGCCGAACAACTTGGAAAAACCGCGGCCCACGTCAGTCAATCGATGCGGGTGGCCGAGTTGCCGACAGAAGTGGTTGGGGCGTTTTCGTCGCCTTTGGAAATCCAGGTTCGCTGGGCAATTGCGCTGCACAGTGAACTGGAACGGGATAGTGCAGGTGTCCTCGGTCGCGCGCGAGAGTTGGCCGCGGGGAGGGAAGGGCGGTCGGCAGCCGAAACGTTTCGGGCGCTTCTGCCTCGAGCAAAGACTGCCAAGACGAAGGCGCTTTCGGTCGTCGTGAAGGGCAAAAGCCTAGGGACGATCGAGGTGGCTAGGAACGGCGCTGTTGGAATTCGCCTGTCGCGTGGCGCTGTGAAGGCCGAGCGACTGCCAGATCTTCAGAAGCTCCTAACGACATTCTTTGAGGCGAATTAAACCGTTTAATTTTGCTCGAATCCGTAACCGGATTAGTGAAACGCGTCGAGCAGATTCGCGCTGAGATTCAGCGCGGGCGACACCTTCGCTGCTTCCGTTAGGTGTTTGATTTTGGGTGGGATTAGCCCAGCTAAGACGAACACAGATAAAGCACAATAAAATCAATGTATTAGATATTATTGATACGGCGAATATTGGCTGCGATTTGGCAGAATTAAACCGTTTAATCCCGCGGTGTCTATAGACTTGAACGGTTTTGGTGGTCCTCAGGCGCGAAATATCGCCGGCGTACAAGAAGCTCTCCACGTCAGACCAATGTAGACCTCTGCACCCGCTGCGCCCTGCGCAGCTTCGCCAGGCTGACATCGAGGTAGAGCGAAGTCGTAGCGGGACTCGCATGCCCCAGGACCGCCTGGATGTCCGTGAGCTCGGCGCCTGCATCCAACGCGTGCCTGGCCAAGGAATGCCGCAACCAGTGGGCCGAAGCCTTCTCGAGCTGCATCTGGTCACCCGAATCCTCGGACAGTGCAGCTGCAGCCGCAAAAATCTCCTTGAGCACCTGGCCGATCGCCGATTCTGAAAGCGATGCCGTCGGCCGGGTGCCGGCAAACGGCGAGGGCAGGGCGGTCAACAAGGGCGCCTGACGGGGAATCGCCAACGGATCGTCGCCAAGGCCGCGGATCTGGGCGTAGACCAGCAAATCCCGTAAAACCTCACCATCTATGGATACGTCCCGAACCTTGGCTCCCTTGCCACGCACCTCGAGAAACCAGGAACTCTCGCCCTCCACGGTCTCCAGCCTCAGGTCACCCCAAGTTGCGCCCGCGAGTTCGCTTCGGCGCAGGCCCGCCGTGTATGCGAGAGAAAGGAGGGCGCGGATACGGGCCTTGGATTCTCCTGAGGGCAGGGCGGCCACGGCGTCACGCACCGCGCCACATTGGGCAATAGAAAGCACCCTGGAGCGCACTCGCGACCTAGGGGCGGGCTCGATCCGCAGCGCCGCCTTCCACGGGTTCCTAAAGAGGTACCGTTGCTCCACGAGAAAGGCGAAAAGGGCCTCCACGACCACCAGCGCATACCTGCGGCTGGACCCGGTAACTGGGCCGGAAAAGGGCTTCCAGTGCGGACTCCAGCGTGGGTGGCGTCGGGCATCCACCCAGGTCGCCGCCGGCTGGGGATTTGATAGAAATCCGGCGTAGTCCACCGCGTCGGCCTCGTCGATGGCGCCCAACGACTTTCCCTTGGCAACGGCCCAGAGCAGCAGGCGCTCGGCTTCCTTGCGGTAGGCCCGGTAGGTCGCAATTCGGTGAACCAATCCTGGCTGAGCCAGCTGTTCGGCGGTGAGCTTGGAGAGGAGCCAGCGCCGGATTGCGTCGACGTCGTCAAACGCCGTCATGGATCCCGCGCTGCCAGGCGGGACCCTGTTATTCCCGGTGGCAAGGGAGGAGGGCAGGGCGATCGCCTCAAACGGAACAATGCCGACCGAGCGCGGCCGGCCGGCGATGAGCTCCCCGCGACCGCGGCGCACCGGCATGAGGGCGCGGGAGCCGATCCTGTCCTCGAACTCGGGAACGTTCTTGCGGAGCCAGTCGACGATCGCTGCGGCCTTGGCGGCTCCGACCCCGGGCACCTTGCGATGCCAGGCGGCCCCCTGGCGCTCGATCGCGTCAACCAGCTGGACCAGTGTCGTGAGGCCGGCAGCGGCCAGGCGCTCGGCGGGCAAGCGTGGGAGCCAGGCACGCACATCGTCCTTGGGGTCGACGCTCTGGGCAACCAGCCCCTCGATCCAGCGCAGTGCGCCAAGCTGGCGCCTCCGAAGCTGTTCTTGCCGGCGTCCGGCGAAAGCCAGCGGGTATTCCTGGGCAAAGAGCTCCAGGAGCTCGGCCTCGGTATAAAAGCCCTCGGGGTATCTGGCCGAGAATTCCTCGAGCAGCGGGACGTCGGTCTCGGGCAGCCGGGGAGGGCCGCCCTCGAGCATCTTGGCAATCAAAGAGCGCCCGTTGCGTCTTGCTGCAGCGCACAATATTTGGCGGATCCGTCGACTTTCCGCGCGAACAAGTCGCTCGTCCAGGCGCAGCAGCGGCAGATAGCGGGCGGCGAGCTCGCGCCCAGGCAGCCCGTTGATCAGGCCCCGGTAGAAGGCAAAATGGTGCGTGCCGATCGACTGTTCGGGCACGCTCAATCCTGTTCGGCCATCGCCCGTACAACCTTGGGTAGCAACGCGATCCATTCGGGGCCAGTGCGATCAATGGCGTCGGCCAGGGTGTAGTCCATCTCGGCCAGCCAGTCGGCGCGGTTCAATGCCAAGGCCACGGCGACCTTCTCGCCCGTGGACATCACGCTCCAGGCATCGTGCCCGCCGCGCTTGGCATCCGTCGCCTTGCCCAGGAAATGCTGGAATTCCGTCTCGCTCATCGGCTCGCTCCCAGGTGCTTGTTTTACCGGGAATTTTCCCGTGCTCAATATAACTATAGCCGGGAAGCAGCGAGATGAAAAGGTTTTCTGCCATAGACGATAACAACATTTATCGCCAGCGAGAAATGGGAGAAAATCTCTTTGGCGTGCCGGAAACGCTCAATTCGAGCGCGCCAGCGATCAATAATCGCGTCCAAAGCTAGGCCGATTCCGCTCGTTGTGGGAGTTTCTAGCGAAAATACTTCGGCGCTCCGAATTTGAGGACTTTTTCCCGTGCAAGCGGAATTGCGTTTATTTCGTTTAATGCGATAATTTCGACAAATTAAAATCCGTGCACAATCAATCGAGCACATAAAACAGTGTGCGTGAAGACCATCTCGCGCCGGAGAGTCGAAAATGAATGCACCCGAAACTGTCGTCGCCCCACCCGACGAACACGAAGCCGACCTCGCCAAGTCAGCGCAGCGAATCCTGGTCGCCGCCCTGGACCATTCACGGGCTCACCACATCAAGCTCGTGGACGAGTCCGGCGATGGCTCAGCGCCCGTTATCGAACTGCCTCCCCAAGCGCTGCGCCTCTTGGCCGAAATCCTTGGCATGCTCGGACAGCGCCAACCGGTCATGATCGTGCCTCAAAAGCACGAGCTATCAACGCAGGAGGCAGCCGCCTTTTTGAATGTATCCCGGCCATTCGTCGTCAAAGAGATCGAGCAGGGGCGTCTGAAGCATCGCAAGGTCGGGCGGCATCGACGCGTCGCCTTTGAAGAGCTCATTCGCTACCAATCGGCGCAGCGTGAACAAACGGAAAAAGCCCTTCAGGGCCTGGCAACCCAAGCCCAAGAACTCGGCCTGGGGTATTAATGGCGGGCTCGGCTAGGTATACGGCGCTGCTTGATGCCAACGTCCTATACCCGGCGCCGCTCCGAGATCTCCTGCTCAGCCTTGCGGCGGTCGGGCTGTACCACGCCCGGTGGACCGATCGTATTCAGCAGGAATGGGTGCGAAACCTGGAGGCCAATCGTCCAGAGCTAGCGGGAAAATTTGTCCAAACCGTGCAGCTGATGAACACTGCAATTCCGGATTGTCTGGTCGAGAACTACGAGCACCTGATTGACTCCCTGCAATTGCCCGATCCCGACGATCGCCACGTTCTAGCCGCCGCGATCGCCGGGCACGCCGATGCGATCATCACGCTAAATTTAAAGGATTTTCCTGCACAGGCGCTCGAACCGCACAACATTGAGGCGCAGCATCCGGATGAATTCGCGCTCAACCAACTCGATTTGAGTGAGGCAGTCGCACTTCACGCAATTCGGACCATGCGCTCGAGGCTCAAGGCTCCACCACGTACAGCAATGGAATTGCTCGAAACCTTCGAAAGGATTGGGCTCCCCATGACAGCTGCGCGATTGCGGCAGACAATCCGTCTTATCTAAATTCACCACGAATCCAGGCGTCATCGTCCTTCTAATGCAGCTCAGTGCGCAGTCGGCCAAAAAGACTAACCGTGACAATGCGCGGTGGTCGCCGCTACGACCACGCCACCAGCATCGCGCAATCCATTGATTCGCCGTGCGTGCTTTACGTGGTAATTGTGGTCTGCGATGTGGTCTGCGAACTCGGAAAGGCAGTAACAGAATGCGACGCAATCCACCTCTTCACGCCGCAGCCCGCGTGAAATGGCCGAAAGAGAATAAGAAGAAAGACGCCTAAGAACATGACTAACGGCAACGCATTTTTCGACCGACCGATTCTGAATTCGCCGTATGGTTATCCAAGGCGTCACTGGGAACTCGACAATCAAGGCCAACCAACTCAAAAGACCATCGAGAGTCGGCGGCGAGCCGAATTCATTACACCGATTCCAAAACCGAGAAAGCGGAAGTCGACGGCCCAGCAGACGGCATTGGTATTCGACGAAGGGAAGGGTCTTTCGACCGCGAGGCAACAATACGATCACGCCGTTATCAACGGGGTGCGGCAACAAGTTGACCGGTGGCGAGAACTACCAAACCCCTCTGATTGGCGTGTAACACCTGAAACGGCACGTCTCCTGCAGCATTGGCGCCATTACCCCTTCAGCGGTGTTCGTCCTTTTTTCTGCCAGGTCGAAGCCGCTGAAACCGCGATCTGGCTCACTGAGGTGGCGCCCCAGGTCGGGAAGGCCGGGGAGGGGTTCCTTGACCATCTCGCCAACGCCAATAACGACGCGAATCCGGAACTCATGCGCCTTGCCTTAAAACTTGCCACCGGCGCCGGCAAAACCACTGTGATGGCCATGCTCATTGCCTGGCAGACGATCAATGCGACACGCCACCCTCAAAGCAAACGCTTTACCCGCGGGTTTCTTGTCGTCGCGCCCGGCCTCACCATCAAAGACCGTCTGCGCGTCCTCCAACCGAACGATCCGGATAGCTACTACGCCAGCCGGGAACTTGTGCCTGGCGACATGCTAGAGGATGTGAACCGGGCGAAGATAGTCATCACAAACTATCACGCGTTCAAGCTGCGCGAGCGCATCGAGCTTTCCAAAGGGGGCCGTTCCTTGCTACAGGGGCGCGGCGAGGATCTCAACACGCTCGAAACCGAAGGACAAATGCTTCAGCGGGTTATGCCCGACCTTATGGGCATGAAGAATATCCTGGTGCTCAACGACGAGGCCCATCATTGCTACCGCGAAAAGCCGGACGGTGATGACGACGAAGCCCTAAAAGGGGACGAAAAGAAGGAAGCTGAAAAGAATAACGAGGCTGCCCGGGTCTGGATTTCGGGGCTTGAGGCCGTGAATCGCAAATTCGGCGTGGTGCGCGTGATCGATCTGTCCGCGACGCCCTTCTTCCTTAGCGGCTCTGGCTACGCCGAAGGCACGCTGTTTCCGTGGACCATGAGTGACTTTTCGCTCATGGATGCGATCGAATGCGGCATCGTCAAACTGCCGCGCGTTCCGGTGGCACAGAACATTCCGGGCGATGAAATGCCGATGTTTCGCAACCTTTGGGAAAACATTCGCAAGGACATGCCCAAGAAGGGCAGAGGCAAAGCCGAGACCCTTGACCCGCTATCGCTGCCCACTCGCCTGCAAACCGCCATACAAGCGCTCTATGGGCACTACGAAAAGACCTTCAAGCTCTGGGAAGCCGCTGGGATCCGTGTCCCTCCGTGCTTTATCGTGGTCTGTAATAACACCTCGACCTCAAAGCTGGTCTACGACTTCATATCCGGCTTCCACCGGCAGAACGACGACGGCTCCACCACGTTGGAACAGGGACGCCTGTCCCTCTTCCGCAACTTCGACGAGCACGGCAACCCGCTGCCGCGCCCCAATACGCTGCTCATCGACAGCGAGCAGCTCGAATCCGGTGAGGCCCTCGACGAGAATTTCCGGAACATGGCCGGCGACGAGATCGAGCGTTTCCGGCGCGAGATTGTCGAGCGCGGCGGCAAGCTCGCCGATGAGCTTCAGAAGGGGAAAGAATTAGATGACGTAACGTTGCTGCGCGAAGTGATGAACACGGTTGGCAAGCACGGCCAGCTCGGCGGTGCAATCCGTTGCGTCGTCTCTGTCTCCATGCTGACCGAAGGCTGGGACGCCAACACCGTCACCCACGTACTCGGGGTCCGCGCCTTCGGTACCCAGCTCCTTTGCGAGCAGGTCATTGGCCGGGCGCTTCGTCGCCAGTCCTATGACTTGAATGAGGATGAACTCTTCAACGTCGAATACGCTGATGTACTCGGCATTCCCTTCGACTTCACTGCCAAGCCGGTGATTGCCCCGCCCCAGCCGCCGCGCGAGACTATACAGGTCAAGGCCATCAGACCAGAACGCGACGCGCTGGAAGTCCGTTTTCCGCGCGTCGAGGGCTACCGAGTAGAGCTGCCAGAGGAACGCCTCACCGCCGAGTTTAACGAAGACTCGGTGCTTGAGCTAACGCCGGACCTGGTTGGGCCATCCGTCACCAAGAATGCCGGGATCATCGGCGAGTCGGTCGATCTCAGCCTGGAGCACCTGGGGGACATGCGGCCCTCGACGCTACTCTTCCACGTCACTCAGCGGCTGCTGTACACCAAGTGGCGCGACGCCGGCGAGGCGCCAAAGTTGCACCTGTTCGGCCAGCTCAAGCGCATCACCAAGCAATGGCTCGACGGCTATCTGGTCTGCAAGGGCGGCACCTATCCCGCGCTGTTGATGTATCAGGCCCTCGCCGACATGGCCTGCAATCGCATTACCGCGGCCATTACCCGTGCCTTTGTGGGCGAGCGTCCTATCAAGGCCATGCTTGACCCCTATAACCCCACCGGTTCGACGGCTCACGTCAACTTTAACACCTCAAAAACCCTCCGATGGGAAACCGACCCGCGTCGCTGTCACGTCAACTGGGTCATCCTCGACAGTGATTGGGAGGCGGAATTTTGCCGCGTTGCTGAGGCGCACCCGCGTGTCCGGTCCTACGTCAAGAACCAGAACCTGGGCCTAGAAGTGCCGTATCGCTACGGCTCGGAGACGCGCAAGTACCTACCCGATTTCATAGTGCTGGTAGATGACGGCAACGGCGATGATGACCTTCTGCATCTCATCGTCGAGATCAAAGGCTACCGCCGCGAAGATGCGAAGGAAAAGAAGGCAACTATGGACACCTACTGGGTGCCCGGCGTAAACCACCTCGGCACATATGGCCGGTGGACCTTCGCCGAATTCACCGAGATCTACCAGATCGAGACGGATTTCGCTGCGAAGGTCGAGAGAGAATTCACCAAGATGCTTGAGACAGTTGCCGCTCCGGTGACGGCGGAGGGGCGATAGCCATGACACGAAAGAACACAAAAGCCGCGACCACCAAGACGGTTGAAGCCCTTACGCACGCCGAGGCGACACGCAAGAACATCCCTACGGCTGAATATCAGTCTGTAATGCAGAAGGTCGAACAGAGCCCGGTGCGCGTGGCTTATGAACGCCGGAACCGCGACCTCGATCCGCAACTCGTCTGGCGTGGCAAGGACGAGCAGGACTGGAGCGATCTCGTGGTGCACGCCCTGCCGCTATACATCCAGGAGAAGGTCCACCCGAAGGCGCTGATCGACGACCTGTTGCGCGAAACGCGCGAGCGTTTGCACGAGACCGGACAGGCCACGGCTGACCTGTTTGCTGATTTCAACGGCATACCCAAGGGCGTGGACAAGACTGAGTTCTACCAGCACGACCAGAACTGGTCGAACCGCATGATCCTCGGGGACTCGCTTCAGGTCATGGCCAGCCTGGCGGAGCGGGAAGGTCTACGCGGCAAGGTCCAGTGCATCTACTGCGATCCGCCTTACGGTATCAAATTCAACAGCAATTTCCAGTGGAGCACGACAAGCCGCGACGTGAAGGATGGCAACGTGGCCCACATCACCCGCGAGCCGGAGCAGGTCAAAGCTTTCCGCGACACGTGGCGCGATGGTATCCACAGCTACCTTACCTACCTGCGCGATCGGTTCACCATTGCGCGAGATTTACTGACTGATTCTGGCTCGATCTTTGTCCAGATCGGGGACGAGAATGTGCATCGCGTTCGGTCGTTGATGGACGAAGTATTCGGAGATAGGAATCTAATTTCAATGGTAACAGTTCAAAAAGCCGGATCGACGTTCTCGCGATACTTGGGAGGAATTTCTGATTTTGTTCTTTGGTATGCGAAGGATTTTGAGAGGGTCAAGTATAGAAATCTCTTTGCTAACAGGGACGTCACTGTTGAAGACAGTGGTCGCTTCACCTTGGCGCAGGTTGAGGTAGGCGTCAGGGTTTCAGTAAACGATCTTGAACGCCGACCAAAAATGGAGGAACTGGTCGCTCCTGACCCACTGCAGTCGGCGTCGGCCGGGCGAGATAAGGGAGAGGGCGCAGCGAGCTGGTTTGGGGTGTCAATTCAGGGTCGAGAATTTCGGCCAACGATGCAGAGCCGTTGGAAAACGAACGAAGTTGGCATGGACCGACTGCTTCGGTCCGATCGCGTAATCGTACAAGGTACCTCAATTCGTTATGCGCGACGGTTATCCGATTTTTCAGTCCAAGTATTGTCAAACATTTGGTCTGATCTCGCTGGAGCTACGGACAAAGTCTACGTGGTCCAAACAACCACTAAAATCGTGGAACGTTGCATGTTGATGGCTTCCGATCCTGGCGACCTTGTACTCGACCCGACGTGCGGGTCCGGAACTACCGCTTACGTTGCCGAACAGTGGGGTCGCCGTTGGATAACAATCGATACTTCACGTGTTGCGCTGGCACTCGCGCGAGCACGCATCATGGGTGCGCGATATCCATACTATCTTCTCGAGGATTCACGAGAAGGTCAAATCAAGGAAGCGGAGGCCACACGATCGGTGCCATCATCGCGGCCTGTGCGAGGTGACATCCGGCACGGGTTCGTTTACGAACGCGTACCGCACATTACTCTTCGCTCCATCGCTAGCAACGCGGAAATCGATGTCATTTGGGACCAGTGGCAGACGAAGCTGGAGTTATTGCGCGAGTCGTTGAACACCGCCCTTAAGAAGACTTGGCAGGAGTGGGAGGTACCCCGCGAGACGGACGCCAAGTGGCCGAACGTGGCGAAGAAGGCACATGCCGATTGGTGGGAGGCCCGAATTGCCCGGCAGCAGGAGATCGACAAGTCCATCGCTGCCAAGGCCGACTTCGAGTCTCTATACGACAAGCCCTATGATGACAAGAAGAAAGTCCGCGTCGCAGGGCCATTCACGGTAGAAAGCCTGTCACCACATCGCGTGCTGGGCGTTGATGAGAACGATGAGCTGATCGACCCCACGGCCAAGCAACAAGGTGATACAGGCGGGCGCTACAGCGAAACACAGTCGTTCCTCCAAATGATTCTGGAGAACCTTAAGGTTTCCGGGGTCCAGCAGGCTCATAAGGAAGACAAGATCACCTTTACGGCGCTAACACCATGGCCCGGCAACCTTGTTTGTGCCGAAGGCCGCTATATCGAGGACAATGCGGAGAGCGGCTCGGAGAAGCGCGCGGCGATCTTCATCGGGCCGGAGTTTGGCACCGTTACACGTCCCGATTTGGTGTCGGCTGCGCGCGAAGCAGGCGATGCGGATTTCGACGTGCTGATCGCATGCGCCTTCAACTACGAGGCCCACGCCACCGAATTCAGCAAGCTCGGACGTATCCCCGTGCTAAAGGCACGCATGAACGCCGATTTGCACATGGCCGACGACTTGAAGAACACCGGAAAGGGAAACCTGTTCGTTATCTTCGGCGAGCCCGATATCACTGTTATCCCTGCGGAGGGCAGCAAGGTAAAGGTCAAGGTTAATGGTGTGGACGTGTTCCACCCGCAAACGGGCGAAGTCCGCAGCGACGGGCCCGAAGGCATCGCTTGTTGGTTCATCGATACCGACTACAACGAAGAAAGCTTCTTCGTTCGGCACGCCTATTTCTTAGGCGCAAATGACCCGTACAGTGCGTTGAAAACGTCCCTCAAGGCAGAGATCAATGAGGACGCCTGGCGCACGCTGAACAGCGACACCTCGCGCGCTTTCTCCAAACCGAAATCCGGGCGGATTGCGATAAAGGTGATCAATCATCTCGGTGACGAGGTGATGAAGGTGTTCAAGGTGGAATGATGGAGTTTTGCATTGCCGATACCTTTACCGACAGCCTGACCCGGCTGACCGGCGAGGAGCAGAAGGCGGTCAAGACCGCGGCCTTCGACTTACAAATGAATCCGGCAAGCCCCGGTTTCAGTTTTCACCGGATTGACAAGGCCAAGGACAAGAATTTCTGGTCAGTACGTGCCGGTAGCGATGTGCGGCTGATCGTGCATAAGACAGCCTCCAGCTTTCTGCTGTGCTACGTCGATCATCACGACAAAGCCTATGCTTGGGCCGAGCGGCGTAAGCTGGAGACACACCCCAAGACCGGCGCTGCGCAGTTGGTCGAGATACGCGAGCGGATCGAGGAAATCGCCGTCCCGGTCTATGTCGAGGTCCAGCGACCGAAGCCAACGAAGCCACGGCTCTTCGCGCATCTTAGCGAAGACGCACTGCTGAGCTATGGGGTTCCGGTGGAGTGGCTTGCCGATGTGCTCCACGCTACCGAAGACAGCATCCTGGGGATTGCCGATCATCTTCCTGGCGAAGCCGCCGAAGCTTTGCTGGAAATTGCTACCGGCGGCAAGCCAACGGTTCCGCAGCCCGTAGTTCCCGGGACCAATCCGTTTGCCCACCCTGACGCGCAGCGCCGCTTCCGTGTGATGAGCGACGTAGAAGAGCTCGAGCGCGCCCTAGCCTATCCGTGGGAAAAATGGACAGTGTTTCTCCATCCGGCCCAACGCCAAATGGTCGAGCGTGATTACAGCGGCCCCTCGCGTGTATCCGGATCGGCAGGGACAGGTAAGACCATTGTGGCGCTGCATCGCGCCGTGCTCCTCACGCGCAATCACCCCGAAAGCAGGGTGCTCCTGACGACGTTTTCAGACACGTTGGCGAATGCATTACGTACGAAACTCAGGCGATTGATTAGTAACGAGCCGCGGCTGGCGGAGCGTCTTGAGGTGCACGCTATGAGCGCGATCGCGGAGCGACTTTACGAACTCCATTTTGGCCGCCCGAATATCGCTTCCCGTGAGACTATCCGGATGTTCGTAGGTGAAGCGGTGCAAGACAAACAGAAATTCAGCCGTAGCTTCCTGATGTCGGAGTGGGAGGACCTTGTTGATGCTTGGCAGATAGAAACTTGGGAAGCATATCGGGATGTGAAGCGGCTCGGACGGAAGACACGACTGCCGGAGCCTCAGCGCGCAGAGTTGTGGAAGGTCTTTGAAAATGTTCGCGCCCGGTTGCGCGCCGAGGGGCTAATTACCATCCCAGAACTTCTCACGAAGCTGGCCGGACAGGTTGCAACCCTCCGTAAACCGCCCTTTGATTTCGTTGTGGTTGACGAATCGCAGGACGTGAGCGTTCCACAGCTCCGCTTTCTCGCGGCCCTCGGAGGGGATCGACCAAACGGCCTCTTCTTTGCGGGTGATCTTGGACAACGGATTTTCCAGCAACCTTTCTCGTGGAAGTCCATCGGCGTGGACGTTCGGGGCCGGGCACGGACGCTGCATATCAACTACCGCACCTCGCACCAGATCAGGATGCAGGCCGACCGTTTGCTCGGGCCGGAAGTGGCCGATGTGGACGGTAACAGCGAAGACAGGCGCGGCACGGTGTCAGTCTTTAATGGACCTGCGCCGTTGGTTCAGACATTCAAGACACGGCAAGAGGAAATCAGCGCGGTCGCCGGGTGGTTGGTGGATCGGTCAAAGCTGGATGGTGTGCTGCCGCACGAAATAGGCGTCTTCGTCCGATCGGAGGCGGAGCTGGAGCGTGCCCGCGCAGCAGTCGGCAAGGCTGGTCTGCCCTTCAAGGTGCTGGATGAACACGTTGAGCCGGCTAGCGGCCAGGTTGCCATCTGTACGATGCACTTGGCCAAGGGCCTGGAATTCCGAGCCGTGGCAGTGATGGCCTGCGATGATGAGATTGTTCCTCTACAGCGACGGATTGAGAACGTGGGCGATGACGCCGATCTGGAGGAAGTCTATGACACCGAACGGCATCTGCTCTACGTTGCTTGCACGCGGGCACGGGATCAGTTGATCGTAACTAGCGTTGAACCCAAATCGGAGTTCTTGGACGATCTAAAGCCACCGTCTTAATCGTTAGGAGTTGAGGATCGCTAATCGTGCGCGCCAGGTCTGGACCAATTGCCCAGGTTCTGAAGCGCGGCATGCAGGCCCCGATAGATTCTCAATTTGAGCCGGGGGCTCCCCGTTTAACTATTCGGAGCGCTTGGCCCGACCAACCAAGCAGTTCAAGGCACTGCTGGCAGCGGAAATCATCAAGGCCCTGGATCGCGACGGCCTGACGGTCCGAGCGGCGCACACACGCACCGGAATTGCGGCGGCGGACTTCTCACGCATCCGCAACGCCGACCTTGGGCGATTCACGCTTGACCGCCTGTTTGGGATCATCAACCGTCTTGGTGCACGCGTCGAAGTCAAGGTGAAGGTCAAGCCTGCCCCGCGAACGGGACACGCCGCGCTGGCCTAGTGTGTTCAACCGAGCGGAGTAAGGGGAGGATGCAAGGCGCGACTCGATCGTCACAGCGAATCCCAAAGCGGTCGCAACGACTCCGAAGGAGGCGCAGCGTTGCTTTTGGACGAGATTGGTTCTCACAAACATCAAATGACTCCGAGGACCGATGACTTGGAGCAAACGTGCACCGGAGGCACAGGGACCGCACACAGCCGCAGCCTACGGGACGAGGAGCTTCGGGAGGTCATCCTTTACCGCATCGAACATCCGTGTTGCCATCTTGCCAGCGGCAGCATCACTGGAGGTAAAGCTGCCTTTGGACCAGTCGCCTTCCGGTACAGCCTGCGCGACGCGGGACATGACTCGGCCAAACGCGCTCAGCGAGCGGGCCGCCTGACTCGTCATCACCTCGAGTGCCATCAGCTTCAAAAATTTCATCGACGCTGAATAGCCAACTGTCTTCCGCAACAGATACTCCTTCGGCTCGACACGCCAAGCATTAGGATAGACGTCGGCCATAGCTGTGAAGAAATTATGAAGAGTAGCGAGAAGGTCCTGGTCTTGACCACCCAAATAGAGCTGCCGGAAAGGCAGACTCGGGTCGGCCTTCAACGGCAAGTCTTGCTGGGCCAGCTGCTCGTCCTTATCGGGGTTTGCGGAGATGAGCTTGAGTAGGTACTTGACAAAGCTGCCTTGCGAAAGAAACTCCGAATCATCGACTTTCGTGCCGAGGATCTTCAGTCCATTCTCGAACGGACTGCCGCTCATGCGATCAAGACCGCGTGCGATAAGGTGAGCAATCCGCTTCGGGCTACGCTTTTCCGAGAGACCGAACAGATCCGCGATATGGGACGAGTCGACCTTGCGTTGGGTTGAGTTAATCGTAACGAAGATTCGCGCACACGCCTCCGGACCGAGATCAAACATGAGTGCGAAGGGAAGCTGAAAGGATTGCAGGCGTGCCTTCACTTCGGCGTTCGCTTCCTGGAGAGCAAGACTCAAGCCGGCGAAACGGTGCTGACCGTCGACGATCTCCCCGGGCCGAAGACCGCCATGCAATGGCCGGAAGAATCGCGTGCCACCTCCGTCTGGGTACGGTTGTCCACCACCGTTCGCGTCTGTTTCTTCGCCCCAAACGACTTTCAGTTGGTCGCCATGCACGATTATATGTACATAGTCCGAATCGGCATTCAAAGTAATTGAAGTTGGGAAAGTCGCATCCGGCTGAACCACATACTTGGCGATGTCCCGTTCTCGTCGCGTATCAAGCGCCCGCTGAACTTTCATTTGTGCCTCCGGGGTGAGGCCACGGCGCTCAACCGTCAGCAAACTCATAATATCGCCAGCCGGCGCGACGAAGACATAAAACGTGCCAAGACCCTGGTCGACACGTAGGCAGGGGAAAACAAGGGGCGCCACCATGACCGTCTTCTACCCGCCGATGAGCGACGACGCGTTTTTGGCCAGCGCATCGGCGTCATCGTTGTCGTCGTCATCGATTCGCTTCAACTCCAGCTGCGTGGCCTGCGACGAATACTGCATGACCAAGAAAAGGAACAACCCAACAACGACCGATGCAATGACCATGCATATCTGGACCTTATGCTGCCTTGGCAATGGCGCCTCCTCGTTTTGTGGCGAGGTGGTGTCCTGAGAAGCGGCGCGTGGTGCCTCAAGGCACCGCGCGCCCTGACAAGAAGCGCTTGAGGAGTTGGGCGTCGAAAGCGTTTGGGCCTTGCTCGGTGTTTGGCTCGTGAAAAATGCGCTGAATATCGCCAGCAAGAGAGCAATTATGCAGAGCGCGACCTTCGACCGTTTGTGTCCAACCGAACCTTTGTAGTCCTCCAGATATTCAGCCACGACCAGGGACGCGCAGCTGGTGAGGAAGGCGATGGCGAACGTGTAGAACCCCCCCGCTTCAAGCTGCTCGATCAGGCGCTGCCTGGGGTGCTCGACATAAACCCAGTCATGCAGCGCGCCCAACCAAGCGCCCAGCGAGCCAATTACAATGTTCACAACGACAAAGAGCACGACGAATGGCCAATGCAATCGCCAGACGGTGTTCGCTTTCCGAGCATACTTTCGTAGGCTCCGCGGAGGCCATGGGCTGGTTGTCGTCACGCGAGTTCTTTCGAATGTCGTTGCTTCGCTCTTAGCGAGCAATTGCTGTTTTCATTTAGATGCGACCGGCAGACCCAAGCTGCCCAGATGATCCCTGCCACCGTCGGCACGCCAAGCCCAAATTGTGCCATGTAGAAATGGCGCCTATCTTAGCGATCATTAGATGCTGATGGTCGCTTCACTCGAGCGACCCCAACATGCGTCGGCGTATCGTTGATTCAACGGCATGGGTCAAATTTCGCGGAGGGCGACCACAAAATCGCCTGCCAAAACATCGCGATGAGTCTTCCTGCATTTGGTCCCAACGTGGAGATTCGATTTGTGCGGCGTCACGTTTGTCCATTGCGTAGCTTGGCACGCGCGCTCGATCGTCGTAAAGCGAGAGCGGCAAATTAGTGAGTCGCCGCGCTTTGTCTGACGGAGGGTCCCGTACGCGGCGAGTGTGGCATTTTGGGCCTATGCCGGCTGCCCCTCGTTGGGGGGCGCGCAACAAAGGCCGCGACTATCCAATCGCGCCGCACGGACTCCGCGCATCACGATCCTCTCTCCGACGAGCGCTGATGCAAGCCCGTTTGCTACGCGCCGAAGCGTAGTTTTCGCAAACGGTGCCTGGCGCATTCTGGACGTGCTGCGTTCGACCTGCCCTAGGGCGCCATTGAAAGCGAGCCGGGCCCGCCGGGCTCTTTGCCTATTTATGTCTAGTTATCCGGATGGCTGCTTCGCACGATACGAGCATTTCTTGCGCGGAAGCCCGATCTATCGTGCAATTTTAAATTCACATCGCTTCTTTTCGGCGAACGTTGTGCCGTACGTTTTCGCGCCAGCTTCGACAGGCGGCCGAAAAGCGGCAGTGCCGTCGGTTCCTCACGTTGGGAATCTGTATTAAGCGACGGCTCACCATAGTCAGAGCGAATTTCCGCGCACGACATAGAACTGCGGGATAACCATAATGTTTAGTAGGGTATCTGATTGGCGAAAGGGTGATATAAATGCAGCGAATGGCTGCATTTGTCGCCAGATTTCGTAGCGTGAAGGTGGGATCGACGCCGGAGCGACCACCTGCCAAAGTACCCTACGTCCTTTCGCCAGCAGTAAAACAAGTATGAAATTGCACTATTTGACTGCAATATGAGGAACGATTCCTCGAACGATACCCTTCGAATCATCGGTCAGCTTGGTCGATGTGGCGACCGCGAGGTCTTTCTCGGTTTCGCATCGGCCGGCGACTTGTGCCGCGCCAGCTTTCCCGACGTTCTTGATGAAGCAAGTGGCCGAGGATATCAGCGGCGCTTCACCAAGGAACACAGCTTGGAGTTCAAGCGTTATATCCAGCGCGAAGGCGCGACATCGATACCACTGACATTTAATCTTCGCGATCCGCTCTCGAAACGATGGACGCTATCGAGGGACGAGCCGTTGAAAGGCTTTGCGACCTTGCGGCTTGATCTTGCCGCGGGCCAGGCGATGGTGCAGGTCGATGGCCAACACCGCCTCGGCTTCATGCACGATAGCCCCATTCAGTTCGCGTTCATGACCTTCATCGGGATGAGTGAGGCGGAGGAAATGGAAGTCTTCCGCACCATCAACGGGAAGGCCAAGGGTTTGAGCAGCAGCCTGCTCGATTTCACGCTCGCCAAGTCCTTTGGCGACGATTTGGCGAAAATGAACCCGTCGCTTTTCGTCGCCCTGGGGCTTAATCGCGAACTGAGCTCCCCCTGGTACGGGCGGCTGGATCTTGGCGGTGAAAAGACGGTTGGCACAAAGCGCATCGCATCGCTTCGGACCATGCACCAAGCGGTGAGACGACTTGCGCGAGCGGCCGGCTGGTCGGATGTGTTCGATGCGCCCGCTGGCTTACAGATCTCCATTGCGTTCTGGCAGGCTGTGGCAGATGTGCTGGCGACGCAGTGGGCAAATCCCAGGCACCACATGCTCGTCAAAGGCATCGGCGTATACGCGCTCATGGAGCTCGCAGGCACACTCGTTCAAGAAGCGACGGGCCGGTCGACTGACCTCGCCTATTTCGTCGGCAAATTGTCGGATTTCGCGGATCGTATCGACTGGTCGAATCGAGGGCCGATGGAGGGGTTCGGCGGACTCAAAGGCGCCGATATGGCCTACCAAATGATCATGCAAGTACGAAAGGACGCCTTCCGGCGGTTGGCCGCGCATGCCTAACAGAAACATCCTGCTCATGGAGCCGGGCTACAAAAACAAGTACCCGCCGCTCGGCTTGATGAAGCTCGCTACTTACCACGGGCCGTACGGCAAAAAGGACCACGTAAAATTCATAAAGGGCGAGACCGATCGGTCTGTGCTTACGACGGTCTGGGACCGGGTTTACGTCACGACGCTCTTCTCGTTCGAGTGGAAGGAGATTTCGAAGTCGATTGACTTCGCCGTTCAAGCAGCGGGAAATAACCCGAAGAAAGTGTTTGTGGGCGGCATCGCAGCTTCGCTTATGCACGATCAGTTTGTAAAGGAGACGCGTTGGCGCGGCGTACGCTTCATCCAAGGGCTGCTGAGCGAGCCTCCCGCCAAGGCGTTGCAACTCGACGAATTCGAGGAAGAACTGTATTCCGAGGATCAGCACGGCACACCGATTGAGGACATGGTGCCCGACTACTCGATCCTCGATCAAATCGAGGGCGTCTATCGATACCCGGTCACGGACGCCTACTTCGCGTACGCATCGCGAGGCTGCATCCGAAAGTGCCATTTTTGCGGCGTACCAAAACTAGAAGGCGCGCAGCGCGATGGCCAGTCGCTGACAGCACTTGTCCGGGCTGTGGACGAGCGATACGGTGTCAAACGCGACCTGACGTTGATGGACAACAACGTGGCCGCATCGGCCAATTACAAGAACATCATCGCTGAAATTCGGGACCTCGGCTTCGTCAAAGGCGCCAAGCTCCACCGACCAGGTCGCGCGCCAGTCCAGCGCCGCGTGGACTTCAACCAGGGGGTCGATGCGCGCATCCTGTGCAAGGACCCCATGTACCTACGCGAGATGGCGACGATCTGCCTAAAGCCGCTTCGCATTGCGTTCGACCACATCGGCGTGCGAAAGCCGTACGAGACGGCGGTCCGCCTGGCGCACGACGTCGGGCTGGATGACTTATCCAACTACATGCTCTACAACTTCCAGGACACACCCGCTGACCTCTATGCGCGCATGCATCTCAATATTGAGCTAAATCGCACGTTGGGCTGTCGGATCTTCTCATTTCCGATGCGGTATCAACCAACCGACATGAAGGATCGCTCTCACGTCGGACCAAATTGGTCGCGCTACTTGCTGCGCTCGATGCAACTCATCCTGCAGGCGACACACGGTATCGTTAGCGGCTCACCGGAGTACTTCGAACGCGCGTTCGGTGCGACGGAGGATGAATTCGCGGCTCTCTTGCTGCGTCCGCAGCACTTTCTGTTTAACCGGGACTGGTATGAGAAGCACGAAGGACGCGCCGAATTCGAGGAATTCATTAAAGCGTTCAATCGACTTATTGATACCGACCGCCACGAACTAAACACCATGTTGTCGTCGGTTGATCCGCGCCATTTTGCTCAGCTGCAAAAGCAAACGACAAATCTCAGCCTGCGTCGCGTACTGCCGTTTTATGCCATCCCATCAAAAGCCGAAGAAGCCGAGATCTGGGAGATTATGCGCGCTCGCGCGAAGGAGTCAAAGGTGGATGTTCCAAGCGTGCCTGACGACGAGCGCGTCGAAGACGCCGGCCTCGCGGAGGCGGCATGACCCTCGAGGCGCCAAACACGGTTTCCATTCAGGCACTTCAGCGCCGACCCAAAGCAATCGACGAAGACATCGTGATTGGTAAGGATGTGCTGGAATTGCTGACCGGCGCAATGTATGCCGATCCGCTTACCGTGTATCGAGAGTACGTGCAAAACTGCGCAGACGCGCTCGACGATTCCAAAGACTGTGGCCACGACGTCTCCAAAGGGCCTCAGGTCTCGATTTGGCTCGATCAGGGCAACCGCACAGTTCGCATTCGTGACATCGGAATCGGCGTCTCGAATGCCGAGTTTGTGCGCCGCCTCACCGCGATCGGCGCGAGCGGCAAGCGCGGAAAATCTCGCCGTGGATTTCGTGGCGTTGGCCGCCTTTCAGGCCTAGGCTACTGTCAGGAGCTTGTATTTCGCAGCCGTAGCAGCAATTCCGAGAAGGTTAAAGAACTGCGATGGGACAGCCGCGCACTCCGATCTCGGCTCCGCGATGCGACCTACGACGGCTCGTTGGCTGATCTAGTTCGCGAAGTGGCGACTGTAACTCTCGTCGCCGACGGTAGCCATTATCCAGACCATTTCTTCGAAGTAGAAATGGTGAAGGTCATGCGCATCCGCAATGATTTGCTAATGAACGAGGACGAGATCAGGCGTTACCTTGCGGAAGTCGCTCCTGTTCCATTCTCGCCACAGTTCACGCTTGGGGGTGAGATCGCGTCGTGGTTAGCTGAGCGCGGCTTGTACAGCCCGCTGCATATCGAGCTGAACGACGACAAGGGGCCGATCTTCCACCGTGCGGTCAGCGAGTTGGCGCCGTTGCGCCAGGCGAAGATTTGGTTCTCCGGGATAGAGTTTGTGGAAATTCAGAACAGCGGGGGCGAGCTGCTTGCCGCCGGCTGGCTCCTTGAGCACGAATACAGTGGGGCAATTCCGAAGGCCAGCCGTGTCGGTGGCGTGCGCCTGCGCTGCCGCGGTGTCCAGGTTGGTGGGGACGACATTCTCGCGCCGCTGTTTGTCGAACCCCGCTTTGCGTCGTGGGGGGTGGGCGACCTGCACATCGTTCATCCTCGCATCGTTCCGAATGGCCGGCGCGATGAGTTCGAGGTGTCGGCTGCCTATGGAGAACTGCAGGACGAACTCAAGGCGATGGCCAAACGCCTGACCCACACAATCCGATCGAAATCAGACGCACGTCGCGTTGGTCGGCGGACCGCGTTAACCTTCAGCCAAATCGACGAATGGCTTAGCTTGGCAAAGGACAAGAAACTCCACGAGACCACGCGTCGGGTAGCGATTGCTCGGGCCGCCCACACATTGAAAGATGCAGAGCGTATCGCGAGGAAGGTTCCGGTTGATGGCGGATTACACACTCGTATCCAGCTTGCAGAAAAGAGCATCGCTCGAATGTGCCTTTTGCTCACCCCGCCGAAACGCTCTGGTCGTCCTGCTGCTGCAGTTTCGAAGGGTGCACATGCTGCGGTAGAGGCGATTTTGACATCGACGACCCAAACTAAACGAAGTATCGCCATCGCAGAGCAGGTGCTCGCTGCGCTCGAGGGTCGAACGGTTCGAGGCTAGCGAGGATCGTTCGAGTCCGTTCGAGGTCTTCCCCAGTCCGCAAACACCGGTGCGGTCCGTCTCGTGAGCCATATCACGACGTCCGGGTGCTTGGGAAAATCGCTCTTCTACTTTGCCACCGGCGAGGTTCCTGGCGCGAGTAGCGCACGAAGCAATGCCGGCTTTCGGAGCGCAAGGTCGTCGTCGTCGACGGTTTTCGTATCGTTTTGAGCAAATTGGGCGAGACGATGCTTTTGCTCGATTGAGAAGTCGATGAACTCATCGACAGTATCCCGCGCCACCAGAATGACGATCTCGCATGCACGCGTCTGTGAAAGCCGGTGAATGCGATCTTGAGATTGCAAATAGTCGACGAGGTTGAACGTGCGGTCGAGATAAATTGCGACGTTCGCTTTGGTCAAGGTAAGACCTTCCCTGGCGGCGGCTGGATTCGCCACAAGCATTCTCGTTTCGGCTTCGTCCGTGAACGACCGCACTGCCTCATCGCGGGCTTCATTCGAAGTCTCGCCGTGGATTGCCACGGGGTTCCAGCGACCGTAGCGGTTGACCAGAGCACGAATATTGCCGACAAAGGACGTCCATACGATGACCTTTTGCGTCGGATTCACTCGCTCGTATTCCGCCAATAGCGTATCGAGTGCCTGAAACTTTCCAGGCGTCTCGGAATACGAGGCATCGAGAAGAGCAGGGTTGGAAGCAAGCTGAGCGAGGCGAACTAGGCGCGCCAAGATGGCCTCTCCTCGTGCAAGGACATCGCTTCCATCCATGCCCTTCACCCAAAGTTCAAGCTCTTCGCGCATCCCCTCGTACATATCGGCCTGAATTCCCGCCAAGGTGACGGAAATTCGTACATATTGCTTGGAAGGAAGAGCGAGGGAATTCGCCTTCGTTCGACGCAGGCTGAGGCCGGCAACGCGGTCACGCAATTGGCCGAGATTCCGGTACCCGACGTTTCCGCTTCGGTACAGCTGGCGGAAACGATCAAAGGACGCACCGAGTGCCTCGCCGTCATCGAGAAAAAGCAGTTGTGCCCAGAGGTCTTCAGGCCTGTTCGCGACCGGCGTACCGCTGAGGATGTATCGACGTTGGGCCAACGCCCTCAGGGCGAGGATCGCTTGCGTAATTTTCGCGTCCGGCGTCTTGATCCGATGGCTTTCATCGAGAACAATCGCCATCGACTTAAAGCGCAACAACGCCCGAAGCGAGGACATCTCAGCCAGTACTGCCTCGTAATTAATGATGTATACCGCAGCGCGCAAGCTTCTGAACGCGATGCGGCGAGCAGACTGTCCCGACCCAAAAACAGCGTACTTTAGGTTCGAGAACTTTTCTACTTCCTTCGCCCAGTTGCTCTTCAATCCGTTTGGGCACACGACAAGCACGCCCCCGAGGTCGCCGGCAGCGATTTCCTGTGCAATGGCATCAATCACCTGCTTGCTCTTTCCAAGGCCCTGCTCATCGAAGAGCGCGGCGGCACGACGAGCACGCAAGAATTGCGTTCCTTCTACTTGATACCCAAGCTCCAGACGTGTCGAGTCCTTTTTCATGCCGCCTCCAACAGAACCTCGGGCACATGGATCCTGCGGACATGGGACTTACCCAATAGCCGGAGGTCGATAAGAACGCGGTCCAGGGAGTAGGCCGCGCTGCGAGGAATTGCGAGATAGACCGGGCAGAAGCCCTCGTGTCCTTGCATCTTTGTGAATGCCAACACACGGAGCTGCTCACGCGTGTGCGAGGTATCGACATCGCGTGCTGTCTTGGCCTCTGCAAATCCGAAAATGCCCTCGCGCGAATGCCGGGCCATAGCATCGGGCCGAACGCCTTGAATCACCGGCGGTGTCGGCAGGTTGGCGAACTCGCCCGAACGAGGAATCGTGCCGTCAACCGCTGTCAGCGCGAAGCCGTCGTGTGCCATTCGTCGCACGCACCAGAGCAGCATTAACTGATGAGCAGGGCTAGGCATTGGAGGGACTTTCACCCGTCGCATCTGCGTCCGCCAGGCAGCGCCGCCGGTTTAGGCGATGCGCGTTTTCCAAAACCGCCTCGATTTGCGTGCGAAGGTCTTTCAGAATTTCGGTACGATCCTCGCTGTCGGCCAACTCAATCAATTCCGACACATTCATCGTGCGCAGTCGCTCGCGCAGCTTTTCCACGGAGAGGTAGAGGTCCTGCTCACGGGGATTGGTTTTAGCGACGAAATCCTCGGCCGCGTCAAATCCCGCGACCTCAAGCAGTTTCAGGGCTTCGTCTTGCTCGATGATCTTTGGTAAGCGCCTGACATTCGCACCGGTGCTAATTCGGCCGTCGCGAACCCATCGCGAAAAGCGTTGCGGCAAATCGCGCAATGTTTCGGTCTGGCGACGCAGTCGAGAGTTCTTCAAAAACTCAAGAAAGTAGGAGAACCGCGTCCGATGCTCGGCGTCGGTCGGATCGCTCGTGATCGGGAAATAGAGTCGATCCATCATGTCGGCGGCTTCGATGTGCTGGCGCACGTCCAAGGCCGTCATGCGGTAACGTTCGCCGATCTCGTCGTACACGAACCCGTTGCTCATCAGGGACCGCATCTGCAGTGCTTTCTCGTAAGGCGCCCACCCTCGCACCGAGCCAAGATGAATTTCGTTGAGGAGGTCCTGAATCGCTGCCTCCGGCGTACCTTCGGCGACCAGCCACGCAGGCATCGATTGGAAGCGCGGGTCGTTCGGAAACTCCTCCTTTGCCGAACGCATAGCAACTACGCGTCGATTTCCCTCCGCAACGGTGTTGTCAGACCGGAGATAAATGGGCTCCTGGACACCGCCGGACAGCACGATCGAGCGCTTGAGCCCCTCGGTGTCTTCCTGGCTAGTTAGCAGCAGAGTACAAGCGGGGTCGCGGCGCTCGTTCTCGTCCAACTGCCGCATGGAGAATCCGACGCGTGGATTGGTCGGATCCAACCGTACCTCGTCGGGATCGACGTCAATCAACGCCAATTTAACCTGGCGTCCCTGCACATTTCGAATGTATTCGGCGCTCATGGGTGTCCCTTGTTCAAATGCCGTCGCACAGCTCAATGAATCGATCGAGCGATTCGCGAAGATCGCGAACAATGCGCTTCGCACTTCCGACCCTGTCCTTGCGAACCCGCTGGATGTCATCAAGACGAGCATCGCCCAGAGCGTCCTTCATTTCGACCATCTTCCGGAACAACTCGGAGGTCAATTCTGGGCGGTCCAGCTCAAGAACTCGCTTCGCTGCATCCAGGCCGCTTTTGCGAAGTGCAGTTAACGCATCTTCGTTCCTGATGATGTCGGGCAGATCACGCACGTTTGCGCCGTTTGGAACTTTCTCTTGCCCAACCCATTCGACGAATTGCGCGAGTGCGTTGTCTTCCCGTGCGACCCAGTCGCGCAGTTCCGGAGACCGGAACAGCTCAAAAAAATGGCTGAATTTCCTGGGTGATCCGGGGCCCGGAAACCGGAGCATGTAATGCTCCTTCATAGCGCTAAACGCACGGATATTGTGATTCACCGCGGTCTTTGACATGCGCAATAGTTTGGCGACCTCGTCTTGCGAATACCCGAATTCTGTTGAGAGTTTGTAAATGTGCCCGGCTTTTTCAAAGGCTGACCACTTGTTCTTTCCTCCAACGTGCAGTTCCCCAAGAAGTATTGCGACATGTCGTTCGCTGATGTCTTCTGGAAGAATGCGCGCCGGGATTCGTTGCCAAGCTTCGTCATTCTTAAATGCCGCGGCCAGTCGCCTATAAACCACCGTGCGGCAGTTGCCTTCGGCGACAGTTCCGTCGGAGCGAACGATGATGCGCTCCACAAGACCCTTGTTTTTCAGTACCGCGTGGTAGAGGTCGTGGACGTCGGGGTCGCTCCAGAGAAGATTCTCGAGTTCTCGCTGTAGCTCTTCGGCTCGTCCGAGATGACTAACGGCAGCGGTGTTTGCCACGCGCGGGTTTGCGGGATCCAGCTTGACATCCTGCAGTGGCAAATCGACTCCTCGGACCTTGACGCGACGTCCGTCGAGGATGATTTCGTCGACGAGTTCTTGAGAGGCCGGTTGGGCCGCTTTTGCCTCGCCCGTCAGTATTGGATTAGCGCGCACGATGTTTCTCCTCTTCCACGACAAAGGAGCGCACGGCATTTAGTGCGTTGACAAGTGCCTCAAGAATGTCTTGCGCCTTCCTATTGGTCTTGAACAACTCGATATCCTGGCTGCCCGAACCATTGACCATTGCCGTCAATTTCTTCATCGACGCCAGAATCCGCGAATCGGCGGCGGGGTCGCTCTTCTGCAGAACCTCCGCGGCCGCCTTGAATCCCTTCGCCGCGAAGGTGTACTTCGCCCGAGTGTCATTGAGAATGTTTGACAACTTCCGCATTTCAACACCCTTGATTTTGTCGTGGGCGATTGCGTCAGCCGCGATTGCGCGAAGGGCCGGATCTTCCCTGATGTCTTTGAGATCCTTTCTCTGCATGAGCTCGCGTGCGTGGCTGAACTTTGACTCGAGGATTGCCTGTTTGTCCTTGACCTTGTCGCCTTTCAGCGCGGGAACGACTTCGGTGATCAGGAAGTTAAACGCGGCCAGCGTCTGCTCGACTTTCTTTACTGTCATACGCGTTGCATCAGCGACCTCCTGAAGAGTGACGCCGTTTTCGGTAACGAGGCGGTGGAGCTGATCGGCTTGCGCAACTGGTCGCCACGTGTTCTTGCCGGAGATGTGGTAATCGGCCATTAGCAACTGCACGACTTTCTCAGGTACATCCTTAGGGAGACGATGGATGCTTATGCGCTTCCACCGGTCTCCTGCGCCTTTCGTTCCGTTCAGGACGAAGGCGACTGCAAATCTCGTGTTGCCTTCTACGATCGTGCCGTCGTGACGAACGATTAGCGGCTCATGAATGCTTCCCTGCTTCCGAATCTGCTTCTGCAGGTCGTCGTAGCCGCTTTGCGCTTTTACAATTTCCAGCAACTCGTCCGGGTTGCGCGGCTTCTTGTGTGATCCATAGACAATCTGGAAGCGGATTCGAGGGTTCTCGGGGTCGAGCTTTAATTCCTCGATGGGTACGACTTCGTATGTAAAAGGAACCGCGACACCAGCGATCACGCGCGTCATGGATTTAGTATTGTTCGCCACGGATGCGATCCTTAGTATCATGCAGTATTACAATACTACATGATCCTTTTTCGTCTAGTCAATACGCGTCGAGATTTTGTGGCGGCTAGACAGAGCGGGGATGGGTCGCGCAACCCGTTGTCACAGTTCTATTTTGCCGGCGCCAGAGCACTGAAATGCAATCAAAATACGATTACCAAAAAGAGAGGCGCGGCTGAACAGATTGCTGTTCTGACATCCGCGGCTCGTTGTTCCGATGTTGTACCAAAACCTGTTGACGGCGGGCGACCGACTCGCTACATTCACGTCTCTGCATTTCAGGAACAACATCGGAACAACGGGGGAGAGATGGGCGACAACTACTACTCCGCGAATCTGAGCAGGACTCAGGGGCGCAACACATGGGCCGTCATCTTCCGGCATCCGAAGCGGACGGACCCCACCACTGGCAAGGAGGGCCTTCGGGTCCGGCAGAGCCTGAAGACGGACAACGAGCAGGAAGCGGCGACCCTACGGGATCAAATGAACGAGTTGCTGGCGAATCCGCAGCTTTGGGACCTTGGAGCGCGCGAGCAGGCCCTCGCGCTCTTTGATCCGCGTGTCGTGGATATTTTCTTCTACAAGCTCGAAGGCGGTGAAACCGACTTCCTGGCACTGCGCGACGGCGTGATTGCGCTTCCCTCCTCGCAGTCCAGTGACTACCGCCGCGCACTCTTTCTCGGGACGACCGGCGCGGGAAAGACAACGGCGCTGCGTCAGATCATGGGCACCGACCCGGCGAAAGAACGCTTCCCCTCGACCTCGACGGCCAAGACTACGGTCCACGAGACCGAAGTGATCCTGCATGAAGGAACCTACGGCGCTGTCGTCACGTTCTTCCCGATGGAGGATGTGCGCGAGCACCTGAAGGAGTGCGTCTCTGCTGCGGTGCTGGCCGCATACCGGAACGAATCCGACGCCGACCAGATGCGTCGCCTGCTGACGCACGTCAATCAGCGCTTCCGTTTCAACTACGTCCTTGGCAACGGCCCGGTCAAGGAGGTCAGCGACTTCGATGACGACGGCAACGGCGGCGCGGATTCTGAAACCAGCGATCTGTTGAAGCGCACTAATGACGTGCTCTCGCAAGCCCTGACCTCGGTCAAAGAGATCGCAGCGCGATACGGGAACTCGCTCCGCACGGAGCTGAGCGCAGCCGACGAGAAGGATCAACGCGTCATCGACGAGCTGTTCGAAGAAGAGCTCGACAACCGCACGCGCGATGACGAATCCTTCCAGCATGTCGTCGATGCCATCATGGACGAGATTGAGGAACGGTTTGCCCTCCTACCCGATGGCAGGCTTCAGAAGACGAAGGTCGGCTGGCCCCTGACATGGACGTGGGAGACCGAGGATCGCGATGGCTTCATCGCGGCGATTTCACGCTTCGCGTCGAACTACTCGCCGCTGTTTGGTACATTGCTGACTCCGCTTGTGAACGGCGTCAGGGTGGTGGGGCCGTTTTTCCCCACATGGACCACCAACAAGCCAAAGCTTGTGCTCCTTGATGGCGAAGGGCTCGGCCATACGCCACGATCGATGTCCACTATCTCGACGGCGCTGTCCAAGCGCATCGAAATGGTCGATGCCGTCATCCTTGTTGACAACGCGACGCAGCCGATGCTCGCCGCCCCGGTCGCGGCGATGAAGGAGCTCGTATCTTCGGGAAACTCGTCCAAGCTGATATTCGCCTTCACACATTTCGACAAGGTCAACGGCGATAACTTGCCGAACCCGTCGGCCCGCGCCCACCACGTCCTTGCATCGGCGGAAAACGTGCTCTCTGCCATCGGCGAAGACCTCGGCCCATTCGCCGAACGAGCTCTCCGCGCGCGTCTGGCGAACTCACGTGTGTTCCTCGCCGACCTCGATCAGAGCCTGGATGTTGAATCCAAAGACGGCAAACGCACGGCCAGCCAGCTCGGCAAGCTGCTGGAGATGATCGACGGCATCGTCGAGCGTCTGAAGCCGATTGACTCGCGTCCGATCTATGACCGGATGAACCTTGTACTCGCCGTCGAGCGCGCGGCAGAAAGTTTCCACAACGGGTGGCGGCCCCGCCTTGGCCTGTCGGTGAAGCAGGGCCTCGACAAGGAACATTGGACGCGGATTAAGGCGCTTAGCCGCCGCTTCGCGATGGGATCCGACCACTACGACACGCTGCATCCAGTAGCCGACCTGAAGAAGGAGCTTCAACAGCGGCTCTATGTGTTGCTTCAGAACCCTGTCGGCTGGAACGGTCCGGAGCCAACCGACGACGACAAGCAAAGCATCTTTGACGCCATCGCCGAAGATCTCAGCCGCCGCCTGCTCGACCTCGCCTCGCGCCGGATGAAATCCGAACGTCTGGCCGAATGGCGCAGCGCGTACGACGAATCAGGCCCGCGCTCGACGTTCCGGCGCGCGAAGGTCATCGCAGAGCGCGTCTATGACCTCGCCGCTCCGGTGCCCGATGTGACGCCATCGCCGGATCGGAATGCATTCCTGCAAGACGTGGCAACCGTGACTCGAGAGTCGGTGGAGCTGGTCGGCGCGACTTTGCGCTGAAGGACGCGGTGATGATGATCGATCAAGTCTTCCCACATGTTGTCGGAGACCGGGGCTCGCTGAAGGACCAACTCTTCCAACGCGCCAGGGAGAAAGGCTTGTCGGCTGAACAGGCGACCGCATGCTTCGCCGCGGTCCCCGCGCCGCTGATCGATTCAGGGGCGTTCCTCGACAAGCTGACCGGTCGGTGGCGCTATGAGTTCGGCGTCCCCTTCGAAATCGAAGGGACGCTTGTCTGGGGCGTTCATATGTGGGTTCAAGTTGACTACCTGCACCGCGCCATCGTCACGGCCAACGCCCGCTTGTCCCAGGAGGATCGCTCGGCCTACTACGCGCGATTGAACGAACCGGAACGGCACGCGGTCACGCTCGCGGAAATGATCCCCGGCAGCAAGTTGTCAGCAGACCTATCTGCCGAGTTCGAAGTGCCGGGCTACGGTGCGGGAAACACCACCGTCGATTGGGTCGTGCACGCGCCGGATCGCCTGGTGCTGCTGGATGTGAAGAGCCGCAGCAAGGACTTTATCGAACAGATGATGCGGGAAGGCGATGGCAAAGAGATGCCGGAGCCGGAGCACGATCCCGCGCTGCTATTCGTCAGTCTGGACAAGAAATTTCTACCCGCAAACCCGGACGAACGATTACAAGGCGTCTGGATCGCGACGCATATTCAGCAGAACGCGAATGCTCTGAATAAGGCCTTCGCGGCGCTCGACCATGAAAAGGTGCACTTCGCTGTCTTCGGCGATTGGGAGCCAGATGCTCATCTTCTGGTGAACCGGGAAAGGGACCGCGAATACCTGCTCAACCTGTTCCAGAGTATGCCCTCAAGCCGCTTCACCTTCACGCCGCAAGGGAGCGTATGAATACGGCAAACCCATGGTGACAGCGAAATCTCTTCGTCCAGGGCGTTGGCCCAGGTTGCTTCTGAGAATGCGATCATGCACCACGGACTATCTTTGCGCTTAAGTGCGTATTCCGATGAATTCGGCCACTCATTCCGATTCAAACCAGCCGGCCTTACCGATCTAGTCCAGCCACGCATTCCAATTCAATGCGGCCACCAAATCCGGCGCGAATCAACCGTCCTGGTCATCATTTGACGTCGCAGGGAATCATGCTCAATTGAAAAGCGCGGTGGGCGGGCGTCATTTGTGACGCCCGCCCACCGCGCTTTGAGACTCATCCTCGAGCATGTACCCGGGCTCGCCGGATAACTGGGGCGTACCGAAATATGCGTGCACGGGCGGGCTACCCCTTGCATTCCGAACACAGGTAATATCTACCGGTCGTCAACCGGTCGATAAGGAAATCGCGATGGCCAGAATCCCCAGCAGCCCCAGAACCACAAGAACCGCAAAAACCGCAAGACCCTCCCCAGCGGGGCGACCCGCCTCCACCTGGAAGCCTGTCTCTTCCGTGCCGCGCGCTGACGTCCGGAGGTACTTTTCGGCGATCGTTCGCTACGCCGCAGCCGGCAACAAAGTGAGGGTGGCGGTGAAGGCGGGCGAAAAGACCTACTCCTACTCGGCGTTCATATCTGCTACCGATTTCGAGCAGTTGGAGCCGAGCTTTGACCTCCAGGCGAAGGAAGTTCCGATCGACGAGCTAAAGCGCGACTGGGTTCTCGAACGCGAGCAAGTGGAGCTCACCGGGCAGCCGCGCAAAATCACAAAGAACGGTGTCTTCGTTGCCGCACTTGTCCCCACCGAGCGTGCCCTCAAAGTCAAGGTGCCCAGAACGCAGGAAGCGTTGCGGCCTGCGTGGAATCGAGCGGTCGATCAGCGACTTTCGCTGATGGAGGACAGGCTCGCCACCTTGCCTGCGAATATGCCCGACGCCAAGCAGTTCGAGCGCTTCCTTGCGCTGGCCGAGCGCATGTTTGGCGATTGGCGCGAAGTGAATGGGCTCCAGCGGGACGTCCCCGGGTGAGCGCAAAGATCGCCGTCCTTGGCCAGGGAAGCCGGGGCTGCAGGTCCCGGTCATTGCCGATTAGCTCCAGGTATGAGTGGCTGGAATGGACTGGAGTGGCCAGCCGGAATGCCCCAGAATACTCACTTAAGGTCATCGGATGCAGATTACGTTGGGGTTACTGTCGGATGGCGAGCACGGCGGGTTGGCCCGCCTTCATGATCCGATCAGCTGCCCCGAAAATCTTTTTCGCGCTCTTTTCCGGAAGCTCCTGGCCGGCGAGCCAGCCCTGTATGTAGTGCCGGCTCTCCGCCTGCCCGGGAAGATTCAGAAGCGTGCAAAGGATGTACGCCACAGATTCGGCTTCGACCTCGCGAATGTCGCGCGGCGTGTGTTCCGAGTCCGTCATCGTCGCCTCCAAGGTGTGGCCCAAAACGTTGTGCGCTAGTTCGTGAAAGCGCGTTTTGTGCTTGAGGGGATTGAGCGGACTGATCGCGATCACGCCAGCCTTTGCATAGCCCTGCGTATTGCCCGAAAGCATTTCAAACGGCTCTTCCACGATGCCGAGCGCGGCCAAAGCCGTAGCAGCGTCCCAAGCCGGCGATTCGACCTCGGGCGCGAAATCCGTGCCTTCGGTCTGATCCACTGAGAACCAATTAGCACGCAGCATGAAAACATTGAAAATCCCGTCTTCGTCCTCGTCTGCAGCCGCTTCGCCTTTGGCCGGTTTGCGTTTTACCGACACCGGCATGAAAAGGCTGATTGCCTTCTCGCCCTTCTTGACGTACCGGCCCTTGTCCTTCCAGCCGTTAAAGCTGGCGATCGGCGCCAGGGGCAAACCCCGCGCGGCCAGTTGCATCGCGGCCAGGATCTGATTGCTGAGGCTGTAGTTGTGGAAAGCCACATAGGCGGCGTTGAGCGTGCCCGGCTTGGTGAGTGCTTCTTGGAGAATGTCCGTGTACGTCACCGTTGGTTTTTGGTGAGCCTCGAGTTGAACGTTTTGGGTGTTCGCGGTGGTTTCGGTTGCTGTTGCGCTCATGACTGTTCCTTTCGTCCTGTCGGGTTGCACTTGGTTTTCGGAGCCGCCTCGGCGCATCGAACGCGCAGCACCAGGCGCAGGGCAAGGGCCGAACCAAAGCCGCAGCGCAGTCGAGCGCAGCGAGCGCGAACGGGTGTAGGGCGGGCGAAGCGAACCCTTGCGCTGCGACGGGGGCGTAGCGATGCGTCGGGAAGAGGGCGGCTGCGATGTCAACCCGAGAGAACGGAAGGCGAGCGCAACGGCAGAGGGAGCGACACCGCCGTGAACACCTTGAACGGCCCCTTGGCCGCGCGCCTTTCGCCGCCCTCGCGGCGCTGATGTGTGGCTGCCGTTGTGGTCCGCGCCCTCCGCAAGGCCGCCCGAAGGAGACGGCTACGCTACCTTGCGCGCCCAACGCGCTTCACACGCGCAACAAACACGCCGAGCGCCGCCGCCAGGACGGTGCGAGGCGCGGTTTCGCATTAAGGAATCTCCAGCGTTCACTCGGCCATTTTTGCGCGCCGTTGGGCGCGCGTGATTTGGCACTTGGCGGCGTGCATTGACCGAACCCGCTTGTAGAAAACGCTGTGGTCTGGCGCCGTGACGAAGCATTCCTCTCGGTCGCGATACCCGTATACCCACCAGCCCCTGTATTGTTTCGTCCACATCTTGCTTACCTTGGCCCTGGTTTGTCCCTTTGTAGATTCCTTCAAAACGGCCACTTGCGCACTCCCAGGGACGGGAGCCCCGCACGAAAGACCCGGCCCGCGATGTGCAGGGCGTAGTGCCGCTCGGCGGGCGATAGATCGTCGATTACGGTTACGTGCGGGTTGGCGCGCAGCGCGGTCAGCTCCGCCTCAATGGCACGCAGCGAGCGCGCTCGCGTTGGTGTCATGCTGGTTGCCAATGCGTTCGTCGTCATGGTTTGCTCCCCCTTAGCTGGTGGGCCAGCTCGACGCGATGCCGGTAGATGCCAAGAAGGCTTGTTGCCGTGAATCCAAAATTCTGGATAAGGAGGCTCGGCGTTCCAGTGGCGAGCGCGTAGGCGATCCAGGCCACGTTTGAGCCCAGGAAACCGACCCAGCCCCACGCGGAGGCTCGGCAGCGCAGCGCCAGCAGCGCAGAGCTAGCGAGGGCCAGAGTGCAGGCCGTCCAGCCCGCCGCGTTCGCGAAAGTCATTGCGCCGCTCCTGCGAATGCGATGTCTTTACTAAGGCTCCCAATGTCGGTAGGGGTCAACCCATCGAGTTCGCCCGCGTTCGACAATGAAGCGAGAGCCAATTTCTCGCTTGACCCGAGGTCGTCGGTTGCGACTGCTTTTTGCGCCAAGCGCAAGCCCACCAGAACCGCGTCCCTGTCATTCGCATGCCGGAACGCTGTCCCACGGAGGACTTCTCGCGCGCTGTCGCCAAAAACAGGACCCGCTTGGACCGATTCGGTGTCCGTATGATTTTCAGTATTCATGTGGTGCTCTCCTAATATGTTCAGTCTGTGCACCCTCGCGCCACCCGGACGCGAGGGCAGGGCGCTTGCGCGCCTACAAGAGGCCTTTCTCGGCGAAGGACAAAACGCTTTTGTTCGTGACAATCAGGTGATCAAGCACGCGTACATCGACCAGGGCCAACGCAGCGGAAAGTGCCTTCGTGAGCGCTACATCCGCGCGAGATTCGGATTCGCATTGGCTCGGATGGTTATGAAATAGCACGGTGCCACCCGCATTTCGCGCCAATGCGGCCTTAACGATTTCTCGCGGATACACCGATGTTTGCGTAAGGGTTCCGGCAAAGTGGGTTACGCATTCAAGCAAGCGATTCTGAGAATCCAGATACAGGACCCCAAAAACTTCAAATTCAAGCGCACCCACCTTCATGCGCAGGTAATCACGAACGACAGTCGGCGAGCTAAGAACCTCCGCACCGCGCAACTGCTCCCCCAACAGTTGCTCGGCCCTTTGCAGGACTTCCTGCGGTGCTGCCACCCGGTACCGGCCCGAACCCTCACGAACGAGTAACGCGCCCGGATCGATCCTGGTCCTGGCCTTCCTGCGCACTGGACTGTGGTGAGTCTCGGAAGGTGCGGAAGGAACGTCCGCGTTGTTGGTGGTGTCGGGGCTGGTAGGTGTCGTTGCGCTCATGGTGATTTCCTTTCGTTCGTTGAAAAACCACTGTCCTGCGGAGCCGTCTCGACGCCGACAGAGCGACGACCATGCGCAAGGCAAGGGCCGTACTGAGGCCGCAGCGCAAGCGAGCGCAGCGAGTGCGAACGGGTGATAGGCGGACAAGGCGAACCCTTGCGTTGCGCTTGGGTGGTCGCTAGGCGTCGATCAAGAGACGGCCCGACAGGGCAGGGCAACGAACGCGAATGTCATCGAGCGCAGCGTGATGGGTCAGACCAGCCTCGACACCACGGCACGGGCCGCCAGGCGTGTGCGCCATCGCCGCCCATGGCGGCTCTACTTGCGATAAGCAAATCCACTGCGGCTACGCAACAAAACGAATAGATGCGCCCAGCGCATCGTTTGATTGAGGGGTGATGGGGCGGGGACTGCGGCTGACGGCCGATGTCCCCCGAAAGCGCTGGAAGCCCGTAGGGCGAGACTAGGAGGGGTTGCCGACGACAAGCTCGATCCCACGGCGTAGAACGCCGCAGCACGACATAGCGGCCCCTTGCGGGACCCCAAGGGGTGAGACAAGGTTCAAAAATCGGTGGTCAGGCTCCGGCTCGCGTGATCCGGGTGCAGGTGATTCACGAACGCGTAGCTGGGCTGGGTCTACGACAAGGAACGGATCGCTTTTGAAAATCCAACCTTCGCGTCTAGCGGCAAGAAGCGCCTCGAGAGGGCAAAGTGGCATGTTCCCCGCTGGCGCAATTGCGGGACGAGAAAAGATCGGCGAACAAGGCAAACTCAACATCGCACGCCTCAAACGGTAGAACCTGACCCGCAATCGGCGTCATGACGCGCACGTTATTAGCGGCATTGCTGACCAATTCAACGATGCGACCCCCACCGGTTCGCGAAGCTCTTCAGCGGTCAAGCTGGCGTTCGAGAGATCCGGTACCGTAGGCCGGTGCTGGCCGCGAACTTGATGTCCTCGTCTGAGCAGCTCTTGCAGGGTTCCTCTGGCTGGCGGAAGACGCTGCGCGTCATAGATATTGAGGCGGACCATCGGTTGGTCCTTTCAAAGCGAAGGTCGTTTTACGCCGAGGCCAGAGCGCGGCTGCGGCTTGCGCCGCCCGTGCGAGCGCGATGCCACGCGTCGTGTAGAACCTGGCGCTCGAAGTCCTGCAGGGAGACGGGGCGACCAAAGAAAAAGCCTTGAAAACAGGTGCAGCCCATACGCTGCAGGGCTTCGAGCTGGGACTTGTTTTCCACACCCTCGGCGATTACGGAAAGACCCAGGGAATGGCCGAGCGTCACAATACTGCGTGCGAGCTCTTCGGCCTCCCGGTCTGCGGGAAGGAGCCGGACGAATGACTGGTCGAGCTTCAGATCGTCCAAGGGCAACGGCCGAGGGTAGTTCAAGGACAAAACGCCGGTGCCAGCGTCATCCAGCGATATGCGAATGCCGGTCGTGCGTAAACTCTCGAGGAGCTTGCCGGTGGCATCCAACGCCTCAATGAACATGGATTCGGTCAATTCGAACTTGACCAGTTGCCGTTTGAGCAAAAGGAGCGGAACGGCATCCACGAGTCGCGCTACGACGTTTTGGGGTGTCAATTGGGCGGGACTCAGGTTGATAGAAATTGGAATGTCGCGCAGCGCCTCGTGCTCCTGCCACCGCAGCATGCTTTTGCAAATGTCTTCGAGAACGCGTTGACCGGCCGCAATGATTAGGCCGCTGCGCTCAGCTACGGGCATGAAAACGTCGGGCGACACGAATCCGCGCTCGGCGTGGCGCCAGCGCATCAGGGCCTCGGCGCCGACGATCCGCCCGTCGGCCGTGCACTGCGGCTGCAGGTAGGCTTGTATGTCGCCCTCGATGATTGCCCGTGCGAATTCTGCCTCCAAGGGATCAGACTCTTTGGCGTCCTGCAGCATCACGATCAGTAGTGTGAACACCGAGAACGCAGTAAAGCAAACGTTTAGCCAGGCCGCTACATGCCGCGCGGGGTCGTCTGGGAACGAGGTCATCCCGAGGTTGGATGGGGACAAAGCGAGAAAACAGAAGATGACAAGAATCAGCACCGAGGAGCCATAGCGGATCGAGCGGCGTTCCTTCTGGAAAAGAAAGAGGTTCGCAATGCAAATCGGAATGAAGAACAGATGAATTGTGCGTGGCACCGCCGCAGATGGGACGTCCACCATTAGGGCAAGGCCGCAAACGCTTAACACGCCAGTAAAAATGAGAAGCAGGCTTGCGACACGCAGTAATCTGAGATGCAGAAGGAGCAATATGGATAGGGCCGATGCGATCAGCCAAAGCTCTAGCAGCGCCGGCCAAAGTTCATTTTTGCGTAGAAGGTACGGGGCCCAGGGAATCGCGGTCAGGAGAATGACGGCACTGCAAAGCTGCAAGACGCGTCTCCGGCGCAGGTCAAATTGCGGTGTAACCGACCCACCTCGAGCATTGAACCGGGCAAGCATGGCGGACGCAGTTGCGCAAGCGCCGATCACTCTACGCAGGTTGCTTATCCAACCGCCTCGCTCGAATGCCCACCTTGGCGAGGGCGCGTTTGATTGACGCCTGCGGAGCCTTTCGTCGCTCGAATCCGTGATTTCCACCGCGAACTCCAGGAACGCGAACGCAAGGTGAGCCTCGCAACGACGCATTCACAGTTTTTGTTAGTGTCTTGAGGATAGGTTCCTTGATGCGGGCGCACAAGAAGATGGTCATAAACCAGCCTAGCGTCAAGGGGATCATGCGACCGGCGGATGTTGCGCAGGCAGGTTTGGCGGCGAAGATTAGAAAAGGGTTGGCTGCTCTGGCGGACTCAGGGTGATCGGGCCAGCATCATCTGGCGTGGGTTGGGGTGGCGAATGCGTCGGAAGTGAGACCGTGACAGTCGTTCCTTGCGGGGAGGATGCGATGTGCAGCTGGCCACCGCCGGCGGCAACTCGTTCGCGCATCCCCATGAGACCGTAAGTCTGGCCGTTGCAGACACCCTTAGTCTCGAACCCCTTGCCATCGTCCTCGATTTTGAAGAAGAGTTGGTCTTGGCCTGGCGTGATTGTGACGGTCACGACTACGTGCGAAGCAAAGGAGTGCTTGACGACATTGGTCAAAGCCTCCTGCACGACCCGATAGACGATGATGGAGGCCTCGCGATCGACCTCGGGCAAACTATCAGGGCAGCGCAACTCAAAGGTGCATGATGAGTGCTTTTGGTCGTAGCTCTCGACCAATTGACTCAAGGCCCCGGAGAGGCCAACGAGTTCCAGTGTTTCGGGTCGCAGTGCCTTGACGATGGAGCGGGTCGCGCCGTAGCTTTGCTCGACCGCCGATGCAATTTGGTGGGACGTTTCGATCAGGTTGGGCAAATCCAGGGTTGAGGGATCGAGCTGGGCCTGCCTGCCCATTGTTTCAAGGTGATGCGCGAGCATTGCGGCACCGGCAAAGTTTGCACCCAGCTGGTCGTGCAGATCGGCGGAGAGCCGGCGACGATCCTCTTCGAGAATTTGATTGAGCCGCCCGATGTGTTGGCGCTTGGCAGCGTCTGCCATGTTGGCGCTCTGGAGCGCGCGGATTTGCTCGCGCAGTGCAAGATCGCGCGCGTGCAGGGTTAGGGCTGCCTCGCGGACCGCATTTTGCGCGTCGCGGAGCAGCTCGTCGGGCGCGGCCGCGCTGCCGATTGACGGCATATGGTAGTCGCCGATTGAGATTCTTCCCAAGCAGTCCAGGATGTCGGACATCGCCCGGCGCATCGGCTCCAGGAGTGCGAGGCCCAGCAGCATCGCGGCGAAGGCGATCAGACCGAAGGTGCCGAACACGAAGACTGCACTGGCGTGGGTGAAGGCATTGGCGCTGGCCGGTCTCATGAGCACCGCCACCGTCCCCAGGTCGCGCGCAACTTGCGGGGTCTGTTGCCCGTTCCCGTCGGGTGCGTTACCCGAATTGCCGGAAGGAGCGGCCAGGCCAGCGAGTGTGTCGACACCAGCAACGATGCGCCGCACCGGGGCGACAAAGGGTGCGCCAGTGCAGTTGGCCAGTCCCGTACCGGCCGAGGCCAGCACCGTGCCATTTGGGTTGCAGACGGCAATTGCGCCGATCGTCTGGTCGCCGCTGACCAGGGTTTCAAGACCATGGCGCAAGACAGCCGTATTTGCGCTCACGATCGGATATTGAGCGGACTCGGCGACGAATGCGGCAATCGCCGGTCCACGCCGGCCAATGTCCTGTTCTTCCTCGAGGCGATTTTGCTGCCCAAGGATGAGCAAGAGCGCCAAATAGGCGACGAAGATCGGAGCAACGACGATGAGCGTAAGCCGGGTGTTAAACGAACGCAGACGCATCGGCGCCTTGGCGCCCGCCAGGCGTGTCTTGCCTACCATCTGAGGCGTTGGGCACGTTCGCTCGCGCCGCAGGAAAAATCAAACGAACGCGCCACCGGCTCCGCAACGCTCCCACCGGCGGTGACCATTGCCGGCAAATAGCCTGCGGCAGCGCGCCCGGCGCGACGAGTCGCCTCAAAGACGGCCCCAATCGAGGTTGGCGTGCAAAGGTTGGCGCCGGGCATGGCAAGCCGTGCTTTCAAGGTTGCGATTTGGCCCAGGATACCAACCACGTTTGATTTGCGAGTCACATCGGCCCTTAGGAGAGCGAGCCCTGCAGCAATAGCTATTTGGGGGCAAACTCTTTGTAGCGCTCGGCCAAGTGTGCCGCTTCGACGGCCGACGTTATGGAAAGCTTGGCCATGGCTTTTGCGCGCGTCGAGCTGATCGTGCGTAGGCTCAGCCCAAGCTCAGCGGCGATCTGCTCGTTGTTCTGACCGGCAGCCACGCGCCAAAAGACCTCCTTTTCACGCTCGTCCAGGCCATCGAACGGGGATGAGCCTCCCCGCAGACTGCGTTGCGCCAAGAGTTGGGCAACATCGTCTGGAATCCAGCTTTCGCCTTTTGCTGCGCGCCGGATCGCTTCGGCCAATACGTCCGGGTGCGACATTTTTAGGACGTAGGCAAGCCCCCCGAGCTTGTAGGCATCCCCTACAAGCTTTGCGTCATCGAACTGGCTGAAAAAAACGATGTGCGCATTGGGTTCAACCTCGGCAAGTTGCCGTCCGGCGCCGATTCCCTCTGGTCCGATGGGAAAACGAATGTCCAGAACGACGACGTCGGGTTTAACCGCGCGGTACTGCGCGAGCAAGTCGGTCGCGTTGTCGAGCGATTTGACGACGTCGATGTGATGGTCACGTAAGGCCTGGGTAACGCCGATAACGACGCTGGGGTGATCTTCGACCAGCAGTACTCGTAGTTTTCGCATCAGCGCATTGTTGATGTCGGGTCAAAGGCGTCCATATGGTGCCCCACCGGCCAGTTGCTTTGGCAACGCGGTCCAAAACTGCGCCGCCTCGCGCAATAGACCTTCAAGTTCAAGCCGCAATAAATCCACTTGCTCGAATCTAGCAACAGGTTGCTAGCAACGGGCAGCGCCATACACGAGAAGGGGCGCACGTCCACTACCGCCGCTAGGCTATCACGAAGATTACCCTGTTTGCGCGAGAAAAGAGCTTGCTACGAGAAACCATAATGCGTAGCGTACGCAACTGTATTGCGCGTACATAGCAATACTGATTCTCGCAAATAGCAGTCTGCAAGTCGATTCGGACGAACACGCGAAACGGGGGAGCGGCCTATGAAAACCGGCAGTCGGGGAAATCTTCGCCAGATTACGCGCAAGTGCTTTGGCGCGTTTTGTCTGATCCTGACGTTGTGCGCCGCCCCGGCCGCGCACGCGGACGACTGGGGTTGCCAGGTCCTGCTGTGCTTGGCCAATCCTCAAGGACCGACGGCCGTAGCGCAGTGCGTCGCGCCGATCACCAGACTCTGGACCGCCCTGGCCGCCGGAGACCCGTTCCCGCAATGCAGCATGGCCGGCGCCGACAACTACGCGCAGCCGGTCGTCAATTACTACAACAACTGTCCCGCGGGCACCAGTGCCGCTCCCGCCGGCCAAAGTGTCATTCACGCGACTGGTCCGCTCCCCAGTGTTTCGTATGGGCAAACAGTCTCAACGGGCATCGGCACTGGGGAAGGGCTTTATCCCGGCTCCCAGGGCTTGAGCAATTTGACCTTGCCGCCCCTGGTTTGTGTGGGTGGGACGCCCCAGGGCACCACGCTGGTCTCTACCGGTGGCATGAGCCTCGTGCAAGCCACCGCGTACCCCCAAGTTGTGAACCTGCCGCCTCTTTCCAACGGCAACGTTATCAACGTTTACGTCAACAACGCGCTCTATACGCAAGTGCGCTACTAGAGGCGCGAGCAGGAGCGACGGCCGTGTTCGATTTCATCGCCCTGGCGCACGAGTGCTCCCCGGACGTTGCGCCTTACACGATGCAGCGCATCGTGCAAGTCGAATCTTCCTTTAACCCCAACGCGGTCGGCGTGGTTGGCACGCATTTGGAGCGCCAGCCACGCGATCGCCAGGAGGCAATTGCCACCGCACGGTGGTTGGAGCGCAACGGCTACAACTACTCGGTGGGCTTGGCTCAGATCAACCGGACGAATTTCGCGAAGTACGGCCTGACGCTTCAAACGGCCTTTGAGCCCTGCCCGAATCTTCACGCAGGCGCGCAAATCCTCAAGGACTGCTATGGCCGCGCGGCCTACTTGCGCAGGGCCGAACAGCCGGCGTTGCTCGATGCGCTGAGCTGTTACTACAGCGGCGATTTAAAGACTGGATACAACCTGGGGTATGTCCTTCGGGTGTCTGGCGACCCATCAACCGCGCCCAAAGACCCTCGTGCACTGACGCCAGCTCCTCAAAAAGCCGATGCGAGCCCGGCAACGCCGGCGTCAGCAACACCAACGGCCCTGATGTTCTAGGAAATAACAGCCATGCGCAACAACGCCACGACGATATTGCTTAACACAGCAGCAGCAGCTTTGATCCTCACGCTCATGTGGGCAACTCTCAAGATGGCCTTTGGACGCACCAGGTGGTCTGCCGTGAGCCAAATGCTCTTTGGTAAGGGCAAGGAGGGCGAACCTCACCAATAGTCACCGACCAGCGCCCGGCGCACGCGAGAAACCGGGCACGACGAATCTGCCACTTGAAGAACATTGATTAGGAGTCGGAGCACATGAAGATGAAATCCAGATGCAGCACGAAGAACAGCGCGACGAGCACGGCGGTTTACCTGTTAGCGGTGAGCCTTCTATTGCTCGGCGCCTCGCCGGCTTTTGCGCAGCTCGCCGTGGTCAACACGGTGATGACCAACGTCTCCACGGTGCTAACCGGCGTTGCCGTTACCTGCTTCACGATCGCGATCATGTGGGCCGGCTTCAAGATGGCCTTTCAGCATGCCAAGTGGTCAGAAATCAGCAACATCGTCATCGGCGGCATTCTCGTCGGTGGCGCCGCCGCCATTGCCGCGTGGCTGGTGTGATCGGCCTTCGCGATCCGATCTTTCGTGGGTGCACCCGCCCGGCGATGCTGGTGGGAGTGCCCATGATTCCCCTCCTCATCATCACGGGGACCTTCATGCTCGCATCGATGTGGTGCATGTATCTCGTGAGCGTCTACGTGAGCTTGTTTTTGATCATCGCCTACGTGCCCATCGTGGTGACAATGCGCCAGATCACGAAGAAGGATGATCAGCGCTTGCGCCAAATGCTGCTGCGCGCTCGCATGCGCGTGCGCCACGCGGCCGGCCGCGATTTTTGGTCGGCAATTTCCTACAGCCCCATTCGCGTCAAAAAACGCAAGGTGATGGCATGAGCCTCAAGACGCCAGCACAAGTGAAGGCAACGGCCCAGGCCCAGGTGCCTGCCGCCGACTACATTCCGTTTGGGCAGCATTTGACGCCCAACGTGATTCAGCTCTGCCGAACTGGGGATTACCTGGCCATTTGGCGCCTCGAAGGCATCCCGTTTGAGACGGTCGATGCCGACGACATTCTTGTGCGCAAGGAAGCGCTGAACAACTTTCTGCGCTCCCTTGGTGGGGGCAACTTCGCACTGTGGTCGCACAAAATACGACGAGTTGTACGCGAACGGCTTACTGGCAAGTACAAGAACGAGTTTTGCGCCAAGCTCAACGACGACTACTACAAGACCTTTGAGACCTACCGACAGATGGCGACCGAGCTCTATGTGAGCGTCGTCTATCGACCGACAACCTCGCGCGCTGCGCGCCTCTTCAAACGCATGGGGGCCAGGACGGCCAGCGAGATCAGAACAAAGATGGACGATCAACTCGTGGCGCTCGATGATGTGGCCAAGCAATTTGAGGCCAGCATGAGCCGCTACGAGCCCGAGCGCCTTGGCTCCTATTCCAAAGATGGGCTCGCCTGCTCGGAAATGCTCTCCTTCCTGGGGTTTCTCGTGAACGGCGTGTGGGAGGACGTACCGATGCGCCGCTCGGCAATTTCTGAGTACCTGGCAACGTCCCGGCTGCATTTTGGCGACCGCAACGGCGCAATGGAAATTTGGCACCCCATGGGGCGCAAATTCGTGAATTTCCTGGACGTGAAGGAGTACCCCAAGTTCTCGGAGCCTGGGATGACCAACTGCATCCTGTACGGCCAATACGAGTACATCGAGACGCAGAGCTTTGCGATCATGAACCGGCGCGACGCGATGACGGCGCTCGACCGGCAAAAGGGCCAGCTCGTAGCCAGCGAGGACGTGAGCCCGGCCGAGCTCCAGGAAATGGAAGAAGCGCTCAACGACCTACACGATGGTCTGATCGAAATGGGCGAGTACCACTACACGCTCGCCATATTTGGCGACAGTCTGGATGGGGCCGCCAAGAATCTCTCGGACGCGCGTTCTGCCATGCAGGACGGGCCGGGGTTCACGATGGCGGTCATCGACGCGATTCCCGAGTGTGCATGGTTCAGTCAGCTGCCCGGCAATTGGACCTGGCGACCCCGCGAAGCCACGATCACGAGCCGAAATTTCTCCTGTCTCTCCCCTTTTCACGGGTTTTCCCGTGGCAAGAGGCTCGGCAACCCCTGGGGCGAAGCCCTGGCGCTCATGAAGACCCCCAACGGGCAGCCGTATTACCTCAATTTTCACGTTTCCCCGGAGGACAAGGACTCCACCGACGAAAAGTATCCGGGCAACACCTTTGTCTGCGGTACCACCGGGGTGGGCAAAACCGTGCTCGAAATGTCCCTCATCGCGTTCGCCACGAAATATGACGGTCTACGCGTGGTGTGTTTTGACAAGGACCGGGGGATGGAGATCGGCATTCGCGCCATGGGCGGCAAGTACTACGCCCTCAAGCGTGGAGTGCCGACGGGCTTTAACCCGTTCCAGTTCGCACCCACGCAAACTAACATCCAGTTTTGCGAGCGCCTGGTGCGCCAGCTCGTCAAGGGGGGAGAGGCGAGCGCGCCCCACTTGAGCGCCAAGGACGAAGGCGACATCAGTCACGCGGTGCGCACCGTCATGAGTGATCACGTCTCCTTTGACGTCCGGTGTCTGTCAGCGGTCGTGCAAAACCTACCCGTAATAGGCGAGAACTCCCTGAACGCGCGTCTCAGAAAGTGGACGCGCGGCCAGCCGCTCGGCTGGGTGTTTGACAACCAGCGCGACACGCAGAACTTCCAGGATGCAACGCTCTTTGGGTATGACTACACGGAGTTTTTAGACGATCCCGAGGTTCGCACTCCGATCATGGCCTACTTGTTGCACATCACGGAATCCTTGATCGACGGCAGGCCCTTCATCTACGTGATGGAGGAATTCTGGAAGCCGCTGCAGGACGAGATGTTTTCCGATTTTGCCCTGAACAAGCAAAAGACGATACGCAAGCAATCGGGGCTTGGAATCTTTGTCACGCAATCCCCGAGCGACGTGCTTGGGCACCGAATTGGCAAAACCATGGTCGAGCAAAGCGTGACGCAGATCTTCTTGCCCAACCCCAAGGCCGATCACGACGACTACGTCAATGGCTTTAAGGTAACCGAGGCCGAATACAGGATCATCCGCAATCTAGGGGAATCGAGCCGCATGTTCCTCGTAAAGCAAGGGCACCGCTCCTCGGTCGTCAAGTTCAGCCTTGCCGGCATGAACGATACGCTCAACGTGATCTCCGGCACGACGGACAACATCGAGCTGCTCGATTCAATACGGGAAAAGGTCGGGGACGATCCGAGGGTGTGGATGCCGCTCTTTCACCAGCGCATTGCGGCTCGCCGCGCGCAAGTCAAGTAACGACGCTGGACACAGGCACAGGACACGAGGACAGCGACCATGGGTTTGGCCACCGCCATCGAAACCGCTGTCACAGGGTTACTGAACAACTACGTCACCAATACGAGTAGCAACCTTGTCAATGTGCTCACACCTATTGCCGTGGCCGGCCTAACGATCTATCTCATCTTGATGGGCCTGGCTATTGCGCGAGGGGAGGTAAACGACTCGATTGGAACCATAACGGTCAAGTTCCTAAAAATCGCCTTCATTTGCTCACTTGCGCTGACCGCGGGCAATTACCAGAACTATGTCGTGCAGGGCATCACGGGGATTCAAGGCGTATTCGCGGGCGCCTTTGGCCAGGGCGCTGGCACGCTCGGGGCGCTCATCGACAATTTGTCCGCCCCTTACGAAACCCTCGACCAAACGCTTTGGCAGCAGGTTGGTACGGTGGGCATCTTCAACATCCCAAACCTGGGGCTTGTCTGCGCATCGTTTTTTGTCTCGCTCGCCGAAATCGCCCTTTTTGCGGTGGCGCTGGGCACCTATGTTCTGGCGCTCGTCTCGCTAGCGTTGGTCCTGGCCGTTGGGCCAGCGTTCATCTTGTGCGCTCTATTTCCTGCGACCCAGCGATTCACGGAATCGTGGCTGGGCCAGGCGCTTCATTTCGTGTTCGTCAACATCCTGATTGGGGCATTGATCGCGATGCTCACGAGCATCGCGTCCCAGTACGCGACCGCGGTAGCAAATGGCCTGGGTACCAATGCCCTTATGACCGACACCGTGGCGCTGCTCATCGTGTCGTTTGTCATGTGCATCGTCATGCTCAACGTGAACGCGATTGCGAGCGCGCTAAGCGGCGGCGCTTCAATTTCCGGAATAGGAAGCGCGGTCGCCGGCTACGCGCTGGGCAAATTTGCGGGCCTGGGCGGCGCGGGAACCGCCAAGGCCGGGGGCTCGATTTCCAATATCAGTGGGACGCCCGCGGCGGCTAGTGGCGGTAGCGGTGGTGGTGGCAGCGCGAATCCAGGTTTGGTGAGGTCGGCCGGCAAGGTGGTTGGAGGGATGGTAGGACGACCGATGTATCAAAACGGCGTCATGGAGAACATCCAGAGCGCCGACGTTCAATCGTAGCGATTCTTAACAAGGCCAACGGGAGTCAACAATGCAGGCATTCAAAAAGGTCTTTGCAGCATGCCTATTGATAGGCAGCATCTTCGGAACGCAGGCGGCGCACGCCGGGATTCCGGTGATTGATGCGGCCAATCTCGTCGAGCAGCTCCTCGATGTGATTTCGTGGATTGAACAAGGCGAGCAGATGGTCCAGCAATACCAGACCCTCTCGACCCAGTTGCACGCACTCACTGGCACCCGCAATCTGGGCCAGGTCTTCAACAGCCCGCTGATGCAAGGGGCAGTCCCGGCCAACGTGGGGCAGACACTGAACGCTATTACGAACAACGGCTATGCCGGCCTGACACAGGCGGCTCAAACCCTGCGCGATGCAACGATGGTCTACAACTGCCTGGACAAAGCAGGCGCGAATCTCACCAAATGCCAGGCCGTCTTAAATACGACCGCCCAATCAATCACGAATCTGAACAACGCCTTGGGCGTGGTTTCGCAGCGCGTTAATGAGATTCAAAACATGCAGCAACAGATCAACCAAACCGACGATCCCATGAGCGTCAACCAGGTTCAAGGTGCGTTAGGTGCGGAGACGGCGCAGGTTGCCAATGACACCAATCGACTCCTGGTGATGATTGCACAGCAAAAGACTACCAACGATCAGGCACAGCAGCAATTGATTGAGCCCATTTTGGCAACGCTCTCGCCAACGGCGCCCACGACTGCATCTACGTTTGTTTACCAGGCACCGTAGCCACTTCACGGTTTACTTTCGGAAACTTCAACAATGTCTAGCGCTGTAATGGCTGTAAGAGCTGGCAAAGAGGCGACCTTTCATGCCGCGTCCGTGGATTGGGAAGCTGATCGACAGTCGCGCATGGAAAAGTCCGAGCGCAGGGCGTGGCTGGTCGCGATCGTCGCCGTGGTCGTCGCTCTTATCGCCGTCATTGGCATTTCGATGTTGGCGCCGTTTCGGCAAGTCGTCCCCTATGTTTTCGCCATGGACAAGACAACGGGAAACGTCGAGGTCGTCAACGCCGTCGATGACCGCGCGGTGGTTGGTTATCAGGAATTGCTCGACAAGCACTGGGCAACGCAGTACGTCACGGCGCACGAGTCCTACCTATACCGTCTGCTGCAAGTCGACTATGACGACGTACTGGGTTTGAGTAGCGATGATGTGGGCCGCGAATACGGCAAGCTCTTCGAAGGCCCGAACGCTCGGGATAAAAAGCTGGGTCAAAAGACCGAGATTGACGTGAAGATTGTCAGCGTGACGCTCTCGCGCGATTCGGTTGGGGCAAAGGCAGTGGTGCGCTTCTCCAAATCGGTAAGGCACACGGAAAACGATGCAACGGATCCGCCGCAGTATTTCATCGCCTCGATGGCCTACGAATACAAGCCCTCGATGTTCGGCAAAGAAAAGGACCTGATCCGCAATCCCATGGGGTATCGCGTTACTGCGTACCGGGTAGACGGTGAGCTCTCCCCAGTCATCACGCCACCGGCGCAATTACCCACGCAAGCGAGCACGCCGTCGACGGAGGCTTCGCCCGCAAGCGCACCAACGGGCGATCGGGCGCAGGCCGGTGCGCCGGCACAGGAACAACCAAGGTGATGGAGGCGACCATGAATTTGAGGCGGGTCGCGACCGCGCTTTTCGCACTGGTCGCAACGGCCGGTGCGAGCCTTGGAGGCGCCGCAGAATTGCCGGCGCCCAGCGATCATGATGCACGCGTGCGCTACATCGATTATGTGGCGGACCAAGTAACAGTGGTGACCGTCAGGCGGGGGGCCGTTACTCGGATCGTCCTGGGTGAGAACGAACATATTTCGGTGGCCGCAAGCGGCTTTGGCGCGGACTGCACGAAGCTTGAAAGCGAGTGGTGTGTGCGAGCCGATGTGGGCACGAACCAGGTATGGATCAAGCCCAAGGTGAACGCGACCGAGAACAACCTGGAGCTAAAGACCGATAAGCACGACTACTCCTTTGAGTTTCGGGTATTGCCCGATACGCGCAGGGCCAACGGAAGCGATCCGATGTTTCGAGTCATCTTCCGGTATCCAGAGGACGTGGTACGCGCCAACGCCGCATTGGCAATAGCGATGGCGGCGCCTGATCCAGCGGTTGAGTTTGCAGCCAAGGAAAAGCAGCTACTCGACGATCGGCTGCTGGCTGATCGCCCGGTGCCGCGCAATTGGAAGTACTCCATGCAAGTGCTGCCTGGAAGTGCTGACATCGCTCCGAGCCTGGTGTTCGACGACGGACACTTCACGTATCTCCGGTTTTCCGGCAACCGGGAAATTCCAACGATTTTCTACATTTCCCCGGCCGGAGAAGAGGGTCGGGTGAATTTTCACATGGACGGCGATCTCGCAGTGGTCCAACGAATGGGAAAACAGTTTGTCCTTCGACTCGGGGCACAAACGGTCGGAATCTGGAATGACGCTTTCGACGCAGAGGGTGTGCCACCCAAAGAGGGCACGCTCGTTGAGGGCGTCACGAGAACCATAAGCTCAGGACACTAGACCATGGAGCCGCAAAACATTCCAACCGCGTCGCCAGAACTTGACGCCAAGCAAATCGTTTCGGTCAATAGCCGAGGCGGTAGCGCGAACGCTTTACTCCCAAAGATATTGTTTGCGACGCTGGTGGTCGGCGTCGCTCTGATCGGCGCGCTCGTTGGAGTGAACAAGTACCGGGCCAACAAAAAAGCCGGTGATGCTCTGACCGAGCAAACGGCCAAGAACGAGAACAAGCCCGCGCAGGTCGGCCAAAGGCGCGTTTTCGAACCGCAGCCTGCACCGGGCGCCGCCGCCGACGAAAGCCCGGGCGCCAGCGCCGGCGGCGGCACTAGCGCGGCCAACGGCAAAACGCCGCTGTGCGCTGATGGGACGATCGGAACCGTAATGCTGGGCGCCGATAGCAAGCCGATCCTATCGGCCGATGGCTCGCAAATGCGGGTGTGTCGCGACGGGCACGTTTTGGTAAGGAATGTGCCGGCACTGGGCGGCGCGGCCCCAATTCCCCTCAGCGGCTCGGCGCAAGCGGGTCCCTTCGGAGGTGGCCAGGGGGGCGGGCAGCCCAAGACTCGCCCGCCAAGCAGATTCGACGGTGATGTCATGGTGGAAGCGCCCGCTAGCCTCGCCGGGGGGCTCACCGGCTCCGGGGCAGGCAAATCTTCGACGAGCGAGACCCGGGCACTGGCCATGGAAATGCTGCAAAACCAGCTCAGCGGCAAGCCCACCGGCGCAGCAACGGCCGCCAGCTTTACGGGAGCAGCGGTTCCAGCGGTCCAGCCCCCTGCGCCCGCGCCGGAGCGCGGATCGCTCGGCGGTGAGCTCAATGCCAGCACCTCTACCCCTACGGTACGGGCGGTGATGCTTGGGGATCGCAACATGATCCTGCCCAAGGGCCGCTCGATTGACTGTGGGTTGTCGATGCGACTGGTGAGCGATGTTTCGGGGCTCGCCTCGTGTGTCCTGCCGCAAAACATCTACTCGGACAACGGCAAGGTGTTGCTCCTCGAGCGGGGCTCCGAGGCTACCGGCGAGTACAAAAACACCGTCATGCAGGGCCAGACACGCATATTCGTGCTCTGGAATCGCATCAAAACCCCCTCCGGTGTGGTCATCAACCTAAATTCCCCTGGCTCGGACGCCCTGGGAACCGGGGGGCTTACTGGCTATGTGGATAACCATTGGTTCGAGCGACTGGGCGCGGCGTTCCTCTTGTCGATCATCGAGGACGCGATCGCCTACAAGACGGCCGAAGCCTCTGGTGGCAGCACCACCGGCGCGGTGGCGTTTCAAAACACCTCCCAGACTGGCAATACGATGGCCGAAAAGATCCTTGAATCGACCATCAACATCAAGCCCACCATCTACGTAAACCAGGGCGATCGCGGCTCCATTTACGTTGCCCACGATCTAGATTTTTCGACTGTGTATGCCCTTAGAGCCCGTTGATAGCGGCAACCCGCTCTCTCGCGACGTGATGGTGCGCGAGCTCATGCGTCCGCTCGGCCGTTTCTTGAGCCTGGCGGAGGCGACCGAGATTGCCATCAACGCACCGGGCAAGGTGTTCGTCGAAATGGGACCGCACTGGCGCATCTTCGAGGCGCCGGAACTAACGCATGAGCGTCTACTGGCCTTGGCCAACGCCATCGCAACCTATACCGAACAGGGCATCGGGCCGCAAAAGCCGCTCCTGTCGGCGATGCTGCCCGACGGGGAGCGCGTCCAAATTGTTGTGCCGCCGGCCGTACCGCAAGGAACCATATCGCTCACGATTCGCCTGCCGCGCTCTTCGATCAAGACGCTCGCCGAATACGAGGCCGATGGGGCGCTCAATCGCTACGTCTGGCCCCGATCGCCGCACCTGGAAGAAAGGCGACAAGACTTGAATGGGACCGAGCAAGCGCTGATCGCGTTGCTCGAGGCAAATCGCCTGGGCGAGTTTCTGACCCTGGCGGTGCAAAGCAAGAAGAACATCGCCGTCGTCGGCGACACGGGTTCCGGCAAGACGACACTGATGAAGACGGTTTGCCAGTCAATCCCGACGCACGAGCGTCTGGTGACGATCGAAGACGTGCGCGAGCTCCAACTGCCGGCGCATCCAAACGCGGTCCACCTTTTGTACTCCAAAGGCGGGCAGGGCGTGGCAAAGGTGACGCCGGCCGACTTGATCGCCAGCAACATGCGGATGAAGCCCGATCGGGTCCTGCTCGCCGAGTTGCGCGGGGGTGAAGCGTTTGACTTCTTGAAGCTCCTCACAACCGGCCACAGTGGGTCGATCACGTCGTACCACGCCGAATCTTGCACGCTGGCCGCAGAGCGCTATGTCTTCATGTGCAAAGAGCATCCGGACGCCTCCATTTATGACGCGGTTGCGCTCAAGGCACTCGTATCGCTGACGATCGATATTGTCATTCACGTTGTGGCGCAAGTCACTTTTAGCAGCGACGGGCAACCGCTTCGCAAAGACCGGTACGTTGCCGAAGTTCATTACGACCCGATTGCCAAGCTGCTGGTCCGTTTTGGCAATGCGCAGTTGCATCACGCTTAAGGCTCCGGTGTGAAAAAGAAGCGCATCGCCATCATCCTTGGAAGTGTCGCCCTTGCTGTTGCGGCGCTCCTGATTGCCGCGTATCTGGCGGGCATCGTGTACTTCCTGCTCAACAAGCAGTCCCCGCAAGACATCGGCATCGGGACTTGGTGGTTGTATTGGCAGACCTACTCGGACTTAAGTCCGCAGCGCAAGTACCTGCAGCTGAGCGCAGGCCTGGCCGGATTTGTCATCTTCGTGCTGCCGCTCCTCATATGGTCCTCGATTGTCGGCAAGAGCCGCTCCCTGCATGGTGACGCACGCTTTGCAACGACAACCGAGGTGCGTAGGGCGGGTCTTTTTACGGACAAGGGGATCATTGTTGGCAAGCTGGGCGGTCGATTCCTGATGTATGAGGGCCAGCAATTCGTTCTCCTGGCCGCCCCAACAAGATCTGGCAAGGGGGTGGGGGTCGTAATCCCGAATCTGCTCAACCACGCCGGCTCGATTGTCGTACTTGACGTGAAGATGGAGAATTTCAAGCTCACGTCGGGTTATCGTGCGAAGCATGGGCAAAAGGTCTTTCTCTTTAGTCCGTTTGCCAAAGATCACAAAACGCACCGCTGGAACGTATTGGACGGTGTGAATCGGCACCGCAATGCCCGCGTGGGCGATATACAGGCCATCGCCCAGGTTCTTTATCCAGGGGACCCGACCGGCAAAGACCCGTTTTGGGCCGACCAGGCACGCAACCTCTTTCTTGGACTGGCTCTATATCTGCTCGACACCCCTGAGCTGCCCTGCACCCTGGGGGAGATGTTGCGCCAGTCCTCGGGCAAGGGCCAACCCCTCAAGACGTATTTGCAAGACCTGACTGAGACGCGCGCGAAGGGGGATAAGCCCCTGTGCGAAGAATGCGTCGATGCCCTGTCTCGCTTTTGCGCAACATCGGACAACACGCTGGCAAGCATTCTTGCAACCTTCAACGCCCCGCTGACGATCTTTGCCAATCCCATTGTCGACGCCGCAACGAGCGCGTCGGATTTTGATATCACGATGGTAAGGCGCCACCCCATGTCAATCTATATCGGGGTTGAGCCCAACAGGTTTGCCGACGCGAGCCTGCTCATCAACCTCTTTTTCTCGCAGCTCATCAACCTCAATACGACAACGCTGCCCGAGGCCGACCCAAGCCTCAAGCACCAGTGTCTGGTACTGCTGGACGAATTCACTGCTCTTGGGCGAATCGGCATTATCGCAAAGGCCGTCGCCTTTATTGCCGCCTACAACATGCGCCTGGTAACAGTGATCCAAAGCATCGCGCAGCTCGAAGCCGTTTATGGCGAGAAGGACACACGAACCTTCGTAACGAACCACGCCCTGCAGATCTTGTACCCACCGCGCGAACAAAAGGACGCGAACGAGTACTCCGAAATGCTCGGATACATGACGCAAAAAGCGCTGAGCGAGGGCATCAGCCGTCCGCGCGCGTGGGGCGCAGGCATCAACCAGGGCTCAGCGAGCGAAAACCTGTCAGATCATCGACGGGCTCTGATGCTGCCTCAGGAATTGCGCGAAATGGGGCAGGACAGCCAGATCATCATTGCCGAGAATATCAAGCCCATCCTCGCCAGCAAGGTGCGCTATTACAGCGATCACGCCTTCATCGATCGGCTCAAGGTCGTGAGCCTGGAGCTTCGCGCGCTAGGACGAAATCTCCCCACAAAGAAGGATCTCGAGGGCGCCGCGCTTTGCGGAGCGCTTGCCTCTTCTGTGCCGATGCTCGACATCGATCTGCACAAGGCACGCGTCGAGCATCGGGTGCGGCCGCTGTCCCCCGATGAGCCAATTGACCTTGCAAAGCTTGCCGGCGGTCCGATCAATCTGCCGCCGCTCACCAATCAAGAGGAACCAATCCGCGAAGAGCTCGATGCTGTCGTAGACGCGCTTTGGGCTCATGTTGAATGGGTGGATCCCTCATGCGAGCCATCGACCGAGGCCACTGGACCGGCGCCTGGCAACGGGGAGGAGCGCGAGTGTGAAAACAGCATTGAAGACGCATCTCCACCGGTTCTCGCAAGTCCGCCTCGCAGGCCTCGCGGCGCCGTGAGAACTATTCCGATTGACCTGTCTCTGCTGGATCAATGACCGCGCAAGGTCGCGCCTAAGCGATCAAGAGCACAAGCACCTACTGTCGACAAAGGGAATACGCCATGACACGTACATCGATCGCGCTAGCCGTCCTGGGAGCATGCTGCATCGGAGGTTGTACCTCTGTGCCCAAGCCCGTCATCCCGGACGGCGCGGATCGCTCGCCGATCAACAGCACCGCGGTCATTACGAGCTACCAGGCGCGCACGGCCGAGGAAACCACGAACTACAACGAACGCACGATCCTTGGGCGCCAGGTCGAAGGTCTCACCCACCAGGTTGCCGATCTTCGAGCCAGCGTTGCCTCTCTCCAGGGACAGATTATTACGATGCACCCTGCAGCCCAGGGCGCAAAGCCAACGGCAGGGGCGCCGGCAGGCCGTGGCGGGCGCCAAATCATGGCAGTGGGCGCAGCGCCCGTTACGCAAATGACGCAAATAACGCCCATAAGCTGGATTGCCCCACCGCCTGGCGCCATCGAGGTGCGCGACCAGTCCGTGATTTTCCGCGTCACTCATCAGTTCGCCAAGGCCGACTTCGAACCAACGGCGCAAATGAGCGAGGAAATCCTCAAAGCGGCTCACGCCGCCGAGCACATCGAGATTCGCGGACGCACCGACGGCGCCTCGGAAAATCCCGTCGACGAGCGCATCGCGATCGCGCGGGCCGCGCGCGCCAAGGCGTTTCTCGTTACCCAAGGGATTGAGCCCAGCAAGATCCGCATCAGCGCAATGGGCACGGGCGGGCACATTGTCGAGAACGCATCGGAAGTCGGACGCGCGGCCAATCGCCGCGTGGAAATCGAAACCATGGACATGGACACGACGCCATTTTCCAACGCGGCGCTGCCGCGCTCGCAGATGCAAGCAACCCTGGGGAGCGACAAATGAGCGATACGGCTGGTGGTGCACCGCAAGAGGACCGCGGCGGTCTGCAAGACGAGGCAAAAGAGGCGCGCAGGCGAAGCAAGACCGCGAAGAAAGGGGGTAGGGCGGTGCAGGCGCAGACCCAAGACGCGGCGCTCGCATCCGTCGGGGAGGTGCATTCGGATTTGCGTGGCCCTGCCGCCGGCAGCCGGCCCGCGCAAGACACCGAGCGCGAACCCGCGGTGCACACCGGCGAGCGCGTTGCGCCTAGCCCGCTGGCACAGGCGGAGCAGGCGATCGATTCGGCTATTCCACCGCGGCTTGACGCCGCCCGCGAGAGAGACAGCGATGGCGCTATTGGCGCGCCTGGAGGGACACCGGACGAGACCATGGCCAGCGAGAAGTTCGTGGCTGACCTGGATTCGCGCCTGGCCAAATCTGAGCTGGCTGAGTTGGGCTGGCGCAATCGCACGGATCTCGATGACGTGATGCGCGACATGGAACGACTCGCGGCCCAGGATTGGCAGCGCGCGGCCGATCTGTGGAGCAAATACCGCCCCAACGACATTCACAAACCCAGCTTCCTCGAAGTTTCGGAAGCAGATAAGAAGCCGGAGGTCCGCAATAGCGTCGCCGGCGAACCGTCGCGCGAAGCCGGCAAGGATGAAGAGCCGGCGACGCAGGACTCGCAGGCAGCCGGGTTTCTCGCACCGGAATCAATTCGCAAACGCTTCCTTGCGGACAAGAACCGATACTTTTTCCGCGACGAAGGACACAAGCTTGCCTTCGAGGATATCGGAAAGCGCCTGGTGACGGAACATAACCACCCGGAGGTCGCCACGGCAATGGTTGATCTGGCCGGGGCCAAGGGTTGGACAACGGTTCGAGTCAAAGGCACCGAAGAGTTCAAACGCGAAGTGTGGGTTCAAGCGTCCCTAAAGGGACTCGAAGTAGAGGGCTTCCAGCCCCGCGATGTGGACAGGGCCCGGCTGGCCGATGCCCGCGAGGAGCAGGCGCGGCTGGTAGCAAGCGGCCTAAATTCAATCTACCAGGTGCCGGACCGTAATCGCGCAGCTGCGGGACGGAACCTGGACCGAGCGGAGGCAAGCGGCGAAGCTGTAGTCGACGAGCACCAACGAACCCTAACAGGGCCGCAGCGCGCTGCGGTCGAGACGATCAAAGCCATCATGCGAAGCCGCGGCGATTCGCAAAAGGCCGTTGCCATGGCGGCGGATATCGCTGCAGAGCGCTTTCAGAACAACCGGGTTTATGTTGGCAAGATCACGGAGCACGGCCCGGCGCCGTTCGAGAACGACCCCAAGAACGAGAAGAGCTACTACGTCAAGCTCGATACGAAGAGCGGAGAAAAGGTGTTGTGGGGCGTCGATCTGGCACGCGCGGTAACGGGCAGCGGGACAAGGGTCGGCGATGACGTGGTGTTGGCCTACCAGGGCAAACAAGCCGTCACCGTCCAAGTCAAAGAACGGGACGCCGCCGGTGCTGTGATCAGCGAAAAGCCCGTGACTACACACCGCAACACCTGGGACATTCGCAATCTTGATAGCCTGCGGGTCCAAAGCCGCGAACGCTTGGCCGCCGTAGCCCAAAGCGCCGACAAGCAACCGGTCGTGAAAGTTTACGACCGCGACGCCCCCCGCACGGATAAACGGCCCGAGGTCAATCGCGACCGTGGGCGCGATGCAGAGCGCGTACGCACGTAGCTCGACCGAACCCGCAAATGGTGCAGATCGTGGCGACAGCTAAGGTAATGGAGGCGCCGGTGACCCGGTTGCCGACATTGGCGCGGCCATCCGCGCTGCCCGCGCTAGTCCTGGCCGATGGAACGCTCGAGGGCTTGAAGTGGCTCGGCGTTGTGCTGATGACCGTCGATCATGTGGACAAATATCTGTTGCACGAATCGGTGCCGGTGATGTTCGCCTTTGGCAGACTTGCGCTGCCACTTTTCGGCTTTGTGCTTGCCTACAACCTCGCCCGCCCCAAAGCGCGAGGAAACGGGACGTACACCCGCACCCTCCGGCGCCTCGCGGTAGCTGGGCTAGTCGCCACCGTCCCGTCTATCGCGCTCGGAGGCCTGGGCTGGGGCTGGTGGCCCCTCAATGTCATGTGGATGCTGGCCGCGGCTGTCGCCGTCATGTATTTGACCGAGCGAGGCGGGAGGGGCGCGCTGGCAGCGGCGGGGCTGGCGTTCCTGGTGATTGGTGGCTTCGTCGAATTCTGGTGGCCGGGCATAGCCCTATGTTTGGGGGCGTGGCGCTACTGCAAGCGACCCAGCTGTGGAGCGCTGGCAGTGTGGATCGGTTCGACCGCCGCGCTTTTCATCATCAATCGCAATTTTTGGGCCTTAGCTGCCATCCCGGTGATCCTGGTGGCAACGCAAATTCGCCTTACGGTGCCGCGCACCCGCTTTGCGTTTTATGTCTACTACCCGGCGCATCTGTGCGCGGTATGGGCAATCCGTCAATGGCTCTTTTAAGAGGAAAGTCAATGAAGCGAATCCGCCCAGGGCCATGCGCCCATTCCAGGGGCTATGAATGAAAACACTGGTATTGGCAAACCAAAAGGGCGGCGTCGGTAAAAGCGCCATTGCATGTCAGCTCGCATATTACCTCGCCGAAAGTGGTAAACGCGTTCTGTACCTGGATCTGGACCATCAGCAAAACTCATCGCGGCCAATCAAAAAGAGCGGCAAAGCTGCGGTTGCCGTCTTTACTGCAAGCGATCTTCTGGCCGGTAGGGCGCAAGCGCTGCCGGACGGTGCCTTTGCTCTGGTCTCCGGCGACGACATCTTGAGTACTCTGGAGAGGCAGCCGGACAAGCACAACTGGTTTGCCAACGTCCTTCGGGCCTTCTTGGCCAATGTCGCGCCCAACTTCGACGCATGCATTATCGATACGAATCCCAACCCCGACGTTCGCTATGCGGTGGCGCTCATCAATGCAAACTTTGTCCTCTCGCCTATCCAGCTCAACCAGGAAGCAATCGACGGCATCGCCTCCTTGCTCAATCATCAACGCTACGGGTATCACAAGATCAAGTCGGCCTTGAATCCCGGTCTTGAGCTAATCGGCATCCTCCCGAACATGGTCGAACCCACCCCTTTTCAGCGCGGCAATTTTAGGCAATTGGTTGAGGCGTTTGCAAAGCTGTTGATCCTTATGGACCCCAAGGCCAAACAATTTGCCTTCATTCCCAAGCGCTCTGTAGTTGCAGAAGCCCAGGCTGAGGGCGCTGCTTTGGCGCAGATGAAAAAGACTGCGGCGCGCGACGCCTGGCGTGAAATCAAGCCAGCTTTCGACGTGATCCTAAGCCGCATGGGACTAGGGGCTTGATGATGGCTCTGGATCTTTCCGCACTAGATGCACCCATCGTCGCAATCGCCCTTACACCTCCGACCGCACCTTTGTCGCGCTTCGAAGAGGACCCAGATAACCCACGCACGGAATTTGCCGAAGATCCCGACTTCGAGGCGCTCGTCGAGGATGTTCGGCTGCGAGGCATTTTGCAACCGATCGTCGTGCGATCCATCGACGGCACTGAGCGACTACGGATTCGCTTCGGCGCGCGACGGTATCGAGCTGCGCTTCGCGCAGGGCTTGCTGAAATCCCCTATTTTGTGACCGATGATGAGCGCCAGTTCGATGACTATGCACAGATTGCCGAAAACGAGCGACGTCAGGCGCTGCAGCCCTTGGATTTGGCAAAATTCGTGGCCAAGAGGATCGCCATGGGGGACAAAAAGCTGCACATATCAAAGCAATTGCGCCTTGACCATAGCGCCATCACGCACCTACTGGCGCTCGTTGAAGGACCCGCGTTTCTGCTTGAGTTGTACCACAGCCACAAGTGCCGTACACCCAAGTACCTTTGGGAACTAGCGCGCCTGTACACCAAGGACGCCGAGCTGGTTGAGCGGCGAGTTGCCGCGGTCGAGATTGTCGACAGGGCATTTATCGCGGCGCTCGCGGGCGAGCTAGAACCATCAAAATCCGTCGCCCCGAGCCACACCCCTCATACGAAGGACGTTCTTGACCGCGCGGGCGGAGGCGCCGGCAAACGCTCCGCACCTGCGCCGGCGGCGCCAGAAAGGCAATCAACCGCTGCGGCGATCGATCCTAGCCGGATCAGAAATCCCTTGCTGCTTGGTTCGTACCACGACCGCACCGTGATCGTCCTTTGGTCGCAGCGCCCAACGGTCCCCGGCCACGCCTTTGTTCGTTTCGAGGATGGCAGTGGAGACGAGGAGGTGTCACTCGGCGACATCAGGCTATCGCACCTCACAGACGCCGTCGCGTCGTAGGGGGAGGGCGGCCAAGTCGGCGATCCGCCGCCCTATCCCGCCTTGCAGCCGTGGCCAGCAAACAGCTGTCAGAACGTGCAAAGCGCCGTTTGCGTATCGCGGCCGGTTTCTTGCGCGGCCAAGGAACACGCATCAATTGTCCACGTGAGGAGTTTTACGACTACATCCAGACCCTGCTTGGCGCGCTCCACCATGAGCGCCACGCAACCTTGAAGGCACTCGTCGACTGGGTCGAAGACTACGACCTGGCCGGCGACGCCCGGGCGGCAACGCACGCCCAAAAGCAGGTGGACACGAAGAAACCAAAGTGAATCAACCGCTACTGCTCGTCCTCGCATGGACCCGATCAGCCCTCGGATCCTTAGCTTCTCAACGCACATCCGCGTGTTCAATGGGGCGTCGCGTATCGGGTGGTGCTGCCACGTTCAGACGACAACTTGCATCTGTCCTTATGGGTCAACGGTCGCAAGAACGGCATTGTGGGAGGGCGGTATGCCAAACGAATGGTTGCGACGTTGATATGTGTATTCAAAATGCTGCGTGGACCGTTCTCGAAGACAGTTTGGCTCTCATTGAAAGGAAGTTGCCATGAAGGGTACTTTTGCGCGGGCATGTTTTGGTGTTGTGTTCAGCGTTGGGCTGGCCGCGTGCGGCAGCATGGGGGACGTGGGCGCAATGAAATCCGGCACCCAGGTTTCCGATGACCAGATGGGCAAGATTGTCGACAACACGAGCACCCAAGCCGATGTGGTGTCGGTTGTCGGGCAACCTGGTCGCAAAGCGCAGGTCGGTGCCAAGGAAATTTGGTATTACGATTTTAACCAAATTGGTCAGGCGATCGTCGGAAAGAACATTAGCGAGACGACTGCTTTTGAGTTCAACAGCAAAGGGACTGTAATCGCGCACTACAAGACGGCCGGAGCGCCGGGCACGTCTGGCAACGCGCTACTAAACGCGGCTGGCAAGTAGCAAGCAACAACGCAACGCGGTGTCACCCACCAACACGTGACGCCGCGTTGGCCACCTCACCCCCGACGTACTGGTATATGGTCCAGACTGTGCACGCCAGAGCTACAATTCGGCTCGGTTGGCGGAGTTTTGAACATGGACACGTTACCAAATCATTTTTGCTGGACCCGCTTCGCAACCCGTAGGGGGCGAGTCCATGCAGTCTGACATCGCACGCAACGAAGACGGACGCGCCAATGTCATACGACAGCGCTCGGCTCCGCCTAGGCCGACAGCCATCGCGCGTAGGCTTGAACATCGATCATTGGCACGGTGCCGCTGAACTGGAGCAGGGAGATCAGTTTCAGCAAAAACGCGGTTGCGGGTTTACCTTCAGCAGTGAATTCAAATGCACCCTTGACCTGATCCAACGCAAAGTGCCCGTGGGCGGCCACACAACCAATGTCCAGACGACCATCGGCATCTCCGGCACCCAGGGCCTGTTCGAAAGGATTTCCAAAGCATGGAGTCCATTCACTCTCGAACGCCAGGATTCCGCCGATGATCGGAATTAGCGACTTTGGTGGATAGGTCCCTTCAGCATACGGGATCGGCAGGCTGGTCCGGTGCAGGCGCCGGACACTGGCAACCTTGCCCTGGGCGTAGGCGACCTGAGAGGCGTTGACCGTTTGTTTTGCTTCGAATACGGCGTAGACGCTTTCCGCCGGAATCACCGTCTTTTCCTCGTAGTGGAAGATAAAAGGGGAATACTGTCGATCAAACACGACGACGTCAATCTGATCGCTAAAAACGCCTTTGCTGTCCACCACGTGCGCAGTCGCAGCCTGGTACCGTTGAGGCAGATAGTTCTGGAGCAGATCCAACCAGACGTGTTCGCTCGCATCGCCTTTGGTTCCGGGGTGGCCGAAACTTTGACGAACGGTTTGTAGACGATGCTCGATGTCGTTATGCAGGCTGGCAAGCAACTGCGCTAGGGACCAGTTCGTCATGTACTCTGTTCCTCGAAGGGGCGCGTCGCTTGCATGTTTCTGGCAATCTCCAACGCCCGCGTCGAGTCGACCGGTCCCGATGGATAGGCATCGAGCACGATGGCGGGTATCAGGCGCTGGGTCAGATCCGAGAACGTAAACCCGTAGTGCCGGGTTTTTCTCTCCCCCGTCGCGGCAACAAGCGCGTCAATTTGCGGGTGTGAGAAGCCCAGTTCTTTAAGCGGACCAGCCAGTACGGCAAGCCGCTGTTCGTCGTTCGGCCGCTCGAAAGTGAGGATATCCGCCGCGCGCCTTCTGACCGCGGGATCAAGAGCACCAAGCCGATTGGTACACATGATGACAGCCGCTGGAAGCTTTCCATTGCTTAGGCGGTCCACTCCCCGGATGAAGGCATTCACGCCGGCGCGGTCTTCATGGTGCATTTGCGTGGCTTCGCGCGATTGCGCGAGCGCGTCAGCCTCATCGACTAGCAGAATGACTGCGCCACGTGCGCGCCCTGTGCTTGCCTTGATCTTGGCCGCTTCGGCGAATGTATAGTCAAATGCCGCCGCTATCAATTGCGTCATCTCGCCAACGCGGCCTTGGCCGCGCGTGGATAGGCTGAGCGGGAAGAGGGTAACGCCAATCCCTTCTTGCCGCGCCACGGCATCGCCGATGGTCTCGGCGATCTCGGTCTTTCCCGAGCCGACATCTCCCGCCAGCACCACCAGCGGCGGGCGCCGCAGTACGGTGGTGAGCAGTCCACTCGCACTGGAATGATGCTTACGCACCCACACTTCGAGTCCGGCTGGATTGACCAACAGGCTCAGAATTTTCGTCAGCCGGAGTTTCTGATTGTCGAGACCTACGAGTCGGGCGAGGCGTTCCTGGGGCTCGGAATCCGGATACGTGATCCGGCGTTCGAACAAGTCATCGAGGGCGGGTTTACTGCTCATCAATAACTCCGAACACTTGAGCGGTTCAGGGCCCGACCGCCGGAGGAGTACACGCGATCGTCCACGAGATACCCATTGATGCCGGGTTGCTCCGCACCGGTGCGATAGAAGGGCATGCGCCGCTTGAATGCATCCCTGTCCGCGGCACTCAAGGCCTCCCAGGTTGAACTGTACGTTAGGAAGCTGTAGAAAGAGGCGCCGGCGATGTCCGCGCCGGGCCTCAGCCTGCCAGGATCGTCATCATTGGCAGACGCGCCGTCGAGGTCGCGGGCGGTATATCGAAGAGTCGGGTTGATCCATGCGTTGTCTCGCTTGAAGCCGACTGTAAGGGTGCCCAGGTAGCCGTACTTCAACAGTTCGATGACCTCGGTTTCGTATCTTGCAATGTCGGGATCGCTTGGCTTTCCATATAGTCGCTGCAGGCGCTTGAGGTCCGTGGCGACCTTGGCCGCCATGTGCCTTGCATGGGTGACCGTGAAGGTTGTCGATTCGGAGAAGGTGTAGCTGCTGGACATGACGTATCTCACGCTTGGAAGGTTGATCCGAAAAGTTTTTGCCAGTAGTAGACGGTCTCCTGCTTGGTCGGAGCCGCCAAGGCGGCATCGATCGCATCACCGGCGCTCAGCGCTGCGTCGACTATGGCGTCTGCTTGTGCGGCCGTGTAGAGTTGGCTGACATTGTTTGCAGCGTTTACCGGATCGATGATTTGGACTGGTGCGGCAAAGGTCGCCACCGTCTTCGGGTCGTAGTAGTCCGAAAAAGTGAGCCGCTCCCGCATGTTGCTTCGGGCCACATACGTGAAGAAATGCTGCAGCGCCTCCGGATAGTCCGAGAGAATGAGCCCTTGATCGCTAAGGTGCGCCAAGATCAGTTCAATCATGAACGACTTAAAGCGAAATCCTTCCTGCTCGCCCTTGATCTTCTGCGCCCAGAATTTAATCAAGCGGACGACCTGCGCGAAATCCTTCTCCTGCGCCTGCTTGCGCTTGCGGATAAATTCAAGGTGGAGCGGGATATTCGTGCGCAGGAACGAGCCGTCGTCCTGGCTGACCAGATTGCCGTACCATTGCGGATCGCCGTCGTAGATGATCGGCACAATGTCGACGTCAAGACCCGTGCCGCGAAACGACACCGTCACGCTGTAGGTCTGCGGCTTGACCTGATCGGCCTTGATATTTGGGAAAGCCTTCTTCAGCCGTTCCGCAAGATAGTTCAGAAGAGCCTTCACGTCCTTGGGTGCGTCCGCGCCGCTGATGTAACAGGCGACATCGATGTCGTTCAAGGAGCGCAGTGACGTGCCCTTGGCCAGGCTTCCGGAGATCAACATTTTTTTCAATGTGAAGTCCGGGTGTTCGCCGACGTACGCCTCCAGTTTTTCGCGCAGCCTTCGCGCCTGCGCACGATACTCATCAGCCTTGTCTTTCGGCAGATTCACACGGTCCTGCGCGAACCGTGCAATTTCGTCATGGCCAACCTGCGCTCGACCCATCTTTCCCCCTGCCCTTGCTAATGTCGAATTCGACATGTAAGATATGTCTATTATACAGAATGTGGAAAATATCGTCAAGTATGATATGGCTATATAGACATGACCGGTGAACGTTCTCCCTCAGAGCTTTTTCAGCAGCGACTGAAGGCGGCCCGCGATTTGCGCCAGTGGAGCCAAGGCGATCTTGCAAGGGACGCCGGAATGCCCCCCAGTTCAATTGCCCACTTTGAATCGGGGTCGCGGAAGCCTTCATTCGATACGCTCCGCCGACTTGCCAACAGCCTAGAAGTGACGACCGATTTCCTTTTGGGACGTGTTGATGATCCTGGAATGGCGGAGGCGGGTGATCCGTTATTTCGCGATATCGGCAAGCTAACCGGCGGCGATCGCGAACTGGCAAAGGACTTCCTTAAGATGTTGGCGCTGCGAACAGAGGCCAGGAAAAAGGAAAAATAGTCATGAGCTCGCTGTCGTCTCGCCTGCAGCTGGCCAAGCAGAAAGCAGAGGCCTTCCTACTTGCAGAAGGAATCGCAAGCTTGCCGGTCGATCCGTTCGCCATTGCCGCGAGCCGTAACATCGTCGTGCAGGCCAAACCTGAATCGGCCGAGGGCGTCTCCGGCATGTTGCTACGCCATGGTGACACGTTCGGAATACTCTACGCGACGCATGTGCCGAGCGAAGGATTCCAGCGCTTTAGCGTGGCCCATGAGCTGGGACATTTCTTTCTCGAAGGGCACATCGATCACGTTCTGCCAAAAGATGGTGTTCACAGCTCTTACTCTGGTTTCGTGTCAGCGGATCCCTTCGAATTGGAGGCAGACTACTATGCCGCCGGGCTGCTTATGCCGAGTGGGCTGTTCAAGCGCGCGATCGGGCGTCGCGATCCTGGATTGGCTGCAATTGAAGCGATGGCCACTACCTGTCGCACGTCCTTGACCGCGACTGCAATCCGCTACGCCGAGCTCACGAGTGACGCCGTTGCGGTCGTGATTAGCACCGGCCCAACAATCGAATTCTGCTTTCTCTCCGAAGCAATGAAAACGTTGCCCGACCTAATGTGGTTGCGCAAGGGATCTCCTGTTCCAAAGGGGACAGAAACATCACAGATGAATGCGGACTCGGCTAATGTGCACAGGTCTGACCGCGCTGAGCGCGTGATCGACGTGATGGACTGGCTTGGGGGAAAGCGGTCCGCCAAGGTGAACGAAGAAGTCGTTGGCCTCGGGCGGTACGGCAAGACGCTCACCGTGCTGTCGTCACCTTCAATTGGTCAAGAGGACTACGCGGAGCCCGGTGACGACGATCAGGAAATGCTCGAAAGTTGGACGCCTCGATTCCATCGGTAGACGTAACGCGACACGCCTTTTTGGGGGTAATCTCCTTTTTCGTGCATTTTCCGGCGGCTTCGGCGAGGTACGGCAGGGAGCACGTCAGCGTGGCGAAGCGCAGAGATTGGTGGTCACTGCTTCTTCTTCGCAGAACCATGATCAAGGTGCTTTGACAGGGGTTCCTCGCATTGGTGAATCGTCTCGCCGGTTGCAGGATCAATGACGACTTCTTTGTAGTGGTCGCGATCCCGGTCTAAGACGCGTTCTTTCTTCATCCAGGCGCCATCCCTTTTCCGCAGATCGTCGCCAGCAAAAACGTCCACGCGCAACTTGTCCGTGGAAGGCAAAGCCGGGTCTTTCACTTTGCCCCTCATGGTGTCGTGTGCCTCAACGTTCACGCTGTCGTGAAATTCCAGAAGGACGCTTAGCTCCAATGATCCGCACTCGGAGCATGGGGGATTGTCCTTCCTGTTCGCGTATACCGCCGGAAGAGGATGGCCGCACTTTGCACAGGTAACGGTGGTTACAGGTTCCTGTCCCATGGACTTTCGCCCCCTTATCGGCAAGGCACTTCTTCGTAGAAGCGCTCCAGGCCAGCAAACCGTAGTTTGAACGCGCAGATGTCTTCCGACGAGACACACCTGACAAAGATGACCCTATCCCCACCTTGGTTGCGCGGCGAATCACACTTTATGCCAGACGCCTCCCCCGTCCTTTTTATGAGCTGTTCCAGCGATCGAATCTCGCCGGCCATTCCAGCCGGAATCGTCGTTCCCTTGGGAAACCGGAATCTATAGCAGGTGCTCATATTGGGGTTGCCTTTCCTTTGGTAGCCCTCGTTCGCGTTCACCGTATCAGTCAAGCCGATGATCGTGCCCGCGCGGCTGAGGCAATTTCAATGAGTGCGTCCCGATGTCTGGTTCGAGGCTGGGATCCCGATGCTTTGAGAAGAGGCACGCAAGATCATGCCATGTACGATCGTCACTCCGTCTTCCACGTATAGGGGTACTTCGTTCCATCGAACGCAACAACCCTCTTTTCTTCTACGGTCTGCGGGTTGAACTCCTTGTCGTGCATGACGCCGGAAACATGCGCGATGAGACGGTAGTAAGGGCCTGGTCCCGTTTGATCGAAGCTGATTGTTACATTGAACTTCTCGCAAATCTTCTGGCCAGGCCCACCGCAATTTCCCGTTCCCGTTGAATCTCTACCGACGTTGAACTCCCCAAGCAATCGAAACGACTGGTCGCCAATCTCAACCAAATTTACGGAGGTGCCAATTTCCCCTTGTGCCATCCACCCGTCGCGAAGGAAAATCGCTATTTTGCTGGGACCCACGGAAACGTTCTCCGGCGGTTGCTGGTCCATCGCGTATTTACCCCAAGAACCAGCGCGCACCATCGGCATAAGGGGAACGACAACGGACTCGAACCCTCCACTCGATCTCGTCAACATCGCACTTACGATAGGTGTGCAGCTATGGCACGTGTAGTCCTGCCACCCCGGTACAGATGAGAAGTAGTGCAGCGTGCCTTTCGCCCCCAGGTCTTGAGTCCCAATAAACGTTAGATCCAGTGAGCGCCCGGCCCAGTCGGCCACATCCTTGAACTCGTCGCCGGAAGGAATCCGTGCAAAACGGTAACTGCCTTTGCGAGTTTTCTCGTCAAAGTTCGGCATGAACGCCCGGTAGATATCGACATACGATCCGCTCGTAAAAGTCTGCCCAGGGGCGGGAACACGGTTGATGTCGACATTCGAAGATTCGGGCGACGGGGCCAATTCCGAGGAGGTTTGTTTAACCTCTCTCTCGGCAATTCGAATCGGAACGCCGTCAATTCCGATTTCGATAACCTTCCTTGAGGCAAGATCAAAATTGCATTGAACCGTTGTACGTGCCATTGCACCGTACATGTTTTGAATCTGCACCTCGTCATCAATGACCCAAATTTCGCCGGTTCTTGGGAAATCGCTTCCAGTACGGAACTTGCCAAACTTCACCCAAGGCCACTTCGGCGACCCAAATTTAACGTGATCATCGACCTCGGAACTGCATAACCCTCCAGCATATTTAGCGTCCAGGTTGTTGTTTACCACGTCGGCATTGTCGGTGCATTTCCTATAGTCGTTAACGCAGCTTGCGGGCTCGTTCGTTGTACCGCCGTTGTGCTGTAACACAACAAGCACAGCAATCACAAGGAATGGAAGAATCCAAAGCCAGCGCCGAGATGGGCCTGAATCGGATCCCACCGATGCCGGTGAACTGACACCGCAATGTGGACACGTTTTCGCGCTGTCGCTGACATCGTGTTTGCATTCGCGGCACGGTCGTAAGGCCATTATGTAGGGCTCCTCCAAGTTCGCCCCATCTTACTTGTGTGCCGTTGTCCTTCCATAGAAACAAAGCTTCGCATGACGTACGGCTTGATCGCTATGTGTCAGGGTGTGTGCGTTTGGCGTTGCTCGCACGCGACGTGAAACACTTCGCCGCCGAACGTGTGCCGCTGGAAGATTCCGGCATTACCCGCTGCTTCAGCGCGACTGTCGTGAATCGTTATGGGGAACGCAAGGAAATGATTCTTCGGAGCTGTCGAGCAGTCAACTGCAACCGTGGAACGCTGGCCGCCGATGATTCCCTCAAATGTCCGATACTCTCTCGAGCTTATGCCGAATTGCTGCGACGAAATCACCACGTCGCGTACAGTCGCGGGCGCATACGCCCATGCGTTCTGTATCGATGCGCAATCGTCCAAGGCGCACTGAAACGAGACAAAACCGTCGGGCAACTTGAGGGCGGCTTTCGGTTTCGGTGAAACGTGGCAAACGGCTGCATCGATTTTGTTGTATAGGGGGTCAACCGACATGCCCTGAGACAGTAGCCACCATGCCCCATCCTTTTGTTGTACCCACCGACGCGAAGTATCGTCGCATGCATCAGCGAACGTGCGAACTGTGCCCGTGCTCATGCGGACTTCGAATTGAAACACGTTGGGTTGTGTCGGATCCGGACGAATAGAGCCGGCCACTAAGCAACCTTGCCCGACCGCCGTAAAGTTCTGACATGGTTCTGCAGCATGTCCTGGGCGTGCGCTGAGTATGGCTACGGCAATGGCCAGCGTCAGCAGTGCGGCACGTATTGTCTGACTTATTCGTTGCATGTTGATTCCTGAGCGTGTGCGCCGTGGGTTTACAGCGGATCGAACCCTGGGCCCCTGATCGGCGACACAACACCACAGCGTGACGGGTTTGCAAACGCGAAAAAAGCCCGGATTTCCATCGCTTTCCAACGAAGGCCGTAGCTGAGTTACTGCTCCTCGCGGGCGTGGTTCGCTTTTTGGCGTCTGCGGTGCGACGAAGCCTATCATCAAGTCAGCCCGAGAGCTGTTTGAAGGCCCCTGACGATACGATTGGCTCTCGCGGCCTTGAACAACGAGCTGGAGAATGCAGTTCTGCAAGCATTCGTGCAGCGTTGATCTATCAGCGAAGTCAGCCGCCTACTCCTTGAGCGTTATTTCGGCCATGTTTCGGTGGCTGTCCTAGCAGCACTACGTCTTGGCCAACCCGTTCGCCGGCGTGCGCGTCAAGGCTGCCGGAAGCAAGGACGCGTCTCCGGGCGACCTCTCATTGAGCGAGCACAATTGGTCCCTGGTTCCGCTGATCGCCGCCAGTCTTGAGGAAAACGGTTGGGCGCAGGAGGCCTCGCGCAGGCTGCGCTTCGCGTTGGATTTTTCGTTCGCAACGGGCCTACGCAGTGGCGAGATCGCAATCGCCAGGTCAGCTGCCATCAGCGTCGATGATGACGTCAACCGCTGGACTGCAGTCGTCGGCAAGGGAAGCAAGACCGGCAATGTGGAGATTCCGCCCCATGCATCGCTGGCGCTGGACCGATATCTGGTGTCCGGGGGAAATTCCACGTCACCCAAGCGTTGGAAGCGGGACGCGGCGATGCCCGGAAGTTTGGCAGACGACGATGTGGGGCTTACCGGAGCACGCCTTTGAGCGGTCATGAAACGGTTCTTTGGCTTCGTTGCTGGCGAGCTTGAACCGTCAACGTCGCTCTGGCGGAGAAATTGCGCAGGGCCAACCATCACTGGATGCGGCACACCCATGCGACGCACGCCCTAGCGCATGGCGCGGCGCTGATGACAGTTCGAGGCAACCTGCGGCATGCGTCCGTCTCCACGACCTCGGTGTACCTCCATAGGGACCAAAGACAGAGGGCGTCCGAAATGGCGAAGGCGTTCACAGCCACAAGGCCCGCTGAGTTTCAGGGCGGCGTCAGAGGGTGAAGGCGTTGGTTTTACTCTTGCAAGGTTGGGCTGGAATAGTCAACTTTCGTGCTGTTCGTGTAGTATCGCCAACGCTTGGACTTGACAGTCGGAGGACCTGTGCGGTTTCTTTTTCTTGCATTTTTCGCACTGACTATTTGTGGCCTCGCCAAAGCGGAGATGCTACCGAGCAGCGCGATTGGCAACGATCCGCAAAAAGAGCAGCTCTGCGCCTCGCGGGCAAAGGTGCAGCCAGTCCCCTTTGAGATTGACCCGGGCTACGTCAAGCGCGAGCGCGCAATGTATCCGGACGCAACCTTCATTGCCGACGACAACGTCGCGCAGCAGCTCATCGTATGCATCTTGAGGCCCGGCACCGGCCGGTTCGAACCCGACATCTCCATGCCGGAGGGGAACATCTGGCGACTGCCAAAACCGCAGCAATTTCAGCCATCGGTGAACTCGCAGGCGGGAATAGCAAAAGCGGCCAAGGCCTGCCTAGCGGTGGCGTCGACCAAGATCACCAGGTCGAGCCTTGATCACAGCGTGTCGACGGGTGTCCAGGAGGTGCAAAAGCGAAGCCCGATGTACCCCCTGGGCAAGACAATCGGCGGGGCCAAGATCGAGCGCTATGACGTTGCCGTGACGGGCAAGTCCTTTTACAAGTCGGGCGGCCCGGACTTGGACACGGTGAATTTTACGTGCTTGTTTTCACCCATGCTGGTTCTCAAGGGCTTCGCGGCAATGTAGCCATCAGCGAGCCAGGGACGGCCGGCCGCCTTTCTTTCGCGCTCCTTCTTGGGTTACAAGAGACGACGATGGTCGTTTCCCGTGCATCCGTGGTGGCCGTCTGCCTGCTGCAGAGACAAGATGACGCGATCGATCCAAAAGGAGAGCGAGCACGAAGCGCTGATGAAGCTGCTGGCCGATATTGGCATTAAGCCGGATAGCGATCCTACGCCAGGAGAAACACCCGATTTCCTGCTTTCGCTGCGCGGCCGTCTAGTCGGGGTAGAGTTGACCAAATATCAATCTGGTAAGGTCGTTGCGGCTGTCAGCCAGCGCGCCATCGAGGCGGCATGGGAAGAATTCGAAAAATCCGCCAGCAGCTTTCGACTGACCCACGCCGACATAAACGATTTCAATGTGCATTTTAGCTTTAAAGACCGTGTTCCTTCAAGGAAAGAACACATCGCGTTTCTCCAGGAATTTTCTCTCTTCGTGAGCGCGAGGCAGGACGCGATTGGCTCGGAATTTGTCGAGTATTGGATTCCAGACTTTTCATCAATGCTGATGCAGCAATATTTGAAAGCACTTGTCGTTCGGCGGCACGCGAGCGGCGAATGGGATTCAAATTTGACTGGCGGATTTGTGGACCGCCCGGCCACCAGGATTGCGACAATTGTCAAGGAGAAGACCACAAAGGGCTATCGAGTCACCGATGAGCTTTGGCTCGCGATTCAATATAGCCACCGGCCCTCCGAAATGGTGCTTCCCGTCACTGGCCCTTCCGAGCTGGATGCCTGTCCTGACCTTCAACGGAATCTTTCCAGCAGCCCATTTTCCAGGGTTTATGTCTGCAGCGCGATGGGCGTATTTCAGTGGTTTCGGAAGAGCGGAAGATGGGGCCGAACCAGCATTGGAAGTGCGGCGTAAACCGGCTCTAGGATGCGCACAAATTGAAAGGCGGACTATGAAACGCACTGTCTGTTTGCACACTCTTGTCCACTGGCCTTCTCATCGCCAACGGAGTCGTGGTGCAGCCCGCGCATGGCGAGAACTTCGGGCCCGAGACGGTTGCAATGTCTGATTGCGTAATCGGTGAGATTGCCACCGGTCGACACTTCTTTATCAATGCAACCACGGGTGATCTATTCGTGAAAAAAGGCGCACTGCAAGTTATCGTCGTATGTCAGCGGCAATCCGAGGTCTGGATCAGATGGTGCGAGTTCAACCTTCGGCATGACGGTGCTTGCACTGAGCAAGCTCTGCAAGGGGCGGAGGAATTGCTCGTCGACGCGTACGGACATCGTCGCAACCTGCCAGCATGGCGAAAAGACGCTTCGCGATGAGCAAATGCGACTACCTAACCAAATCGCTAAGCGAAACGAGGATCTAAGTTCGCTCGCCATCTGGGAAAATTGGGATCTGTGCTGCGAGGGCGTGCCGGCAGCTCCGTTAGTGTTCGGATACGACATCAAGCAAGCGTCGACAAGTCAATCGGCTCCACGTTATGGAATTGCACCTTCGGATTACCGCTAAACGCGCCGGCGCCAGACGATGAAGTGTGGACGCCCGCAAAAACGCCCGCGCCAGGAGGCGCCGATTTGAAACCGCCCGAAGCTGCACGAAAGAGGAGATCACCCCTTTTTGGCGAGTCGAAGATAGGCCCAAATGTGCCGCATCACCAGCCAGTTGTTTTGGCACTCGGGCTTGACGGAGTAGCGATACGGCGGTGGTACGTGTTCGCGGACAAGACCTTTATGGAGCGCAACACAAAAGGCCAGCGCGGACACGACCTGCAGCAACACGTAGGTGATTACCACAGAGCCATAGGCCACCCCGCCATTTTCCGGAAACAGAACGATCAGAATGGCCGATACCGCAGTGAAAACCAACATTTCAAGGGTCGCGTAGTACTTCATCCTGAAACCCTCCGGGGGTATCCCACCATGGCGCACGGGCGGCAGGACAAGGGACACCAACGTCAAATTCCACCGCGGCACGCGCGCTCAGTGGCGAAGGTAGTCGCGCCAACTACCAAGTGCCTCAGGGCTCACTTACTGATGCATCAAAATCCTTTTGCAGCTCGCAAGTTGCTCGTCGCATAGCAGCTCGGCGGCGCCCTTGCCGGGATTCTTGAGCACAACATGCCCGCCGACCTTCACCGGAAAATCGCCGTAGACCGTATAGACACCCAAATGCGTTTGAATGTGCGTCGTACGCCCTGGCCCCTCACCGCCGCTGTTTGTATTCAGAACAACACCAGCGTCCTCGCGAAGCGCGGATTTGGCGTTGTCCCCTGCGGATCGGAACAGTCCCTGCCCCATGATGCCCAGGACGATCAAGATCAGTAGACCGAAAACAACTTTGGCGAAAAATCCGAAAAGCTGGAACCAAAGCATGATGAGGCGATCCAGCGCGCGAAACGGAGCCCCCAATACAGTTCCAACGATGCCAAGTGCCATTTCGCCCTCCCCTCCCCAAGCGCCCTCGCCCACCAGGGACAACGATGCTCGCTATCGGCAAAACGCGACGACTACTGCCACGCCGCGTTTCGCAAAGTGTTACCGCCCTGCCCTACCCCGTCAAGGTCTACCGATCCAAGCCGCCAGGCGCATCGCGCCCTTTGGGCTTTTCGCGCTCATCCTCTCGCAGCTTGTCACCCAGCCGTTCGACAAGCTCCTTCGCGAGCGCCCTGTCCTCGGCATCGTCGGACGCCTGCAGGGCCTCGATCATCTTCCGATAGCGCTGTTTTACGGTCGTCTCTGCTGTCTTTGCCTTGGCAAACCGAGCAAGCGCTTCCCGACTCGTACCACCGTTTCGCCCATCAAGTTCCTCGCCTCGCCCTTTCATCCGGCGCACGGATAGCTTAGGGATCCGACCGCCCTCCCATCGCTCTAACCGCTGGAGGCGTTTGGTCGCCGCTGCCTCCACGCCATTCTCTCGAAGAGCCTCGGCAAATCCGTCGCGCCAGCGCTGCAGATCCGTTTTGCGCGGATTCAACCGCACCCCCTCGATGGATTCGGCCTTGACGCACAGATGCACGTGCGGGTTGTGGGACGGCTTGGGATCGGGATCGGTATCGAAGGTGTGCAGCACCATAACGTACTGGTACCCCTCAAACTCCGAAGCCGCAAAGTCCCTGGCCGCCCGCTGTACCGCCAATGGATCTGTGCCCTCTGGCATGCCCAAAACGATGTTGAACGCCTCCCGCCGGGTCCCTTCGTCTTCAAGGACGAGCCCGCCGTACTGCCATTCATCGCGAAGGTCGCTCAGTCCTTGGCGCCCTTCGATCATCTCGCCGGCCTGGTTCTCGGCCTCGAGCTTGCCGTTGCGAGTGATGTAGTCAAGGTGTGCCTTGATGTGCTTGACGCCCTTGCCGCCACCGGAGATCTTGACGATGACTTGTGGCGTGCGCCGAACGATGGACCCGAGCTTGCTGCGAATTGCGTTGGCATCCGCCGTCATTGGGCCGCCGGCCACGACCGCGCCGCCTTTTGCGACGGTCCTCGATGCTCCGCGCGCCGGCAGTTTGAAACCCGTCATGCTCCGACTCGGGGACGGCGCCGACACACGGCCCTGATTAAACAGCGCCGTGCCCCACTCCACCAACACGCCGTCGACGTACTGCTTTTTCATTTTGTTCGCCACCGTCGTAGGTCTTCCGCCATGACGTTCGCAACC
>Ga0181523_10000105_pt1 | contig 84449 bp, 62 predicted proteins | sample PEATcosm2014_Bin_43_FD_119752 | JGI IMG/M metagenome (GOLD analysis project Ga0181523, IMG submission 119752) | Peatland microbial communities from MTU Mesocosm Facility, Houghton, MI, USA - PEATcosm2014_Bin05_30_metaG | ecosystem: Environmental > Terrestrial > Soil > Wetlands > Peat | place...
GCGATCTCTTGCTAAGATGTAGAGTCAGGCATCGGTTCCGCGCGACGTTTTCCCGCCAACCCCGCCAGGTCCGGAAGGAAGCAACGGTAACGGGCTCTTTCGTGTGCAGTGGAGCGCCGGTGCCTGACTTTTGCCTTCCGGCGCGCGCCTTGGGTCCAGAGTTGTGGTGGCCGGGCGGGGCGCCCGGCTCTCCACCGACAAAGTTCATGACCAAACGTCTTTACTACGACAGCTCTGACGTGTACGAATTCGATTCGGTGGTTGAGGTCGTGGCGCCTCTTTCATCGGAGCAATCGCGGCCGGCCGTCATCCTGCGCGAAACCGCGTTCTATCCCACTAGCGGCGGTCAGGTGCATGACACGGGATGGTTGATGATTGACGGGGCCGAGCGCCTGCGCGTCACGGAAGTTGCGGATTTGGAGGACGGCCGGATCGTCCACTACCTGGAAGCTCCGGTGAAGTTGCCGCTGGCGGGGGCGACGGTGCATGGCAGCATCGACTCCGAACGACGACGCGATCACATGCAGCAACACTCCGGACAACATGTTCTCTCGGCAGCTTTTGTCGAGCTTTACCAGATGGCGACTGTTTCGTTCCATATGGGCGAAGATTATTGCTCGATTGATCTGGCTACGCCGTCGGTAAGCTCCGAGCAGGTTAACGGAGCCGAGAAGCTAGCCAATCAGATTGTGTTTGAGAACCGTCCGGTGCGGATTCGCTATGTTTCGCGCGCGGAGGCGGAGAAGCTTGGGCTGCGCAAGCTGCCTCCGGCAGAGCACGAGGAGCTGCGGCTGGTCGAGGTTGCGGATTTCGATCTGTCGGCGTGTGGCGGAACGCACGTCAGCGCGAGCGGCCAAATCGGTTCGATCATTCTTCGGAAAAGCGAACGGGTGCGGCAGGGGACGCGAGTGGAGTTTGTCTGCGGCGGGCGCGCAGTTCGCCTGGCGCGGCGCGACTACAATGCGCTCAGCGAGGCGGCCGGGCTTTTCTCGGCGCAGATATGGGATGTGCCGGAGCAGATCCGCAAGAGCGTCGAAGAGAGCAAGCTGTTACGCAAGCAGAAAGACGAGGCGCTCGATCAACTCGCCGAGCTTATGGCTTTGGCCGCTCTGCAGAATCAACCGGAGACGAATGGACGGAAGATCGTCGTGCGGGCGTTTTCCGATCGCGACACCGGCTTCGCGAAATTGTTTGCGCAGAAAGTGACGCGCGTGGCTACGCCGGCCATTGCGCTGGTGGCGAGCAGCGTGGATCCGCCGGGGATGATATTCGCGCAGACTCCCGGCGGCTCCGCCGATATGGGAGCGTTGCTCAAGCAGGTGTTGTCGTCCGTTGGAGGCCGCGGCGGCGGCAGCCGCGATTTTGCCCAGGGCGGAGTTCCGGCGGGCTCGCCTATCAACGTCGAGCAGCTTTTGCGCGAGGCAGCGGGTACAATCGGAGCCTGAAGCGGGAGAAGCGGGCAGATCGATGAGGGTAGGGGTCCTTCGACTCCGCCGAAACTTCACTTCGTGAAGTTTGGGCTGCGCTCAGGATGACATTTAATGCTGGAACCGCGGCTGATACTCGTCAACCTCCTGATCAAGCTGGGCGTGGCTGCAGCCTTGTCGAGCGCGCTGGTGCGCTCCAAGGAATTCAAGATTCTGCTCTTCCGCGAGCAGCGCGAAACCCGGCACAAGATTTACCTGGCGTTGTGGATGGCGATCCCAATCGCACTGGGCGTCTGGATACGATTCAGCGCCAAGAGCTTCCTTGCGGGCGACCTGTCGCTCGAAACCGCGCTGCTGCTGGGCGTGGTCGGCGGGCGCCTGTCGGGAGGACTTGGCGGAGCGCTGGTCTCGCTGCCTGCGGCGATGCACGGAGAGTGGGCTGCCATGCCGCTGAACGTGCTCGCCGGAATTGTCGCCGGGTGGTTGCGCCGGTTCGCTCCTGAACAGGAAGATATCTGGTCGTTCTCGCCGTTCATCGACCTCACCCTCTATCGCATGATTCGCCGCAATCTGCCGCGCCCGCGCGTGTTCGACTGGCAGGTCGCTTTTTTCGCGACTATCGTGGGCCTGCGTTTTCTGCAAACGGAAATCTGGCACTTCTGGCCGAGCTCCATTTTCAGCCTGGAAAGCCCTGGCCTGTGGCCGAACGGCGGCGGCGGAACTCTGAACGGGTATCTGGTGGAGAGCGCGATCTATCTGACCGTGGTCATGGTGGTGGGCACGGAGCTGAAGATATTCAACAGCGTCCGCATCCAGATGAAACTGGAAGAGCAGGAGCGGCTGCTGCTGCAGGCGCGCATGGCGGCGCTGCAGAATCAGATCAATCCACACTTCCTGTTCAACACGCTGAATTCCATTTCGTCGCTGGTGCGCTTCGATCCGGACACGGCGCGGGAGATGATCCTGAAGCTGGCGACTATTCTTCGCCGGCTCCTTAACAGTACGGATTCGTTTGTGGCACTGCGCGAGGAAGTGGAGTTCATCGACAATTATCTGGACATTGAAGTGGTGCGTTTTGGACGGGATAAGCTCACGGTGGTCAAGGATCTCGATCCGGAGTCTCTCGAGGCCATGGTTCCGAGCATGCTGCTGCAGCCGCTGGTCGAAAATTGCATCAAGCACGGACTCTCTCCCAAGATCGAGGGCGGCAGCATTACGCTGCGCGGCCGGGTGATCGAGTCGCGGCTGGTGGTCGAAGTCGAAGACGACGGCGTGGGTATGGAGTCGAACCAACCGTTCGGGCAAGCCGGTGGCTTGGGCGGCATGGGAATCGGCATGGCGAACATCGCCGAGCGTCTGAAGGTGCTCTACGGCGACGCTGCCCAGATGGCGATTGAAAGCCGCGAAGGTGGGGGCACGCTGATCCGGTTGCGGCTGCCCATTCTGCCGAATCCGGAAGAGCTCATGACGACTTCGGCGATTGCGCCAGCACCTTTCGGTAAAAGTCTTCGTAAAGCGGAATAATCTTGCTGGAGCAGAATCTTTCCATGGCGGCGGCGCGCGCCCGTTTCCCCATGGCGCGCAAAGCCGATTCATCGCCCAGCAGATCGACGGCGTAACGCGCCATAGTGTCCACGTCGCCTACATCGGCCAGGAATCCGGTTACACCGTGGTCGATCAATTCCGGCACGCCTCCAGGGCGGGTCGCAATGGGGACGACCTCACAGGCCATGCCTTCCAGGGCCGCGAGTCCGAAGGTTTCCAGTTCGCTCGGCATCAATAGCACGTCTGAGATGGCCAGTTTCTCGCGGATCTGATCCTGCTTCCCAAGAAAAGACACGTGCTCGTGAATTCCTTTTTGCACCGCCAGCCACTCCGCCTGCGAACGATCGGGACCGTCGCCAATCAGGAGCAGCTTGGCGGGGATCTTCTTGCGCACACGGTCGAAGATTTCGATCACATCGAGGACGCGCTTCACCGGGCGGAAGTTGGAAAGGTGCACCAGCAGGCGCTCGTCGTTCCGGACGTACTCGCTGCGTTTCTCCAGCCACTCCGGCTTGCGCAGGTACTCGTCGCAGTTCACGAAGTTGGGGATCACTTCGATGTGATTCTTGATGTCGAAAACCCTTAGCGTGCGGGTGCGCAGATATTGCGAAATGGCGGTCACGCCGTCGCTCTGCTCGATGGAAAAACGCGTGATGGGAAGATACGAGCGGTCGAGTCCGACCAGAGTGATGTCGGTGCCGTGCAGTGTCGTCACAAACGGCAAATGTTTGCGCGGCGGAGTTGCGGCCAGCATCTGCTTGGCCAGCATCGCGCTGACCGAATGTGGGATGGCATAGTGCACGTGCAGCAGATCGAGTTCGTAGAGCTGCGACACCTCGGCCATGCGCGTCGCCAGCGCCAGGTCGTATGGCGGATATTCGAATAGCGGATAGCGCGTGACCTCGACCTCGTGATAGTGAATGTTGGGCTCGGGTCCGGTCAGACGAATGGGCTGGGAATAGGAGATGAAATGAATTTCATGGCCTCGGCGGGCTAGCTCGAGTCCTAGTTCGGTGGCGACGACTCCGCTGCCGCCGTAGGTCGGATAACAGGTGATGCCAATCCTCATGCGCCTCCACGATACCATTATTGGATTCGCGGGAGGGGCTGGGGATGCAGGGAGAACTTGCACTCACGCCGCGACACCGAAGCGGCTGGCGCTTCACGCCCGTGACGCGCGATGGCTTGCGCCTGATCGTTGCTTTCCAGTGAATTCCTGCTATCATTCCGCGATCAGGTCCGACGCCCCTATCGGAGTCGTTGGAACCACGTGGGGGAGGCATCATGTCCCGTTCCGCTGTTTCCTTGTGGGCTCTTTGGCTATTGGCGGCTGTGGTTGTCTTGGATGTTTCCCGTGCGGCGCTTGCCGAGGAAAACCCTTTCGGGGAGATTCGTGTCGCAGCCAACCGTAGCAGGTACGTCGGCGCGTGTCCGGTCGAGATTGTCTTTACGGCGAATATCAACATGGGGATCCCGCACCCGGCGGGCCTTTCGTTCAGTTACTACTGGACGAGAAGCGACGGTGCGAAAGGCCCGGTGAAGGACGTGCGTCCCGGCGCCAATCAGCGAATGATGATCGTTCGGGATTCGTGGCGCCTGGGCGCGGCCGGGCAGCACTATGACGTATCGGAGAGGCTGTTCGTGAACTCCGGGAACACTCATCTCGAACACGCATCTCCGGTGGTCTCTGTGACCTGCAGGTGAGCGGCTGATTCCGGCTGGGGAAGTGCGAGTACTCTTGGTCGCGCCTCCCCAAGGGTCTTGCGAAGTGCGGGACGGCAGCCTTAGTCCGCGCTCGGCTTTTTCGGGGTCAGATCGCAGGCTTGCTTGACTTGATCGAAATTCAGGCCGCCGGGCGAGAATTCCGCGATTTGCCGGCCGCTACGCGTGCGAAGCGCGATGTTGAAGACATTGGCTCCGAGCAAGCCTCGAACCGTGCCTTTGTCCATGGAAAGAAAGTGGCCGCGATACCAGTTCCATTCCTTGAAGAAGTGGGTGTCATCGACGCGGACTTCGACCCGCAACTGCGGCTGCCCCCAAAAGCCGGGGCGATTCGGCGGAGCCAGTCTGACTCCGGGATTGAAATCGGCCAGCTTAAGCTTGCCGTCACTGCAAAACAGGGTCACTCTGGGCTTGTAGTCCGGGTCTTCCTTAAAATAGTTATTCGACTTGAGTTCGAAGCGCACTTTCTTCGCGCCCGTCATCTTGTCGGTGGAGTGAAACTCCAGCCATTGTCCACCGGCGCTGACGCCGTCCGACTCGCCCTGATAAGGAGTCATGGCGCCACTCTGGGCGGCAGCCAGCGCGGCTGCACCAATCAGAAATGATAAAAGAACGGCTCCAGCCGCTACCTCGGAACCCATTGCTTTACGAAACCAGCGCGATACTTTCAAGGTCTCCTCCTGACGATCACACCCCTACATAGTATTGAACCCGGAAGCTTCTGAAAAGTTGTATGGAATGTGCCAGGTTTTGCGCGCGATTGAATTTCCGTGACCGCCCCGTCGTTGCTCCTCGAGACATCAACACACTCACACGGGTGGTAAGGGATGGCAATATACTGGAGGTTGCGGAAAACTCAAAAGCCCCAGTCACGGGGTCAATGAGTGCGGGATTTAACGCCGACTGTCCGTCAAAACGGCGAACGTAGAGCCTCAGGGCGCGGGCCGGGCTTTTTATTTCGTCAAGAGAATGATGCGCCATAGAATATGGAGCGTCGCGAGCGAGTAGAGAATCGCCGCAAAAGGCCGACAAGTATAGGGAGAGCATCGTGGCAGCAAGAATTCTCATGGTTGTTAGCGCGAGCATTGCCTTCACGCTCGGAGTCGTCCACCTTGTCTACACGTTCTGGGGGCCGATGCTCACGCCGCGCGACCGCGCGCTCGAAATCAGCATGAGCCAGATTTCACCTGTCATTACGAAAGAAACAACAATGTGGCGGTGTTGGGTGGGTTTCAATGCCAGCCACAGCATGGGACTTATTTTGTTCGGCCTGGTTTTCGGTTATCTGGCCTTGGCTCACGGCCAGCTCCTCTTTCAGTCGCCGTTCCTGCTGGTTGTCGGGCTGGCAATGCTGGGTGGTTTTGTTGTGCTCTGCAAGGTCTATTTTTTCAGTGCGCCTCTCACAGGCATCAGCATTTCTTTGGCCTGCTATGTCGCCAGCATCGCGCTATCGCGGGCATTTAACAATGCGCTCCTGACATGAGAGTCAGTGTAGTCAGGAGGTTATGCCAACTACCTGCTTAAGTTTCCCGCTCGCCAGGCTCGCGGCAAACAAGCCGGTCACGGTGCCGGTGAAAACGTCCATGGTGTAATGCGCCCGGAGAACCAGCACCGCGAGCACCTCGAAGAGAACAATCAGAATGCCAAGGCCGGTGAGCCAGCGCCGGCCCAGGCGGGCTATTTCTGTCGCTGCCAGGACGGCGATTGCGGTATGTCCGGAAAAAAAGTAATCGTTGGCCACGCCGTAGGTCACCAGCAAAGAAGGGAATCCCGGATAATGCCAGATCGCATTGGGAGGGGCGGGAAGCGCCACCAAGGCCTGCATGATCTGGCGAAGCCCGAGCACGATCGCCAAGCCCAGGAACGGCCGGGTCGAAGCTCCAAAGATCCATTTGGAGAGCAGAAAGATCGCCAGCAAATCGATGATGGCGGAGCTCACAATCAAGAGCGCATTTGCCGCCGCCGGATGCCTGTGCAGGTAAAAATTCGCGGACGCCGTGGCCGTGTGCAGGCCATCCCCTATACCGGTGACGGGCAGGACGCGGGCGCCGATCAATGACTGGGTCCAGAACCAGATCGCCAGAGCTACGGCGGTCACAGTTAAGCGAATGGCGAAAGCTCTTGCGCTGCGGCCCGGACGGGAATCGGCGGCAACTTTAGCCTGAGTTGCGGGTTCGCTCACGCCGATGCTCCCATGGCGATTTCTTTCAAGCGCCGCAGGTCGATCTTTCCCGTGCCGAGGTAGGGCAACGCTTCCACATGAACGAATTGATCGGGCCGGGGCTTCCAGAGCGGCGGCAGGTCTGACTTGGCCAGTTGGGCTAGGCACGCTTGCAATTTTTCTTGTGGCAGGGTGTGCAGCACGATCAGGCGTTCTCCTTTTCGTTCATCGGGCACAGCGGTTACGGCGAAAACCTGTTCGGTGGCTCCGGCTAATTCGTGGAGCTTGTCTTCGATCTTGATGTGCGGAACCATTTCTCCGCCAATTTTGCTGAAGCGGGTCAGACGATCGGTGACGCGGACGAATCCATCCTCGTCCATCGCGGCAATGTCGCCGGTGTTGTACCAGCCGTCGCGCAGAACCTCGGCAGTTTTTTCCGGACGATTCAAATATCCCTGCATCACATTGGGGCCGCGCACCAGCAGCAATCCGGCTTCTCCTTGAGCAACGGGATCGAGCGTTTCGGGGTGCACGATTCTCACGCTCATTCCGGGCAGAGGATGGCCGATGCTGGCGCGCTTGGCGCCGACTTGGCGGAACTGCGCCGCGCGGAAGTCTCGCGTGTTCACGGTGACGGCCGGAGAGCACTCGGTGCAGCCGTAGCATTCCAGCGGGCGAATTCCGAAGCGGTCTTCAAATGCGATGGAGATGCGCTCGGGAAGTTTCTCCGCGCCGGCCATCGCGTATTGCAGGCTGCCAAAATCTTCCGGAGAGCAGCGCCGCGTGTAGGTCTGCAAGAATGTCGGCGTCGCCAGCAGGAAGGTCACAGCATATTGGCTTACCAGCGCACCGATCGCGCGCGATTCCAGAGGGCTGGGATGGAAGATCACGCCCATGCCAACGGCTGCGGGTAAACAAAGCGTCCCGGTAAAACCGAAGGAATGGAAGAAGGGAAGAATGCCGAGGATCTTGTCGTGCGATGAAAGCATGAAGACTTGGTTCAACTGTTCGACATTCGACGCCACATTGTAGTGAGTGAGGATGACTCCCTTGGGATCGCCGGTGCTGCCGCTGGAGAAGATGATCGTTGCGACGTCATCGAGCCTCACCTTGTCTACGGCTCCTACTGACTTCTCGACGAGCCGCACGGGCAACAGCCAGGCGATTAGGGCAGCTCTTAGACGCTCTACGAATCGGGGCTTTTCGGCTAGATCCTCCAGCATGATGGCCTGCGCGGGCGGTTGGATGTGGACACGTTCCAGAAAAGCCCTCGACGTAATTACGGTTTTCAGCTCGCATTGTTTTGCGCACGAGGCCAGAACTTCGTTGGAGGCGGTGTAGTTGAGATTGACAGGGACCTTCCCCATGAGCAGTGCGGCGAGGTTGACGAGCGCGCCGGGAACGGAGGGCGGGAGCAGAATGCCAACCATGTTCTGGCCGCGCCACAGGGGACGGAGTCGCCGCGCCAGGAAAATAGTGCGCGTTAGTGCGCCGCCGAAGGTGAGTTTCGGCGTGCGGCCATCTGCCATGGCGAAGCGGAACGGATGCCGTCGCGCCGTCTGCACAAACGAGCGGTGCAGCGTCCGCATGTAGCGCCTGCGGAATTGATAAGCCTCAGCGCTGAGTTCCTGCACCGCCTGGCGCACATCTTGAGCGCTGCTGGTCGATGCCATCGCCTTGCCGAAGGTTACGGTGACGGGGTAGGGAATTCTGCGGGGAAGTTTCCACAAGAACTTTCCGCGCTCGAAGCTGAAGACCGAACCCCACACGCCTCCGAGATTTACCGGGATGATCGGTGCGTCCACGCCTTTGATGATTCGCTCCATGCCGCGGCGGAATGGAAGCATCTGTCCGATGCGAGTCATCTGGCCTTCAGGGAAGATGCAGACAATCTCGCCATCTTTCAAGGCTTGCGTTGCGGTGCGCAGCGATTGAATCATTTCTCGCGGACGAAGTTGCGAGGAAATTGGAATCACTCCCATGATCTTGGCGAACGGCTTCACCAGCGGGTGGTCGTAGGATCCCTTGAACATGAGAAAGCGGATCGGGCGGTCGATCGAGGCGATCAGCAGGACGGCATCGACCATGGAGACGTGGTTGGGCACGATCAGCGCTCCGCCTTTGGCGGGAACGTTTTCGCGTCCTTCGAGATGAATGCGATACAGAGTGTGGGTTGCGATCCAGAGTAAGAGCCGGAGCAGAGCATCGGGCAGCAGATATAAGACATATACCGTCGCGGCGACAGTTACTAATGAGGCGGATAGGAAGATGGTCGGCGGACTAAGGTGGAAGTAATGTTGAAAGACATAGTAAACGCCGGCCGCGCCTCCTATGCCAACGAATGAAAGCAGGTTCGCGGCTGCGATCACGCCGCCTTTGTCTTTTTCGTCGGGGCGGTGCTGAATCAGCGCGTTGACGGGGACCGCGAAGAAGCCGGCCGAGAATCCGAGAGCGGCGAGCAGTGCGAGTACGTGAGCGAAGGAAAGGTTTTGTCCAGAGAGCAGGACGCCGAATACGGTCATGCCGACCGAGCCTAGCGGGATCAATCCATATTCGACTTTGCCGCCAGACAGATAGCCTGCGGCCAGGCTGCCCAGCCCGATACCGATGGCAACCGCGGCCTGTAAGATTCCCGTGCGCGTGGAGCTGATGTGCAGGACGTCGCTGCCGTAGAAGACAATGTTGGCCGTCAGCAGCGCTCCTAGAAACCAGAAATAGGTGTTGCCGAGAACCGCCAGCCAGAGAACTCGGTCCTTGCGTATGAGGCTTCCCTGTTGCCAGAGATCGCCAATTGGATTTGCGCGAAATTTCTTAGCGGGATCGGCGGCGGGAACCTTCGTGATGCCAAGACTGAAGATCAATCCGACGACAGACAGACTCAGGAAGATCAGGCCGGACCACTCCTGGCGCGACTGAAAAACGTCGGCCAGAAACGCGCCGGAAACTCCGCCGGCAATCACCGCCAGAAAAGTGCCGAGTTCGAGCACTCCGTTGCCCCAGGAGAGCCTTGGCTCGGGCAGCAACTCGGGTAGCAGTCCGTACTTCGAAGGGCCGAAGAGTGCCGCTTGCGTGCTGGCGAGAAAAACAGCAGCCATTTCCAGATGCAGGCTCTGCCAGCCCAATCCAGCGATGGCGAGAGCCATGACGGCCATCTCGAAGAACTTGGTCCAGATCGTGACTGTTCGTTTGCTGTAACGATCGGCGAGAAAGCCGCCGGTCATCGAGAAGAGAATGAAGGGGAGCGAGAACAGGGTCCCCACGACCAGGACCAGCCGGTCGCGGTCGGCCTTCTGCATCGCCATGCCTAGGATGATGAAAACGACCAGGTTCTTGAGGCCGTTTTCATTGAATGCTCCCTGAAACTGCGTGGCTACGAGCGACCAGAATCCGCGCCGCCACGATGGAGGCAGGCTGGGTTTCGCGGATACTTCCGCTGTTCGAGCTGGCGGATCGTCAACGACAGTCGCGGGAACGTCTTCGGTCATAGGCGAATTTTGATACGCGCTGTAAGGTCTAAGGCTCTGGACATCTTGTCATGAAGAGGGTTTCGGTTCCAGTCGCAACCCATAGATTGCCAGTTACCTTCGGGTTTTCAAGAAGAAAGTGCCACGACCGGCCGCCGCTTCTGCACCATTCGCAAGATGTAGTAACCGGCGGAGGCCGCGGCCAGATGTTTGAGGGTGTGACCACTTACGACGTGCCCGGCCGTGTAGATTGGCTTGTCGAGAAATTCCAGGGCCTTCGCCAGGACATAGAAACCCACGATCACTGCCAAATCGTAACCCCGCGTGTAACGCCGCGGAAAAAGAAGCGCTGCCAAGAGTACCAGCGCTGAATAGACTTGTACTGCGGCGTAGAAGCGCAAGTCGCCCGCGCCTCGCATCTCACTGGCGTACCACTGCAACACGCTGCTCAACCCGACCAGCAAGAGGATTGGCAGCAGCCAGAGGCCGAGCCGGAGACCGATCCTCTCCGCGATTACCGCCGCTACCATCGACATGAATGCAATCGTCATCGGCAGCCTGTCCCAGACCAGCCGCGCATTGTTGGGGTCGAGGTGATAGTAAGAGGAACCGAACGCGGTCAGCAGCAATCCGGCAAAAACAAACAGATACGGCCAGCGTTCCCGCGGGTCAAGAAAATGCGCGGTTGTTGGATCGGAGTTGGGTCGAAACAAAAACGCCAATCCCCACACGCCGATGACGGCGAAGGGCAGATTGGAAACTACGTTAGCAAAATTGGGGATGCCGAGAAAACTGCGTTGGTCGGCGAACAGATGGTAGGCCTGCGGCTGCGGAATCCGCGGCAGTAAGAAAAAGACCAGGGCCACGGCCGAGGTGAGAATAAGCAGCAGTCGCAGGCTGGCTTTTTGAGAAATCAATTCGACTCCAACTGAAAATCGGCATTTGCTCGACACTTATTGTAGCAAGCGATTTCCAGCGGCTGAGCCTTCTCGCTTCCTTGCATAAGCAAAGTGCTGATTCACTGCAAGATCATCAGTTGATCGGCGGCGTCCTGCGCAGGTGAGAGTTGCCACAAGGCGCAAGCTGTGGTGGAATTCACTGCAATGAATCGTCGAGATTTTATTTGCCTTTCGGTCGCGGCCTCTTCGGCTGCTTTTCACCACCCACTCGCTTTTGCCGAGACTAACCCCGCCGTTCCGGTCCGGCTGACGCTACGTACCGACCGACTGGGCAACAAGATTGGTGACGACTTCACCGGGCTCAGCTACGAGTCGGCGCAACTCGGGAACGCCCATTTCTTTTCCGGGGACAACACGGAGCTGGCGGGCTTTATGCGGCGGCTGGGGAAGTCGGGCATTTTGCGGATTGGAGGCAACACCAGCGAGTATTGTTACTGGGCTCCGAATCCCGCGAAACCGGCGACCCCGCCGAACCTTGAGAGCATGCGCACGGGAGACAAGGCGAATCCCATTGCATTTGGATTGGCCGTCGGTCCCGATACTGGGCAACGAGCGCCCGCGCCGGTGAATATTACGCCGCTCGCCATTCGCCATCTCGGGGAGTTCCTCGACGCCTGCGGCTGGAAGCTGATCTATGGTTTGAACATGGGTACGGGCACGGCCGAAGACGCAGCCGACGAGGCGCGTTACGTGATGGACGTGGCCGGTTCGAAGCTAATCGCATTTCAATTGTGCAACGAGCCCGATCTTTTCTATCGGAACGGGATTCGCAAGGCGGATTATGATTTCGCGCAATTTTCCGGTGAATGGCACCGTTTCTACCAGACGATTCGAGCGCGGGTTCCGGATGCGCCATTTGCCGGACCGGATACGGCATATAACAATGAATGGCTGGTGCCCTTCGCGAAGCAATTCAAGCGCGAGGCGGCGTTCCTTTCGCAGCACTATTATGCGGAGGGTCCGCCGACCGATCCCTCGATGACGATTGAACGGCTGCTCCGGCCAAATCCCAAGCTGCAGGCCGAGTTTGAAGGAATGAAGGAGACGATGCACGAGTCCGGATTGCCCTTCCGGCTGGCGGAAACGAATTCCTGCTACCAGGGAGGCAAGCCGGGTGTGAGCGATACTTTTGCCTCCGCGCTATGGAGCGCGGACCTCATGTATCAGCTGGCGTCGGAGGGGGGCACGGGGATCAACTTCCACGGGGGCGGATATGGATGGTACACGCCGATCGCCGGAACGATCGCCGATGGATTCCTGGCGCGGCCGATCTATTACGGCATGTTGCTGTTTGCGCAAGCCGGAGCGGGGCAGTTAGTGGAGAGCAAACTCGAACCATCGGAAGGGCTGCCGATGCTGACGGCTTATGGTCTCCGCGGCAATCAAGGAGCCATCAAAGTGGCGGCTTTCAACAAGAGCCTGGATCGCGGCGTGCGCCTCGCCATCGACGTGGGACAACGCGCACGGCGCGTGAGTTCGCTTCGTCTACATGCGCCGCGAGTGGCCGATACAACCGATACCACCTTCGGCGGATCGCCGGTGGGCGCAGCCGGCGCATGGTCGGCCTCGCGCGGGGAAACGCTGGCGGTGGAGAACGGAGCGGCGATCATCGAGCTTCCGGCGGCGAGCGCAGCCTTAATCACGTTTGAACGCGAATGATGGTAAGGTTACCAGCCTGCGGCAGAACTCCAGCGCGCAAAGTCAGCGCCTAAAGGCGCATTCGTAACGCGGGCACTTTATGCCTGAAGGCATACCCCGATACAAATCGTAGATACATCGTGGATACAAATCCTAGATACAAATCGTCCTTGCACCACCGGCCCTTAGCGGATGGGGAGCGCGTACATTAGCCCGCCTTGCGTCCAGAGGTTGTTGGCGCCGCGGGGCAGCTTCATCACCGAGCCGGAGCCGAGGTCGCGCTCGAACATTTCGCCATAATTGCCGACCGCTTCGATGACCCGGGCAGCCCAAGCGTCGTCGAGTCCAACATATTGGCCATAGCCGCGGTGGACGCCGACGAGCCGCCGGATTACTTCATCGTCGCTCTTCTTCATCTCCGCTAGATTGGCCTGGGTTACTCCGCTCTCCTCGGCTTGGATCAGAGCTTCGACCGTCCAGTTGACAATCGTGGCCCACTGCGGGTCGTCGAGGATGTAGGCCGGCGCCAGCGGGTCTTTGGCGATGACGTCGGGCAGGATTTCAAAATCCTTGGCCACACCCTTGAAGCCAAGCCGCTCGTAGGCTAGCTGCGAGACGTCGGCGGTTACGGCGGCGCAGTTGCGGGTGACTAATGCCGCTTCCATCTCGCCTTCTTCCTGAAAGGGAAAGGGCAGCCACTTGATCTTCTCGCGCTGCATGTAGCTTGTGAGCTGCATCTCGATTTCAGTGCCGCCGAGGAAACAAATTTTCTTGCCTGCAAGATCCTTCGGGGAAGCGATTCCCATGGTCTTATTCACAAAAAAGGCCTGGTAGTCGTAGAAGATGGGCCGGGCAAAGCCAAAGCCGCTGTTGGCCGTGTTCAGGTAATTGGGAGATCCGGTGGCGAGGAGCGCGATCTCACCGGATTTGAGGCCTTTCAGGGCGTCCTGCTCGTCGCGGAACTGCTTGACAGTGAACTTGGCGTTGGGGCCGAGGACAGCGACGGCCACAGCTTTACAGATATCCATGTCGAGAACAACGTGATTCCCGTGGGCGTCCTGAGTGGAATACTCGGGCTCTTCGATGTTGATTCCGCAAGGGAGCGAACCGGCGGTTCTGATGCGATCGAGGGTGGCGCCGGCGTGGGCCGAGGTGGTGATTCCGGCGATCAGCCATGCAACTGAGAATAGAAATGCGAGAATTCTGCTCATGCTGGTTTCGTTCCTTAGCAAGACTAACACTGACGATGGACACAAAAATCCGGCGACCGGAAGGAGAATCCGATCGCCGGAAATGGTTGCGAAGAGTTCCTAGTTCGACGGCCAGCTGCCCTGGTAGGGAACGCCGGGGTTGGTGCTGGGACGGGGATTGACGTCTTGTGGGGCCGGATCGAGCACTCCGCCCGTGATGACGTCGGTTGGGGTTATCTGCAGGACGCGGCAGCCTTGCCCGCCGAAGTGGGGCAGGCTGAATTCAGACTGCGGAATCGTCGCGTACGAGGCTGGCAATGGTGGAGTCACACCGGTCAAGCGGCCATTGTCAAAACCGGTGAGAAGATCGCCCACGCCAGGAGTGTTAGCGTCGGACGGCCCGAGGTACTTCTGGCCGTATGTCTTCTCGCCGAGAGCGCGAGCCTGGGCTTCGTCGGGAAGGTTGGCGAGCGGAGTCAGTTTGAAGAGCTCGTCGACAAACTTGATGATCGAGCCATGCTCGGTGGCTTCATGAGAGATGCCATGGACCACGCCGTAAGGCGAGATCACGAGGGTGGGAATGCGCGGACCCTGACTGAGAGCGTTATTGAGGGGATCCCAGGAACGAACATTCGGCTGGGTGTGGTCGTAGAGGCCATCGGTTTCATCGTAGGTGATGATGATGGCGCTCTGCGGCCAATACGGGCTGTTGGCGATGGCGTTGATGGTGTCGCCGAGAAGGGCTTCGCTGATCTGCGCATCGGAGTAGCCGGGGTGATCGTCGTTGCCGGGATAAGCGGCCTGGACGGCCGGGCTGGGTGAGCGAGGGACGAGGCCATCGAGGTTGCTATACCCGCCGCGGACATAATAGACTCCGCCGCTTCCGGTGCCGGGCAGGGCGGTCGCGTTCAGGGCGGTGAAGAAGTCGCCGAGGCCCTTCAGGTGGGCCGCGGTTTCATTCGGGTTGTTGGCCTCATAGCCGAAGTATTGCGGGGCATCGTGATGGGCGATGTAGCTGGTGTGAGAGGCTACGCCACCGGTGTCGATCGGCTCGAGATCATAGCCGAGCTCATACCAAGCCCAGGGCACAGGTCCGTTCGGGCTGCCGGCGATTTTCTTGATGTCCTTCTGCACGTCCAGAAGGTCGAAGGCGGGATTCAGGTCAGCGGCCGTGATGCTTTGAATCTGGTTTCCCATAAAAGAGAGTCCCAGACTGGCATACGTCTGGTTGGAAGATGGGTTGGAGGTCCCTGGAGCCCCGCTTTCGGTAGGCTGCCGATTGATCACGGTGGGGTCGAGAGCGGATCCCCAGAAGGGTTGTGGATCGGCGGTGACCGGCAGTTGGGCGTTGGTCGTGTTGATGTTGCTACCCAACTGTGGATGCTTGATCCACTGCGTTACGCCCGACTGGGCGGAAAACATCGCGAGGGCGTTGGGCGTCGACGGTCCGATCACGGTGTCGAAGAAGTTATCGAAAAGCGTGAAGCGGTCCGCGTAGTTCCACAGAAACGGGACGGTATTGCAGTCGATATGGCTGACGACCAGCTCGCCCTTTTGCACCTGCGCTTCGGTCGGCAGCGGTCCGCTGTAGGTCTTTCCATCGGGGCTCAGAGTCCCGGACAGACCTTCCTCGGTAAAGGCATAGCGATCGTTCTGAGCGATGTTGCTGACGAGATCGAGCTTGGCGTCGATGGCGGTGTGGCCGTGATTGACCGAGTCCGTGTCCTCGGGGTAGAGATTCACGGTCTGGCCATTGACGTTGGTGATCGACTGCGGCATGAGGAACGGGGAAATGGTGCCGACCGAGCCGTCGGTCAGAACGATCGGCTGAGTGAAGCCAGGGGTCTGGCTGGCGGGCTGGGAGAACAGGCCGCGAGCTCCGGGGTAGGTGCCGAAGTGGAAGTCAAAGGAGCGGTTCTCCTGGAAGAGAATGAACACATACTTGATGTTCTGCCGGACCAGGGCGAGTTTCTGAGCCTGGGTGAGACTCGGCTCGCTCGCCAGGTCACGTGTAAAGCGTGCGACTTCAGCGCTCGATCTGGGTGCGATTTCGACAATCTTCTTCTGCTCGGCGGCCCCGTCACTCTTGGGGTTTTCCGCCAGGGTCGGGAACGGCTGTAGCATTAACGCAGCGATGGTCAGGGAAGCCCAACTGGTCTTCGCCCATTCTTTGATGTTCATATTTTTCCTCTCATGGTGGGAAGCCTTGTGCTCATGTGCTTTTCGCAGGGATTACCCCAGTCGTTGCTAGTGCGAGTGGCGATCCAGCGAGGAGGCAATTTTCCCAGACCATCGGAACAGAGGTGTGTGAATGGAACTTTGAACTTGTGTTAATAGTTGATGAAAATCTTGTAAAGGGCGAATTCCGTGCAGTGTTGAAGTACGATTTTGCGGTCGTTGAAGAGGCGGCGAATCTGGGCAACGCTGAATCCAGTCTCGACGTTGGGACATTTTCGCACGACGGGCGGCCTCGCGAAACTGAACTGCAAAACACGCAGGGCCGGCTACTCTCCCGCGAGAGAATAGGGTTCTTAAATTCGGTCGTGGGAAGCTCTCCTGATCAGCGAAATGATCGTGCCCGGCTCGTCCTATTGGAACATCGGCATCGGCCATGAGCTTGGCGAAGTGGAGAAAGACGAGGAGGGCATTCGGACAATGAAAGTCCTCGGACAGAACATGGCTTGGCTACTGAAGAAGATCCATGCCCAATGCTAGAAAAGCCGGGCGGCGTCAGGGCTGCGCCGGGCCGTTCTGGACTGCGTTGCCGTTGTCGCTCGTGCTCGCGCCACTGTTCAGAGCGACGTGGTCGTCATTCGAGTTCACGCTGTAGTTCAAACTTGGCTTCCTCACGTCGGCCCCGGGCGAGTCGTCGTTATTCGACGAATTCGAATTCAGACGGTACGGCGGACCATCTGACCAGTCGCCGTTGACACTGTCATAGTCATAGTTGTAGCCCGGATCGTAGGTGTACGCCGGCCACGGGGAATACCAATAAGGGTTGTACCACCAGGGATCCCAGGCGAATCCCCACCCCCAGTACGGCCATCCGACGCCGAAGCCCCAACCCCAGCCCCAACCGCGGCCCCAACCCCAACCACCGCCCCAGCCACCGCCACGCCAACCGCCGCCACGCCAACCGAAGCCCGGCTCCACGCGGGAGGCTGCGCCGATCGAACCGAACGCGCCTCTTGACGGGCCAAAAGAATGCCAACCACCGTCGGCAATGCCGGCGTTACGAGCGAGAAGGGTTGAATGCGCCGAGCCTCCGGAATTGCGCCCTTCACTGGAACGCGCGGAACTTCCGGAGTTGCCGAACGAATGCCACTGGCCATCGTTGATGGCGGAAGAAAATCTCGACGAACGATTTCCCAACGAGGCGGAATTGCGGCCAGCTTCGGACTCGCCGTTTCGTCCTGTCATGCCGCGCGATGCACCGTACCCGCCATACGAACGGCCGCCGCCCTGGTAGCCGCGTTCTCCGCCAAAAGAGCGCGCGCCGCCGTAGGATCCGGCGCCCCCACGGGAGCCTCCGCCACCATGGGAACCGCCGCCTCCGCCGTGACCTCCGCCGTGCTGAGCGAGTGCTGGAATTGGAGTGAGAGCAAGACCGATGAAAGCGGCAAATGCGATGAGGAATCTAACCAGACTGAATCTGCTCATAACCTCAACCTCCCCGCGAGCGTGGGAGTGCGTTCCCGAGCAACAAGCCCATGTACAAGGGCGCGCACTTCTACTTAATAAGATTCTACCGCTCGGCAGGAGGTTGCACCCGGTTGAACTGGCGCGGTTCAGCAGGCGCGGCATTTTGAGCTTTCGCAGCTCTGCCAGCTTTTCATAACTACCGCCAAAAATATCTACGGCCAAAAACATCTTGCTTTCTTGCCGGACTGCTGCTAACTTGGCAAACCAACTAACGGGGTCAGAACCGATTTGCAAGATTTGCTGAGGCTGAGCTACTTCCCTGGGTGAGGTTTGCGCGAAGTGCTCCTGTGGTAACGCTGCTGTGCTCCTCTCCTCGCTCGGCGCGACACAATATGACGGAGATCTATGTCTGCTCCGAGGAGACGTGTTCCCTTGGCCAGTTGAGGGATTCCCTCTGAGTTGCCGCTACGCGCGAGCGTAATGGTCTTGTATTTCGGAGTGCGTATTTGGAAGCGCGGACGTCGGACTTACGGAGGTTCTTATGCAGGCCCTCTTTTCGGTGGTTGGCCTCGGACTCGACAGCTTCCTGGCCGGTCTCGCGATTGGATGCTACGGGCTGTCGCGGCGTGAGCGCTTTCAGTTTGCCCTGGCGTTTGGCGCCTGCGATGCGGCGGCCGCGCTGGCGGGGCCGCTATGGCTGCACCGATTAGAGGAGCCGCCCATGCTGGCCATCTACCTGGTTTGCGTGTTGCTGTTGGTTTCGGCCGCGCGGACCAGCCGTTTAGTGCTCTACTCCTTGCCCGTGTTGCTGAGCGTCGACAATTTATTTAGCGGCGTTCCCGCCAGTCTGGCGCCGGCGCTGGGAGCGAGCAGCGCGGTAATGGCGCTGCTGGGTTTGAGCCTTGCGGCTCTGGGCAGAAAGATGTTCTACGGATTGGAAGCGGAGGTTTTTTAATGGGAGTCCTGCTACATGCGCTCTACCGCAAAATGGGGCCGGGCGGTCAGAAGATCGTCGTGCCCGCGCCGATCGATCAAGACACGCCGCATGCACCCTGGTGGTGGGACCACCTCGCCAGCCAAGCGGCGGATTTCCGGAGCTGCGGGTTCTCGGCGGTTTTGCTGCCGCCGGTCTGCAAGTCGGCCTCGGGCGCTGCCTCGGACGCGGACGGCTACGGCCTCTACGACAACTACGACATCGGCTCGAAGAATCAGGTCTTCAATATTCCAACCCGCTACGGCGACCACGAGCGGCTGCGGCGCATGATTGGGATCATGCACGCCTGCGGGCTGGATGTTTATGCCGACGTGGTAATGCATCAGTATGACGGCGGCAACAACAGCAACTACCAGTATGTCGGGGCGGACGGCAGAACGCTGAATGGACGCTTTCCCAAACATCAATCGTGTTTTGTCGGCGCTCCGCCGCGCGTGCCGGTTGATCCGGTGGCGAATCCGCAGGGAAACTTTGGCTTTGGCGATATGGCGTCCTATATCAACTCGACGCCCAAGGGCTACATGCTCAACGGCGCCATCGATGCGGCCGATTGGTTGACGCGCACGCTCGATCTGCAGGGCTACCGGATTGACGACGTTAAGGGCATGTCGGTGGAGGCGGTGCAGCAGACGCTCAATTCCAAGTCCATGGCCGGCAGGTTTGCGGTGGGCGAATATTTTGACGGCAATCCATCCGCTCTGCACTGGTGGGTCTGGAACAGCGGCATGGGCGGGCGCTGCAATGCCTTCGATTTCACCTTGCATGGGACGATCCAAGCCATGTGCAACAGCGGTTCCGGCTGGTGGATGGGTGGGCTTCAGGGGGCGGGCTACATTGCGGTCGATCCGATGAATGCGGTCACGTTTGTGGAGAATCCCGATACCGACTTGTCCTACGGCGAAAACGTGATTTCGAACAAGGGCCTTGGCTACGCTTTGATACTCACGGCCGAAGGCTACCCAGCGGTCTTCTACAAGGACTACAGCACCGATCCGGGGTGCTACGGCCTGAAGCCGCTCATCGACAATCTGATCTGGATCCACGAGAACCTGGCCGCAGGATCGACGTTAACGCGCTGGGGCAATGATCCGCACGTTTATGTCTTCGAGCGGCAAGGTGCTCCGGGATTGCTGGTGGCGTTGAACAACGATGAAGCGAACAGCTACACGCGCACGGTGCAGACCAGCTTCGGGCCGAACGTCCAGCTGCATGACTACACCGGGAAGCAGGGCGACATCTGGACCAATGGCCAGGGCATGGCGACCTTCACCGTTCCCGCAAACCACGACGGCCAAAGCTATCTGTGCTTTTCGCGCGCCGGCCGCGAACAAGGCTTCACACTGAACCAAAGGCCGACGACGCAAACCTTCTTCGGCGCGGTGGACCTGGACACGGGGCCGGCCGAGAACGGTCGTCCGGTGCAGGCGGGGCGCATCTGGTGCCAGGGCGGCACGGGCATTGATGCCGAACTCAGGCCTGACACCGCGGGTTGGAATGCGGGCGCGGAAATCGTCGTGGATGTTCTCGACGGCCAAGGCAAGGTGTTGGCCAGCGAGGCGTACAACGCGAAATCGGCGAATGCGCAAATCAAAACCAAGGCGAACGAGTCGGGATGGTTTGCGTTTCGACTGACCGGAAGCGGACTGCCGGCCGCCGGCGCGGGCTACGAACTGACAGTCACCTACACCGGAACTCAAGGGCTTACGTCATGAGCATCGCGGTCACCACCCGCTCCTACGACAACACTCGCGCGGGCGCCAACACGCAGGAGACAATTCTTACGCCCGCTGCGATCCGGACCCGAGGCCTCAAGCACCTGTTCTCGCTGGCGCTGCCCGGAGACGCGCGGGGCTGTGAAGCGCAGCCGCTCATCGTTCCGGGGGTGAGGCTGGCGGACGGAACCACGCATGACGTGGTCTATGTCGCGACCATGGCGAACCAGGTTTTTGCTTTCGACGCCAATGACGGAGCCCGGCTGTGGATGGTGCAACTGGGCACGCCGATCAACAATAACAGAAACATCGATGCGTATTTGATCAACGATCATTGGGGCATTCTGTCGACGCCGGTAATCGATACGCAGGGAGCGACGCTGTATGCCTGCGTCTGGACCAGTCCGGACGGTTCTCCCGAGAAGGGACAGCACTACCTGCACGCCATCCGGTTGCGTGACGGCAGCGATGCCCATCCGCCTCTGAACCTGGAAGGCGTTACTTACGATCCGGGTCACGGAAGGCCCGTGCAGCAGTTCCGATCGGCGGAGCGGAAGCAGCGCGCCGCTTTGTTGCTGGTCAACGGCACCGTCTTTGTCGCTTTCGGAACGATCGCGGAGAGCGCCTCGACGGCGCGCGGCTGGGTGATTGCGGTCGACACTGCAAGGTTCCAAATCAGGGCGACCTGGACTTCAACTTCGCGCGGGAGCGGCGGCGGCATCTGGCATTCTGGCGGCGGACCGGCCGCGGACGCCGAGGGCAACATTTATGTTGTGACCGGCAATGGCGGCTTCGACGCCATCACCGACTTCGCCGAAAGTATCGTTAAACTGCGCTACACGCCGCCGCATCCGAACAGCGCCGGTTCTCTGACGGTCGTGGATTGGTGGACGCCATGGACCGACAACGGGCGGACTGGCGGAAACCCGGAAGGCGAACGCGCCAGACAACCTCTGGAGAAGGCGTTGCCGACTAACTTCCGCAAAGACGTGCATCTCGCCCGGCAAGTGGGCGCGCAAGCGATGAATATGAATGAGTCCTGGGGGGATCAGGACATTGGCGCAGCGGGGCCGGTTTTGGCGCCAACCATCGGCGCCGTCCTTACTTCCAGCAAGGACGGCATTCTCTATACCGCCAACCTGCAAAACCTGGGCAGGACGCAGCCGGCGGACCTCGATCCCGCAGACGCAGCGCGCAATTACAGCAAGCTGAAGGCGCCGCCAATTTTTTACACTTTCTATCCGGGCGTGCAGCCGAGCCCGGCGCCCGCGAACGTGACCGACCTGAACTTCTGGGGAGCCAACCGCACCCACCATTTGCACGGAACGCTGGTCCTCTGGGACAGCGCGGCGCATGGATTAACGCATTTCTGCTGGGGAGAAAACGGCAACCTGCGCGCGTTTGCGCTGGCTCGCTCCGGAGTCTCCACCTATCTGGCATGCAGCGCCGAGATGGCGTCCGCCGAGTCACCGGTTCCCCTGGGCGGAATGCCGGGCGGCATGATTTCTCTTTCCGCAGACGGAGATCGGGATGGAGTCGTCTGGGCGTCGATCCCTTACACGGACGCCAACATGGAACTCAGCCCCGGGCGTTTCCTGGCCTATGACGCGGCGAACTTCGGCAAGTATTCGGACGGGAGTGGGTCCATCCCGCCGCTGTGGGACAGCCAGGAATGGGAATGGCAATTCACCCACAACAAGTTCAACCGCCCCGTCGTTTGGAACGGCCGCGTCTTCCTTCCTACTTATGACGGCGACGTTTGGGTGATTGGACTGGGGTGAGATAGCCGGCCGAGCTCCGTGACGAGTAGCGCCGGCATCCTTCGACTTCGCTCAGGACAAGCCTTGCCGGCTGTCCCGAGAGCCTGCCGAAGGGGCGTCTGGCCCTTGTCGCGGCGGGCGAGGACGCCCGCCGGACAGCCGCCGGGACGGCGGCGCTACTCTCAGCGGGGACGACGATCAATCGCACAAGGTTGCGGCACGAGAAAGTAATAAAGCCTCTTCCGCACAGCCGCACTCTGGCATGCGGTTTTCTAAGGACGCTGAACCGCTTTCCTCGGGGGCGGACGCCAGGAGGCGAGCGACGGCTTCTGCAATCGGCTGCCGCGTCTTTTGTTGAAAACAGGTGAACGCTGGGGATGGATTGACTTCAAAGCAATACCACTCGCCCTCCGGTGTGCACCGCAGGTCGAGGCCCGCTAGCGGAAGATTCATCGCTGCCGCTAGCGTTCGGCACCGGGCAGCGACATCGACTGGGAGGTCGCAAGGCTGCATGTCGACCGATCCGGTCGCGTAGCGATAATCATCCGCTTCCGACACGATCGCGCAGGCAAAAACCTCCTCCGCGACGATGTGCACCCGATATTCCTGGCCGCGTACATACTGTTGGAATTGAGTTGGACACGAGGCGATGTTGTCGAACCTCTGCTTATGTTCCGCCGTCAGGCGCGACACGATGCTGCGAATCCCGCTCACCGATTTGTAGATGACTTGATCGTGCTGCCTCCAGAATTCCAGCGCCGCGTCAGGGTCGGTAGTGATCAAGGTATCCGGGATCCGAAAACCCAGCGACTCGATCCACAAGGCCTGATAAGGTTTGGAGCCATTTGCCGCCATGTCGCTCGGCCGGTTCAGCACCAGAGCGGGTGTGAAGTCGGCCCAGGAAAGCAGGATGTCTTGCAGCGCAAGCGCGTGCCGCCACAACGTGCTGTTCGGTCCAGCGCGGGCGACGTTGGGAAATTCGCGTGCGTCGTACGGACGAAGATAAAACGCCTTCACGGCGGCGAGGTCGAAAGTCTGGTCCTTCACGCGCAGCCGGCCCTCGACGTTGGAACCTACGGACAACTCCACTTCGGTATCGGCCACTGCCCGCTGGTCGAGCAGAGTGACCGGACTGCCCGCTCGCTGCAGCGCGTCCCGCACCGCCGCGATCGGAGGGTCCGCGGGAAGGCCCCAGAGCAGAATCGTGCCGGTGCCGGTCACGCGCACCTTACCATTGCCAGTGCCAGTTCGCTGCGCAGATGGTCAAGCACGGCGTCCGCCAGTGCGTCGTCTGAAAGATTCGGAAAACTGTCGGCGCTCACAAAACGGGCGCCGCGCTCGGGGCCGGAGAATCGAACCGCCAGCAACTCGACTCCAGCCAAGTCGGCGAGGTATCGCGCTTGGCGTTGCAAATCTGGGTCGGCCTTGCCGAAGATGCATTTACCAACCACTGTCACGGTGGTTGAATCCGGGATGGTCTCTTCTTGGGCAGCGGAACCGGGCGGAGCCGCATGCCGGTGCAAGGGCTGCACCGGAATTCCGGCCTGAGCGGCTGCATGGACCCATTGCTCCCGCCGCCAGTGAGGTCCAGAAAGGCAGGTTGGCGTCGGCCGGTTCAGCACAGGACATTGAAATTGCAGGCGCGAGAGCCAGAACAAGAGGAAGGCAGTCATCTCAGTCGCGACATAACTGCGATCCTCGGGCGCAATTTCGACGAGTTCCTGCTCATAGACACATGGCATAAGCGTGAGCACGCCTGCGATTTCTTTCTGCGCCACCAGTTTCCGATCCACGACTGCCGTGCCGCCGTCCATTCCGTTCAAATGCTGACGCCAGCCCGCGACCGAAAGATCCTGAGCGGTCAAAACCGCGACGTTGGGTTCTCCCCAGCGCGAAGCGACAGCTTTCGGAGTCTGGTCCCACCGGTTGGCCACGATGACAATCATGAAGAGATCTCCGGCTTCACTCCTTTTTCTCTCCTTCTTTTGGCGGCTCATCGCCGGGATTGCCCGACCCTGGCGGGTCGACGGGCGGACGCTCTTCAGGACTGATAAACGCCTTGCGCGTCGCCTCGTCGCTTCCAGCCTCGGCTACGCCTCCGGCCGGACTCTCCTTCGCGGACCTGAACCCTTCTCTCACTTTGAGCTCTCTTAGCTTGGCGTCCGTCACTTTGGCGTCCGTCACTTTCGCGTCCGTCACTTTGGCGTCTGTCACCTTGGCGTCTGCTACCTTGAAGTCCGTTGTCTTGATTCTGTCTATTAGCTTGACGTCTGTCTCCTTCGCCTTGATTGGGTTGGTGCCCGTGCCCGTCAGCACGATCGAGAGAATTTCGGCGCTGGTGCCGATCAATAACTGGTCAGAGCGAAGTCCGGTAGCGGTGGGCGTGAACTGGACACTGATCTGACATTGTTGGCCGGGCGACAGGATGCCGTTGCTGATCGGCGGAATGCAGGTGCTGGATTGCGTGAAGTCGCCTAATTCACCTCCGGAGAGAATGGGGGCAGAGACGGTCAGCGGGACACTGCCAGTGTTTGTCACGGTCACAATTTGCGGCGCACTGGTGGTGCCCACAAGTTGCGCGGGGAAGGTCAGGCTGGTGGGCGAAATGCTTACTTGCGGCTGGACGGCGGTACCCGTCAACGCGATTACGAGCGGATTCACATCGGCGCTCTCCGCAATGCTGATTTGGGCCGTGCATGTTCCCGGAGCCGACGGCGCGAAGGTGACATTGATGGTGCAGCTGGCGCCGGCCGCTAAAGTTGTACCGCATAGATTGGTCAGGGTGAACTGTGTGGCATTCGGGCCCGAGATGGCGATGGGAGTGGTGATGTTCAGCGTGTCCGTGCCGTTATTGGTCAGGGTCACGGACTGCGCCGCGCTTGGCGTGCCAACAACTTGGGTGCCGAAATTGAGCGCACCGCCGGTCAAGCCCGACAAGGTAACCAAGGGTTGGGAGATGAGCCAGAACCACATGTCGAAGTCGGCGGAGACGCGGCCGTCGCCAGTTGGTAACTGCAAGTTTTGCGTGGGCGGGCCATTAAGGACAGCGGGCACCCCTCCGGTGGTGGCTCCATTCAGGAATACGTTCGGGTTGCCGTCCGCCCATATGCTGTTGCCCTTCAGTTTTAAACGGGCCAATAAGGGTGGCGCGCCGGGAGAGACTTGACTCAACAGCGCGGCTTGGGCGGCGCTGCTCGGAAGCCAGGTGATCGTGGTGGAAGCCACGCTGACCGTCGACGAAAGGGTGAGGGGACTGAACCCTCCGCCGGGCGGGGTCGGGGCGGGAAGATCGACGGTTACATAACAAATAGGACAATCGAACTGGGCAACTGCCCAAGCCGAGTTGGGAGGAGCCTGGCCGGTACTGGGCGTCAGGCAGACGTAGTAAATTCCGCCGTTCGTTACAACCTGCCCTGGCGTGTAGGCAGTTGCCGAGTTCCAGGCGTATGCGGACTGAGTCTGAGGAGCGGGCTGGCTCTGCGTAATGACGGCTGGATCCACAGGTGCGTCGCAGCCCACTTGGATGCCGCTCTCCAAGTCTTGAATGCTGAACGTGCCATCGTTCTGGAGTGAAACGCCATCGCCGAAGACAACGCCAGTGACATGAATGGCGGGGTTCGCCAGGGACTGGAAAACCTGGCGGCAATCCGTAGAGGTTGGAGTCCCGGCGAAATTGACGATGCCCAAACGAGAGTAGTGGTGGTAGACGCCAGAAGGAGGAGCCTCGGTAAGGGGCTCGACCGAACCGTCCGCTGCGCGGGCGGCAAAGGTCCAGAAATCGCCGGTCTGGAAAGAGGCAGTCGCCCAGAAGGCTGAATTCGGCGGAGATTGATTTAGGTTGTTGGCCGCCATGCTGATGTAGTAATCGCTCTTGGATGCCACGATCTGGGTCACGACCTGCCCTGGGGTGTAGGTGGTCGTTGCGTTCCAGTTCCCCGACGATCCCAGATCGAACTTGACGGTAATGCCGTTCTCCAGGATGAGAGTCGTGCCAAGCGGTGGAACCGGAATGTCGCCGGTGGCGCCGTCGGCGTCCAGGTCAATCCAAACCGTGGCGCCGTCGCTTTCGTACACCGTGCCTGACTGGTCCCAGCGCTCGATGCGAGTATGGCGGCCAGGATTGGTTTGGCCGGTGCTGTTGAGCGGGAAATTGCCGGGGGTGGAGAGGACTGAATCCAGGGTAATGGTCTTGGCCGCGGAGTTTATGCTGTCGATCTGGTGCAATTCTCCGGTTTGACCATCTAGTTCCAGATAGTCGTCAATGATTTCTATCCAATCGCCGGGACTGAATCCGAGCACCTGATCCCGGCCCATGCTTTGGACCGTGAGCTGGCTGGCGGTAGCGCCCTTGGAATTGGTTGCGGAAGAGATAGCTAGAACTGAAGTGGCGACGGAGGCGTTTTCCCGCGACCACTTGAATGTGGCTGTCCCCGAGGGCGGTTGAGTGCCCGATGCGGTTGGGCCGGACGCCGCGATTCCGGTCTGATGAATCTCCACGCGATAAAGCTGGTTTTCCAGGCCGGTATAGCCGGTCGCGGGGCTGAGAGAGCACGGGCCCGAGGACGTCGATGGCACCGAGCCGTTAGTGAGCAGGCTTGGGGAAGGCAGGATCAACTCTTCCCAAGGCGCGATCGCCGCGTCGGGCGTAGCGGGGGTCACACCGCCGGGGACGTTGCTCACGTCCACAAACTTAACCTGCCAAACCGTCTGGCGACGGCCGGTGGTGTCAACGCCGACCGCCTTATCCACCAGGTTCGGGTCTTCGATGTAGCTCACGTCCCGCTGCCACACATCCAGGTACACCAGGATCAGGGACGGCGGGGCTGGGAGAGGAGTAGGTACGGGCAAATAAGGCTGGTTCGTGTAATCGATGGGCGTTTGCGGAGCTCCAGCCCATTCGTCCAAGGCAGGGTCCCATTGCACCAAACCCGCTGATCCGTGGTTCTCGGCCAAGAGTCCGTCCACATAGATTCGTCCGACGCCGATGGTGACATGCCACGTCCCGGATTTATCCTGGGTGGGTTGGCTGATTTGGAATGCGCCGGGAGTGGTGGACGGCACGCCGGAGGGCCCAAGGGTATCGAGAGTTCCGGCTTGGATGCGGCGGGCGAATTCGGCGAGCCATTCGTTCCAGTCCGAATCCAGCTGGACTCGTCCCTGCTGCATCACCACGCCGAGATAATCATTCCACGGGTTAAAAGTGAAACGGCTGTTGTCGAAACTCATATTGGGTTTCCTTCAATTTTGATAAAAAACTCCAAACTCCAAACCAACCGGGAGATATTCCTGCAGCCTCACGCGCAGGTCGTTTTCGCGCAGAGGCGCCAGCACAAAGTGGAATGCTCCCATTTCGCCGCCGTCTTCCGCTCCCTGGCGTATGGAGTCGCCGGTGGACGGCCACAGTTTTCCGTAGCCAGGGTCGCCGTAGCGCAAAGAGTAAAACAGCGGCTGGGGCGCGCCTTCGCTTAGCTCGATGCCGACGCATTCGAATTGACGGGGCACCACCGAACCCACTGGAAGATAGCTGAAGCGCACACAGCCTTGCTGTTTGCGGTCGGCTAAAGCGGGTGCAGTCCAACTATCGCCGGCAGCCAATTCGGCCCACACGATGCTGTCGGATATCAAGGCGAACAGCGTGGCGTGGATTTTCCCTATAACCGTCGAACCCTGCAGGGTCAGGCTGCCGCCTCCGCTCGTGCCGTCGGTGTCTGCATAGGCGACAAGGGTTGGGTCGCCGGCGTCCACGATGCTGTTCGAAAGACTGGCCGCAGCTTCTACGGCGACCCACAATCCGCCCACGATGGAGTTCTGGATCGCGATCTGCAGGCCCGACGCTTCCGCCAGCAGCGTGGGCAGTCCTGAATAAGCGGGCTGGGGCTCGCCCGCCGACGTCAGCGCCCATCCGGGAACGAGGGTGCAATCTGTCAATCCGAGCTGACTGAGTTGGTTCGTCCCGCCGTTGGGAGCGTGAACCAAGGCCTTGGGAAGAGTTGCACCCGAAGCAGGCGCATACGCGATCAGAAGACCGTTCAGGCTAAAGACGCTCTCCGCGGCTCCGGTCACGGAGATTTCGCCGCCTAGGACCAGTGTGGGGCGGCATCCGTCCGCTCCCCGCAGTTCGATGGTTGCTCCGGCCGGAACGTTGACTTGCAGCGCCGTCGGAGAACCGGGCAGCGGATAAACCCCGCTGTCGGTGATTTCGACGGCTATTTGTCCGCTTTCACCCAAGCTGCTGGCGGCGAAATTCAGAGCATCCTGGAGGGTCAAATAGGCGGGCGCGCTGGAAGTGTCTGGAAAAGGCAAGGCTGGGATGTCGGTTGGAACCGTGAAGTTGTCAGACCGCGAGTATTCTCCTCCACCCATATCGGCATTGAAGCCGTAGTAGAAGGAAGCCTGCAGTTGGGTTGTCGCCGACCCGGCGGGCGGAGGCGTTTCGACTGGATTTGCGAGTGCGATCCGGCCGAGTTCCGGATCGACGCAAGCGGCATAAGGGCTTCCGGTAGTGGGTACGTTGGCCCAACTGCCGTCCTCACCGGAGAGGTTGCAAACCTGGATTTCGGACGCGTTCAAGAGCGTGCCGTTGAGATACAAAGCCAGGCTGTTCCTCTCGCCATAATAAACCGTGGCCATTCCGCTTTGAATGTCCTGGCACAAAACGCGGCGCCGCAACCAGTCGGGCACGTTCACCGGTTGCGCCGCCGCCGTAATCTCAGGCCCTTGCGAAACCGGGTTGGTGAAGAGAGGCATATCCGCGCCCAACGGGCTGAAACGGAAAAACTGGCCGCTGGCGTCGACCGCGGTGGCAGGCACTTTGGTGAGGCTGTAGGCGTTCAGCGACCAAAGAAAAATTCCAATGTTCTGGATGTTGTAGCGGCCCCGCTCGACGGCGATGCGGTGGACGTCGACCGTGTGGGAGGTGTCATCGAAGGCCGTGTCCAGGTAAGCGCGCGTCTGCCAGCTCCGCAAATCGGGCGCGTAGTAATTGTCGGGACGAACGTGCTTCATGTATTGGGTCGCTGCCAATAATTTGAAGAACTCGACCGCGTGCGCGCCCCATCCGGTCACATCGCGAGCCAATTGTTCCAGCACCAAAACGGTGCCTTTGCGGCGCCGGAAGGAAATGGTGTTGGCTACCTCGGCGCGCGGGCTGGCGACGGCCGGAGCTATGCCGTTAACTAACTGGTAACCGATCAGGTCTCCGATATAGGGGATGACCCACGGAGCGCAGGTTTCGATAAATTGGTCGTCGTAAAGCTGGTTCAGGTCTTCCGCCATCACCGCCATTTGCTCTTCGATCAGCATCAGCAGCGATTGGAGAGGCCCACGCGATTTGGGCAGGAGCTGATTCAACTGCAACTGCAGTTCCGGCGGCAGCGGAGGAGTCATGCTCTGAAGAGTCCGCAGTAGAGCAGATTCATCAGGACTCAACGAATTCAACTGCGCGTCCTTCACCCGGTAGAGAGCGGGCAGCAGGTCGAAAAGCTTCTGACCCTGGGTGCTCAAGACATCACCCCCAAAACAACGGAACTTGGATCTGGATCCAAGACCAGAATCTCCGCCGGAAGCGGCAACGACTGGACACTGGCCGCGGGAAGGTAAGGAAAGATGATGCTCGCGGAACTCGAGGACGGCCGGGGAACGGTGACTTGCTGCGCCATCCAGTTATTCCAGTTCGAGACGGTAAAGCCGTTCGTCAAGCTGGCTAAGTCTCCCCCGGTGCTGCTGGCCACGATGTTGATCTCGGTGACATTGACCGCGATGACGCCGGGGACATTCTGGATGACAGTCGATATCTCATCCACGGAAACCCCCTGGCCGAAGCTGCGCTCGGCGAAGCTGTATGCCTGCGACAGTGTTTGCAGGACCTGGGCCTCGACTGTGGGCTGGTCGTAGGCCGGGTCATATTGCAGATCCGCCGACAAGCCGAAGAGCGTTTCCACGAACGATTGAACGGTAATGGGGATCAGCGGATTGCCGTAATTCTGAAGCGACGCGACCAGGTTGTTGAGCGTTGGGTTGCTGGGCGAGAGCGCGGCTCCGTCTACTCCCGCTACGGTCAGGAAGACGCCTTGGCCCTGCCCGCTCGGAATCCAGACGGCGTAGGCCTTGGCAATGCCGGCGAAGGTGCTGGCATAGTTCTGGTAGTCGGTGAGCGATACGGCCCGTCCCAAGGTGAGAACCGTCAAGGGCGCGTTAGAACGGATGTCGTCGACGGACTGTGGGTCCTGTCCGCCAGTGGCCGGTGCGGGGTTGGTGGCGCCGCTTACGCCCAGCGGCCGGTCGATCAACGTGGTGAGCGCATTGGCCGCAACATTTCCCGACGATCCCAGACCGATTCGATAATTCGCCTGAATATTATTTTGCCCCGTGGGAAGCACAGAGCCCTCCACGCCGTCGCCAAAAAGCACGTCGGTCGTGCCGTCCGACTGGTTGAGAGTGGCGAACACCTGCTGCGAGGAACCTTGCTCATAGAGGCTGGGCACTTCGGTCCAAGTTACGCCGTTGGCCTGCACCTGCAGCGTGCTCTGTCTTCCCGTCGGGGTGGGGGCCTGCACATAGGTCAGCGGAGACTGCTTCAAGGTGAAGCTTTGATCAGGAGTGGAAGCGTCACCGCTGCCCATGATCTCAGTTACGGATTGTCCATTCGTGGCCAGAGCCACATTGACATTTACCGTTGTGGCCGTGCGGTCGTAACAATTGGCGAGGGGCGACTGTAACTGGATTTGAGTGTGGGGAAACGGAGTCGTACTTTGGACCACCGACGACACTAGCGCATATTCGCCCACCTCGGGGTCGCTGCTGCTGGAGGGCGCCAAGGAGAACTGGCTGAGCGAAAGCGGAGAGCGGCCGGTACCCTGAAGCGTGCCCGTGCGCCCACTCGCGTCTTGCACTTTGAGCGTGACCGAAGCGGTGGAGAACCGCCAGCTTGGGATGGCTCCTTTGGCGTTTAACGGCAGGGGTGTTGGGTCGGTGATCGTGTAGATGTCGCCAGGGTTCAGGTTCACTGGAGGGGCGGACGGGTCGTCGGGAACAAACTGAATGCCGGTGACGCCATTGTTCAGGGAGATTTTCTGGCTTTGACCGGAGAGGGCGACCACGGTCGCGCCCTGCAGGTCTGGACGCATGTCCTCCAAGTCAAGGAGCGTGCCATAGAGGGGATGGTCTAGCGGCTGCTCCGCGACGGAGAGTTCCTCAGACTGGGCGAGCACTGAAGTTTGGCGCGTATTCGCGTAATAACTGCTGAGGACGTTATCGGAGTCGGAGTCCGTTAAAAGCCGGCTGATCTTGCCGCTTAACGCGTATGCCGACCGCGAAGTTACCGTGACCGATTCGATTTGATAGAGCGTGATAAAACCCGAAGGAGACCTGAATGTGTTCCCGCCAGGCATGTTCAGGGCGATCCATCCCCCAGATACAAGCTTGGAGTATGTCGCATCCAGGTCGACCAACGCAGAGCCGGGTTCTGCAAAATTCCAATCTCCGTTAGTGCTATTCAAAAGACTCGCAGGAGTAGCGGCGATGTCGACTTCAAGTCCTACTCCGTTTCCTACGCTGGCCGTTGCAGCGCCATAAGTCGAGGCATAGCCCGAGCCAATCTGAACAACCGCTAGCGCTCCAGTTACAGCGCCCGTGTTGTCAACCGCCTGAACTTGCAAGACTCCATTGCTGCCGCCCCCGCCAGTGACAATTATCTGTTGTCCGACTTGATATCCCGTTCCAGCAGCGCCGCTGTGAGGGACGGGGCTTCCCACGATAGCACCTGCCGTGCCCAAAATTGCAACTGTGCTCTGGGCCAGCATCAGCGGGTTTAGCGCGTTGTAACCAAATAATGCGGCGCGCTGCCTGAAGGCGTAAAACTTCGGGTGCACCTGTGCAGGCCTAATCCATAAGTCAGCATCTCCCAAGGGCTCATCCCACGTGACATAGGTGCGATTGTTCTGAGTATCTGGAGTTACCGTCTTGACTAGCCTCACATCCCAATGGCTACTGGCGCTGTCCGCCAGACGTTCATCGCCCACAATCAGGAACAGATCGCCCGGCTGCAGTTGGGTAGCGGTTCCCGCAAGATAAATGCTCAGGTCCCCAATCTCTGGCACCCAAGGCACGCCGGTCTGCACCGGCAGCGCATTCCAGTCGGCTTTGGCTTGGATATCTGCAGAGGTCTCAAAGACCTGTGGCAATTGTCCTTGCGCGGGGACGCTTTGCACTTGCGTTCCCTGCGGAATCGTGATGGCCGGAGTGGTCGGATCCGGGGCTTGACCTGGGGCTGCCCTCAAGCTGAAAGCCACATAGGTCGAGGCCGAAACGCCTGACGCGGGCTGATATCCAATCAGCCGTGACAGCTCGGTCAACGACCGCAACTGTCCGGCCGTGCGGAGATAGTTCTCATTGGCCAGGCGTTCCTGATAAAAAGTCAGGATATCGAGCACCATGGCGGTAGCGTCCAGAAAGGCGACGGTGAAATCGTCGTCGTCCCGGGTCTTCAGGGCGGCCAGCGCGGGATAATCAGAGCTCGAGAGCCGGGCCAGCATGGATTCCTTAAAGCTAGCCCAGGTGCCCGCGCGGTAAGATACGGAAGAAAGCCCAGGTAAGTTGGTCCGAGGCTGGGGCGTTTGAACGCTGGTTCCGCTGCAGCAGCCGCAGTCGCAATTGGATGTCCCCGCGCAACTCATAAGTTCACTCGCTTTTAATGGCTAACACCTTAGAGTCGACGATCACTAGAGCGTGTTTCATAAGTGCCCTTCAGCTCTTCCCGGCCGAGACGGCACGGCTAAAGCCGTGCCCTACCCAAGAACCGATTTATGAAACACACTCTAACTACTCCTTCACTTCCCGCCCTGCATGACCAAAGTCAACTGACCGTGGTCGGGATAACTTGGATCGTTATCTAATCGGGCCACCTGCAACGATCCCAGCTTGATTTGTCCCGCAGTAAGGTACTGAGTGGAGTCGACCCCCTGCGGTTGAAACTTCGTCGCCGTGACCGAAATCACGCCAGCCACGGATCGGGCAGCAGCGTACACGGGGCTCAAGTAAACCGTCTGTCCGAAGGTGAAGTTATCAGGGTAGAAAAGGCCCTTTTGGCCATTGGGCAAAATCTGGTTGCCCAGGACCTGCAGCAGCGACTGCTCCACATCGCTTCGGAAATAGTTCGAGTCCACACTAACTACCAGCGTGATCTGGAGGGAAACATATTGGGGAGATTCCAGTTGCAGGTCCTGGCCAGCCAAACGGTAGCGCTCCACGGTTGTTGTCAGAGCCTGTTGCAAAGTGGGAGTTAGATTGCCGCCCCCGGCCGGTTCCACCGCGATGAAAACGGAGTACCAACTCCCCGTCCAGCGCAGCGAGGCCACGGCCTGGTCCACCTGGGGATTGTTTTCCGCGACCGCCTCGTAATCCGCCATGGTCACCGACCTTTCAATCGTGCTTGAATCTTGAGCGAGAAAAGCCTGCGGAGCCCGGCGACGAATCTGGTCGTTGGTCTCCGGGTCGATGCCTCCACTGGCGGGGAGCGGGTTGTTACACGATTGGATCCGGGCGTCAACGGCCGCCAGATAAATCAGGCTGTCGGCCCCGACATTGCCGGCGGTTCCGTTGCCGATGCGATAGTCAGCGACAAACACAGTGCCGGAGTCAGGCACCATGCCGTTGGTCTCTTCCGATGTTGAGGCGGGATCGGAAGGCGTAGCAAACCGCAAGGTGGCTGTGCCGTCCGACTCGATCTCCACCACGAAGACTCGATCCGACGCACTGTTGCCTAAGAGGTCCTGTTCAGGGCTCCAGGGGTTGGTTGTTCCATCGAGAGTCGCTTGGAGGGAAATCATTGGAACGGCATCGCTGGGATCGAAATTCATGAGGTCATAAGCGGCAAGGCTGGAATCGGGTTGGGCAAAACTCTGCGCCGAGACCAGTTGAGAGTTGAATTTGAACTGACCGGCTATGGTGGCTAGTGAAAGATTGGGGAACTGCTCGAGGGTAACTGGGAGCGTAACACCCACTCCGCCCGACGTCGGGCTGTAAACGACCGCCAGGTTGAATATGGATAGTCCTTGCTGGCTCCCCGGGGCAAGGATTCCGAAGAACTGGGGCCAACCCGTCGGCGCGTTCGCTTGCAATGTCAGATAAGTCACCGCCGGATTGCTGAGATCCTGCAGATTCACGCTTCCCGTGTTGAAGAGCATGGTGGGAGTCGCCGGGAAACCCGAAGGAGCTGTTGTAGGAGGGACATAACTCGAAGGAACCTGGATCAATCTCGAGAGGGAGTTAATCTGAGTGGCCGCATAGTTAGGGTCCGCCGAGTTCAGAGATAGATTCGTGAAAGCTTCCACCGTAACTTGCGCCGACATGCCGGCCGCGCCTCCCGGCGGGTTATAAACCACCGATAAGTCGAGATTCGCGGGGGTTGTTTGGTTCTGCTTCACCATCACGCCGAAAAGTTGCGGCCAGTTAGCCGGATCGTCGGCTTGAACCATCAGACAGACGAAGCCGTTGGAGTCCGTCAGAGTAGCGAATCCCATGCTGCCTAGAAGCGCGACGCTCGGCGTGACCGGGCTTCCGGTTACGGCCACGGTCAGAGGAACTATCTGGGTGACGGGACTATCCGGAACCGTCGGCCGAAAACGCACAGGAAGTGGAATGGGCGAGGTTGGTGGCTGGCAGCGATCCGCAGCCAGATTGGGCGGCAGGAAGATCCGGGGCGCCGGGACCGTGCCGAGGCTCGTCCCTGAAATGGACAATCCGTGGTCGGACAATACCACATTGCCCAAGGCCACGCTAACATTCGGCGCGGTTGTCTTGGTGCCATCGGAAGCCAGATAAGTGGAGGAGATACAAACCGGAAAAGGAAGAGCGTCATCCTGAAACCACTGTATCTCAGTTACGGAAGCGGGAGTCTGAGTGAAGGGATCGGTGATGGGGTTTCCGTTCTGGTCGAAGAGCGGGTCAATCAGCGGCTGACCACTGGCGTTCACGGTGGCCACTTCGGTGAGCCTGACAGCGCAACGATGGCGGAGATCGGCATCCGCCGGATTCCCAGTTTGCGGCCCAGTAACTTCTTCGAAAATCAGCACGTCGCCAGGGTGCAGATTTGGATAGGAGCCGCTGAGTGTTGCCTCCAAAGCTCCCTGCGGCAGGCAGCAGTCAGTGTTACCCCAGGTGTAAAAGGGCATCTGATTGTGTTCGGAATATAAGAGCGCGTTTTGCATGGGCTGAAAAACCTGCACACCGCTCTGCAAGGCAGCTTCTTCGTTGCCCGCCAGGGTGGAAGGCATGCCGGGCGCGTAGGTGTAGAAGCGGGTCTGCGTGCTGTCCAGAAAAACAGCCTCTCCGGGGTTGGCCGCGACTGTCAGTTGAATCCAGGTGCGAGCATTGCAGCCATCGTGCACGTGATAGTCCACCAGACGCGCATGGCGTCTGAGAGATACGCGGCTGCGCGCGGTCTCAAGGTAAGCTTCGGTGGCGATCGCGTCCTGCTGGTAACTCAGAAAATCGCCGCGGTAAGCGATCAGTTCGGCGAGAACTACGCCCAGATCCGCTTCATTGCCGCCTCCCCAAGTCGGCAGAAGCTGGTTCAAGCGGTCCAGGATAAGAGTGCGGAAACTGCCGTAATCCTTGGCGAGATAGTTGATCGGGGGCGGAGTGGGCGGAACCTGAGAACACGCGGGAGTCTGCGGTTGGCAATCAAAATTCGGCCCGCATTCCACCTTAAAGGAGAATTGCACTTCAGCCAGTTGGGGATCGAAACCCGTCAATACCTCGGTGACGTCGAAAGGATCTTCGGCCGCCTGAGTTATCAAGTTCACCAGGCGCAGGGTGTAAGTGGAAAAATCTCCCGCCTCATTGGTGCCGATCACCAGCACATTTGCGGCGTCGGGCAGCGTAGTGAGGTAGGTCCGCGCCGCGCTGGATAGGGTGGTGGGAGGGGACGAAGCTACAGCAATCCAGGCGGCGGTGACGTCCGTGATGCTCTCTCCCCCGGTGATGAGTATGTTGCTCGCTGTCAGGGTGGATGGCACAGCCTTCAGACAATGGACGAGCAGCGTCCGCTGGCGCGGGAGGCGGAGCGGGACCGCCTCGCCGTCCAATACTTCCAGGTAGTCGATGCCGTTCACCGGGGCAGCCGGATTGTCGAGAATCGCGTTTTTCCGGTTGAGGTTGCAGCAACTGTAAATCATGAGCTGGCCTCGTAAGTGAAGGTTTGCACCTGGGTCACGTCAGTATTAAGTGGAGTGTAAGTCACTGTAACTGTGAGGACCGCCTCCTCGGCCGATGCGACCACCGACTGAACTGTCACGTAACTCGCCAGCCACTTCTGTAGCGCGGCCTGCACCGCGAACTGGGTGGCGGCGGCCATCTCCATGCTGGTGGGCGCGAAAGCCAACTGCAGAAGCCCGCTGCCAAAGTCCGGCATGTTCACTCGTTCCCCGGGCGAGGTAAAAAGCACCTGCTCTACGATTTGGTTCAGGTAATCCTGAAGCGCAGCTTCCTGCGTGCGTCCGCGCCCGTCGAATTGGTACGGAAAATTGATGTTCACCGCTTACCTCTCCACTTACAACCAAGAGTCCGAAAACTCTTCACTTAAAGTAAGTTATTGCTCAGGTGGCCAACACCATCGTCTGCGCCATCACCGGCATGAGCGGAGTGCCGGTTGGCACACATGTCGCTACTCCCGTCATGATGGCTACGGGCTGACCTTGCGACATTACCTGCACGGCTCCCACGACCCACTGCGCGGTGACACACGGGCCGTTTCCCGCGGGAGGCACAAATGCGCAACCCGCCACTGCGTAGGGCCCAGCAATGGTTGCGATCGGCATGCCCGAAACCATTACTGTCGGGCTGGGGACGGTTGGTATAGCCTGTCCGCCATGCGCGCATAACACGGTTGCTCCCATATGTAAGATCGGTGCGGGCATAGTTAGTTGGCCTCCGTCCGCGGGGATTTCATTGTGAACGCTCCGTTTAAACGCGATTCGTGAACGTAACTCATCCGGATGACAAACCTTTCCTGCCGTTCATCCCGATCACGGCCCTAACACGGTCAAAGCTCCGAGATTGATGTTCACCACCGGACCGATCAGATTAATGCTGGCCATGCCCGGTCCGGCGCTGAGATAAATCCCGGTGTCATTTACGACGATCATGGCGCCGCTCGTACTCTTGAGCACGATTCCGCCTGTGACCGGCGTAGGCGGCGCGTCGCTGATCAACACCATGTTCTGGCCGGTGGTCTGAAGCAGAATATTCTGCCCGGGCGGAATCGGCGGCGGAGCAGTGGCGAAGATCGGCACATCGGCCACCAGGCCCCAAAAGCCTCCGGTCCAGATCGGGTAATCGGGATCTCCCTGCTCGAATTCGACCCACACCTGCGATCCGATGGGCGGCACGATGAAGCAGCCGGCTTGAATGCCCGCCGCCGGGACGCAGGGCATGGCCCAACTGGAGGGAATTTCTCCCAGGACATCCGGCACTTGCAGCAGGACCCGACCGATCTGCTCGGGGTCGATGTTTTCGATGACCAGCCCGCGATACTTGCCGTAGAAACGCTTGGGACCACTGCCTTGTGAAGAATCATCTGAGCTCATGCGTTCACCGTTTGTACTGTCGAAACCAACCCGTTTCGGGTCAGGGTAAAGTCCTGCTTATACTCACCTCTCTTGATCTTGTGGGTAACGCTCTTGACGTAGTAGAGACCGTCGAAAGCCGGGCCTGCGCCGCGCACGGCGACTAGTTGCCGTGCATTCAAGACACCGCCGTAGCGAGTTACATCGAGGCTGCCCTCGCCCGTGACCACTTCCGCGTTCTCAGCGGCTTTGGCTAATCCCTGCATGATGGCCTGGGGAATCTGCTTCTTCGACAAATCCTCGCGAAAGGGCGACAGATCGGGCGGTATAAGGTTTGTGGGCAGCGGCGGAATCGACCCGAGCGGCGGATTCAGAGGTGTAATCGGAGGTATAGGGATCGGAATGCTTATGCCAGTTTCCTGGATGTAGATGTACAAGAGGGGAATCTTGTTTTTCTCCTGGTCGAACTTGAAATGCAGGCTTTCCACATTGGTGTAGGCGTCCATGTCGGAATTCAAGGCCGGCTGCACCGGGCCAACCTTGACCTGCGGCCCCCAATAGGCCTTGCTCATGCCGGGCTTGGGCCCGGGATCGATGTAAAAAACGTAGCCTGCCTGTTCCGCCAGGCTCTTGATGTAATGCAGGTCCGTGCCCTGCTGACTGGGAATCTGGTCGATGGGCAAGGGAACGAAAAGCAGGACGCTCGGAATCACGATGGGTATGACGCCAAAGGGCGAGTACTTGAGCAAAAGAAGAGCGACCCGGGCTTCTGCCGGGAGGGCCGGGAACGGAAAGCCGCTGAGTTTTGACTGGTCCATCAGTACGGTCAGGTCTTTTCCCATGAGGGTCAAGGTGGAGTTGGATCCCTTGTTGCCGGGGGCGATGTGGTTCTCCGTGATCACACCGTCAATCAGCACATTGGATACGCCGTTGACGGTAGCCACGAGGACCGTGCGCATGAAGAGCAGAGGGAGGCCTCCAGTCAGCATGAAGAGAATCTGCAACGGCGACTGCTTATCGATGCTGAACGTGAGTTTGAACCCGCTCTGGCCGACGTCTTTCACCGTCACCTCGACCTCGGAGAGCGCATCCAGCACCGCCCGCGGCACAGTGAAAGGGAAGATGGGGCCCATCATCAGGTTCAACTGAACGCTCTTCAACTTAAGCATTCGAAACCCCCGGCACGCCCTGGGGCATGGTGATGTTCAAAACCGTTCCCGGCGTCTCCACCAACTGGTTAGGACGAATCGCGCCGTTGGCGTCGCAAATCAGCCAGTAAATGAGCGGGTCGCCCAGATACTTGGCGGCCAGTAAGTCCAACCGGTCTCCCTGACTGACCGTGTGGGTGGCGATAGTGGAAAAATTCGGCGCGCCCGGCTGCGGCACAAAACGCCGAGCCAGATAGGTGACCAATTGGCCGTTGGGGGCAGTGTAGGAAACCGTGCTGGAACCGTAATAACGGCTGTCGGTCGGAAAAGTGACCGGCGGCACGATTCCCATCTGGATCAAAGCCTGAAGGGGACTCTTCATGGCAGGCCTCCCAATCCCAAAACTGAAATTGCAACCTTGGTCGCCTTCGACGCCAACTTTTGTTTATTGCTGAGGTACGCCATGAAAATGTGGCCGCCGGGGCTGTCGAAGCCCAGGTCGTCCACGTTGAGGACCCTCAAACCCAGGCTGACTTTGGCCCGGATCGGATTCAGGTTGGTGTCAAAAGCCTCCTCGGTGATGGAGAAGTCGGTCAGCCGCACTGGAACCACACGGCTCTTGCTCCAGACAAAGAGCGTAAGTGGCTGCTCCAGCCGAAGAATTTCCAGCGAGCCCGAGTTAGCCATGCCGTTGTCGGACGTGAGGGTCTCGACGACCGGGTTGACCAGCATCTCCAACTGCGCCAATTGCGGATGGAGGCCGTATTGGACGGTCACCTTATTCTTCTTCGGGTTCTCCAGTTGGTCGGTGGCATCGAGTTCCGCCTCCAGTTTGATGGTTTCGATCGCCGGTCCGCGCAAGCGCAGCGCATCCACGCGCACCCCATCCTGCCCGCCCTGCACCGCCTGGATTTGCAGCGTGCGGGAAAGGGAATCGGGGTTGTACTGCAGCGCAATGACGGTCTGCACCACGGACGTGTCCGGGTCCATGGTCACAATGCCGCCTTTAACCAGGCGCGGCGAAATGGGGGATGCGGTCATCGTAGTTACTCTTTCCTATCACTTCTTATTTCAACGACTGAACAATCTCGCCACTGGGGGGCAACCTTTCAGACCACCTGACTTAGTTCCTTACCGTACATAGGGCCCAGCCTCATCAGTGTCTTTGCACCTTGCGTACCGCAAATCGATCGCAGTCCGCAATTAACCGCTCGCAGCCCCAGGCTGCGGCGAGGGGAAGTCTCCCATTTCAGGTCCGAAGCCCAGAGCCTCGCCAAGGTCAATTCCGGGAATCTCGTGACGGTGGGCAAGAAGCCAGTCCTTAAGCAACGGTTCCAAATTGGAATGAAGGAAATCGTCCACAAAGGCATGCGCCCTTGGCTGGTCGGCTTTCAGGGCGTCGTCCCCAGCCGAGGCGCCCTGTCCCGATTGGACAATTGCTGCTCCGAGCAGGGCTCGCCAAGCAGCCTCGAGCACCTCAGAGACGAGGGTGTAGCTAAACTGCAGATGACCGCCCGAGGAGAAAGTGGCGCTGGAAACGAAGACAAGAGGGAAACCGGCGTCGGCAACATGGAACTCGACGTTGGTGGAGCTATGGCTGGGATTCCAGAGGTCAACCCCGATGGACGAAACCCGAATGTCCCGTAAGTTACTCGGGATGCCGCCGCTCAAGTTGGCGGTCACCCTAATGTTCGTTCCTTTCGGAACAACCAAACTCATGCGACCCAAGTCTTTGCGTATTTCTCCGTCTAAAGTGAGGCTTGCCGACGCCTTTACGCCGGCCGCTGCCGGCACGTCCTTGGGGGGAGAGCTACTGGAGGAAGACAAGTTCGAGACAAAAGATGACAAGTTACCCAGAATGTTTGTATCCGCGAGCGGATTATAGCCGGGCGCGCGCATGCCGGCGGGCATAGCGCCAAACAGCTTGGCCAGGCCCGAGGTGAGTTGGCCTTTGGCGAGCCACCCAGAAATGACGCCTTCGGTGCCAAATCCAAAAGTCCCTTTAGTGAAGTTAAACGAGACTTGCGTTAGTTCGACGCTCGCGTGGGGCCATGTTCCGGAACTGATGACTAGTCCCGGGGCAAACTGGATGCTTAGTTCCGTGCCGGTGACATAGATGTTAACGCGAGTGTCGGTGACAGTATGGATCGTATAGTCGGAGCAGGACCCTGGAAGCGTCTGCCCAGCAACGAGGCTTCCTTCGAATGAGATGTAATTCAAGGTACTTGGCGCGCCACCCTCGCCCTTCTGCGTTATCTGCGTTGCGAGCTGAGCCGCTGAAGGCGTGGCAGTTGTTTGCGACCCAACGTCGGTATCAGGCTGCTGCTGAGCGGTCTGCGGCTGGCGTTGTATCAGGCCGGGGAAGGAAGCGGCCACTCGCCTTCCGGTTGGTCCAGGCTGGCGTGTCGCCGATTGTTGAACCACGTGTGAAAGTTCGTGGGCCAGAAGATGCAAGCCGCCTCTCGATTCAGGTCTGTATTGGCTGGCACCGAAGATAATCTGTTCGCCTGTCGCATAAGCTCGGGCACCGATCGCCCGACTGGAGGCTGCAGCGTCGGCATCGGTATGGACTCTCACCCGTCTGAAGTCGTGGCCGAAACTGGCCTCGAAAAAGTTTCGGATGGCTGGGTCGAGCGGCCTGCCGGGCGAACTCAAAGCCTTTTTGACGATAGGCGGGACTTGGCTGGCTTGGGTTGGATCTTCAGATTCAAGTTGAAGGGCTTCATTTTCCTGGCGTTGTTCGCATTCGCCTGGAGCGTTCGCCGCCTCCGCCTCGCCGCAAGCGGAGTCGCGCTGCAAGGGGGCGCTAATGCTCATCCTCGAAAGCGACCAATCCCGCTTTGCACTTCCGCCCGCCATGACTTCATCCGCCACGCGGTCCGCTTCCCGCTCGAAAGAATCGTTAGGCTCGCCAATTCGCAAGCGGCTGGGCGCGGCTTTGGAGGGCGCATTGCTCCTAGCCGTTGGATCCGCCTCGGGTTTTCTCGCCAGCATCGCCACGCTCATGGTTTGAGGCCTCCGGGCTTCAAACCTCTGCCTACCGCGCGGGCTACTTGCTTTCCGAACTTCCTGCCACCTCCGGCCCCGGATTCGAGCGGAAATTGGCCCAGCCTCAAAAGCGGTGTGCGGTGGGAGTGCGCCCACTCCGCGCGGGCTGCCGGATCGGACAGCACTTCGGACAATTCCCGTTGCAGGCCCTCTACCACGGCTTTTCGTTCCACCGGTTCCAGTCCTTTCAAAACCAACTGGTCGATCGTCACCCGCACCCGGCTCATATCCACCCCCTTGTCTCAGAGTCGGAGAGCGGGCGTTCAATTTTTTGCGCTTCCAGCCTGGCGGCTTCAAGCAGGTGTTCCATAGCTACGGATTTTGTCGATTCCGCGGCCAGGAACGCGGCATTCAGCGCGATATTGCGGATGTTGCCGCCCGTGACATTGAGCTGGGCAAGTTTCCTGGTGTCCAGATCGGCAGTCGGCGTTTTCGCCGGGAATACCCGGCTCCAAATTGCCTCGCGCTGGTTGGCGTCGGGAAACGGAAAACTTACAGTGAATCGCAGGCGGCGCTGGAAAGCCTTGTCCAGCGACGACTTTAAATTTGTCGTCAGGATCGCGAGCCCCTCATACGCCTCCATGCGTTGCAGCAGGTAGCCCACTTCAATGTTGGCGTAACGATCGTGGCTGTCTCTTACGTCGCTGCGTTTGCCGAAGAGCGCGTCGGCCTCGTCGAAGAGCAGAAGCACTCCGCCATCTTCGGCCGCGTCAAAAACCTGCTTCAGATTTTTCTCAGTCTCACCGATGTACTTGCTGACCACCGCCGAGAGGTCGATGCGATAGAGATCCAAACTCAACTCGTGGGCCAGCACCTCGGCGGCGAGCGTTTTGCCGGTGCCGCTTTCTCCGGTAAAGAGCGCGCTCACTCCCAAGCCGCGGCGGCCTTTGGCGGAAAATCCCCAGGTCTCGTAAACCTGCATGCGGTGACGAACCTGCGCGGCCAGTTGCCGCAGGGTCAGCTTTTGCGATTCCGGCAACACCAAGTCATCCCACCCCGCCAGCGGAACAATGCGTTGGGCAAGGTCCTCCAGCTTCGGGCGAGCCAGGGAGCGGCACGCGTTCCACAAGTCCTCGGGACGAACCGGATCTTTGCTCGCGGCCATGATGGAGCCGGTGGAGGAAATCATTCTGGCGCTGAGCCGGAACTGTTCGGATAAATCGTCGAGCGCGCCGTTGAAAGCGCCAGCCGCCGGACCCAGGGCTTGCTCCCAGAGCCGCTTTTGTTCGATCGGTTGGGGTTTGTTCACTTCGAAGCGCAGGAAGCCTCGATTGAACCGGACCGGCTCGCGGCTGGCTAGGAACACGAGGTCTGGCAGCCGCTCCGCGAGGTGGCGGGCGGGAGCGCTGAGTCCGCCGGGCTCGCACTGAATCAAGAGCGCACCTGGCACCAGCCGTGCTTCTCGCTGCCAAAGCACTGCGAATTGATCCAGTTCGGGACCGACGGCCGGAAGGTCTGCGACGCGCACGACAAACAACTGGCGTCCGGTGTTGTGCGCCGCCAGGGCGGCGGCATCTTCCTGGCCGCTGGCGTCGTCGCCGCAAAGGTGCAGGATGGGAGAGTATTCCGCGTAGGCTTCGAGCACTCGGACGGCTTGGGTCGCCGTCAACTTATGGTCGGCGGCAATCCAGTCGGGGATCGGGTGGGCCTGGAGCAGCGAATCGAGCCGCGGATCGACTAGGTTCACTCCAGCGAGATAATGCAGGATGCGTTCGTCAATCCGAAGCGGCGCGGATGTGAGACCGTGGCCCGCTTCCACTTCCACTAGCCGGAACCTCCGCAACGGGCGTGAAGGCGTCAGCGCGCTCCATTGGGGCTCCGGGAAAGTGGCCAGCGCCAGCCCGAACGTTGCGTACTGCCGCTGGGGATGCCCTTGCGCCTCGCCGCACAGGGCGGCTAGCTTGGAATCCATTTCTACGCCAGCGCAGAGCAGAAGAACCTGGCTCTCGAATGCGCTCAAGCCAAAAAGTTCGACGAGCCGGTCAATGGCCGGCGGCGTCTTGAGAAGTTCCCGCGCCTTTTGAATCGCGCCTTCGGAATCCTCGTCAAGCTTGGCGCCCAAGCGATTCTTAATGCGAGCGAATTCAGCCACCAGATAGGCTTGGTTGGCTTCGATCCACGGGACCTTGTTTTCTTTCTTTTTCATACGGTCACCATCGGCCCGATGAAAGTGGGCGGTGTGACTGACCAGTTCACAGCCACTGGACTTACCACTCCGTCGACTTGCAGGCGGGCGAGATATGGTCCCGCGGCGAGAGCGGGAGTGAACTGAAAACTAAGGGTGGCCGTGGCGCTGGTAAAGGGCTGGGCGGGAACTGCGTTCGCTCCCATGATCAGGGAGACGCTTTGATTGGGAAGCACCTGCGGATTGCAACTCAGGGTGACGAGCGTCCCCGCGGTATTGCCAGTAGCTGTGGGGGCTGGGCTCTCCAGGATCATCGGAGCGATCGGCATGGCGATGATGTTGGTGCTTTGCTGTACCGTGCCGCTGCTGTTCGTGAACAGCACAGAAAGGTTGTAAACGCCCGCGGGGAGGTTTGCGGGATCGTTGGGGACGGTGAATGAGATGGAGTTGTCGGTTACCGTCAGCTCCGATTGCTCGATGGTGTATTGGATTCCCAGGCGCGGGTTGGAGAGCGCTACCTGGCTGGCTCCGGTAAGCGATAGCCCAGTTATAGTGACTGGATCTCCCGGCGCGGCTGCGGCCTGGCCCGTGGGCGGTTGCACCTGAAGCAATTGCGCCGGTGGTCCCGGCTGGGCAGCGATACTACGGCTGAGCACCGGCAAGGCGGCGGTGGAGGGCAATTGTGGCTGAATCAAGACGACAGAAACCTGGAAGGGAAAAGTCGGGCGGTAATCGGCCTTCAGGGCCGTCCAGAGCCAAGCCATCTCTTCGCGGCCCAGAGTCGATGGCGTGATCTTGATCATTTCAAATTGATCGGCCAACCCCGACGCCCCCAGCTCGGCAGACAGTGGGTTCAGCGGATTGCTTTTCGGCAGCGCGTTCAAAGCGGTGCTGATATCGCTCCGCGCCAGCACCGGATTCTGATGCAGCATCAGCAGCGCGTAGCCGAGAAGAGCTTCGGCCTGCCAGTCGCTGGAGCCGTAGGCAGTGAGCAAGTAGTGCAGGTCAAGCGCCAGAGGTGGGTTCTTCAGCTGGCTCTTGCCGTCGGCGCCGAGGGATGGCAGGCCAACATTGCGCCAGCCGGCGTTGTAAGTCACCTGATGTAAGAAGAGATTCACCTGGTTCTGCAATGTGGAACCATTACCGAGGGTGTTCTGTACCAGGTCCGGCGCCTGCGACGAGACGGTGACGCTGCCTCCGAAGAGGGTGCTTAGGCCGCTGTAGACGTTGCCGAGGTAAAACTGCAACGCAGCCGTGACTCCGGAGATAGCCAGCGCATTGCTCATCCCGCCCTTCCGTCCCGGCGTTTCAGGTATTCATCCAGACTAGGAGACTTGCGCACCGGCGCAGCCAATGGGCGCGGCGCCGGTTGGGTCATAGCCGTAACCTCGATGCGCCCGATGTGAATCTGAATCTCGTCCGATTCCCGCTCCGGCGATCCCGAGCGATGCGACAGGTCGCTCTTCTCTTCCTTCCGGCCGTCTTTCCGGAAATCCTTGCGGATCTCCGGAGTAAGTCGACTAACTCGTTCCGCAAAAACCATCGGATGGTCGATGCGCGAAACGCTGTGCGGCACTAAAGGCTGATAGCGACCCTGGTGAGCAGCCTCGGGCCTTTCGACATCCGTTGGTTGGGCCTTAGTCACCAGGGCACTGTTGCTTGTACTGGCACTGGCGCCGACACCGACCGAGGGTCTCGGTTCGGAACCGAGTCCCATACTCTCGTTCCGCAGCGCATCGCCGGAAGTGGAAGTCATGGCGGGCAAGTGCGAGATATTGGAGAGCGATGGGTCCAGTCTGCGTCCTGCGCTTTGAATCGGTGACGCGTGCCCACCCGGTGTCGCAATTTCAGGCTCGTTTCTCGAAACCACGTCTTCTGGTTTGTCCCATCCCCCAGCCTCGTGATTCGTTCCGATCGAGGGAACGACCGGCTTTTCGACTCCCCCTTGCTGGCTCTTGTTCATCAAAGGTTGGAAGGAGGTTCTCTCTTCCGGAAATGGTTCTACACTCGGGCCCGACCAGCCCGGTTTCGCTCCAGCGGCCGGAGAAATCCGCGCCGTCGGAGGCGGCGTCACAAATTCAGGCCGGAGCAGGGAAGAAGCATTGCCTTCCCCTTGAGTGTCATCTCGCGTCCCCTGGTAGGTCGAGGCGGAAAAGACGGATCCCAACATTGGGTGGATGGATCCGCCGGGCTTCAGGACGCTTGAGGCCATTCTTTGCAGATAGCCGCTCATTCCTGCACCATTCCCATGTAAAGAGCCCGACGGTGTTCGCTCAGCGAAAGGACTTCCTTTTCCGTCCAGCCATAGGCTGAGGCGAGAGCGTGGACTTCAAAAAGAATCCGCTTCGCGCGAGCCTCAATCTCCGCCCAGAGAAAGGTGGCGATATCCAGGGCCGCACTCCATTCGTTGTCACATACCGGGCAACGGAGCGTCAGGAGGATTTCAGCCATGGGATCGGCCTGAGCCATTCTTTCGCCCACTTCCTCCAAATCTTCTTCGGACCATGCCGCAGACTCCGCGGCGTCCACGCTACAGCCTTCCATGAGGCGAATCGCCGCCGAGTGGGAGTCCGTCTCTTGGGCGACCGAGGCCATATCACGGCTGGTGGGAAGCCGGAAAGAATGCCCTTTAACGACGATCGGCTCGCTCAGGCTCCTCTCAGCATCCGCTGTTTCCGCTGCCAAGGTTCGACCGTCTAATTCAAATTCCAGCTTTTCCCCGCATCGCGCGCAGGCAGTCCAACCTTGGAGCCTGGATCCAAAGCACCGGTAACGTAATTCGGCCAAAGCCCGGTTGCGTCGGCCCAAGGGCCAGTCCGCCAGGTTCTCATACGATGTCTGGGGAAGAGCCGCACCCAGCGCCAGGAGTCCCTGATCCAGCGGGTGCAAGTAACCCCCACGTTCCCACAGATCGAGGAAATCCGAACTGGAAAGAGGCCTCATAACATTCCTATGCCCATGCAGTAGATGCGCGCGCATCCGCACTGCCGACACTTACTCACCCTTGACTTCTGACCTGCGTGGCGCAAAGGGAAGACAGATAACTAATGCGTATTTCGTAAGTGCCCTTTCGCTAGGTGGGCACATCCCCCTGGGGCTAAAGCCCACAGCATGTTGTTGGGCTCTCAACGGCACGGCTGAAGCCGTGCCCTTCCCGACACGTGCTTACAACCATTTACGAAACATGCGCTAATGCTTTCGCTATGTACTTACGGTGCTTAACGTGGGTTCCGTCGGTTCCTTGACGCTGGTATCCCGCTCAAAACCTTCGTTCTCCAACTTAATGTGCTCGATGGCAACGGCATTGGCGTTGGCGTCCAGATCCGGCATGGCCTGGTATTCGGAAACCCAGCAGCGGTATATCTTATACGCGATGACTAACTGACCCGCTTCGTTGTAGAGCTCCAGATAGATGTCCTTCCGGAAATTCGCCAGGGATACTTCCGAGCCGAGCGCCGCGCCGAAGTTCCACACCAAGCCCGCCCAGTCATGGAAGGCCATATCCTGAGTAAGTCCACGCTCCAGCGTAATAGCCTCGTACTTATTCCGTCCAGGCGACTTATGAGAGGTGGAAGGGTCGCCGCCAGCCCGGTGCTCCACTACTTCCGTGGTGCGCTTCAAACCGGTCAGCTTACTGCCGCCGTACACATACTTGCCGTCCCATTTCAACCGGAACTTGAAGTTCTTATACGGATCTAAACGCTTCGAATTCGCTGAAAATGCCGACATGAGATTGCCTCCTTACGATGCGGTCTGACCCGCCATCTGCTGGATCTGGATGACTACGAATTCAGCGGGAAACAGGGGAGCGAATCCCACCAGGATATTCACGATTCCCAGGTCGATGCTGGACTGGGGATTGTTCTCCGAGTCGCACTTGACGAAGTAGGCCTGCTGCGGCGTGCTGCCCTGGAAGGCTCCTTGCAGGAATAATCCCTGCATGAAAGACACGAGGTTGAGCCGGATCTGGCCCCAGAGGGTTTCGTCGTTCGGCTCGAACACCACCCACTGCGTACCGTCATACAAGCTGGACTCCAGGAAGAGCGCCAGGCGCCTGATCGGAACATATTTCCATTGGGAACCGGCCTGATCGTTGCCCTGCAGGGTGCGAGCTCCCCAAACCACGTCGCCATAGACATTGAACTGGCGCAGGCAATTAATGGCTTGCGTGTTGAGATCGCCATTCTCCTGGTTGGTGAGGATATATTGCAGTCCCGACACTCCGGTCAAGCTGGCGTCGATGCCTGCGGGGGCTTTCCATACCCCGCGCGTGGCGTCCGTGGTCGCATAAATGCCCGCCACGAAACCGCACGGAGGAAAAGAATTGATCCGGTTGCCGATTAGCGGGTCCGGTGCCTGCACCCAGGGAAAATAATAGGCGGAATTGATGGAATACTGCCCCGTCAAACTGCCAGAATCAACCCCGGCCGGGCCCGAGGTGGTGAGGCCGGAGGTGGTCGCGGTTTCCGGGCAATCGACAATGTAAAAAGCGCGATTGTCGTGGCAGTACTTTTGCAGGTTCGAGATGGTGGCCGCTTCCGATTCCCCGGGCACGCACAGCAGATTGAAAATATCCACCCGATCCAGCAGATGAACTCCTCCTGTGCCGGTGCCGTCGGCGTTGAGCGCGGTCATGAACAATCCCCCGTTTGCGCTATCCGCGGTCGGATCCAAAACCACTCCGTCAAAGCCTCCCGTTAAGAACGGCGGCGAATTGAACGGGGCGGAGGCAGAGCCTGACGGAGGGAACGGACTGTTGAGCGCCTTGGTTGGCGTTCCCACCGCCGCAACCGACACGTAGTTGGAGTCGGCATTGAGGACGGTCACAATGTACGACGGGTCGGAAGCATTTACGGAAAGGTTGTTGAAAGATTCCACCACCGACAACGTTCCGCTCGCATTCAGCGCCACCACGTTCACGCTGAACCGCGTATTGGTCGTATCACCCGGTTGAGGCGAGGCCCCGATCGCCAGAAGATTTCCCCACACTCCTGGATTTTGCGCCGAAAAAGTGAAACCAGTCGTTGTGCTGCCGGGGGCGTTAATTGTTACCGACGCAGCGGCGGCTCCAGGAGCCTTGATTCCGTTGCCGTCGTTTCCCCCGGTCAGCATATAGAGGCCGTTGGCAGGAGCCGCGGTGGGCGCGCCATTCGCCGCTACAGTCACATAGTTTGAGTCGATTGTCCCCAGGGCAGAGACCGACAGGCCGGGAAAACTTTCCAGCGTGAGCAGGGCGGTTCCGCCGGGGGCGTAGACCACCGATGCCGTGAAGTCGCCTCCCGAACTGGCCGAGACCTGGATTCCATACGAACTGGACCACACGCCTGGGTTCTTGGCGGTGAACACCACCGCGCCCCCACTGACGTTGATAGTGGCTGCCCCGTCCTCGGCCGTGCTGGTGCCGGAGGTGACGGCTCCTTGAACCAGCCGGACGATATAGGCTTGCTGGCCGCCGTTGTTGAAAAAGTGGGAGACCGCATAGCCTAAGAGGCTTCGGGAATCCAGCCCTCCAAACTCGCGCTGGAAATCCATAAAACTCTCCACCAATACCGCCTCGGTGGTAGAACCTTGGGGAGCCCAGCCCACAAAAGCCGCGATGGATGTGGCTACTCCCGTGATGGCGTGAACCGCGCTCGGAACTTCCTCGATATAGACACCGGGATAGGTGTAGGTGGCCATGACTCCGTCCTCCTTCGGTCGGTTCTCAGCTGTGAGTAATGAATGGCCCTGGGAAAGTAGATTGCTTCAGTGCGAAAATTGTTGATGTTTTTATTCCATTTCGCAACGAATGTCAAGCGCGAAGTTCAACAGCTCGAAGTTAACAGCCTGTTTCTATTCATAGCTGGCGCCGCTCAAGACAAAACAACCGGAGATTGCAACCGGAGATTGCAACATCGGAGGAATCTTGAGAAAGTTAACACTCAATTCGTCTCGGCGATTGAACTGCGGAACTTGGATAACATTCTTACCGGCTGGACACATCGGATCGGCTTGGCAAGGCGAATAAGGCGGGAGGTACACCATGAGCTTACCGGGAGAGGTTGAAGGAGCTATCGGGTCAGTCCCAGGTTTCGATTCCGATACGACCATCTCTTTGGCCCTCGCACAGCAGTGTTATGCCCTGGGATACAAGTTCTGCGTCAGATATCTGTCGCTGGGCCAGGAGGCTCCTGGAGACTTGAGCGCACAGGAAGCTACGGACATTCTGAATTCGGGGCTAGCCTTGATGCCGGTCCAGCACTTCCGGACGGCATCCTCGCCTAACCAGAGCCTCGGGCGACAAGACGGACAGAATGCCACGGCGAATGCTCAGAGCGTTGGCTTCCCGGCTGGGGTCAATCTCTGGTGCGACCTGGAGGGAGTGGACCCTGCTGCGCAGGCACAGGACGTGATTGCATACTGCGAGGCTTGGTACCAGGCCGTGAACGCAGCCGGGTATGTTCCCGGACTATACGTCGGGGCCGGGGCGTTGCTGACTGGCCAGCAGCTCTACGACCTGTCGTTCCAGCATTATTGGCAATCGGCGAGCATCGTGCCTGACATTCCCACTCGCGGATACCAACTGCTTCAACTTTGGCCGCCGATTTCCATCAACGGAGTATGGATTGATCTGGACGTTGCCCAGAATGACAATCTCGGCGGACAAGCACAGTGGCTCCGGGTTCGCGCCGGTTCTTAATCTGTCGACGCTCCTATTTTCGCTGCGCGTTCAGCTTGTCGAGTGCGCGCTTCAACTCTTCCAGCTTCTGCCCGGCCTCGCCGAGTTTGCCTTCCGCGGTCAGGCGCTGGTAATCGGCAAGGTCTTTGGCGGCTTCCGCGATGAGGCCGTTGAGATCCGTCGCCGGCTGGGGCGACCCCGCGGCGGACGGCGCGACTCGCACCGGCTCCGGCGCAGCGCTCGTTGGCGCGGCACTCAGGGACGACGACGCTCCGCCAAAAAGGGCCGCCATCGCCGACTCGAAGGTTGGTCCATACGCCAGCTTGTCCTGCAGCGCGAGTACTACCAGACGCAACTCCGGCATCGGACTGCGCTCGGCCTGCAGGTAAATCGGCTCCGCATACAAGAGCGCGCGCCCGGACGGAATCACCAGCAGAGCCCCGCGCCGCACGTGCGAGCCTTGCTGATTCCACAGCGTCAATTGTCCGGAGAGCTGTGCGTTCTGATCGATACGCGCTTCGATTTGCAGCGGTCCGTCGACCAGCTTGGTTTTCGGGAAGTTGTAAACCACCGACGTGCCGTAGTGGGCGCCGTCGCTGCGCCCGGCAATCCAGCCAATCAGGTTATTCCGGTTGGCGGGCGTGAAGGGCAGAATCTCAGCGAACTCAACGCCGGTTTCACCCGGCAGTTTCATCAACACGAAATTTGGCGCCATCGCCTGCGTCGTTTGCTCACCGGCCTCGCCCATGCCGACTTCGGTGGCGACCGTCCACAGATCCTCGCGGTTGTAGAACGCTTCCGGATCCGTCATGTGATACAGGCCGTAAACTTCCGCCTGCAGTTTGAGCATCAACTCGGGGTAGCGCACATGTTTGCGCAGGCCGGGCGGCATCAGGGACGCATCTTTGAACAGACTCGGAAAGATGCGCCGGTAAGCGGCGATGATCGGATCCTCGGTATCGAACACATAAAACGTGGTCGTGCCATCGTAGGCGTCGACGACGACCTTGACGCTGTTCCGCATGTAATTAATGAGATCGTTGCCGAGACGGTAATGGGTCGAGTACGGATAGCTGTCGGAAAGCGTGAACGCATCCATGATCCACGACAGCCGGCCATCGTCGCCGAGCACGATGTAAGAATCCGGATCGTAGGTGAGCAGCGGCGCTAACGCCGACACGCGCTCGCGCAGCGTACGGCGCATCAGCAGCCGGCTATCTTTGTTCACATCGTCGCTGAACGGCAGCTTGGCGAGGTCGTCGCGGTCGAGCGCGATCATGATGCGGCGCAGAAAGCCGCCGACTACGATGCCGCCGCTGCCTTCGTACGACGTGAGGCTGTTGCTCGCCCCTTGCGGGTAGTTGAATTCCTTCTGCCCGGTCTTTACGTAGACGTCGGTATTGGTCATCTCGCCAAAATAAATCTCGGGCCGCGTCACGGTCAGACTATGCACCGTGCTCTGGACCGGCATGTTGCTCAGCATCAGAGTGGGCAGGCCTTCCGGCGTGAATCCATTAACCGGGTTCATGGTGATGCCGTAGCCGTGGGTATAGATCAGCTTGTCATTGATCCAGTTGCGGCTGCTCTCTGGGAGCTTGTCGACGTTCAGTTCGCGCGCGGCGAGCATCACTTCGCGAGTCGTGCCGTCAATGTCATAGCGATCGATATCGATGTCGGGGAAGTCGTAGTACGTGCGGATTTCCTGAATCTGGCGCAGCGTGTCCTGAAGCGCACGCCAGTCCCACAGGCGGATGTTCTGCAGCGTAGCCTGATTGTTCTCCGGTTCAGCCGCCTCGACGGTCGTCTCCGCGGGAAACTCGTGCAGCGAGACCCGGTCCAATCCGTAGGCTTGCCGCGTCAACTCGGTGTTGTAAACAATGTAGGGCTTCTCACGAACCAGTTCGTTCGGCTTGACGATAAAGCTGCTGACATACCAGGCAACGGCTTGCACGGCGATATAGCAGACCGCGGCCGGAAGAATCGCCGCGATGAGCCAGCGCCCGCGCGGCGTCCGTATGGCGTTGACGGCTGCGATCGCCGCGCCGACAATCAGCGCCGCGCAGACGATGAGCATCCCGGTGAGCGTAATGTGCGCGTCGGTGTAGGTCACGCCTCCGAAGATCGTATGATCCTCGAGCAATAACTCGAATCGGCCGATATACACACGCATCGCGAGTATCAGCAACAGGAACGCAAACGCGATGGAGAGCCCGCGCCAGGGTAACGCGACGTAGCGGCTTAGACGCCCGGAGATCACGCGGCTTCCGCCCGTGATCAGGATGAAGAAAACGGCGAGTATGCAGGTAATCACGGCGAGCGTAAGCAGCCAGCCGGCGATGAGCTGCCACGCCGGCAAGGTGAATAGAAAGAAATTCAGCGGCCTGCCAAAAATCGGGTCAACGACGCTGACGCCGCCAGTGGCGCGGGGCGCATACCAATAGAAGGCGAGCGCCTGCCACTCCGCCATCATGCCGGCGCCGGTGGCAGCGGCAATGACCAGCGAAACCCCGAGCGCGATGAGGCGCAGGACAGGCTCAACCGGCAGCTTCAGCGGCTGTCCGCCGATGTAAATCGTGTGGCCGCTCGGCAAGTCGGGGAGATGGGCCCGCTTCAGCGCCACGAACGATCCATACAGAATGAGAAATGTGGCCGCCGTAAAAGCCGCGAAGATTCCCCACTGCAGGCTCAGAGTTTTCCAGAACACTTCCCCGTAGCCGAGCGACCTGAACCAGAGCACGTCCACGTAATAGGACAGGGCGGCCCGGCCGCCGAAGAAGATGATGGCCAGGACCACGAAAATGAGAAGAAAGCGGCGCCGGTGGCGCCGCGGCGGATGAGTCGGCGGCCAGTCAATAGACTCGGGCATTGCTCCACCCCGTTCTTACCAGCATTTCTTTTGTCGGATTTTCAAGAAAGCGTATTGTACAGCGCCGAAAGAAGAATCGGCGCGAGCGCGCAGCGACCCGCAGTGTTCGGATTAAGCTTCGATCAGAGACGCGCATCCGAGGACGCGCACTATTGCGTCCGCGCTGTACGATGGAGCAAGCTTTTAATCCTAATGGAGCGTGCCATGATCCCTGCACTCGCGAACCTGCAACCGGAACCGATATGGAAGCACTTTGACAGATTGGCGGCCATTCCTCGCGCCTCTACAAAGGAGGCTGCAGCGCGCGACTACGTCCGAACGCTGGCCAACAAACTGGGTCTCGAATCCGTGCAGGACGACGCGGGCAATCTCGTGGTACGAAAACCTGCGCGGCCGGGACGCGAGGGAGCGCCCATGGCTCTTTTACAGGGACACCTCGACATGGTATGCGAGAAGAACGAGGGAACTGTTCATGACTTCGACGCCGATCCCATCAAGGTCATAAGAGACGGCGACTGGCTGAAGGCGGATAGCACGACCCTGGGCTCCGATAACGGAGTGGGCGTGGCCGCGGCGCTGGCCGTGATGGAGAGCAACGACATTGCGCATGGTCCGCTGGAGTTCGTTTTCACGATTGACGAAGAGTCCGGACTCACCGGCGCCGCTGCATTCCCGGGTGGCTTGCTCAAGTCCAAGTACTTTCTCAACCTTGACAACGAAGAGAAGGGAACGCTGTGTATCGGTTGTTCGGGCGGCGTCAAGACGACGGCTCGACGCAAGGTTGGGCTTCGTCCGGCAGGCGCTGGATCGGCCTGGCGGATCAAGGTGTCTGGCCTGAAAGGCGGACACTCCGGCGTCGACATTCATGAAGGCCGCGGCAACGCGCTGCGGATCATGGGCGGTGTTCTCCAGATTCTGCTCGACCGCCTCCCGATCGAAATCGCCGAGATCAACGGTGGAAGCGCGCAGAATGCGATTCCGCGCGAAGCCGCGGCTGTGGTGCTAGCCGACCCCTCGCGCGAGAGTGAATTGAAATCGCTGGTGGCGACAGCCGAAGCTGGATACAAAGCCGACTTGGGAGGCTTCGATTCCGGACTGCAGATCACGGTCGAGAAAGCCGAACGCCCGGCAAAGGTGCTGGACGCGAACGACGCGAAACAAACGGTGGCGCTGCTCGCAAGCTTGCATCACGGCGTTCTGGCTATGAGTCCCGACGTTGCCGGCTTAGTCCAGACGTCTACGAACCTGGCGACTGTTACGACCAAGGGCGACGTGGTGGAGATTGTTACCAGTCAGCGCAGTGCGATCGAAAGCAGCATGCTGGCCGCCGCCCGCATGGTTGCGACGGTTTGCCAGTTGGCGGGCTTCGAAGTGGCGCACGGAGGCAAATATCCCGGCTGGAAACCAGAGCCTAACAGCGACATCGTGCGCAAGCTCCAGGAGGTGCACAAGAAACTCTTCGGCGAACCGGCAAAGCTGATCGCCATGCACGCCGGCTTGGAATGTGGCGTGATTGGCGAGAAATATCCCGGCATGCAGATGGTGTCTTTCGGACCGACGATAGTGGGCCCTCACAGTCCGAACGAGCGCGTGCAGATTTCGTCGGTGGAGAGTTTCTGGAACTACCTCAAGCTGGTGCTGGAGAACTTATGAACGACGCAGAGAGTGGCAGTGAATTCTCAGAAGCCAACCGAGCATGATGGGACGCTGCGGTAGTTAGTCGGCTGCCCGCGCCGCGACCAGTTGCGGACCAAACTGCCGGTCAGCATCGCGGATCGCCAGATAGGGCTGCAGATCGTCCATCATGTCGCGGAAGTGGCGAAAGGTGAGCGACTGCGCTCCGTCGCTCATGGCCTGATCGGGCGAAGGATGCACTTCCACCAGCAGCCCATCCGCGCCCACAACCGCGGCCGCCCGCGCCAGCACCGGAACCAGGCAACGCACGCCAGCGGCGTGGCTCGGATCGACAATCACGGGCAGGTGCGAAACTGTCTTCAGCACCGGCACGGCGGCGATGTCCAACGTGTTGCGAGTCGCCGTCTCGAACGTCCGGATGCCGCGCTCGCAAAGCACGATCTGCGGATTTCCGGGCGTTGCCATGGCGATCACCTGCGCGGATTGCAGCAACTCTTCGAGCGTGGCGGTCATTCCCCGCTTCAGCAGCACGGGCCGCCCGCATCCGCCGAGTTTTTCCAGCAGCGAGTAGTTCTCCATGCTGCGCGTGCCCACCTGCATGAGATCGGCATACTCCGCCACCAGGTCGACGTCTTCCACGCACATCACCTCGGTGACAATCGCGAGCCCAGTCTCTTCCCGAGCTTTCCGCAGAATCTTCAGACCTTCGAGACCCAGACCCTGAAACGCATAAGGCGAAGAGCGCGGTTTGTAAGCGCCTCCGCGCAGCATGCGCGCGCCCGCCGCGGCCACGGTTTCCGCCGTCTCCAGCAACTGGCGCTCCGACTCGACGGCGCACGGTCCCGCCATCACGACGAAATCGTCGCCTCCAATTTCGACATTGCCGGCGCGAACGATGCTCCGCGGGCAATCGTCGGTTTTGGCGACGAGATTGAAGCACGAGAACTGGCCATTCCACTTAGGGTTCATTTCGTGCACAGAGGATTCTACCTAGCTGTCAGCGATCAATCATTAGTACGAAACCACTAAGCTTCAAGAAAACTTCAGTACGTGATTTAAATCACACCGCATTGTGAGATCGCGGTCTCGTCCACTCCAGTCGGAGAGTTTAGAGTGGATTCAGCGTTGCTGTACCCTGTTCGTGTGGGGACGGGCGCCCTCGCCCGTCCATGCCGAGCGCAGCTCGGCAGCTGTCTGTGGGCACAGCAACTCTGGATTCGCTATAGAGCGTCGACTTGCTCGAATCAGAGGCAAGGATCGAGTGGCGCCAGAGCTTGATGTCCGCCCAAGAACCGCCGGCGATCAGCGGTTATCGACAGCAACCGCGACTCCGTAAGGAGGCAGTTCGACCGCGTCTCCTTCCTTGCCGTCGAGCACCAGCTTCATGGAATGCGTCAGACTTACCCGGCGATTCTCTTGCGCGAAGTTAATCAGAATAAAAACTTGCTTGCCCGGACCGACGCGGCGGGAGACCTCTACGCCATCGGGCACCGGCCCGAACACAGGCGTGACGCCGGATTTCTGCGTCATCCATTCGGCGGCCGTTGCCATCAGCTTGTCGTCCAGCACCGCGCCAATGTAGGTGATGCGGCCCTTGCCATAAGCGCGCGTGATGACGGCAGGCTGTTCGTCGAGCCATCCGTTGCCCTTGCCGTACTTCAGAAGAACTTCGTCGCCCGGAGACAGACTCTTCAGCTGCTCGGCCCAGATGCTTGCTTGCCCATTGCCCCACGCGCCGGAGACTGGAACATCTTTTTCGAGCGCGTAGTACTGCTCGACGCGCGCACCCAGGGCGTCGACGAGGAATCCCGGCTGCCGTTGCGGCAAAAGGCCGTTGAATTCATCTTTCATGCCCGAGCGCGGACCGAGAACGAGATGTCCGCCTTTGCGCACATATTCCAGCAAGTGATCCGCGAGATCCTTCGGCAGCACGTTCAGGTTGGGCGCGGCCACGAGCTTGTAGCCATCGAGTGGAGCGTAGGCGCTGACCACATCGACCGATTGTGAAATCTGCCGCAGCGCTTGGTAGTAGCTCTTCAGCAGCCCGATCTCGTCATACTTCTGGGTGTGCCTTTGAAACTGAAGGGCCCAGTGGCTGTCGTAGGAGCCGAGCAGCGCCACTTGCGAGAGCGGCTGCGTGTCGCGGAAACTGCTTTCGACTTTTGCGAACTCGTGCGCCGTCTGTGCGGCTTCGTCGTAGAACGGCACGGGAGTTCCGTCGGGGCCGACGAGGACGCCGTGAATTTCTTCTTGTCCGTTGAGCGCGCTGCGCCACTGCCAGTAGTTGACAGCATCGGCGCCGTGGCCGATGGCCTGCCAAGCCATGGCACGAGCCTCCCCGCGATTCAGAAAGTTGTTGAGCGGCGACCAATTCACCGCGCCGGGCTGTGTCTCCATCACCCAGAAATTCTGGCGCTTGAAGCCGCGCGTCAGGTCATGGGTTAGACCGTTGAATGCGGCGTCAACGTGGCCGGAACCAACATAGTCATCCCAGGACGCGAAGGTGAGCGCCTCATTGACCTTGTAGTGATCGAATCCGTCGAAGAACCCCATGAAGTTGCTGGTGATGAACTGGCGCGGCTCGGCGTGTTTGCGGATGGCGTCGATCTGATTCTGCTGGTAGGAGGTCCAGACATCGGTGAAGAACCGCCGCCAATCGAGCATCAGGCCGGGGTTGTGCTCGCCAACCGGAATCGGGATTTGTCCCCAGTTGTCGTAGGTCTGGCTCCAGTAAGAGGTCGTCCAGCGCGTGTTCAGGTTGTCGAGCGTGTTGTATTTCGCTTTCAGCCAATCCTGAAACTCCTGGCGCGTGACATCGTCGTAGGACTTCGCGGAGTATTCGTTGTCGATCTGCCAGCCCACGACGTTGGGATTGTGCCCGAAGCGAATCGCCATCTGCTCGGCGATGCGGCGGCAGAACTCCTTATAGTGTGGGGATGAGGCTGCGCCCTGCGCGCGATTGCCGTGGGTAACGCGCCGGCCATCCTCTTCGACGCGCAGCGTGTCAGGATATTTCTGCGTGAGCCACGCTGGGGGCGCAGCCGTGGGCGTTCCGAGGACGGAGACGATGTGATGCTTGGCGGCCAAATTGATGGCGCGCTCCAGCCAGTCGAAATCATAGTTGCCTTCGGAGGGCTCCATACGGCTCCAGGCAAACTCGGCGATGCGGACGACTTTCAGGTCGGCGGCTTCCATCAGGCGCAAGTCTTCTTCCCAGCGCGATTCGGGCCACTGCTCGGGATACCAGGCGGCGCCAACCATGATTGCGTTTTGTCCGGGGATTTGCGTGGGGATGGGCGTGTGGGGCGGCGCAGGGGACTGCGCGAAAGCTGCCATGGAAAGAATGAGAACGAGACACGAGACGGTACGAAAGAGAAATGAAGAAGGCATAGATGGCTCCTGAATTTGTTGGAACTGAGTTACTGCCATTTCATTTACCAACTTGAGGTTAACAGCGTTAGCGACACTAGTACCGTGACCGCATGACTTGGACCGTTTTACTGCTGAGAGTAGCGCCGCCGTCCCGGCGGCTGTCCGGCGGGCGTCTTCGCCCGCCGCGCCGAGGGCGAGACGCCCTCGGGACAGCCGGCAAGATGCCGGCGCTACTCGTTTTCCGCGTAGTAATCATCATGCGGTCACGGTACTAGGGAGTTACCGTGATCTGCTTTCCAGAGTACTGTACGACTTTGTCGGCAGTGTCGGAAGGCGCGATGCCAGCGCCGTGATTCTCGCCGACGAAGACGACACGGAACGTCCGGCTGGCGAGCATTCCGGGAAACTGGCCCTCACGATCGGCGATGGTGAGCGCTTGTTTTGCGTTGTCCCAGCGGAAGGGAATCGTCGCGTGGACGCCCTTCTCATAATTGTAGTTGTCGTTTTCGTCTTCGTAGAGGGTGAACTCGCCATCGGCGCCGCGATAGACGCGCAACTCAATCGGATCGTCGGGCTTTTCCGTCGACCACTCGATATCGGGGCCCAAGGGAACGATCGAGCCGGCGCGAACGTAAAGGGGCAGCCGATCGAGCGGGGCTTCCGCGGTAATCTCGCGCGCGCCGCGGACTGACGTCCCGCTCCAGAAGTCGTACCACTTTGCATCCGCATTCGCATTGGGAAGATAGACCTGGCGGCTGGTGGCTGCCGGCTCTGTTACCGGATTGACCAGGAACGCCGGCCCGTACATGAATTCGTCCCATGTGTTATCGGCGCGCACATCATTGCGAAAATCCATTACCAGCGGCCGCATGGGAGTATAGCTGTCGTTTGTCGTCTTCCAGGCCAGCGAGTAAGTGTAAGGCAGCAGCCGATAACGCAGACGATCGAAGCTGACGAGAATCTTCTGCGCCTCTGGTCCGTACGACCAGAGTTCGTTCTGATCGGTTTTGCGGGTTCCGTGAACGCGCAAGATTGGGTTGAATGTGCCGTACTGAAACCAGCGCACGAAAAGTTCGCGATAGGCGGGATCATCGGGGTCGCCGAAAACGAAGCCGCCGATATCCGTCGTCCAGTAAGGAATGCCGGAGAGCGCGAAGTTCAGCCCGGCGGGAATCTGGCGGCGATAACTGAACCAGTCGGAATTAATATCGCCCGACCAGGCGGTGACGGCGTTGCGCTGCGATCCGGCGAAGGCGGAGCGCGAAAGAATGTAAACGCGCTTCTGGTCGGACGCGGCGCGCTGACCGTCATACACCGCTCCCGTGTCGAGCAGCGGATAGGCATTCACGTATCGATCGCCGCTGCCGATGGCCAGTTTGTGACCTAGCTGAATGTTCTCTTCCTGGCCTTCGGTTTCGGGCTCGGTCGTATCCATCCACCAGGCATCGACTCCAATCTTAAACAGGCCTTTGTCGACCTGATCCCAATAAAATTTGCGGGCTTCCGCGCTGGTCGCGTCGTACGCCGCCATGGCATCGGTGTGATACGGAGGCTTGGCGAATTTGAACTTGTCGATGAACCAGCCTTTCTTGTCCATGAAGTCGTAGTTGGCCGATCCCGGCTCGAAGAAAGGCCAGATGGAAATCATGAGATGGAAATTCTCGCGGTGCAGTTCGTCGACCATCCCTTTGGGATCGGGATAGTTTTTGTTGAAGACGAATTCGCCCTTGCGGTTCCACCAGAACCAGTCCTGCACAATGTTGTCGGCGGGGATGTGGAGTTCGCGATATTTGCGGGCGACGCCCAGAATCTCCTCCTGCGATTTGTAGCGGTTCTTGCACTGCCAGAAGCCGTAGGCCCACTTGCCAAACAGTGGCGCCTGCCCGGTGAGTTCGCGATAGCCGGCAATGACCTTATCGAGATCGGGGCCGTAGAAAAAATAGTAGTCGATGACGTCGGCGACTTCGGAACTGATGTAGAGATAATTGGCGAAGCGGTTATTGAAGCGGCTGCGCGAATCGTTGTTCCAGAAAATCCCGTAGCCGTTGCTCGACACAAGGAAAGGCACGGCGATATTGGAGTTGTCCTGCGAGATGTCGACCGATTCGCCGCGATAATTCCACACGCCGGCCTGGTGCTGGCCGAGTCCGTAGAGGGCTTCGTGGGAGCCGTAGATGCTCACAAAAGACTCGGCGCGATAAGTGTCCTCGCCGTTCACCTTCACCGCCGTCAGCTTGCGGGTTGCTTCCTGCACGAGTTGCTTGCCCGCGAGGTTGCCATAGGTAATCGCGCCGTCCTTACGCGTGACGACGACCTTCAAACGCGCGGTGGTCAGTGTGACTTCGTCGGCATTGTCCTGCACGGTGAACTTCGTGGCCGGCCAACTTGTCTTGATGATGACGGGATCGGGATGGCTCGGCGGGAAAGAAGAAGTCGGAGAGTAGAGCACATGGATAATCGAGTCGGAGCAGACCTGCAGCTTAAGGACTCCAGACTTCATGGTGAAGATGACGCCATCGGCTTGCGGCTGGATTGCAACCACGGGGTTCATTGGCGCCCATTGCGCGATCGCAGATGACGCGAGCCCGAACACGAACAGTACTGCCAGCAAGGTGCGCGGAAGGAAGGCGTTTTTGTTTCGCATGTTAGGAGAGCCTCGATGAAATCAGGTTATTTACGCGGCAGCTTGCGACGCGATGAGAGTGCGGAAACATCCCGGCAGCCACTCTTTCACCTTGCCGCGGCAATTGTCAATGACGGAACGCGGAGAAACGAAGCCGGACGGGATGATCCGCCAAAATCGATTCTGAGCTTGCTTTATGCCACAGCAAACGATTACGTTTAATCCGTCCGATTTGGACTCCATCGACGAGAAACTGTGACGCTCGATGCAAGCCGATGGAGCACGGCGCAAAGTCCTAATACTGACAATCCTGATTTGAATTGTGCCCGGCCCGGGTTGGGCCGAGAAGCACAGTGCATCAAGCCTCGGAGGCGACGGTGGAAACAAGTAAATTTGGAAACCTGGATGACGGTACCGCAGTTGACCTGTACACACTAAAGAATGCGAAAGGCGCCACTGCGAAGATCATCACCTACGGCGCGACCCTGACCGAACTGTGGGTCCTGGATCGAACTGGCAAGCTCGGCGATGTAGTGCTCGGGTTTGACCACCTTCAGGGCTACACCGGAAAGCATCCCTGGTTTGGAGCGACGGTCGGAAGAGTGGCGAACCGCATCGCGAAGGCCAAGTTCACGCTGGACGGAAAAGAATATTCGCTGGAGATCAACGATCCGCCCAACAACCTGCACAGCGGGTCGAAGGATTTGAGCCGCGTGGTCTGGAAAGCGGAACCGGTTCATGAACGGAACGGAGCCGCAGTTCGCTTCACCTGCGACAGTCCCGATGGAGACGAAGGCTTTCCAGGAAATCTCCGGGTAACGGTGCTCTACCGTCTGACCAATGACAACGAATTGCATCTTGAATACACGGCGAAGACGGACAAAGCGACGCCCGTCAATCTCACTAATCACAGTTATTTCAACCTCGGGGGCGATAAGAACATCCTGGGGCATGTGCTGCAGCTTAACGCCGAGCAGTACACGCCGGTGGACGCCACATTGATTCCGACCGGCGAAATCCGCGCCGTGCAGGGGACGCCGCTCGACTTTACCCATCCGGTCGCCATCGGCGCGCACATTGCGGAGATGCCGGGCGACCCGGGAGGCTACGATCACAACTTCGTGCTCAGCGCGAAAGCCGGCAAACTCAAGTTCGCGGCCCGCGTTTTCGATCCGACTTCAGGCCGGCAGATGGAAGTCTGGACGACCGAGCCCGGAGTGCAGTTTTACTCGGGGAACTTTCTCGACGGAACCCTCACCGGCAAGCGCGGGGTCGTGTACGGGAAACATTCCGGGTTCTGCCTGGAGACGCAGCACTATCCGGATGCCGTCAATCGTCCGGAGTTTCCGTCGGTAATCCTGCGGCCGCCGTCGATCTTCAGCACCCAGACCATCTACAAGTTCTCGACCGGCGATGGGAGCGGGCACCCTCGGTAAGAGCGTTCACAGGCTCCGGAAAGAGTCGGTGTGGCACATACGGCATGCCTGAGACGGGCTGCGGAGAGAGTCTTTCCCCGACGCGGTCTTGCCGCAGCGGCTAAATAGATTGCTAAAAAACTCGATTTTCGGTGTCCAGCCCCTAAAGGGGCGGCTGATTTCGAAAGGGCTTACGGTATCGCTAAAGCAATACCCTGATACGAACCCCGAGTCTTTCAGCAAACTGTGAAGTCGACTTTCAAAACAAGTCACTTATCGCAGCGGTAGACCGCCGCGCCACCCAAAATCAAGTGCACTCAGCATCAATGCGCCTTCGGCCAATGGTGTTTACGCGCATGCGCTGTCGCCAGTCCAAATCTGGTGAAGCGCTGGATAGATTCTGCGGTAGGTGCGGTAGGCCTCGTCGAGGATGGCGCAGTTTTTCCGATCAGGCTGAATCTCGTGCGCAGTCTGCACCACGGCGTCGCAGGCTTCATCGACGGAGCGCCAGCCTCCGGCGCCGGTTCCCGCCAGGATCGCAGCCCCGTATGCGGCGCCTTCCTCGGCCTGCACGACCTCGACCGCGTGTCCATACACGTCAGCCTGAATCTGCCGCCACAGCGAGGATCGCGCTCCCCCGCCTCCCAAGCGGATGCGGCCGACCGGCACGCTCATCTCGCGGAAGATGGTGAAGCTATCGCGGAGACTGAACGCTACGCCCTCCAAAATGGCGCGGATCACGTGGGCGCGAGTGTGAGTGGCGGAGAGACCGACCAGGGCGGCGCGCGCATTGGGATCGCAATGGGGAGTGCGTTCGCCCATCAGGTAGGGAGCCCAGAACACGCCGTCAGAGCCAGGCGGCGCGGCGGCAGCTTCCTCGGACAGTAGCTCGTAAGGATCGCGCCCGTCATCTTTTTTGTGCCCGGCGGGTCCAAGTCCGAAGCGATCGCGGAACCAGCGCAGCGACAGGCCGGCTGCCTGCGTCACGCCCATCACATGCCATCGTCCCGGGATAGCATGGCAGAAGGTGTGAATTCTTCCTTTGGGATCGAGGGCCGGTCCGTCCGTGGCCGCGAATACGACGCCGGATGTGCCGATGGTTGCGCTCACCGTTCCGGGACGGACGATTCCCATCCCAACCGCTCCCGCAGCCTGGTCTCCCGCCCCTGCCACCACGGGTGTCCCTGCTCGAAGGCCAGTCGCTTCCGCTCCTCGGGCGGAAACCCGGCCACAGACCTCGGGAGATTCCCACAAAAAGGGGAGCAGTTTCGGATCGATTTCGGTCCGGCTCAAGACTTCAGAGGACCACTTGCGTTTGGCGACATCCAGCAGCAGGGTTCCCGAAGCGTCCGCCATATCGATGGCGCGTTCGCCGGTGAGTTGGAAGCGCACGTAATCCTTGGGCAACATGACGTGCGCAACGCGCTCCCAGTTTCGAGGTTCGTTTTCGCGCACCCAAAGCAGCTTGGTGAGCGTGAAATTGGTAAGCGGGGCGTTGCAGGTGAGTTGGATGAGACGATCCGTCCCGAAGAGATCGGAAAGCTGTTTGACTTGCGGCTCCGTGCGCTGATCGCACCAGATGAGGGCGGGCCGGACTACCTCATCATGATCGTCCAGCAAAACTGCCCCATGCATCTGCCCGGAGAAACCGATGCAGTCGATTTCATCGCCGCGGGCTCCCACGGCGTCGAGAGCGCGTCGAACCGCCAGGCCACAGGCTCGCCACCAGTCGCGCGGATCCTGTTCCGCCCATCCCAACTGAGGCGATGCAAAAGGCGCGTGCTCTTCCGTGCCGGACGCGACGGCTTGCCCGTTTTCATCAATGATTAGGGCGCGGGTTCCCCCCGTGCCAGTATCGATCCCAAGGAATTTGATACTCCCTCCCCTTTACGCACGCCTGCAAAATCAGCCGTTGAGGTATTCGACCATCTCTGGCGAGGCGCCATCCAGCCGAACCGCTTTCTGCGGGCTCGAATCCAAAGACTGCCGCTGCAGGAAAAAATCGAGGTTGCCGCGCATGACCAGGTGGGGCGCCAGCGTTACCTGGAAGGATGGGCACTCGCCTTCCACCAGGAATTCATGGAGCACCCGGAACGCCATGCGGCCCTGGGAGCGTGGCCGTTGATAAATCGTCGCTGCCACGGCCTGGGATCGGATCTCAGGCACCAGTGCCGGAAACAAGTCGGTGGTGATGAAGGAGATCTTCTCAAGCATGTGCGCGTCGCGGGCAGCATTCAGGACGGGGATGGAAGCTTCGGTCGTGACATAGACGCCAGCCAGCTCGGGGTGCTTCTTGAAGAGATGACTGCTCTTCTGGTAGGCCTCGGATTCAACGTCGTGATCCTCGATGGGTTCGAGCACCTGCATCCGGGGGTATAGGCCATGCAGGGTGGTGGCGAAGGCCTTGTACTTCTCGGCATGCTCGGTGATCGCCTGGGAACTCATGGTGACGGCAACGGTTCCGGCGCCGCCAAGAAACTTTCCCATCAGGTCGGCGGCCAGAGCGCCGCTGGCCAGGGTGTCAATCGAGACCACCGCCAGCCTGCCCGTGTTGGGTGCGTCCGTGGCCACGCAGACCACTGGGATACTGTTTCGTGACGCTCGCCGCATCCAGGAGTGCAGACTCTGAGGACGACTGGGAAAGGTGATGATTCCATCCACGCCTGATTTAAGGGCCGCCTCGAAGGCTTCTTTTTCGCCCTCCCCGAGGCGTGGATAAGTTCGATACTCGATCTCGACGTTCTCCATGATCAGCCCGCGCGCCTCTTCGTCAATCCCTGCGCGGACGTCGCTCCAGAAGGATGTCGTTCCCTGCAGCGTATTGACGGAAACGCGCAGGGTTCGCTTCGAAGACAGGTAACGGGCGGCCAGATTTGGCCGATACCCCAGACTCTTGGCCATCTGCTGCACTCTGGTTTTGGTCATGGGGCTGACGCCGGGGTTATTGTGCAGCGCACGGTGGACCGTGCCGGTCGATATTCCCAGTGCCTCGGCGATGTCCAGGAGCTTGGGTTGTTGCTTCATGGCAGCGCCCGGAGGGTTAATAGTGCGCCATCCACTCTCGGCGAAGATGTCCTGGTTCGCATAATTCTGGTCCGCGCTGGTTGGCTCAGACCGTGAACGTTAACGAAGGTAAACCCTTCTCTCGGCAGATGTCAACAAAATTGTGTAACCCGTTTAATAACAATAATTTACATAACGACATCAGAAGGAAGCCGGGAGTCTTGGAAAACGTTTTCGCGATGACATTGTCTGGCGTTCGTCAATTGAGAACAGCTCGCCGGTTCGGCCGTAGTCAAACAGGCGAAGCCATGATGCCGAATGACTGAAATGCTTACTTCCGTGAATGGTTCAGTACCGCTCAGCGGATTTCAACTCCGGTGGCGTCAGCGAAGGTTAACCCTTACCCTGCGCCAATGTCAACAAAAGCGTTTAATCTCTCTGATAGTAATCGGCTTACCTCGTACCATTCGATTGTCGATGTTGGGAATCGCGGAAAACGTTTTCGCGCTGGTCTCGCCTAATCATTCGTCAATTGGGGGAGCCTCGCCAGTTGAGCCAGCCTCGATCCGTCGAAGGCGTGATGCAATCACGTGACGCTCACTTCCGTGTAGGTCCCGTACACCTGCCGCAAGGCTTCGCAGATTTCACCTACGGTGGCGTAGGCGCGGACGGCGTCGACGATGTGAGGCATGGTGTTGACGCAGGAAATGTTGCCGTTGCTGCCCGCGGTGGGAGTCTTGGCGGCGGCTTGCTTCAGCGCATCGAGGCGGCGCCGGACTTCTTCATTCGAGCGTCCGGCACGCAGCGCTTTGAGCTTCTTCTCCTGAGCGCGGGCTACTTCTTCACCGATGTAGAGAATACGTGGCGACCCCTCTTCGATGACGAAATCATTCACACCGACGATGACCTTCTCGTTGGCTTCAACCGCGCGCTGATATTGGTAGCTGGCCTCGGCAATTTCTTTCTGGGGATAACCGCGTTCGATGGCTTTGACCATGCCGCCCATGCGGTCGAGCTTCTCGAAATAATCGAAGGCGCCGTTTTCCATGTCGAGGGTTTGCTTTTCGACGAAGTAACTGCCTCCGAGCGGATCGACAGTTTGGGCAACGCCGGACTCGTAGGCGATGATCTGCTGGGTGCGCAGTGCTATGCGCGCGGCTTCTTCGGTAGGCAAGGCGAGGGCTTCGTCGTAGGCGTCGGTGTGCAGCGATTGCGTGCCGCCCAGCACCGCCGCCAGCGCCTGCAGGGCCACGCGCGCGATGTTGTTCATCGGTTGCTGCGCGGGCAGCGAGACGCCGGCGGTTTGACTGTGGAAGCGCATCAGGCGGGTGCGATCGTTCTTGGCGCCGAAACGGTCTTTCATCAGGCGATACCAGATCTTGCGCGCGGCGCGGTATTTGGCGATCTCCTCGAAAAAATCGTTGTGCGCGTTGAAAAAAAAGCTGAGGCGCGGGCCGAAGTCGTCGACCTCGAGACCGCGGCGAAGCGCCCACTCGACGTATTCGACGCCGTCGTAGACGGTGAAAGCGAGTTCCTGCAGCGCCGTCGATCCAGCTTCGCGAATGTGATAGCCGGAAATCGAAATGGTGTTGAAGCGCGGCGTGAATTTCGATCCGAATTCGAAAGTATCAATCACCAGCCGCATCGAGGGCGCGGGCGGATAGATGTACTCCTTCTGCGCGATGTACTCCTTGAGGATGTCGTTCTGAATCGTGCCGGAAATATTCTTCCAGTCGGCGCCTTGCTTTTCGGCGACCACGAGGTACATGGCCCAGAGCACGCTGGCCGGTGAATTGATGGTCATCGAGGTGGTGATTTTGTCGAGCGGGATGCCGTCGAAGAGAATCTCCATGTCTTCGAGCGAATCGATGGCCACGCCGCACTTGCCGACTTCGCCTTCACTGGCCGGGTGATCGGAGTCGTAGCCCATCAGCGTGGGTAGGTCGAACGCGACCGACAGTCCGCCGCCGCCGTGTTCGAGAAGATACTTGTAGCGCTGGTTCGTCTCTTCGGGCGAGGCGAAGCCGGAGAACATGCGCATCGTCCAGAGCTTGCCGCGATAGCCGGTCGCGTGAATGCCGCGCGTGTAGGGCGGTTGGCCGGGATAGCCAAGATACTGATCGTAGTTCCAGTCGGCGGGGAGATCGGCCTGCGTGTAGAGGCGGCGGATCGGCGCGTTCGAGATGGTGCTGAAACGGGCGTGGCCGTGTTCGTCGAGGTTGGTGCCGGTAGGAGCGCCGATAGGTTTTTCCGGAGAGTTGGCGAGCGTGGGAGCGAGCGTCTTCTCGGCCCAGTCTTTTTCGGACGCGGCAGGATGACGCCCTTCAAAGACGTCAGAAATCGGGCTCTCGGCGACGGCGTTGGGCGAATCGGCTTTCGGTTTCTTATCGGGCATTCGAGCTCCCCACCCCGGTTCCCACTATGACCTTGATCATAGAGGAGCGGTCAACATGCTGCAAAAGAGGCGACCGACCGAGCGGTTGGTGGAAGTCAAAATCAAATTCTTAACCACCGAGGAGCACAGAGGACACAGGGGAAATCGAAGGGCGCTTGACGCTTGTTTTCTTCGGCACCTATGCTGGTCTTCTTTCGGCGGAGGAGAATCTGAAAGCCTTTCAGCGATTGTTGCAGCGTACTCCGGTGTACGGCGCGTACAAGGCGTTGGGCCACTATCCCGACTACTGGTATTGGATACTGCGCGGACGGCCGACGCGATCTCCGCATCTGTTGAAGCAGAAAGTGGTGCGCGAATACGGCAAGAGATTCGGACTCAAGATTCTGGTCGAGACCGGAACCTACTACGGCGAGATGGTTGCCGCGATGAAAAGCCGTTTCGACCGCGTTTATTCCATCGAATACGTTCCAGCGCTGGCGGAGCGAGCCACGCGCAAATTCGCGCGCGATGAGCACGTCCGAATTTTCTGCGGAGACAGCCGCGTAGTCATGCCCGAAGTTCTCGCCTTGCTCAAGCAGCCAGCACTGTTCTGGCTCGATGCCGGTTACTACGGCTGGATTGGCAAGCAGGGCGACCAGCAGCGGCTATCGGCGGAACTGGAAATGATTCTGAGCCATCCCTACCCGCACATGATCCTGCTCGACGATGCGCGCGGACTGACGGGCCGCGACGGCATTCCTTCCGTCGGCGACGTGAAGGCCAATGTGGAGTCGAAGTTTCCTCGGCGGTCGGTGGAAGTGAAGTTCGACATCATGCGCATCACGCTGCGAGAGTAGCTGGCGCCGCCGGAGACGCGGCGAGCCACGTCTCTACAGCAAAAACGGGCCCATCGGAAAAAACGGGCCGCCCAAGCACGGCCCGGTTGAAGGTTGCTCGGGCTAGAATACGTCGCGGATTACCCGGTTGACTAATCCCACCGAGTTGTTGAGTGCCTCACCGCTGGCATAGGAGAGGGTCACGGACTGGTCGGCCAGATTGATCTGCTCCGACGTCAGCACGGTCGTGCTGCCGGCGGCTGTGATCTGCACCAGGTAATTGCCGGCCGGTACGCCGATCGCCGCTTGCGCGTCAGGACTGGCCGACACAGTGAATGTCTTCGGGTTCTTCACGCCCACTTGCGTCAGCGTGGCCTGCAACGCGGGAGCATCGGCGGAGTTAATCAGGACAAACCGCCCATTCCCAGGCGCCACCGGCAACAGGTCGTCGGTGAATACCTGCAGGACAGGTTCGGTGCCACTGATCGCGGCTACGGCCGATACACTTTCTCCGGCAGTCAGGATCACTTGCGAATCGATCATCACCGCGTTGGTGCAAGGCGCCAGCGTGTTGGCCAGGCTGATCTGCACGTCGTAAGTTCCGGCGGCCAGAGTGAAGGGCCCGCTGGTGTTGCCGAAGGTCAGTCCGTGGATCAAGCAGGACTTGCCGTTGATCAGAACGTCCACCGGCAGGCCAGGATTGAAATTGTCGGCCAGGTCGCGCCCGGGAATGCCATGCACGATGTAGAGGTAAGCGTTGCTGTCGGCCAGGGCGGAAGCGCCCAGAGCCAGGAACAAAGCTGCAAGTTGCAAAACGACACGTGTGCGAAGTCTCATAAGTTTCTCCTCGATGGTGTGAAAGTTCGGTGCTGATTTTGGGGGACGAACTGCCCGTGGCGCAGAGGAACTACGCCAGAGCCGCTCACGATTCACTGCCGGGATCCCAACTGGAAGCTGCTCAGCTTCGTTTGGATCAAACCCTCGCGGCCAATGGAAGTTGCCCGGATTAGAAAAAAAAGAATCGCAGGCTGGGCTGCCAGTGTGGAGTCGGCGAGACGCGGCGAGCCGCGTCTCTACGTTGATTCTTTCTTGCGCGCCAGTTCCCACGCCTTCGCGTATTTCCACGAGACGTAGATGGCGTGGTAGAGGTGCAGCAGCAGGCCTTCGCGGCCGTCGAGAAATCCGAGGCGAAAAAAATAGTTGTAAATGAAGGTCGCCAGTGGGCGCACGACGATGTTGAACACGCTGAAGCCGCGATGGCCCCTGGCGACGGCCATCTCCGCGCCGAGGGAAGAGTAGCGGTTCATGTGGTCGATGTAATCGGCGAGCGTGGGGTAGGAGTGGTGAAGGATGGCGCCGTATCGTATCTTTCCAGTTCTGCCTTGGACTTTGACGTCTTCGTGTACGGTGCGATCCTCGAAACGCCCGGCTCCTATGCGAAAGAATCGAAGTTTCGGGTCTGGCCAGAAACCTCCGTGCTTGATCCATCGCCGAAGGAATTCATTCTTTCGAGGGATCCAGAGCCCTACGAAGTTTGGATCAAAGCTGGTGCCGATGTGATATTCGAGGTCGTCTTTAGCATCGGATAACGTTAGTTCGTGCGCGCACGAATCGTCAGAGCCCTGAATAAGGGTCGACACTTTTTCCAAGCCTTCGAATGCGTCGTGCAGCGCCTGCGCGAGATCGCGGTCGACTTCCTCATCCGCATCCAAACTCAGAATCCAATCTCCCGTCGCCTTGTCGATCGCTGAGTTCTTCTGCGCGGCGTACCCCTTCCACTCTTCGACGAAAACCTTCGCGCCGAAGGACTGCGCGATCTCGACGGTGCGGTCGGTCGAGCCGGAGTCGACGACGATGATCTCGCCTTTGCCGTCGGCCACGAGTGGCTGCACGCTGGCGAGCGTGCGTCCGATATTGGCCTCTTCGTTGTGAGTGATGATGACGATGGAGAGGATCACGCGAGGCTCCGGCCGCTGCCAACCAAGAGCCTGCCGAGCTTTGCTCGGCTTGGACGGCCGAGGGCGGCCGTCCCTACGCGAGCCTTGCCGATGCGGGCCTTTTCCACGCTCGCTTCCCGCGGGCTAGATTTCTCCACACTTGCCTTGCCAATGATCGAAAGCTGCACGGAGAGAGCATACGCGACCGGCGGCATGCGGCAAAAGAAAAACAGTTGCCTAAGGGAAACGCCGGGCGAGGACGCCCGGCGCTCCATTGGGAACGGTTCTGGCGCTACTGTTGCGGTTGGGCCGGAGGGTTCGCCGGCGTCATCTGGTCGGCGGGCCGCGCCGCCACGTGCGGAATGTTCGGCGTTTGCGTGACCTGGCCCCGCTCCGCGTCGCCGATCAGGATGCCCGCGTGATCGAGCAGAACACCGATGGACCGGTCCAGTTCGACTTCGGCCTTTTCGTACAGGGCCTTGGCGGAGACGAGTGTGACTTCGGCCTGAGTCATGGCCGCCTGATTCTGCAGCACCAAAGTTGAAGTGGAGGCGCCGAGCGCGTACTTCTTTTGCTCGGCGTCGAGAGACTGGCGTGCCAGATCCACGGCGGCCTGGGCGGAAGCGACGCTGGCGCGATTCTGCTGCACGCCAAACTGCGCGTTGCGCACCTCGATGCGCACCTGGTTCTCGATTTGCTGGATGCGCAACTGAGCTTGCCGGTATTCAAATTCCGACCGTACCTGCGTGGCCTGCGCGGCGCGGTTGCGGAGAGGGATGTTCAGACTCAACCCCACCCCTTTATCGGGCGCGGTGGAGTTTACCAGTTGGTTCAACGTTGCCCCGTAAGAGACGGGAGGTGGAAGAGTGGGAGCAGTGGTGAGACCGCAGAACTCCGGTTCAGTAACGCATATGTAGTGTGAATTGGAATTCCCGCCTGCGCCCGCGCCGCCGTAGTAGGCAAACAGGTCCAGCGAGGGCAACAGGGCGCTGCGGATCGCTTTATTGCTGATTTCGGTATTGGAAAGGTTAATACGCTGTTCCGCGAGTTCGGGGCGATGACTCAGAGCATCGTTGACTAAGTCCTGGGTGGGAACGACCGCTTCCTGCGTCGGCAGCTCCATGGTTGAGGTAGGAATCACTTCGGCGTCGGCCAGCGTCGGGTCGACGAGCGTGCGGCTGAGGGCATTTTTCATGAGGAGTTGCTGCAGTTGAAGATTGGTCAGCGCCACGGTCAAGGTCTGCTGATCGGAAGCTACGGTGCTCTGTGCCCGGACCACCTCGATCGGCGCGAGCGTTCCGATTTCCACTTGCTTCTGGTTGTCGGAGAGCGTCTTCTGAGCGAAAGCCAGCTGCTCCTTCTGAACTCTCACGTTCTCATAGGCGTACACCAAATCCCAGTACATGTTTTCGATCTGGTCGACGGTGGTGGTGATTTGCAGGCGGAAGGCCACGTCGGAAATCTCACGGTTGTTCTTGGCAATCTGAATGAAGCGCGTGTTCGGAGCGAATCCAAGGCCCTGTAGCAAGTGCTGCGTTAACCTGAACTGAAAACTTGAGTTCAGGACCGGAGTGAATTCATTGAATGGGTTATCGGAAGTCACCCGGGTATTGTTGAACCCGATGGCCATATTCGTGCCCCATTGGAATCCCTGGGTATAAGTGAAATTGCCGGTTCCTGTGTTCTGATGAGGGCCGCAAAACAGGGAGGTGCAATCGATTCCAAGGTGATCGATTTGCAGCGTGCCCGTGAGGATGGGATCGAAACTGGTGATCTGTGGGCCGCTGCCGAAGGTTGACACGACTATGCCGCCCGAACCAGCGCCAGCGCCGCCCGCCGCGACCGAGGTTCCGCCTTGTCCGGAGCCGACTTGTGCTCCCAAGCCGCCTACGCCGCCGCCGGGCGTGTTCTGCACGACGCCGTTGTTAACGCCGAGGGTGCCGGCTCCGGCCTTGGCGCGCCAGACGTCGGTATCGGCGATATTCAGATTGTAGCGCGCGATCGCGATATCGAGATTGTTTTCGAGCGCCAGCGCGACTGCGTCGTTCATCGAGATATAGAGCTTGCCATCGTGCATGAGCTGGTCGATGCGCGGCGTGTTGGCCAGGTTCGGCGGCGCTACGTGGCGCGGCGTGTAGGGCCCTATCGGGTCGGGGAAATGCGACCGCGGCTTGGCGTACTCTCGCACATCAAAGGGCTGCGACGAGGACGGCACAACCCTTTGGGCCGGCGTCTGCGCCGACGGCGCGCTGGGCACGGACGAGGCATCCTGCGCCCATCCGGCAGGTATCATGATGACGGCGAAAAGGATGGCGGCAAGAAAAAAGGCGGCAGCCCGCTGGAACCCAGTTGACACCGTAGAACGTTGCATTCGCATCATCTCCATTGGTCGAACTCAAATGGTCGCACACAAGCGATCCGGCTTGAAAGGAACGGACGCAGTAGTCCGCGCTTTTGCTCACTAATACATTGCTAATACGCAGAACGACAGGCAAGAGTTCCTTGCAATCGTCTTCTGGCAGTCTTTTTCTCGTTATGCTGGGGACCGGCAATCTTTTTCATTTGTTCGTAAGTGAAATAGTATAGCTGACGCGCCGCCGCCCTTTCCGCTATGGCGGGGGCAAACTCTGCGAACGATAACGTTGCGAACATTAACCTTGCGAACAATAACTGATGATGTTCCAGCAGCTAAGGACTCGAAAAAGAACGTGCGCAATCTCAGACTGATCCTCTCGTACGACGGCGCCGAATTCTCCGGCTGGCAGGTGCAGCCCGGCCGCACCACTGTGCAAGGCGCGCTGGCCTCAGCCATTGGACGCTTGAGCGGAGAAAATGTACTGCCCCAGGGCTCCGGCCGGACCGATGCCGGTGTGCACGCGCTGGCCCAGGTGGCTAGTTTTGCGACGGCGTCCGCCATTCCAACCGAGAATTGGACCAACGCTCTGAACGGGATTCTGCCGGCTTCCATTCGGGTGCTGGAGGTCGCCGAGGCCGCGCCCGAGTTCCACGCGCGCAAGTCGGCGCGCGCCAAGACCTATCGCTATCGAATTCACCGAGGGGCAATCTGTCCGCCGTTTTTGGCGCGGTACGTGTGGCATTACCCGTATCCGCTTGAGGAATCGGCCATGGTTGCAGCCGCTGAAGTGGTGGTGGGCGAGCACGATTTTACGTCGTTCGCGGCGGTCGACCCGGAGCGGGTGGAACGGATGGCGGCCGGGGAGAATACTCACACCACTAACGTCCGAACAATTTTTTCGTCCGTTTGGACGCGCGAAGGCGAAGAGCTGATCTACACGGTTCGCGGCAGCGGATTTCTTCATCACATGGTGCGGAACCTGGTCGGCACATTCCTGTTGATAGGGAAGGGAACCGTTGGCCGGGACGATTTCGTCCGCATTCTCGCCGCGCGCAAGCGCACTGCGGCCGGCCCGACCGCGCCCGCCAGCGGGCTGTATCTGGTCGAAGTCGAATACTGACCCGAAGGCTCTCAGTTTTTGTCATCCTGAGCGAAGCGAAGGACCTATGTAATCCGGCGCTGCGAGCAAATGCATAGGTCCTTCGCTTCGCTCAGGATGACAATTCCCATGAAGGTTGAAGACTCTGGCGCGTCCGTTCCGTCCCGCGTACACTTCTTCGGAGATGGCCGCCAACCTCGAATTCGCCGTCTCCCGCATCGCCTCCGTGAACCCGGCGACGGGCGAAGTTCTGGGCGAACTGGACAGCGCGGGTCCGGCCGAAGTCCGCGCCGCTGTTGCCCGCGCGCGCGCCGCGCAGCCGGAATGGAGCGCCTGGGGCATCCGCAATCGTGTCCGGATATTGCGCCGCTTCCAGCAAATTCTCCTCACCCACAAAACCGACATCGCGCGGCGCATCACGCAGGAAGCGGGCAAGCCCCTGGTCGAAGCGCTCGTCACCGAGGTTCTGGTCGTGCTCGACGCGGCGCGCTTCCTCATCGACAACGCCTTCGCGATCCTGCGCGAAGAAAAGCTGCCGCACGGAAATCTCGCGCTAAAGACCAAGTCAGGACGCATTCTGCGCGAAGCCTATGGCGTCGTCGGAATCATTTCGCCGTGGAATTATCCCTTCTCGATTCCGGCGACCGAGGCCGTGGCGGCCCTGGTTGCGGGCAATGCCGTCGTGCTCAAGCCTTCGGAATTGACGCCGCTGATTGCGCTCGAACTGCAGGCGTTGCTCGGCGAGGCTGGAGTTCCCGACGAAGTTTTCCAGGTGCTGCCGGGTGAAGGCGAAACTGGGGCGGCGCTGGTGAAGAGCGAAATCGACAAACTGGTCTTCACGGGAAGCGTCGCCACGGGCCGGCGAATTGCGGAGATCGCCGCCGAACGCCTGCTCCCGGTGGTGCTCGAACTGGGCGGCAAGGACCCCATGCTGGTGCTCGAAGATGCCGACATCGACGTCGCATCAAGCGGCGCCGTCTGGGGAGCGTTCGTGAACGCGGGCCAGACCTGCCTGTCGGTCGAGCGCTGCTACGTGCATCGTAGTTTGTATGCGGCGTTTGTCGACGCCTGCAGGGAGAAGGCGCGCAAACTACGCGTCGGCAATGGCATGCATGAAGCCACCGAACTCGGCCCCATGATCCACGAGCGGCAAGTGCGCGTGGTGGAATCGCAGGTCGAGGATGCAAGGCAGCGCGGCGCCCGCGTGATGGCCGGAGGCGGGCGGCTGCGCGAACTCGGCCCAACATTTTTTGCGCCCACAGTTTTAGCCGACGTCGATCACAGCATGCGCGTGATGCGGGAAGAGACGTTCGGTCCAGTGCTGCCGATCGCGCCGTTCGCCAGCGATGCCGAGGCCGTCCGCCTGGCCAACGATTCCGACTACGGACTGGCCGCCAGCGTGTGGACCGGCGATCGCGCCCGCGGCGATCGCCTGGCCCGCCAGATCGACGCCGGCACGGTGATGGTGAACGACGCTGTGTCGTGTTTCAGCATCAGCGAAGCTCCGCACGGCGGCGTGAAGTCGAGTGGCCTGGGGCGCACGCATGGGCGCTGGGGACTGGAAGAAATGGTGCGGGTGAAGTATCTCGACAGCGAGCGCCTTCCGCGCATGAAAAAAATCTGGTGGTTCGGCTACGGCAGCGGATTTACGGGCGAAATGGAAGGCTTCCTCGACCTGCTCTACGCCCGCCCGCTGCGAGAAAAACTGAAAGCCGGAGTGCGCGCGGCCGGAGCGCTGTGGCGGAGAAAATTGTAGGAGCAGACCCGCTGCGAGCTGCGAGCGACGAGCTGCGAGCAGGCCTGAAGGTGTGAGGTTGCTCGCTCGAAGCTCGTAGCTCGAAGCTCGCAGCCGTCCCCGATCGAATGAAAGGAAAGTAGAGCACTGATGGCCGACACCCGCGCTTTCCTGCGCCACACCCTCGCCACCATGGCCTATCGCGGAGGGAAAGCCATCCGCAACGCTGGGCCGAGTTTCGCCGAATATGGCTCGGCCGAAACTTCGCGCACGCCGGCGAAGATTCTCGCGCACATCGGCGACCTCATGGACTGGGGACTCGCCATGTCCGAGGGCCGGCGCGAGTGGCACGACTCGGTTCCGCTCGCGTGGGAGAAAGAATGCGAGCGCTTCTTCGCCGCGTTGAAGAAGTTTGACGACTACCTGGCGTCGGAAAAACCGCTCGAAGTGTCGGCCGAAAGATTATTTCAGGGCCCGATTGCGGACGCGCTCACCCACATCGGCCAGATCGCAATGCTGCGGCGGATGGCCGGCGTCCCCATGAAGGGTGAAAACTATTTCGTAGCCGAAGTTACGGTCGGACGCGTCGGCGCGGATCAAGCGCCGCCGCGCAAGGAGTTTTGACTAGTACCGTGACCGCATGATGATTAGAAAGTGAGTAGCGCCGGCATCCTTCGACTTCGCTCAGGACAAGCCTTGCCGGTTGTCCCGAGGGCGTCTCGCCCTCGGCGCGGCGGGCGAGGACGCCCGCCGGACAGCCGCCGGGACGGCGGCGCTACTCTGAGCGGTAAAACTGTACAAATCATGTAGTCACGGTACTAACAGCGTGAAGCTTAAGGTGGAAGGACGGGCGTCTTGCGGAGCCTGCCCTGAGCGCGTTCGAAGGGTCCAGTCGGGCGCGGACACCCGACTCTCCATCAAACAAAATGCTCAAAGCTGCTGGCTTGAGTCGCTAAACAAACTGAAGTTCCGGCGCGCGCGGCAGCGCCCCGATTTCCGCGGCCAGGCGGTAGTAAAGCGCAAGTCCCTCCAGGCACGGAGGGTCGAGATAATAATGGATGTTGTGCGTCAGGTAGACGCGCACGAACTCGACCGTAAGGCCGAGGCGCGGCGCCCACTCCTGCGCGATGGCTTCGAGTTTTTTCGGCGACAGCCCATGATCGCGTGACTGCTTGAAAGCCTCGGTGATCGCTCGCCCGTTTCGTCCGTCAAGCGCCTGCTTACGAATCGCCCAGAAAGCGAAGACGAAAGATTTTCCCGTGCGCGCCACCCACTCCTCGGCCAGGTCGAGCGTGAAGTGGCGCGTCCGGTCGACCTGCAGCGCCGGGTCTCCGATGAGCAACGCCGCATCGCAAGCGCCGAGCATGGCGTCGAGGTCCGGAGCCATCGGCTTATAATCGCGCGCTCCGCCCAGCCACTTTGCAAACAGAATCTTGGCCAGCGCCACCGACGTCAACGAAGAAGTGTCCAGCGCCACCGTGCGCACCTGCCTCCGCAACGACTGCTTTGACAAGCGATTGATGGGCACTTTGCTGACCAGCAAGATGGACCGCACCGCCCGCCGCGCCGCAATCGCGACCTCCGGAATGATGACGAGGTCGGGAACCGTCGCGTAAGCCGCTGCCGGAATGATGCCAATATCGGCCGTTCCCGCACGCAAAGCATCGGCGCAGGCCGAGGGGAGGGTGTAGGAAGTATCAAAGCTATCGCCCGCGCCTGGCTCGGCATGCTCAAAATCCCACATGAGAGGCGCCGTGTTCAGGTAGGAAATGGCCGAGATCTTTAACCGGCTCATCACTTTACGAATTCTACCAAAAGTGATGTGCGCGCCATCCTTGACAGCGTTTCACGCCGCAGGCTAGGGTCGCGCCATATGTCGAATAACATTGCCATTTCCAACCCAGCCGTTGCCGTCAACCCCGCTTCCTACCAGGCCACCTACTGGCTCGCGCTGGCCCTGACCGCGGGATTGGGCCCCACGCGCATCAGGAAACTGATCGAGCGGTATGGCACGGCCGACCGCGTCTTCCAGGCCAGCTTGACCGAACTCGAAGCCACCGGGATGCGCGCCGTTTCCGCGCAATCGGTGGCCACGGGAAAGTCGCTCGAACTCGCGCAGCAGGAATGCGTGAAGGCGGCTGAAGCGGGCGCCAGAATCATTTCACTCAGCGATCCCGAATATCCGTCACGCCTGAAGGAAATTTACGATCCACCAGTAATCCTGTTCGTCAAAGGAAGCATCGAAGTGCTGGCCCAGCCCGGCATCGCGATGGTGGGAACGCGTCATCCCACGCCTTACGGCAGCGGCATGGCCGAACGTCTCTCCACCGACCTCGCCGCGCGCGGCCTGGTGATCATCAGTGGATTGGCTCGCGGCATCGACACCGCGTCGCATCGCGGCGCCGTCGCCAGCAAAGGAAAAACCGTCGCTGTCCTCGGCACCGGAATTGACGTCATGTACCCCAGAGAAAACACGCGCCTCGCCGAACAAATCGTGGCCCTCGGTGGCGCGCTGATCACCGAGTTCCCCGTCGGAACCTCGCCGACGCCGCAGAATTTTCCCATCCGCAATCGGATCATCAGCGGCATGTCGGCCGGCGTGCTGGTAGTTGAAGCCGCGGAATACAGCGGCACGCGCATCACATCCCGCGTCGCGCTCGAACAAAATCGCGACGTCTATGCTGTCCCAGGCAACGTGACCAACAAAGGTTCGTGGGGCCCGAACACGCTGATCAAGCAAGGAGCGAAGCTCGTCGCCACCTGGGAAGACGTGTGGGAAGAGCTTCCGACGGACGTGCAAGCCGCGCTCACTTCCCTGCAGAATGAATCTCCCGAACCGGAAACCGCATCTCTATTCCCGGACGAGGCGACCTCGCCCCGCGAAAGAAATATCCTCAAGTTGCTGAAGGCCGACGAATCCACGCACATCGATCAGCTGGTCGAATTGCTGGAAAACGAAATGTCCTCCTCGGAAATCTTCGCCGCTCTCTTCGAACTGGAGCTCAATGGGAAAGTGAAGCAGTTGCCGGGGAAGAATTTTGTGAAGAGCTTCTAGTTGTCAGTTATCAGTTATCAGTTTTCAGTAAAACCGGAGGGCTCGTGCAAAGTTTCCGCAGTCTTCGAGTCTGGGAGAAGTCGCACCGGCTGACTTTGGATGTCTATGCATCCAGCAAAGCGTTTCCTCGCGAAGAGATGTACGGTTTGGTAAATCAGATGCGGCGCGCCTCCGCATCTATCGGGATGAACATCGCGGAGGGCTGCTGCAGAAAAGGTAGTGCGGAAATGGCTCGGTTTCTGCAGATTGCCATGGGATCAGCAAGCGAACTTGAGTACCAGCTTTTGCTAGCTCACGACCTCGACTATTTGCGGAATCCGGAGTACGAGAGGCTTGCAACGCAAGCAGTTGAAGTCAAGCGAATGGCGTCATCCCTGATGCAGAAGGTGAAGGCTTGTTAACTGAAAACTGATAACTGATAACTGAGAACGGGTTGTTGCATTCCGCCAATTCGTGCTAGCTTCAATTTCATTGCCGCCACATTGAGGAACCATTGTCCAAAGGTCTAGTCATTGTCGAATCGCCGGCTAAGGCGAAAACTATCCAGAAATATCTGGGCAAGGGATTCACGGTGGATGCCTCTTTCGGCCACGTGAAAGACCTGCCCAAGAGCAGCCTGGGCGTCGACGTCGAAAACCATTTCGATACGGAATACGTCGTCATCCCCGGAAAAGAGAAAATCCTGGCCAAGCTGAAAAAGCTGGCCCTCTCGGCCGACCGCATCTACCTCGCGCCCGACCCGGACCGCGAAGGCGAAGCCATCGCCGCCCATCTCGCCGACGAACTCGGCGAAGACTCAGGCAAGAAGAAAAAGACCAAGGGAAAAGCGAAAACCACAAAGCCCGACGCCAAGGCCAAAACAAAGACGGACGACATCGGGGACGATGCCCGCATCCGCCGCGTGACCTTCAACGAAATCACGCAGCGCGCCGTCAAGGCCGCTTTCGAGCATCCCCGCGACATCGACCGCAAGCTGGTGGACGCGCAGCAGACCCGGCGCGTGCTCGATCGCCTAGTGGGCTACCAGGTTTCTCCTCTCCTGTGGGACAAAGTCCGCCGCGGTCTTTCCGCCGGTCGGGTGCAGACCGTCGCGCTCCGCCTGATCGTCGATCGCGAACGCGAAATCAAAGCCTCCGACAAAAAAGAATACTGGACCATCGACGCCCATCTCGCTGCCGCTAAGCCGCCGGCATTCGACGCGCGCTTCCTCGGCAAGGGCGAAGAGAAAATCGAAATCCCGAACGGTGAGGAAGCGGAAAAGATCCGTCTGGCGCTCGAAAAGGCCGATTGGGTAGTTCGCTCGGCGGAAAAGAAAGAGCGGCGCCGCAACGCAACTCCTCCATTCACCACCAGCAAGCTGCAACAGGATTCCTCGCGCAAACTGCGCTTCAGCGTGAAGCGCACCATGATGATCGCGCAGCGCCTCTACGAAGGCGTCGAACTCGGCGACGAAGGATTGGTTGGCCTGATCACCTACATGCGTACCGATTCGACCCGCGTTTCCGCCGAGGCAGTCGCCGAGGTGCGCGAGTACATCACGAGCGAGTACGGCGCCAACTATTTGCCCGAGACTCCCAACACATATAAGGAGAAGAAAGAAGCGCAGGCCGCGCACGAGGCCATTCGCCCGACTTCGGCGGCGCGCCATCCCGACCAGGTCAAGCAATATCTGCATGAAGACGAATTCAAAGTTTACAAACTGATCTGGCAGCGCTTCGTCGCCTCGCAGATGAATCCCGCCGTGTTCGACCAGACGACGGTCGAAATTGACGCCAAGTCCGGAAGCGACGTCTACCAATTCCGCGTCACTGGCTCAGTTCCGAAGTTCGACGGCTTCCTCAAGGTGTACGAGGAGGCGAAAGACACGAAGGACGAGGAAGACGAAGAGCTGAAGCACAAGCTCCCACCGCTCGAAGCCGGGCAGAAGCTGACGCTGAAGTCGCTGCTCCCCGAGCAGCATTTCACCGAACCGCCTCCGCGTTTCAACGAAGCTTCGCTGGTGAAGGAACTCGAAGAGCGCGGCATCGGCCGGCCTTCCACCTACGCGACGATTCTCAGCACCATTCAGGAGCGGCAGTACGCGCAGAAAGTCGGCGGCAAGTTCACTCCCACGGAGATCGGCCTGGTCGTCACCGATCTGCTGGTCGAGAATTTTAAGGATATTTTCGATTTCCAATACACCGCGCGCCTGGAAGAAGAGCTCGACGAGATTGAAGAAGGCAAGCAGACGGGGAATGAAGCGCTCACCGAGTTTTACAAGAAATTCGCCAAGGATCTCCGATACGCCGAGAAGCACATGGAAAACATCAAGCGTATGGAGAAACCCACCGACGAAAAATGTGAGCTCTGCGGCGCGCCGCTGGTCATCAAGTGGGGCAAGCACGGTTCGTTCTACGCTTGCAGCACCTACGACAAGGAAAATCCCGACACCTGCAAATTCACCAAAGAGAATCCCATTAATCTGCCCGACCTCGACTCGGCCGATATACAGGAGACTGCACAGGAGGAATACTGCGAAAACTGCGGCCGCGTGATGGTGCTCAAGCGCGGACGCTTCGGCCAGTTCATGGCCTGCACCGGTTATCCCGATTGCAAGACGACGCGGCGTCTCGATCAGGGCAAGAGAGTGCCCGACATTCCGCTCGATGAAACCTGCCCGCTGTGCAAGCGAAATTTGATCCTGCGGCACGGCCGGTACGGCGAGTTCACTTCCTGCAGCGGATATCCCGAATGCAAATATGTGAAGCAGAACTTCATCGGCGTGAAGTGCCCGGAATGCAAGGAAGGCGAACTCGTCGAAAAGCGCGCCCGCAAGGGCAACACTTTTTACGGATGCGGAAATTATCCGAAGTGCAAATTCACTTCCGCGGCGAAACCCGTCCCCGAGAAGTGTCCGCAGTGCGGAAATGAATACCTGGTGGAACGGCTGCGCAAAGACGGAGCGGTCATCGCGTGTCCGAACAAAGAATGCGATTACGAACGCGCGGTTGAAGGCGGAACTGGCGACGCAGCAAAAGCCTGACGAAGATCGGGCTCTTAGTTTGAAATCTCTCAAAATCGCAAGCCGTAAGAGAACGTCATAACCAACGAGGCGAAAAATGGCAAATAAAGCGACACCGCACGATGCAAGTCTGATTCTGAAACTCTACGATCTCCGTCGTGAAGCGGAGATGCGCAAGGCAAGAAACTGGTTTGGCGCGGAATTCTGGCCGCAGAGCGCCGACGATGTCCTAAAGGTTGTGAATTCGTTTGGCAGCCAGGAAAACGCCTGGCTTCGTCAGGTAGGCAGCTATTGGGAGATGGCCGCATCGCTGGTCGTACACGGCGCCCTCTCTGAAGAGCTGTTTCTCGCCAGCAGCGGTGAACTGCTTTTCATCTTCGCCAAGATTCATCCCTTCCTGAAAGAACTCCGGGAGAAGATGAACAATCCCGAGGCGTACGCGAATATCGAGAAGGTCGCCACGGGGTCGAAGCTGGCCCGCAAGCGGTTGGAACGCGTCTCGAAGAATGTTGAGAATCGGCGCAAAGCTATGGCCAAGCCGGCGAAGAAGGGCTGAGCGTAGACCGAGCGCTCTTCATTTTGTACGCTTTTTTGTCGCCGCCCATCTGCTATTCTAAACGGGTTGTGCGGATGCTCTGGTGGTTCCTCATACTGGGAGTCAGTGCGGCCGTAGTGGTGTGCGCCGCGCTTGCCCTCTATATGCGGGTCCGGCGGCAGATGAAGCGCGCCGCAGCCCACCGAGCGGAACTCGACGGCCTCGACCACTCGTCGCCGCCTGAGGGATGATCTCCTGCGACGTCCGCCACCAGGAAAGGAACGCCATGTCTAGAGAAGCGACTCGAGTTTTCGGGCAGTCCCTAGGCCGGGAAAAGGACAAGGGAAGGGAATGGGCGAAGCAGGCGGCCATCGTTATCGCCGCCAGCCTCTTCGTCGCCTTGTGTGCGCGTGTGACTGTGCCGCTGCCCTTCACGCCGGTTCCGCTGACGCTGCAGAACTTTGGCGTCCTCGCCGTGGGCTTGCTCCTCGGCTCGCGCCGCGGTTTCGCCGCGCTCGCGCTCTACCTGGCCGAAGGCGCCTGTGGAATGCCCGTATTCAGCCTGGGCGGAGGCATTGCCTACCTCCTCGGCCCCACCGGCGGATTCCTTATGGCCTATCCGCTCGTGGCTTTCGTCGCGGGCTGGATCTACGAGCACACGGAGCGCCGTTTTGTCTGGGCCGCGTTTTCGGCCATGGTTGCGGAGGTGGTGCTTTTCGCCGGCGGAGTCAGTTGGCTTGCCGTCATCTATCACTCCGTTGCTCGGGCGCTTAGCTTTGGCCTCTACTGGTTCGTCTTTGCGGAAATCATCAAGGTGCTGATGGCGGCCGCCGTCGCCGCGCGCTGGCACCAACGCCGTTCTGCGCAGCTTTGAGCGAAACGTTTTTGAACGAACAACGAAGTGAGCGAGACTTTTTGGGTGGAGCATAGCCCCTCGGTGGTGATCACTGGGAACCTGGCATTGAAGTTTATAGAACAGGACTACAGAATCTTATGAGTGCAGTATCTTCCACCGTGCGCGAAATCACTGTAGCGCACAGCCCCGACTCCGACGACGCCTTCATGTTTTATGGCTTGGCCACGAACAAAGTTCGCGTGCCCGGGCTGAAGTTCACCCACACCCTGGGCGACATCGAAACGCTGAACCGGCAGGCGCAAGAAGGCGTCGGCGTTTATGACGTGACTGCAATTTCCTTCCACGCCTTCCCCTATATTCAGGAAAACTATGCGCTGATGTCGTGCGGCGGCAGCGTGGGAGACGGTTATGGTCCCATGCTGGTTTCCACCCGGTCTTTCACGCAGGACGAAATCAAGCGCAAGAAAATCGCGGTGCCCGGCAAACTCACCACCGCCTACCTGGCGCTCGAACTGTTCGCGCCCGGAGTTGAAGTGGAAGTCGTCCCCTTCGATCAGATCATCCCGCAGATTCTCGAAGGCAAATACGAGGCCGGCCTCATCATCCACGAAGGCCAGCTAACTTACGACAAGTCGGGACTATACCGCGTAGTCGATCTCGGCAAATGGTGGCAGAAAGTCACCGGCCTGCCGTTGCCCCTCGGAGGAAACGCCATCCGGCGCTCGCTCGGCAAGGAAACGATGAAGAGCGTGACCCAGGCTCTGCGCGAGAGCATCCAGTACGCCATCGATCATCGCGAAGAAGCCCTCGCCTACGCCATGCAATTCGCCCGCGATCTCGACGCCCAACTCGCTGACAAATTCGTCGGCATGTATGTGAACGAGCGCACCCTCGACTACGGAGACGATGGCCGCGAAGCCGTGAAGCGCCTCCTCGACATGGGCCACAAGGCAGGCATCATTCCGAAAAAGCCGAAAGTGGAGTGGGTGTAGGAA
>Ga0181523_10000107_pt1 | contig 83179 bp, 77 predicted proteins | sample PEATcosm2014_Bin_43_FD_119752 | JGI IMG/M metagenome (GOLD analysis project Ga0181523, IMG submission 119752) | Peatland microbial communities from MTU Mesocosm Facility, Houghton, MI, USA - PEATcosm2014_Bin05_30_metaG | ecosystem: Environmental > Terrestrial > Soil > Wetlands > Peat | place...
CTCCCATAGCTGAACACCGCTCCCTGCTGCTCGTCATTTCCTCGCATCCCTACTTCTTATCAGCTTTCCCTGTGCATCTCTCGTTCGAAACGCGATTCCCCAACGACTTTTTCCGCAAGCTGTCTAGTCGTGCCGCAAGTCGTTGAAAATGTGTCGCGCTTTAGCGCCTGAGGTGAGTCTTTTGCGGACCTCCCGACTTTTTCCGCAGCATGCTCAGCGGTGCCGTAATCATCGCATTCTCAACGCGGCTTCAGCCGCTGAGGGATTGGTTTTTCAAACTGAGCCACTGCCGGCCGGAGCCGTTACTTTCCCGCGCCCTCGAAATGCGCTTCGATTTCTTCTAAAGTTTTTCCTTTCGTTTCCGGCAGGAACACCGCAGCCGTGATGAAATAAATCACCGTGCATCCGGCAAAGCCAAAAAACATGGCTGCGTAACCATGCTTGCCGACCATAGGCAGGAATACGGCGGCGATGCCGGTCGAAACCGCCTGGTTGAGCAGGAGAGCGATGCTCATTCCGTTGGACCGTATGCGGGTCGGCATCAGCTCAGAAAGCGCCAGCCACACGCAGACTCCCGGCCCCACGGCATAAAACGCCATGAACACGAAAAGCGTGATGGCGACCAGCATTCCGCTGCGCTGGCTGGGCAGGGGAGTGATGAGTGCATTGTCGATTCTCAGCGGAGCCTGGCGCGCGGCGTCGAGATTGCCAAAGGGATTCGAAAAGAACGCCACCACTTTGTTAGCCGGCACACAGCTCTCGCGAGTGATTTCGATCGGGGCCGCGGCCGTGTCGTCGGAGCGCGCCGCCTTGGTCGCGACGCGGAAATCCCCATACGAATAGATGACGACCAAAGAGGTAGGGCCGCTTCCGATGCGCTGGGCAGCGTCTCCGGCCGAGCTCAGCAGCGTCTCGGCCAGCTTCTGGTCATAGGTGAGTGTAATCTTCTCGCCGGATGTGACCCCGGCTGTAACCCCGGCCATAACCATCGTCTGAACCGTGCTTCGCGTATCCACGCGCAAGCGTTCCGTCCGGCGAAAGAGCAGGCCGGTCGAAACCAGCGACAGAATAATCCCGGCCGTTCCCACCGACAGCAGAAACTTCCGTCCCTTGCGATCGACCAGCAGCACTCCGCCAATGGTCAGGAGAAAATTCACGACCGTGAAAATAACGTAGCCCCAGTGCGCCTGTAGATCGGAAAGGCCGCTCTGCAAAAGAATGTTGGTGTTGTAGCCAATGATGGAGTTGATGCCGGTAGCCTGGTTGCAAGCCAGAATGACGCAGGCCAGAAGAAAAGGGATCACATACTTGCGGCGCAAGAGCGATTCCCTGACCTTGGCTCCGGTGGAAGTCTTCTCTTTCTCAGCCGCAGCGACCTGTTCCATTTCCGCGATCTCGACGTCCGCCTGCTCAGTAACGCGCGAGCGGAGAAGCGCAGCATAGGCAGCATCCCGTTTCCCGCGCAGAAAGAGCCAGCGCGGAGACTCCGACACCATGAAGCTGCCAATCACGAACAAAATGCCGGGCGGCAGCGACACCCAGAAAATGCTGCGCCAAGCCGTGTTTTTGAAAGTGAGGAGTCGCGCCGTATCGCCCAGCTTCGCGACTTCTTCGACGCGATAACTGAAGAACATGCCGACGATAGCCGCGGCCATGATCCCGAGCGTCAGCAACCACTGAAAGATGCCCGTCCCCTTGCCGCGGCTAGATGCCGACAGACACTCCGCCAAATACAGCGGAACCACGACGCCGATGAGGCCGGCGCTGATGCCCTGCAACAGGCGCCCAATCACCAACGAGCCATAGCCACGCGAGAGCGCAATCATGGGGATGCTGCAGACAAACAGTAATCCGCTGAGGATCATCAACGGCTTGCGCCCCATCCAGTCGGCCAGCGCGCCCGCAAACAGGGTTGAGATCACGCTCCCGAGCAGCACAGCCGCGACGACGATGGAAAGCTGGCCCGCATTCAACCCGGAAGTGGCTTCCAGATAAGGCAAGGCCCCGGCGATGATGCCGACATCCACACCGTAGAGCAATCCGCCCAGCCCCGCTACCAGCAGCAGGAACCGGTTGTAGCTGGTTTTTTCGTTTAGTGCCACAGTGGCAGTCCTTTCGCCTCACTGCGCAGCCGAACGGCGCGCACTCGTAAAAATTGAGACGAGCTGAATCCTATCAGAGATGAGCGCGAATCATAGGAAGATAGCAGATGGAAAGCGAGGTCAGTGTAAAGCCCTACCCCTACGCATCCGCTTCCGGCAACGGCGTCAGCGGCTCGATTTCAATGATGTGCAGTCCGCACTCGGTCTTGCTTGAGCCCGACCAGCGTCCCGCCCTGGCATCTTCTCCCGGCAGGACGGCCCGCGTGCAATGCGTGCAGCCAATGCTTGGATAGTTCTGATCATGGAGCGAGTTGTAAGGCACGCCGTGTTCGAGGAGATAGCGCCAAACCTGCTTCGAAGTCCAGTCGGCGATCGGATTCACTTTCACCAACCCGAATTTCGCGTCCCATTCGATTTTGCCGGCGGCCTTGCGGAATGAAGTCTGGTCGCGGCGAATGCTCGTGATCCACGCCCCCAGTTCGCTCAGCTTGCGGCGGAGCGGCTCAACCTTCCGCAGGTTGCAGCATTGGTCGGGATCGCGGGCCCAGAGCGCCGTTCCGTGAGCCCGCTCTTGCTCCTCGGGCGATAGCAGCGAAAAAACTCTCTCGATGGTGATCTCATATTTTTGCTCGATTCTGTCAATCAGGCTGTAGGTCTCAGGAAAGAGGAATTCGGTATCAACCGTAAACACACGAAAATCCTTGCGTACCCGCGAAGCTGCATCGATAACCACCATGCCCTCCGCTCCAAACGCCGACGAGATGGCGACCTGATTGCCAAAGGTTTCAAACGCCCAGGCCAGCACCCTCTGCGGACTCCAACTCTCCGCTGCCAACTGCACTTCTGCAATCTTGTCTTTCACGACATCGGCTCCTCATTTGCTCGCGGGCGCGTCGCCTGCGAGAGTAGTGGGTTGAAAAGTGTCGCCGGAACTACCCTGGCCTCGCCCGGCAACAGGCCGGGCGCTACGAGGTTTTCCGCCAGCGCGGCAGGATCGGACAAGCTCACGACCTCGCCGACGACCAGCAGCGTTGGCGAGGCAAGTTGCTGCGTCCGATGCAGATCCAGCACCGTCGTGCGATGGGTTCGCTGATGCCTGGTGCTGGCGCGCGAGATGACGGCGCAAGGCGTCTCACCGGCCAGTCCGGCTGACGTCAGCCGCCTCGCGATGTCCGAGTAGTTTTGTCCCGGCATATAAATCACGAGCGTCGCGCCGCTCGCGACAAGCTTGCTCCAATCCGAAGAATTTTTGTCGGAAGCTCGATGCGCCGTAATTAGCAGCAACGCATCCGACGCTCGCCGATCGGTCAGTGGAATCTGGGCCGCGGCGGCCGCACCCAGGGCCGAAGTCACGCCCGGAACAATCTCGAACGGAATGTTGTTCGAGCGCAGGAATTCAATCTCTTCCCCGGCGCGCCCGAAGATCAGCGGATCGCCGCCCTTCAGCCGAATCACGCGCAGTCCTGAAGCGGCCAACGCGACCATCAGGCAATTGATCTCCCCTTGCAGGATTTTCTTTTTCCCGCAGCGCTTGCCCACGTTGTGGAGTTGGGCGGTTGACGGAATCAGCTTCAGTATTTCGGGCGCGACCAGGTCGTCGTGCAGAACGGCGTCGGCGCTTCGCAGCAGGCGAAGAGCCTTCACGGTCAGCAACTCCGGATCGCCCGGCCCCGCGCCCACCAGATAGACCTTTCCCCTCATACTCCTTCACCTTTCGCGCTCAACGTCGTGCTTAACTCTGGGATTTTGGCCAGCTCCGCCTCGAACGCTTCCCGGCTCGCCAGCGAGTGCAGTAACTCCCACTTGATCTCCCGGTCGAGATCGCTGGCTAGAATGAGCCGTCTGGTCTCGCCGAGCTGCTCGACCCACTCCGCGTATCCGGGACCGAACTGCCGCTCCAGTTGCTGTCGAATTTTCTGGGCCAGCGACGGACTCTGGCCCCCGGTTGAAATCGCAATCTGCAAGTCGCCGCGCCGCACCACGGCCGGATAAAAGAAATCGCAATACTCCGGAACATCGACCACGTTACACAGCACTCCGCGCCGCTGCGCCTCGCGATAGATGAGTTTGTTCAGGCTCGCTGAAGCCGTTGCTGCCACCACGAGAAACTTGCCGTCGAGATCACCCGCCGTGAAAGCGCGCACTTCCAGTTCGATCTTTCCGGCCTCGGCCCATTCGCGGACTTGCGCACTCGCTTCCATCGCGACCACTTCGATGCGCGCGCCGGTGTCGATGAGGCCGCCGATCTTGGGCTCGCCGACCTTCCCCGCGCCGACCACCAGGCATTGCTTCCCGGCCAGCTTCATAAACATTGGGAACAAGTTAGTCACCATCGCCTCCGGCTGCCTGCGCTAACTTTCCGGGCCCTGCGGCGCCAGCACTCGCCGGCGGCAGATCGCGGGCGACCGCGTCCACTGGTGCGCCGGCCAGGAATTCCCGCAACTCCGTGTCCGTGTGCCGGGCAAAGAATTGACGCAGGTTCTCGCCTGCCTCACGCACGGTGAGATATTGCCGCAGCAACCTCTCGATCGCCTCCGGAACGTCAGTCGCCAGGCAGCGATATCCCACGGGACGCGCGGTCGCCTGGTGCAGTCCGAGCGCTCCACCCAGACAGAAGTAATAGGCATCGACGAGGCGTCCATCGACCTTCAGCTTCTTGCCATCGATGCCAATGTCGGCAATCCAGTGCTGTCCGCAACTATTCGGGCATCCGGTGACGTGCAGTTTGAGGTGCTGATCGAAGCCCGGCAGGCGCTCTTCCAGTTCTTCCACCAGCCAGCGCGAGAAGCTCTTTGTCTCCGTGATGGCCAGCTTGCAGAATTCAGTGCCGCTGCACGCGATGGTGCCGCGCCAGAACGACGAGCCGCCTACTCGCAATCCAATCGCGTCCAGTTCCTTGGCCAAGACCTCGGCATTAGCCTGAAGGACGTTGACGATGAGCAGGTTCTGCATGTTGGACGTGCGCAGTTCGCCGGAAGCGAAGCGATCGGCCAGATCGGCGGCGGCGTGCATCTGCTCGGCGGTAATGCGACCGCGGAGCACTGCGGCTCCCACATAGCAGTAACCCGGCTGCTTCTGCGGATGAATCCCCACGTGGTCGCGATAAACATCCGCGGGTGGCGCTCCCTCGACGGCGGGATCGAATTCAAATCCAACCCGCCGCTGCAGTTCCTGCAAAAAACCTTCCGCCGTCCATCCCTGGCGCAGGAAGAGAAATTTCAGGCGCGCCCGCTCGCGATGTTCCCGCAACACATCCGAGTCGCGAAACAGCTCGGCAATCCCCTTAATGGCGGGCAGCACCTGATGCCAGCGGACAAACGCGTTCAATCGCTCTCCCAGGTAAGGTTCGGTTGAGAGTCCTCCCGCAACTCGCAACGAGAAACCCACCTCGGGCGTTCCGCGCAGCACGCGAGTCGTCGCCGTCAAGCCGACATCGTTGATCTCCGGATACGGGCACCACACGCGGCATCCCGTGATCGATATCTTGAATTTGCGGGGAAGGTTATAGAAGTCGGCATTTCCCGCCAGCATTCGAGAGGCTTCGAGCGCCAAAGGAGACGCATCGCAAATCTCGTCCGCGTCCACGCCCGCGACGGGGCAGCCGGTAACATTTCGCGTGACGTCGCCGCAGGCGCCGGCCGTGTTCAATCCCACTTTCGCGAGCGCTTCGAGCAGATCTGGCAGCGCCTCGATCGTGACCCAATGCAACTGAATGTTCTGGCGCACGGTGATGTCGGCAATTCCGTGCGCGTAGCGGCGGGTGAGGCCGGCAATGGTGCGCAGTTGTTCCGACCCGAGCAGGCCGTTGGGGATCCGGATTCTCACCATGAAGCACTGCAGAGCCCGGCCCTCCCCGCCCTGGCCGCCGGTTACGCCCGCGCCATCTCCCTGGGTATACACGCCCCACCAGCGAAAGTAGGTCCCGAGCCATTCCGGCGGAATGGACTCGAACCCCTCGCGCGCGAAGCGCCGAATTTCCTCCAGGCCTTCCCACGGATTCTTGGAGCGCTTGAGGCGCTCGACTCTCTGTGCCTTGGATTCTGCCGCTGTGTTTGTCATAGATCGTTGGACCCCGCCTGTTTGTCCCCAAAAAATAAAAAGCCCACCGCCAGAGTTAACTGGCGGTGGGCTATAAGTGCCGTTCTTTTAAAAACCTATTAAGTCGGCAACCTCCCCGCGCCAGGGCACACAGATCCACAACAACAACAGATGCACATCGCGCAGAGATTCTGCTTTAACATCAGTTGCATTCTAGGTTGAACGCCCTCCACCGGTCAACAAACTTCGGTCTCAATTTGGATCAATATTTCGAATCCAACGAATCGGAATTTCGGTAGTGGTGCAGTCAAATGGCACCATTACCGGAATTTCGCACTCTGCGTGTATTGCTCGCGTTGTGGCACCGGTAGTGAGTTGGCCTGCTTGCGAGGGCTGCGGTCGGAGGGCGAGGACGGAGAATATGATCCCCCGCATGGCATATCCATCAGGGTGCCGAGGGCGGTTCCAGATAATGCCGGGCGGGCAGATCCCGCAACCACTGCGCCGCGGTCTCAGCGGTAATGTCCCGCTGCGGCATGGCCAGCATCTCGTAGCCAACCATGAATTTCTTGACCGTCGCCGAGCGCAGCAGCGGCGGATAGAAATGTGCGTGCAGGTGAAATTCCGGATAGTCCCCGCCATCGGTGGGCCGCTGATGAAAGCCCATGGTGTATGGAAACGACGTGCGAAACAGATTGTCGTAGCGAATGGTTGCCTGGCGGAGAATCTCGGCCAGTGCGGTGCGCTCGTCGTCCTGCAGTTCGTCGAGCGCGGACACGCTTCTCCGGCTGATGAGCAGGGTCTCAAAGGGCCAGAACGCCCAGAACGGCACGAGCAAAACGAAATGGTCGTTGGCCGCAACCAGCCGGTCCTGTTTCTCTAGTTCAAGCTCCAGGTAATCGTGCAGCAGAGTGTTGCCGTGTCGTTGCCGGTAGTCCTGAAACGCGACCAGTTCCTTCGCCAATTCATTGGGTATGGTTTGGTTGGCCCAGATCTGTCCGTGGGGATGGGGATTGCTGCATCCCATCATCGCTCCGCGATTCTCGAAGAGCTGCACTGAACTTATGTGCGGGTCGCTCCCCAGCGCGGAAAACTCTCGCACCCAGGTATCGACCACTCGTCGTACTTCGGGCACACTCATGCGCGCTATGGTGAGATCGTGTCGCGGAGAGAAGCAGACCACCCGGCACCGGCCCGCTTCGCTGCGGGCAACGAGAAGCTCTTTCTCCTGAAATTCCCCGGCGGGCGTATCGGGCTTCAGCGCCGCAAAATCATTGTCGAAGACAAACGTCTCGGTGTAGGCGGGGTTTCGCACTCCTCCGGCTCGAACATTGCCGGGACAAAGGTAACAGGCCGGATCGTAGGTAGCAGGCGCGGCGGTGGCAACGTCTTCGACCTGTCCCTGCCATGGCCTTTGCGTGCGATGCGGCGACACCAGCACCCATTCGCCGTTCATCGGATTGAAGCGGCGATGTGGCTGCGATGTGAGTTCGGAGAAGTTCATGGAATCATTGAAGCATTGAATCATTGGAGCATTGAGATGACTCAATGATTCAATGACTCAATACTTTCCATACCCGTCCGGATGAGTGCTATGCCACTGCCAGGCGCTTTCGACAATGGTTTCCAAGTCCAGGTATTTCGGCTGCCAGCCCAGGTCGCGCCGAATTTTTTCTGAGCTGGCAATTAAGACCGCTGGATCGCCCGCGCGGCGCGGCGATTCGATCGCGGGAATCGGATGCCCGGTGGCTTTCCGCGCCACTTCGACCACTTGGCGCACGCTGAAGCCGTGCCCGTTGCCCAGGTTGTAAATCAGCGGACTGGAATTCTCCGCCGCATCCTCCAGCGCATGGAGCGCCAACAGGTGCGCCCGCGCCAGATCGCTGACGTGGATGTAATCGCGGACGCAGGTGCCGTCGGGCGTGGGGTAGTCGACGCCGAAAATGTCCACGTGTTGCGCCCGGCCGAGAGCGACTTCGAGAATCCGGGGGATGAGATGAGTCTCCGGCTGGTGGGCTTCGCCCTGGTCGGGGCGGGAGGCGCCGGCGGCATTGAAATATCGCAGGCTGGCATAGCGCAGGCCGTGAATCTGATGGAACCAGGCGAGCATGCGCTCGACCAGCAGCTTCGATTCGCCGTAGGCATTGGTGGGATGGACGGGATCGTCCTCCTCAATCGGAGTGCGGTCGGGATTGCCGAACAGCGCCGCTGTAGACGAGAAGACGAAACGCTTGACCCCGGCCGCGAGCATCGCTTCGAGCAGTGTCAGCGCATTCGCGGTGTTGTTGCGGAAGAATTCTTCCGGAGCCTTCATCGACTCGCCGGCTTCGATCAGCGCCGCAAAATGCATGACGGCATCAATCTCGCGAGACCGGAGTAGCTGATCAAGCAAAGCGCGATCCGCCAAGTCGCCCACTACCAGTTCGGCGTCTTTCGGTACCGCCTGGCGATGGCCGTGGCTCAGGTTATCGAAGACCACAACCTGGTGTCCGGCCTGCAGCAGCTCGTCGGCAACCACGCTGCCGATGTAGCCCGCTCCCCCTGTAACTAGAACTCTCATTGGCTTCGTGCCATTTCTCAGACGGCCTCTCAGGCGGCGTTTTCAGTCGACCCGGCCAACCCCATCGGCCGCGGTGCAGACGTAAATCTCAGCTTTCGTGCCGGTCGCGCGTTCGTATCCTTCCTGAACCGTCCGTCGGAACGCTTCGACGGAACCAGCGTTGACCAGCGTGATGGTGCAGCCGCCAAAACCGCCTCCCGTCAATCGCGATCCGTAAACACCATCCGCTTTCTCCGCCAGCTCCACCATCAGATCGAGTTCCGAACAACTCACTTCAAAGTCGTCGCGCAGACTGCGATGTGACTGGCGCATCAGGTTCCCGAATGCCTGCAAGTCCCCGGTTTCAAGCGCCGCCGCTGCCTCGACCACGCGTGCGTTCTCGCCAATCACGTGACGGCAGCGGCGCAGGACTACCTCCGGCAGTTCGTGTCCGTACGCTTTGAGATCCGCCAGCGTCACGTCCCGCAATGCCCGCGCGTTCGGCAGATGTTTCGACAGAGCCCGCACGCCCGCTTCGCATTCGGCCCGGCGCTGGTTGTATTCGCCTTTGGCGTGGCTGTGCTTGACCATGGTGTTACAGATCGCCAGGGCTGCATCGCCGGGCAGCGGCAAATGGCGGTATTCCAGAGAGCGGCAATCGAGCAGCAGAGCGTGGCCGCGTTTCCCGTGGCTGACCACAAATTGATCCATGATTCCGCAGCGCGCGCCGACAAACTCGTTCTCCGCCTGCTGACAGAGCAAGGCGAGACTGGTTCGATCAATCCTCGTTCGATCGATCCCGGTTCCATCCCGCTCGGTTCGGTCGTTCGCCGGGCTGGCCGGACCGGCCAGATCGAGCAGCGCGTAGCCGACGGCTACTTCAATCGAAGCGGAGGAACTCAATCCCGCACCCTCGGGCACGTTCCCATCCACCAACAGGTTGGCTCCGCCCAGCTTCCTGCCGGATCGCTCCAGCATTTTCGCAACCCCAATCACATAATCGCTCCAGTGACCGGCGCGCGTGGCTGGCAAACGATCGAGATCGAACTCGACCTGCTCGGAGTAATTTTCAGAATGAATCACCAGCTTCCGGTCGGGACGCGGCGCAATGGCGGCTCGGGTATAGAAGCCGATCGCTGCCGGCATGACGAATCCATCGTTGTAATCGGTGTGTTCGCCGATCAGATTGACTCGTCCCGGAGCCTGGTAAATGCGTGGAGATTTCCCAAATCGCTGGACAAATCTTTGCTCCAGATCATGGGTGCGATTTTCGACCGCTGGATTCGTATTATGCATGAAGACTCACGGCAAGCCCGGGTCCGGCTTGCAGTCCTACCTGATGATACCGCCCTGGAGGTTCTTGTCCGCCGAGCACGCCGCCACCGCTCCACGAGGCGCCAGCAGCAGCATTCCCCCGCCGGCCATCGGCATTACGATTTCCCATAAGTTGGTAATTGCTCGCTCGAAGTTCTCTCGCGGGCGCAAGAACCGGGGGCAGCTTTTCGAAACCGTGGGAGTCCCGCTGACACCGTCTACGCGCTGGCTAACCGCTTAACCTCGAACTTCGTGTTGTACAGCGCCCATAGAACGTTGTCAAGAAGGTGTGCTACTCCGGCAGACTCCCTGCCCTACAGGATCGGCACAAAACAAAACGTCCCGGAGACATCCGGGACGTTTTTCCTTCTCGCCTCAGACTGACGCCAGACAGTCAGCGAAGCGCCAGTGCGAAACGTCAGTGTGACACGGCGGCAAATAGCGGCGCGTGCAGCAACGACTGGAACTTCTGATCGTCGCATTTGAAGTGTACCTGCAGGTTCGAGCTGTCGGAATCGACGGTGGTGGACTCAATGGCAGTCTTTTCGATCGGGCTGGCGTTCATCTTCTTGTACAGCATGACGCCCTTGACGACCGTGGAAAGCGTAGCCGCCGTCATCGAGTCGGCCGTCAGCACACTCAGATCGAAATTCACCCCGTTCGCGAAGTTCATGGTGTAGCGGGAAGCCAGAATGCGCTTCTTGATGCTGTCGTAGTCGGCGACCTTCGCCGCATCGCCCATTACCGAAAACATCATCGCCTGGGTCCCCTGCTGGTCGAGGATGCTCCACAGGGACGCGCCATCGACGGCCGACATCTGGTCGGTCATCACGGGATTGGAATCCATCGATGGGCGCTTGCCGTCGCGGGTGTCGAGCGCGCTGTGCAGCGACGCCGAGGTGCCGAAGGCCAGCGTGTTGTCGTCCAAGAAGGTCATCACCAGATCGTTATCCATCGGGTAGATGCTGGTGGTGCCGTACTTGACGGCCGTGATCTTCTTCAGCTTCATCTTCTTGAGGACAGCCTTTGCGGAGAACGATCCAGCCGCCACTCCGATGGTTTGAATACCCTTCTTCTCGGTACGGAAAGAAGCGAAGGTGAGCTGGTCGAGATCGTTGTCGGCGTCAATGCCGATGCCTTTCAGTGCGGTCTCGAGTTCCTTCAGGTTGTCGGGCAGGACTTGCTGCCTGAGCGCCTGCGCGGTGGGAGAATCCTTGAGCGCCCGGTAGTCGACGCCGATCAGCTGCTGAATCTCGGAAGGCACCATGGAACGCGCCGACGATGCGATCGGCATGGCATAGCCAGCCGTCGCGCACAGAAGCAAAAGCGCAAAACAAAATTTCTTCATAGAATTCCTCAAAACGACATCCTCAAAACGAAGTCTTCAAAATGGGTCTGCCAAGTTTAGATGCAAGCCGCAGACCGCGCGTTGGCGACCTTTGGCGGCGTGCGAAGCTCTTCTGATTCTATCTTAGTCCCTCATTGCGAAGCAGGACCGTAACCAAAGTGCGTCCTCCCCGCATGATTTTAGAACGCTCGAATCTGGACGGCTTGCGTGAGAATATGGACGGCTCAATCACGCCCCGGAGGGGCGAACCAGCTTAGCCCAGCGCTTCAGCGCTGGGGAAACTGAAGAAAGCCCCGGCGAGACGACGCAGTTCTCAACCGCGCTCTTTCAGCGCCGCCGCGCGCATGCGCGTCTCAGCCACGAACGCTTCGTCCTTCGGCGAATAATTCTTCAGTGAATCAAGATTGATCTCCACATTCGCCAGCGCCCCTTCGAGGGCTGCCTTTGCCAAAGCGATTGCCGTCGTCAGGTCGGACTTCATATTCGGATTGGTGACTGGCTTCAGATCCTTGGCGATCTCGGCCACCTCGACTACCTTTTCGGCGACGCCCAGAGGAACGCTAGTCGCTTGTTTGAGAGCGGAGCCGATCCCACCACCATCGGAAGCGTTGCCCTCGGAAGACTTCGCCAACTTGTAGGCCTTCATGACTACGTTGTAGGAGTCGGCGTCGGCGTCGATCGCGGACTTGAGTTCCTCGCGAAGCTGGCTGAGCCGGGCGATCGCCTGGCTGAGTTGGCTCTCATATTGCACGTACGGTTTCTTGCCGCGCGACATGGACGCGACCATGCTTGCGAGTGCGGCGGCCATGGCCCCGCTGGCGGCTGCGGCGCTGCCTCCTCCGGGAGTCGCAGTGGGAGCGGCGAGTTGTTCGATAAAGGGCTCGACTCCCGCGCGCAGGCCACCCACCGCCATCTTGCCGGTCATGACCGCGGCCAGGCGATTTTCCAGAATGAGCGAGGAATCGAAATTCTCGACTTGCAGGAACCATTCGGCGGCCTGCTCCAGCGCCTTCTTGGGAATCAGGCCGACGATTTCGCTGGAAACCGGGATCACTCCGTAGCGCGCGGCTTCGCGTTTTACGAATTCGAAAGCGCGGTGAATGGGAGTCTGCTCGAAGTCGGTGAGGTTCATCGAGACTTGGGCCAAGCCACGCACCAGGAATCCGGCGCCCTTGACAAAGCGCAGGCCGCCATTCGAAAAGCGCACCGCCTTCGCGATTTTTTTGGCGATATCGACGTCGGGAGTATTCAGGAAGACGTTGTAGGCCACCAGAAACTTGCGCGCGCCCACGACGGTGGCGCCGGCCGTAGGATGCACGCGGGGCTCGCCGAAATCGGGCTTGCGCGCGGGATTGGTTGCAATCTCGGCGCGGATGCCTTCGAACTGGCCGCGGCGAATGTTCTCCAGGTTCTGGCGCTCGGGCGTGGCCGCGGCGGCTTCGTAAAGATAGACCGGGATCTGAAAACGCTTCGCAATCTCCGCTCCAACGTGGCGCGCCATGGCGACGCAGTCTTCAATAGTCACTCCATCGATCGGTATAAATGGCACGACATCGGCTGCGCCCATGCGCGGGTGCGCGCCCTGATGCTTAGTGAGGTCGATCAACTCCGCGGCCTTGCCTACGCCGCGAATGGCGGCTTCCTGAATGGCATCGCGCTCGCCGACCAGGGTAATCACGCAGCGGTTGTGGTCGGAATCCATCTCGCGGTCGAGAAGATAGACGCCGGAGATTTTCATGGCTTCGACAATGGCATCGACTTTGGCCGGGTCACGGCCTTCGGAAAAATTAGGAACGCATTCGACAAGAGTGCTGGGCATGGCCTGAAGGATAACGGGCGGCGGTTGGGTCAGGCAACTGGGGGAATTCGACAGAGCGACACTCCAACCATCAGACTGCAGAACTATACTTTGAACTACTAGCGTATGACAGAAAACTCATCACAAAGTGGTCGTCAAAGGAAGGAGCCCAGAGTGTGGGTTTTCGGCCGACCGTGGTCGCGCTGGCGCACCGCCAGGCTGCTCTTGATTCTCCTTTGGATTTTCGCGCTTCTTGCGTGGGGTTTTACCACTCTGGTATTTGCGCTCCGATTCTTTGAAGCTATTTCATCGATTGTCCTAGTCGTTGTCTTGTGGCCATGGGTGAGAGGCCCTTACCTGCTGTACAAGCGCGGACGGCTCCCACGGCACGCAAGGTATGCAGTGCAACCAACGCCGCCCGAGGCATTCAACTTCTTCAGTTCTGACCTAAAAGCGCTAGCCGGGCTTGGATTCGAGTTTGCGGGCGTTTTGACGAAGGAATCTACTCCGATTCGCCCTTCGTTGCCTTTGGCTAGTCGCCCGCAGGTGCAGCTCGCTATGTACATCCACCCGACGAACAAGGATTCAGCGCAAGTCGCGCGTGTAGGAAGTCTTTCGAGAGAAATTCACACTTTAGTGTTCAAAACCCGATTTGACGACGGCTTTGCATTCGAAACTTCCTCTAGCTTTACTGCCCCGGTCTTCCCTCCAGACCCGGAGTTCCCGGTGTTTCGATTCGCGCCCTTGCGAAACCGGCCCGATCTATATCGGATTCACCAGAAGCTTAAGGAGCGATTTTCGACGACGCGTCGGGCGGTCATAGGGGACAGATCGACAGAGTTGGCCGAGTTCGTTGCGCGCGCCGAGAAGGTCCATCAAAGGATCGCGGCGACCGACTACAAACTCAGTGAAGCAGGCGACCGTTATGTCTTCACGGCCAGGGGAGCCATCCGGCGCGCGTGGCTGAGAACTTGGCCGGTGGATCTTATTCGACAGATGCGGACACAGAGAAAAGCTATGAAGACAGCTGAGGAGTTTGGTCTTCGTATCAACCCCAAACTCGGGCGGCTAGAGGATTCAGTTCGAAGTGTAGTTGCGCCCACGTCCAGGCCGTGACAGACTGGCGAGAAATAGCTTTCTTTCGATATGCGATTCCCCCTTCACCTCTCGGGCCGCGGTTTTACTTGACGATAGTCCCGCCTAAAACGTCCGTCGGCCGTTTCCCTGCTAATCAGTAAACGCTTCTAAGAGAACATTCATTGAAAGGATGCTTCATGCTGCGTCGGCCTGTGCTCTCCCTGCTGCTCGCAGTCTCGTCTCTGCCGCTTCTCGCCCAGAGCGAGCGCCACTTCACCTTCCACTATGCATTCACGGTAAAAAATGTCAGCGCCGGTGAACGGGTGCGGGTCTGGATTCCGCTGGCGCGCTCCGATGGCTTCCAGGACGTGAAAGTCACTGCCATAAGCGGCGACTTGCCGCTCAAGCAGGTTCACCAGCCGGAATACAGGAACGAGGTTCTGTACGCTGAAACCTCGAAAGCGGACAAGAGCGAGTACAAGTTCTCCGTGGACTACGACGTGGTGCGACATGAGCACGTGGTGCTGGTGAACGGAAAGCCGGTGGCTGGCGCGCCGTCTGCTCGAGTGCCGCGTGCCGAGTTGGCGCGCTTTCTTCAGCCCGATCGACTGGTGCCGGTGACGGGAGTTCCAGCGCAACTCGCCGAGCAGGAAACAAAAGGAGCGGCCACGCCGCTCGAAAAGGCACACGACATTTACGAATACGTTTTCCGCACCATGAAATACGACAAGAGCGGCGAGGGCTGGGGACACGGCGACACGCTCTGGGCTTGCGATTCGAAGCATGGCAATTGCACCGACTTTCACTCGGTCTTCATTTCGATGGCGCGGGCCGAGAAGATTCCAGCGCGCTTCCAAATCGGCTTCCCGATTCCGGCCGATAAACATTCCGCCGAGATTCCGGGATACCACTGCTGGGCCGAGTTTTATCTGGATTCGACGGGCTGGGTTCCGGTGGATATTTCGGAGGCATGGAAGCACCAGGAAAAGCACGATTACTTTTTCGGCGCGCACGATGTGAATCGGGTGCAGTTCACCGCAGGACGCGATCTGAAACTTGCGCCCGCGCAAGACGGACCGCCGCTGAACTATTTTGTCTACCCCTATGTGGAAATCGGAGGGAAGGAGTATCCGAACGTTTCAAACGCGTTCTCGTTTGAGGATGTGGGCTCGTCGCTAACGAGGGTTGGCGCTTTACGGTAGAAAGTTTGTGATGTCTCCGGAACTTCGCGCAGTGCTAGAATCCGGATTCGCAGTTGCAGCAGCCAGAACTTCAACACCAGGAGCGCCACCATGCCGAAATATGTCATCGAACGCGAGATCCCCAACGCCGGAAAATTGACACGGCAGGAACTGCAGGCTGTTTCGCAGAAGTCCTGCGGCGTTCTCCAAAAGCTCGGTCCCCAGGTCCAGTGGCTTGAAAGTTTCGTCACCGACGACAAGATCTACTGCATCTACATCGCGCCAAATGAAGAGATGGTCCGCGAACACGCCCGCCAGGGAGGCTTTCCGGCGAATCGCATTTCCGTCATCCGGTCCGTCATTAGTCCCATCACTGCGGAAGGTTGAAGTCTGTCCACCGTGCCCAATTCACGCAGGCCGCACAGGCCTAAGATCGGTGTTTTCGACTCAGGCGTAGGCGGGCTCACCGTACTGCGCGCGCTGGTCAACCGCATTCCCGACGCCGATTATCTCTACTTCGGCGACACCGCGCGCCTTCCCTACGGATCGAAATCAGCGGCCACAGTCGCGCATTACGCGGTTGGGGCAGTTCGCTATTTGCAGGACCAGGGAGCGGACCTCCTGGTGATCGCCTGCAATACGGCGACCGCGCTGGCGCTCGACGAAATCAAAGCGGCGGCAGGCGTGGAAGTCATCGGCGTCGTCGAACCGGGAGCGGAAGCCGCGGCGGCGGCCACACGCAAACGAAACGTGGTCGTCATCGGCACGGATGCAACCATCAGCAGCCATGCCTACCGGCGGGCGCTCGAAGCCCGAAAGATTGCGGTGCGCGAGAAGGCTTGCCCTCTGTTTGTGCCGCTGGTCGAAGAGGGCTGGGTGGAACATCCGGTGACCGAACAGGTGGCACGGATTTATTTGTCGGAAGCTTTTGCGCGAGTTCCTTCGGAAGACGCGAGCGACTTTAACGCCGATGTGCTGGTGCTCGGCTGCACCCACTATCCGCTGATCAAGCCCCTGTTGCGGCGAGTCGCGCCCGAGCACATCGCCATCGTGGACTCGGCTGAGTCGACGGCGCAGAACGTGGCCCGCCACCTGGGCCGCCCACCAGAAACCGAGCCGCCGCTTTCTTCAGCCGCGACGGAGAGAGAGCGAAGCGGCTCACCCACGCTCAAGTTCTTTGCCACGGACTCGGCGGAGAAATTCAGGAACATGGGGACGCGCTTCCTGGGACTTCCTGTGAAGGATGTGGTGCACGTGGATTTAAAGGAATAGCGGCCGGAGCCGTGCTGCGCGAGGCAGGCTCGCGGCGACGCCCGTCCTCACATTCAAGAAAAACGGCCGCTTGCGCGGCCGCTTTCTGGGCTCCTAAACTTTTTCGTTGCAGCCGTCAGTACAAATGGAAATTGACTTCGACGTTAATCTGCACGGCAACCGGCTTGCCATCTTTATAGGCCGGCTCAAAGCGCCAGGTTTTTACCGCTTCGATGGCCTTTTCATCCAGACCTAATCCCAGCGTTCGCAGCACTCTGATATCGCGCGGCTTGCCGTCGGGACCGACCACCAGCCACAATACGACGGTGCCCATGTGCTTAACCTTGCGAGCTTCCTCCGAATACTCAGGGTCCGGCGCATAAATCGCCTTCGGAGCGGAAACGCCGCCGCCAACGCGGAACGCTCCACCACCAGTACCGCCGCCGTGACCAGGGCCGTATCCGGGGCCTTCACCCGAACCGACGCCGCCGCCGCTGCCCGAGCCAATGCCGCCGCCATAGCCGGTTCCGTTCGACGGCACGGACGGAAGCTGCGACATCGGATTGCCCAGGTCGGGCATGTTGGGCTGCTGCAGATGAATTTCGGGGGGAACCACAATCGTCGGATCGACTGTCAGTTTCGGCTGCAGGTTGCGCACCACGGCCATGGGCGGAGTGATCTGCTGCATGGACTGCTTCGGCAAACGTCCCTGCGACGCCTGCAGCTTGTCGCGATCGCCACCACCGCCGCCGCCACCGCTCACGTTCTTCGAAGCCGGCAGATCGGGAAGGTCGCCGGGCGCGATCAACTCAACGGTTTCGTGCGGTTTGACGTCTTTGACGAGCTGCCGTCCCAGGTAGGTGGCTGCGAGGATGAGCGCCAAGGCCAGCACATGGACAACGGTTGACCCGGCAACTCCGCGTCCCTTGTAGTTGTAAAAGCCCCAGATGTCGCGCACCGGGACGGGCTTCGAGGTCAGAACCAGCGGAGGAAGTTTCTTGGGGAAAAAGAATTCGTCTATGTTGCGGAACAGGGATTTCCACAGAGGCTCGTCCAGAGTCTGATTGTTCAGGAGAAGATGCAACTCCGGTTCTGGACCCAACACACGCGGATTCTGCGATGTCTCAAGTTCTGCCATATTTTCCCGACCACTAACCCCAAGCTCACGATACGGGGAGTCGCTGATTTAGATGCGTGAGCACTCCTCAAAGGTCGCTTCTAAAAGGGACAAGTCTGCGCCGCTATGTCTCCCGTTCAGTTAGATGCGCGCCAGCCGCGATCTACCGAAAATTGTACACGCTTTCCCCGGACGGGAAAACACTTTTTGAATTCTTCCCAAAGCAGACACTCCCCCATGGACGCGTCCCTCCGTGCTCCCTATATAATGAAAAGATTCAATCAGTTGGGAGAATCTTGCCAGTGCCGATGGACCTGAAATCCACCATCAATTTGCCCAAAACCGACTTCCCCATGAAGGCGAATCTGCCTCAGAACGAGCCCAAAATGCTCGAGCGCTGGGAGCAGATGGGCCTCTACGAGCGCATTCGCCAAGCCCGCAAGGGGAAGAAAAAGTACATTCTCCACGACGGCCCACCCTATACCAGCGGCCCCATCCATCTCGGCACCGCGATGAACAAGTGCCTCAAGGACTTCATCGTCAAATCGAAAACCATGTCCGGCTTCGACGCGCCTTACGTCCCCGGCTGGGACTGCCACGGACTGCCCATCGAAATCAAGGTCGACAAAGAACTCGGCGGCAAGAAGCTGGAGATGCACCCGACCGACGTCCGCGCCGAGTGCCGCAAGTACGCGCAGAAATTCCTCGACCTGCAGCGCCAGCAGTTCAAGCGCATCGGCGTCTTCGGCCGCTTCGACAAACCCTATGCCACCATGACGCCGCAGTATGAATCGGTGGTGCTCTCCACTTTTTTCTCTTTCTATGAAAATGGATTCGTCTACAAAGGCCTTCGCGCCGTCTACTGGTGCATGCACGACGAGACCGCGCTCGCCGAAGCCGAAGTCGAATACGAAAATCACACCAGCTCGACCGTCTGGGTGAAGTACGCGCTCCTCGACGATCCCGCAACGCTCGACGCCGCTCTCGCCGGCAAGAAGCTTTCCACTATCATCTGGACCACCACTCCCTGGACGCTGCCCGCCTCCATGGCCGTGGCCTTTCATCCCGACGAAGAATACGTGGCTCTTGAATCCGGAGGCGAGGCCTACATCGTTGCGTCAAAGCTCGCCAAAGACGCAGCCGAGAAGTGCGGCCTCTCGAATCCGCGCGAGCTCGCCCACTTCCCCGGACGTAAACTCGAGCGCCTGAACTTCCAGCATCCCTTCCTCGACCGCAAAGTTCTCGGCGTGCTCGCCGACTACGTCACCATGGACACTGGCACCGGCGTTGTCCACACTGCGCCCTCGCACGGCGCCGAGGATTTCGCCACCGGCGTCAAGTACGGCCTCGACGCCACCAGCAACGTCGACGAAAAAGGCATTCTGCGCAATGGCCTGCCCGAATACGACGGCAAGCGCGTTTGGGACGCCAATCAGCCCATCATCGACTTGGTCAATAGCCGCGGCGCTCTGCTGCACACGGAAAAAACCGAGCACTCGTATCCCCACTGCTGGCGCTGCCACAATCCCGTGATCTTCCGCGCCACCGAGCAGTGGTTCATTTCCATGGAAACGCCGATGCCCGGCGGTACGTCGAAAGAAGACACCCTGCGCACGCGCACTCTAAGCGAGATCAAACACGTCAAATGGGATCCCGCGTGGGGCGAAGAGCGCCTGTCCAACATGATTGAAACCCGACCTGACTGGTGCATCTCGCGCCAGCGGGTGTGGGGCGTTCCGATTGCCGTCTTTCTCTGCGAAGGCTGCGGCAAGCCGCTTAACGACCACGCCATCAATCGCAAGGTCGTCGAACTGTTTGCCCGCTCGGGCGCCGATGCCTGGTTTACGTTCGAGCCCGACACGATTCTCACCGCTGGAATAAAGTGTCCGCACTGCGGTGGCGCGAAGTTCGAGAAGGAAACCGATATCTTCGATGTCTGGCTGGAATCCGGCGCCAGCTATCTCGCGTTAATTGCCGACGAGCCCGAATATCCCTGGCCTTCCGATCTCTATCTCGAAGGCGGCGACCAGTACCGCGGATGGTTCCAGTCTTCTCTCCTCTGTGCTATGGGTACGCGCGCCACGCCACCGTATCGCGGCGTGGTAACGCCTGGCTGGACGCTCGACGAAAAAGGCCAGGCCATGTCGAAGTCGCGAGGCAACGATGTCGATCCCGTCGACATCGCCAACCGCCTTGGCGGCGAGATCGTGCGCCTGTGGACTGCTTCAGTTGACTTCCGCGAGGACGTAGTCGGCTCCGAAACCCTGATGCGCCGCGTCGCCGAGAACTACCGCGAGATTCGCAACAAACTATTCAAGAACGCGCTCGGCAATTTGTACGATTTCGATCCGCAGGGCAACGCGGTTCCATTTGAAAAGCTCGACGCGCTTGACCAATACATGCTGCGCCAGACCTGGGCTCTCGCCCGCGACGTGCGCAACTGGTACGAGGAGTTTGCTTTCCACCGGATCTATCACCGCGTGAACCACTTCTGCGTGGTCGATCTCAGCGCCTTCTACTTCGACATTATTAAGGACCGTCTCTACACCTACGCGCCCAACTCGCTCGGCCGCCGCTCGGCTCAGACTGCGGTCTGGCGCATCTCGGAAGCGATGGTGCGTCTGCTGGCGCCCATCTTGAGCTTTACCTGCGAAGAAGTTTGGCAGCACTTGCCGAAGATGCCGGACCGCGTCCCGAGCGTTCATCTGGCGGAGTTTCCCACCGCTGCCGATGTGTTTGGTCCTGCTGAGATTCCACAGGAGGATTCGCAGCAGCAGCAAGATTGGACCACGCTCCTCGCGGTCCGCGAGCAGGCGATGAAAGCGCTCGAGGAGGAACGCAACAGCAAGCGGATTGGGAAGAGTCTGGAAGCGCAGTTGACGATCACAGCGGCGGACCCTGCCTACACGGTTCTCGCGCGCTATCAGGATCAGCTGCGCTACCTCTTCATCGTCTCCGCCGTGAAACTCGTTTCCGGTGCGGGCAACGGCGCGGGCAGCGTGCAGGTCGAGGTCAGGAAAGCCGATGGCGCGAAGTGCGAGCGCTGCTGGAACTACTCGACCCACGTCGGCGACGACAAAACCTATCCCACGGTGTGCGAGCGCTGCAGCGCCGTGCTCAAGGAAATCGATGGCGCGTGACCGCCGCTTCTCGAAACGCGATAAGCTATAGGCAAAGATTAAAGAGAAGAAGTTCTCGGGGTCATGCGCAAATATCATTTCCTGATCGCGCTGTTCGTCATCGCTCTCGATCGCGTCACCAAGCGGACGATCGCGCACCGGCTTTCTTTGCACGACAGCATCACAGTCATTCCCGGATTTTTTCGCATTATCCACGCCGAAAACCCGGGCGCTGCGTTTGGGATTTTTGCGGATTCTCCATCGCAATGGAAGGTCGGGCTGCTGATTGCGTTCTCGGTGGTTGCGCTGCTGATCGTGTCCATGCTGCTCTGGAGAAACAGCCACCGCATGACCACTACTGGAATCGGGCTGGCGTTGATTCTCGGCGGAGCGGTTGGCAATTTGTGGGATCGCTTGGTCAGCCGCCGCGTGGTCGATTTTCTGCTCTTCTACGTAGGCCAACACCAGTGGCCAGCTTTCAACGTCGCCGACAGCGCGATTGTCGTGGGAGCGCTCCTGCTGGTCTTTGAAATCTTGTTCACCAAGTCGCCCAGCCAACTGTCGGCGTAGCGGGACGCGTCACCAGCCTCGCGCCGGCGCCCTCCCGTAGTCCGCAGGGCCGCCTTACTCCTTATCCTTACCTCGGTAACTGGAATCTCTCCCGCGGCGATGCCAAGATCAGGCAACATCTGGCGGGAGCCTGTTTATGCGAAAGCTCGCGGTCGCTATTCTCTCTTTGATCTTGTGCAGCGCGGGCCTGTGGGCCAAGGGCGCAACTCAGGAAGCGCCTCAAACTGCCCGGCAAGCATTGATGGAGATGTTTTTCAGCAAGGAGCCCGGAACCTTCCTCAAGCATTTGCCTGCGGCCACGCGCGCCACGCTCCAAAGCTCGGGAGGGCTGACCGGCCTGCAGCAGTATTCCGTGCTCGCCGACGCGTTTCAAAAGCAGGGGAAGAGTTTTCAGACATTTGAGACGGGTTCGGTGATGCTGGCTACGGAAGATCCTAAAACTGGAAAGAGAGTTGAGATCGTCGTCGACAACGACTCCCTGCAGGGCGATCGGGACGACATCGAACTGTCCTTCCTCACCTACAAAGACAACCGGGCGAAAAAAACTCCCTTCATGCCGCGCGTCGTCTTCTCCATGAAAATGGAATCGGGGCTGTGGATGCTGAATGACATTGCCATTACCATCAACCTGCCACTGGCCGACCCCGATTTTTTGCAGAGCATCTCCGACGGATTGAAGGCGCGCGCGGCAGCCGGTGCGCAGATTCACGCGCAGGGCGTGGGGCAGGTTCCGGGGCAGATTCCAAGCAGCAGCTTCGGGAGCGCTGCGAGCGCTCTCACCGCAGTGCGCGAGATTCTCGCGGCAGAGACCACCTACGCGGCGAGCTATCCCGCCGTGGGGTACACCTGCACACTTTCCGATCTCGACGGTTTCGGGTCTGCCGCAGCCAATGAGCATCAGGCCATGCTCATCAGCAGCGGACTGGCCAGCGGTAAGCGTCACGGGTACATCTTCTCGTTATCGGAGTGCGCCGGCACACCCGCGGCGAGCTTCCGCCTCACGGCCGCGCCCATCGGAGACAGTTGCGGTCGGCGCACATTTTGCAGCGATCAATCCGGGACCATCCGCTCTTCGGCCGATGGCGGCGTTGCTGCGTGCCTGAGCCAGGGCACGCCTGTCCCGTAGACGGGGCTTCGCCCCGCTGAACAGCCGAGCGCGGCTTGTCCCTATGCGAACCCTACGGCGTCCCGTAAAGCTGCCGGTATACATTCGCATTGCGCAGGATGGCTTGCACGTATTCGCGGGTTTCGGTGAAGGGGATGGACTCGACGAATTCCTGCGGATCGCGGTAGTGGCCCTGTCCCAGCCAGTCTCCCACGCGGTCGGTGCCGGCGTTGTAGGCGGCCAGGGCATACTCATACTGTCCGTTGTACTTGTCGACCATCTCTTTGAAGTAGCGCGTGCCCAGTTCGAGGTTCACGGCCGGCGTGAAAAGTTGCGGCTCGTTGTAGCCCTTGAGCTTGACTTGTTTGGCTACGCTCTTGCCCGTCTTCGGCAGCAACTGCATCAGTCCCACGGCGTTGGCGCGGGAGAGAGCCAGCGCATTGAACTCCGATTCTTGCCTGATTAGCGATGCAACCAGGTAGGGATCGAGGCCGTTGAGCACCGAATATTTGCGCAGATCGGGCCAATAGGCTTTGGGAAAAAGCGCTTCCCAGTAGGGGCGGGGCAGGTCGGGAATGTCGACGGCGAAATAGTTAGGCGTCGTGCGCTTCATGATCTCAATGCCGCGATCGTAGCGGCCGATGTCCTGATAAACGCGCGCCATTTCCGGCGGTGCCCAGGTTCCTCCCTCTTGACTGGCGGCGGCCTGCAACTCGCGCACCGCCATATCCGCTAGGCCTCCGTTGGACAGCAGACGCGCGCGTTCTACGCGCAGGTTGTCGTCGGGAGGATCGGTGGCGGCAATTTTTCCCGTGGCCGGAAGCGCAGAAATGTGGTCGAGCAGCGTGTAGTGGGGCAGCTCTTCCTTCAGCGCTGCGTCCCTGATCGGGCCTTGCTTGGACGATCCGTCGCCTGCACCCGGCAAGCTCTTTAAGCGCTGCCGGCCGAACTCCGCGTAATAGTAGTTGCGGAAACGATCGGAGAGTTTCTCATAAAACGCCCGCGCCATCGCCGGATTGCCTTCTTCTTCGGCGAGACGCGCTCGCCAATAGAGCGCGGCCGGAATTTCCGCCGAATCGGGATAGAGCGCGATTTGATTCTCAAAACCTTGCCGCGCCTCATCGGTTCGTCCCTGGCGGAAGGCGAGCCAGGCAGCCTTCCAGTGCGCATAGGACGCGTGACTGCCATTCGGAAAGCGCTCCTGCAACTCCCGGAAGTAGTCGATGGCGCGATCGTAGTCGCGCTTCAGCAGGTGCGTGTTTCCAGCCGAAAGCAGCGCTTGTTCGAGCCACGGACTGGCCGGGCCAAATTGCCGCAGCTCGTTCAGAGTTCGCTGCACCGCATCTTCATCGCTGGTGGAACGCTCGGTCTCACTCAGCAGGTAAAGGCGCTCGGCTTCAAGGTCGCCGTTCTGTACGCCCATGGCCGTCAGAAGGTGCCGGGCATCGTGGCTGCCGCCGCTTTTTTCCAACGCTCCCGCCAGCGCCAACTGCACTTCCGGGCGATTCCCCGGACTGACTTCTTCCACCAGTTCGCGATAATCGTGCGCCGCGTCGCTGTAGCGCTTGGCTCTGAACAGCAGGTCGGCACGCGTGCGGCGCTCGGCGATAGTGCCGGAGATTCCGAGCTTGCGCAACCCGGCTCCGGCTGCATCCGCCTCGATGCTGCTGGGAAAGTTGAAGTAAACATTACGGAAGGCGCTGGCGGCCTTTTGATTGTCTCCCGCTGCTTCGTAGGCGCGCCCAATGGCGAATTCCACATCGCTGCGCACCGGAGCGCGGTCTTTTTCCAGGAGCGCCGCGGCTTCCTGCGCTCGGCCCTCTTCCAACAGCGTGTTCGCATAGACCAGGTTGGCATCGCGGATTAAAAGCGAATCGGGAAAGTTTTTGCTGAAATCGGCGAGCGTGGAAAGCGCCTCGGCATTGTGCGCCGTTTTCAGGTAAGCGTCGCCAAGGTAGTAGGCAACGTAGTCTCCGAGTTCGCTGGCGCCGGCCTTGGCGCGGTTCAGCGGGTCGATGGCCTTGGCGTAGTCGTGATCCAGCGTGCGGGCATAGCCGATGGCCAGCCAGGCGAGCGCTCCGGCATCTTCCTTAGCGTGACGGCGGGCGTAGGCTTCGACTCCGGCATAGGCGGTGGGAGTGCGGTCCTGCAACAACTGTTGCGCCATGGCACGAAGATTGGCCGAAGCGACAAAGGCCCGCCGAACCCGGCGCACCCGCGGAGAGATGGATTTACGTTTTTTCTTGCTAACACGGGTGGGAGCAACGGCCTTACCTTTAGCGGGCGCGCGCTTGGCCACAGCGCTCTTAGCGGGCGCACTCTTGGTCGGCGCGCTCTTCGCCGGCGCGCTCTTATCTGGTGCGCTCTTGTCGGGTGTGGAGGACTGGGACTGGGCGACTGCTGGCGAAAAAAAACCGAGCGAAAGCAGGAAAAAAAATCCAGCGAAAACTACGACTGCAAAACGGCGCACTCAAACCCTACCTACTGCCGAAAGTTGGCACCCATGATGGAGAGATCGTCTTCTGCGAGACTTCGTATTATTTCATGTTGGAAGTAATTGGCGGTAGCGGCAACCGTGTTCCCGTAACGTTTCTGGTACGTCCCGCGGCTTTTTTCGATCGCATCTTTCAGGCGGTCGTAGAGGTCTTTGTGCTTCCGGCCTTCCGCCACCTTGGCCTGATTGTAGAGTTTGATCTCGTCGACCAGCAGGCGAGCAAAACGCTGGGCTTTGCGGTGAACTTCCTGATCCTCAGCCGAAGCCGAGGGAATTGGCGGCGTCTCCACCGCTGTTTTGGTTTCGGGATGAGGATGACCGATGGGCAGCGGTTCGGCTAGTGCAGGATCCACCTCGGCAACCGCAGACTGAACTTCGGCGATCGCACTCTGGGCCACCATCGCCGGAGCTTCCGTTGCCGCGCTCGCGGCCGGGGCCTCACTGGCTGACGCGGCTGCGGCCATGGCGTGGCCGGACGCAAACGCTGGGGCGTGCGCGGCGAAGGGATCGTTGAAAGCTTGCACCGGCTGCACCGGCGCCTGGTAAGGCGGCGCATCAGCCGGGACGTTATGACTGTCCGTCTGCGCCTGCTTGCGGAGCGAGCTGACCTCGAGCCATGCGCTGGTCGAAAGCACGAGCAGTTCGAGCGAGCCGCCATCGAGCAAACCCGCCGCACCGGTTCCGCTGTCGGCATAGACCAGCGCGGCAACTTTGTCTTTCAGAATCAAGGGAAGAATCCGGCCTTCACCACTCGCCGGCGTTCCAAACTCGCGCAGGAAGCGCGCGTCTAACTCGGCAACCGGCGCGCACTCCACCACGCGATCGGCGATGGCGCGAACCACGGCGCGAGCGTTCCCGTCGAGAGCGAAATCCTTCACCGCATCGCTATTGGCGAAGCCGCGTGCCTGCCATCCCGTGGCATGGCTGCCCTTGACGACAAAAAGCGCGACTCTGGCCGCATAGCGCGCGCTGGTATCGAGCAAGGCGCGCAGAATTTCCCGTTGCGAGGAGCCCAACTGGATTTCGGCGACGGCGCGCGTCAGATCTGCCGAAGTGGAGGCGGAAGCCGCATTAGGGGTTGTTTCGGCGGGCGCGGGCGCAGCCGCGATTTCTTCCATCACGCGGCGGACAATCTCAGTGCGCAGTTGGGCCGCATGGCTGTCCAGAACCTGGCCAACCACCCGTTCCACAATTGGTTCAATCCAACCGCGCTCCTTCATTCGTACTCCGGGGTGAAGCCTTTTCGGGGGACGAAGGGAGTAACCCTTCTAACCTCTGATTATATGGCCCCTTGCAGGCGTTCTCGGGACACCGTGGTACCTGCCCCACTGGGTACCTGCGGCGGCCCATCGCCCAACGCGGGGAAACCTTTCCGGCCAGCGCGCGTCAAAACCACGCACGAAAAACACAGCCAGCAAGTACAATAGCACTGCGGCATCAGTCGCGCCGCCGGAAAAATCTGCATCAAGTTACGAATGAGTACCATCCAACCCAACATAGAGCAACCGGTCAGCGAAGAAATGGCGCTGGTCCGGCGGGCCAAGCGCGGCGACGATCAAGCGTTTGAAGAATTAGTGCGGCGCTACGATCGCAACGTTTTCCGCATCGCCCAGCACATTACGCAAAATCGCGAGGACGCTGAAGATGTGGTACAGGAAGCGTTCCTCAAGGCGTATAGCAACCTGGAAAAATTCCAGGAACAGTCCAAGTTTTACACCTGGCTGGTGCGCATTGCGGTGAACGAAGCGCTGATGAAGTTGCGCCGGAGAAAACCGGAACGCACGGTTTCTCTGGACGAGGATGTAAAGACTGAGGATGACTCGCTTCCCCGTGAGGTTGCGGATTGGAGTCCCAATCCCGAGCAGATGTACAACCAAGCGGAATTGCGGGACATTCTGACTCGCACGATTCAAGGGTTGCCGCCGGGATTCCGGACGGTGTTCGTGCTCCGTGACGTGGAAGGCTTGTCGACGGAAGAGACGGCCCAGGCATTGGAGTTGAGCATCCCGGCGGTGAAGTCGCGGTTGCTGCGGGCGCGCTTGCAATTGCGCGAAAGGCTGAACCGCTTCTTTCAGAAAAGGGCGAGTGGAGATGGCGACCAGTGAAGTGTTCTGAGTTTCTAAACGAGTTGACCAATTACCTCGATGGAGCGCTGGACGCCCGGACCAAGTCCGATCTCGACGACCATTTAGCGTGGTGCCACAACTGCTACGTAGTCTGCGATACCACTCGCAAGACCATTGAAATCTACCGCGACTCGGAACTCTACGAATTGCCCGAGGATCTGCGCACGCGGCTCCGAACGGCCATCATGAGCAAGTGCTGCGAGCACAAAAAGTCAGAGCCGCCTAGGGGTTGAGTACAGGGCCGCCGACGGCCGGCAGTTCCACCCCGCCTTCCTAACCATTGCCAGCATCCCGAGCTTTCCTCTGAACTCCCCTGTGCCCCCCTGTGGTAAAGTTCATTCCCGCCCAGTTTCGAAATCTCGATTTCCCCAAATCTTGTCAACCCCCCATTTCTCCGCTTTTTCCTCTATGTCATTGAATCGCCAAGGAAAATAAACCCGCCAAATCTGTCGGTGTACCCCCCTCCAACTTGATAAAATAGACATAGAGATCAAAAAAGATGCGGAATCCTTCCCGCACCCTTTTTTATTTGACATGCAAATTCCCCAGCGCGCCCGCCCCCGACAGGAGAAACGAGCACTTGAACTCAGATGACCCGATCACCCAATGTCCGATCTCTCCTCTAACTCCTTATTCCAGAATACTTTAATATAAGTCCTTTAGATTCAAAGACCGAACCAAAAAACTCCCGCTAACCCCATGATTCCATTAGACAGGGGGGGGAGGGGGTGGGGGTACTAACCAGTAAACAGCATCAAGAACTGACTCGAACTGAAAAACGCGCGGCTTGTCCGCTCCTGTGCCGACGGGGCTCTCTCCGTCCAGTCCTCCCGCAGTCCGTTACCCCACCGTAGAACTTATCTCACGGTCACGGTGCTAGTTGGTGTAGACCCGCACGTAATCAATCAGCATCTCAGACGGAAATGGAGTAGACGAATCGGGCGGTCCGGGCCAACTCCCGCCTATGGCCAAATTCAAAATGATGAAATTGCTCTGGCCGCCATCGAAGGGCCAGACCGCGCCGTTGAGGCCGCTCAAGCTCGAGGGTGTGTAGTTAGCGTAGTAGGGCGGGTTGGGATTATCCACGTAATACGACACGCTCCCCGGCGACCAGATCATGCCGTAGGTATGAAACGCGGATCCTGCCGCCTGCCCGGTGGGAAAATAGAAGAGTGTGCCCAGCGACCCGCCGGTGAAGCCCGTCCCGTGAATCGAGCCCGAATTCCAATCCGGCGTGGCGGGCGCGTTGATCCGCTCGAGCACGTCCTGTTCGCCGCAGGCCGGCCAATTCACGGTGGTGATGTTGTTGCCCAGCAGCCACGCCGCCGGCCAAAAACCCTGAGCCTCCGGTACCTGGGCGCGCACCTCAAAGCGGCCATACTGAAAGCTGAACAGGCCTTGCGTCTTCAGGCGCGCCGAGGTGTACACATTGGCCGATGGATTCTGTGCCTCGATGTGCAGATAGCCGTCTGATATTCCCACGTATTCGCTAGGATTCGCCGTGCTGCACGGGGGGGTGTTGTTGCCCCAGGCACAGTAGGTCTCCAGTTCGTTATTGCCACAACAGTCGGTGCCGGTGTCGTAGGTCCAAATCTGAGGATTGGGCTGCGCGATGGCGCCGGTGTTGTTGGTGAACTCGTCGCTCCAGACCAGCGTCCCCGAGGGGATGTTGAGCGTGAAGGTCTGACTGGTGACGGAACTGGAGTTACTACCGGCCACGGCAATCGCCTTGAGAGTGAGGTTCGACGCCACCAGAAAGGGTGCTAGGTACTGCGGAGAGGACGCGGTGGGGGTGCTGCCATCGACGGTGTAGTAGATAGTTGCGCCATTGGTCGTTGAGGCCAAGCTCACGATCTCGGCGCCGCCCAGCGCGTTGGCGGTGGTGACGACCGGCGCAGCGGTGGGAGGCGGAGGTGGAGGCGGATTCCCCCCACCTCCACCGTTTCCCCCGCCGCATCCGCACATGAAAATGCTCGACAAAAGAACCGCTGTTAACGTCGTCGCGCTTGCCCGCATAGCCCAGCCCCACTTTCGCGGGAGAGTCAAAAGGACCTATCCCGCTGGTCCCCATTTAACTACCCGCGGATTTCGGCGTCAACCCGGAGCACGGTACGCGACAGAACCCTTGAGTCAGTGCTCCTCCGGCTGTTCCTGCGGTCTCCTGATGACTCGCAAGTGCTTCATTCCTTGGCATCTATGAGATTGTGCCTTCGGCGTCATCAAGGGTCGCGAACCTTTTCCGCGGTTTTGGAATCTAAGTACGTAAAGATCGCCGTTACGCTTACGGCGAAGGGGATCACTCAGTTTTGTCGCTTTATTCTGTGGGAGGTACCACGATGTTATCGAAGCTGATGGACGCCATGTTCGGCTGCCGGCATGCTCGCTACAGTTTTCCGATTACGGTGCGGGCCGGTTCGCGTCGTTCCCCAACGGCGCAGCGCACGGGCACGTATGTCGCGTGCCTGGATTGTGGCAAGGAATTCCGCTACGACTGGCACGAAATGAGGATCGTGGGATCGCAGGCAAGAGAAGCCGCGCACTCCTTGGTTACGAAAGAAGCCGCGTAAGACTCGCTGTTTTCTGACGGCGGATTGTTCGCGGCGCTTCTCGGCTAAAAGTGAACATGCCTCATTGACCGCTGCCAGTTTCCGCTCTGCGATTTCCCGTTTTGGGCCTCCCCCAGCTGTTCTGAAATTTCGCTAACTCCGCGCCCTCCGGGAAGCGCATAATTGGATCGGCGCCGATTCCGCAGAGCATGCTTCGGCCCTTGCGAAGCGTTCCCGCTTGCGGTTCGGACGGGAGGTGTCTGTGCCTCTTTCCATGCTTCGGGAATTCCTGGATCGTAACCGCATTCAATACATGGTGATCTCGCACTCGGTGGCCTACACCGCCCAGGGGATTGCCGCCCTTACCCACACCCCGGGAAAAGAACTGGCGAAAACCGTCATGGTCATGGTCGATGGCCGTCTCGCCATGGCGGTGGTGCCCGCATCGTTCCGGGTGGATTTGTACCGCCTGAAGAAATATCTGGGGGCAGACTCGGTGGAACTGGCCAGCGAACTCGAATTCCGCGGCCGTTTTCCGGACTGCGAAACCGGATCCATGCCGCCCTTCGGCAATCTCTACGGCATGGACGTTTTCGTGGACCAGGCTCTGGCCGAGGACAAGGAAATCGCCTTCAACGCGGGTTCGCACCGTGAACTGGTGCGCATGAGGTTCGCCGATTTCCGCGATTTGGTGAAACCGGCAATCATCCCGCTGGCGGCGGGCAAAGCCCATACGCACGCGGCTTGAGTCAGTCGTTGGTCGCTAGTCGCCAGGGTTTCGTCGCTAGAGCCGCCGTTCGCCAACGACCAACGACTCACGACTAACGACTGTTCCCGATGCTGCCAAGCCGGCGGTCCTTGGGCGAAGTGGGAAATTCCTGTTTTTTTCATACACTCTTCACAAACCGCTGTGTTAGATTTTCTCTTCTCGCATAACTCAAGAATTTCTGATTTCCTGGAGGCAAATGAATTGGGCAAGGACATGGTCCCCAAGAAGATCTTCTTCACCAAAGGCGTGGGGAAACATCGGGAGCGCCTCACCTCTTTCGAGCTCGCCCTGCGCGACGCCGGCATCGCCGCGCAAAACCTGGTGCGTGTCTCTTCCATCTTTCCGCCCAACTGCAAGCTAGTCCCACGCTCCCAGGGGCTCACCTATCTGCACCCCGGAGAAGTCGTATTTGCGGTGGTTGCCGAAAATTCCACTCACGAGCCGCACCGCCTGCTGGCCTCTTCGATTGGTGTCGCCATCCCTGCCGATCGCAACACCTACGGATATCTGAGCGAGCACCACTCGTTCGGCGAGACCGAAGACGCCGCCGGAGATTACGCCGAAGAACTCGCCGCCGAAATGCTGGCCACCACTCTGAACGTGGAGTTCGATTCCGACCGGTCATGGGACGAGAAAAAAGAAATCTATCGCATCTCGAACAAGATCGTCAGAACCGCCAACGTGACGCAATCGGCCGTGGGCGATAAACGCGGACTGTGGACGACGGTGATCGCCTCGGCCGTGCTGATCTTTGACTGATTGGAATGCGAATTCTGTCCGTGTGGGACGGGTGGCCTCGCCCGTCCGACCCCGGGGCTCTAATCGGCCTGGTATTGAATAATTACAAATCTATAATTACAATTGTCCTGTGGAAGGTGTGCGATTCGAGTGGGATGAGGCCAAGAACCTCGCCAACCGGCGCAAACATCGCGTCAGCTTTGAGGAGGCAAGCGCCGTGTTCCGCGATCCTCTGTATGTGTCAGTCCAAGACCGCATCGAGGATGGGGAGCCGCGTTGGCAGACCTTGGGTTCCGTCGAGGGGTTGCTTGTCCTCGCCGTGGCCCACACCGTCCGAGAAGAGCTCGACGGCGGCAGCGCGGTCGAGGTCATACGCATCATCTCTGCCCGGCGCGCCACCCGCAAAGAAAGGCAACGCTATGAAGAGGAAAACAGCTAGGTATACCTTGGAAACTCTGCCGGCGTTAACAAAGAGCCGCCGGACGAATCTGAAGGCGCTGGCAACCCGCCCCGAAAATGAGATTGATACCAGCGATATCCCCGAAATGACGGAGGAACAGTGGAAAAACGCTAGACGGGGGCACTTCTATCGCCCGCGCAAGCGCCAGATCACTGCGCGCGTCGACGCCGATGTGCTGGATTGGCTTAAAGCGCAGGGGAAGGGCTACCAATCCCGGATCAATGCGATTCTACGGCGCGAGATGCTCATCTCGGTGAAATCGGCCAGGTAGCGGTTGTTATTCACATCGCTTAATCGCCTTTTTCCCCGCCGGCTTCTTCTTCAGCCGCTCCAGCACCGCGGCCACAATCAGCGGCAGGCCTACCGTGGCATCCACAAAAACTTCGCCAAACTTTCCGCCTTCCGCCGGAGGCACGAACTTCCCCCACGAAACCGCCTCGCTGTAAGGACTGCCCGAAAGCCCGCCCCAGAACACCGGTTCCGGGCAGATGCGCAGCCCATAGTGGTAACGTTTCAGCGGCAGGTCTTCTCCGCCCCGGCGATGGCGCAATTCGATGAACGGTCCAAACTGCTGCGACCAGTTGCGCGGTACGCCGCCGCCAATGGTGAAGATCCCCAGCCGCTTTTGACTGAGCAGAGTCGCGGCAAAGTATTCCAGGTCCTCAAAGGGATCGAAGCGGAATCGTGTCTTCCCTTGCTTATCGCGCTCGCGGTTGGTCAGCGCAAAATCGAGGCCGAGTTCGGAATCAGAGAACGCGGGCACAAATACCGGAACATTTCTTTCGTAAGCAGACTTCAGAATGCCGCGCTCTTTCGCGCGCTTCGCGAGATGCGCCCCAATCGCACGGTTCAACTTATACGAGCACATCGTTTCGTCCGCGTCCCAGCCGCTGAACACCGCGGCCATCACGCGCTCCACGTCGTCGAGGTTCTGCTCGGGTTCGAGCGTGTCATAGACGCGGTTATACCCCGCCTCGTAGAGTTCCTCGTCACTGAGCTCGGGATTGTGCCTGAAATGCGCGCGCCCGGTCGCTTCGACCAGCCCATGCGCCATCAGCGCTCCGGTCGAAACGATGGCATTCACGATGCCGCGATCGATCAACGCGGCAATTACTAATCCCTGCTTGGCCACGGTCATCGCGCCGGCGAGCGTCATGACGACGAAGCATTCCCGGTCGCGCGCCATGGCCTCCAGCACGTCGGCGGCTTCGCCGAGTTGACGGCCGGTGAACGCCGTCTTGGACATCGCGCGCACCAGTCCGTCGATGGACCTGATCTTGCCGAGATCGAGCGGCTCCAGCGGGATCAGACGATCGGCTACCGGATCGTGCAGCTTGCGGTCGATGCCCGCGCCTTCCTCGTGATTGCCTTCGAGATGATGGCCATGCGTCGCAACACTTTTCTGCTTCAAGGGACGAACCTCCGAATGGAAAACCAATCTTGACCGAAGAAACAATTTACTAGAAGTGAGAGAAATGCGGCGACTACCTTTACCTTGAAGTCGCGGCAACCGCGTCTGCGTCGAGCGTTTTGGTATCCTAGAGCGCGATAGCACATCCGTAGAGACGTGGCTTTGCCGCGTCTCCCCTTGTTGAAGAAACAAGGTTGGAGAAAAAGTGCGAGACAAGTTCACCGTCGCTCTGGTCCAGATGTCTTGCGGACCCGAGCCTGCTGACAATCTGGCCAAGGCGCTCGATCGCGTTGCGGAGGCGGCACACAAGGGCGCCGACGTCGTCTGCCTGCCCGAGCTCTTTCAGACGCAGTATTTCTGCCAGCGCGAGGACGCTGCCCTGTTCGATCTCGCCGAGCCAATCCCCGGAGCCACCACCGAAAAGCTCGCCTCCGCCGCCCGAAAAAATAAAGTAGTGCTGATCGCATCCCTGTTCGAAAAGCGCGCACCTGGCGTCTATCACAACACGGCTGTAATCTTCGATTCGGACGGCGCGCTCAGCGGCATCTACCGCAAGATGCACATTCCCGACGATCCCCTCTACTACGAAAAGTTTTATTTCACCCCCGGCGATCTCGGCTTCAAGGCCTTCGACACTTCCGCCGGAAAACTGGGCGCGCTCGTCTGCTGGGACCAGTGGTATCCCGAAGCCGCGCGCCTGACCGCATTGCAGGGAGCGAGCATTCTGTTTTATCCCACGGCCATCGGATGGCATCCGGCGGAGAAGGCCGAATTCGGCGAGGCCCAGCACGACGCCTGGCTCACGATTCAGCGGGCGCACGCCATCGCGAACGGAGTTTATGTCGGCGTGGTGAATCGCGTTGGATTTGAGACGGGTAACATCCGCGGCAATTCCGCGCCCGGAAAAGGTCTCGAATTCTGGGGAGGATCGTTTTTCTGCGATCCCTTCGGCCGCGTACTGGCCGAAGCTTCGCCTAACAAGGAAGAAATTCTGCTCGGCGAAGTGGACCTGCATCACCTGGAAGACATTCGCCGCAACTGGCCCTTCCTGCGCGACCGCCGTATCGACGCCTACGCGCCGGTCACCAGCCGCATGATTGACGAAAAATGACCAGACGATCCGCCTCGCGCGCCAAGCTTCTTCCCGCCGCTCAGGAATACCGCATGCCCGCCGAGTGGGAGCCGCATGAATCCACCTGGCTCGCCTGGCCGCATTTTCGCGGGGACTGGCCGGGCAAGTTTGAGCCGATCCACTGGGTCTATGCCGAGATCATCAGGAATCTGGCGCGCCACGAGCGCGTGGATCTGATCGTCAATGACGCGAGTTGGGAAAAGCGCGCGCGGACGGTGCTCGAAAAGGCGGGTGCGCTTTCGGATAATGTTTGCTTTCACCACTGGCGCACCAATCGCGTGTGGACGCGCGACTCGGGTTGCATCTTCCTGACGCTGTCCGCCGAGCAGCATCGCGATCATGCGGACTGCGGGCTGCTCGCCCTGCACTTTCAATTCAACGCCTGGGCCAAGTATCCGAATTACAATTTCGATGAGAAAGTTGGAGAGCGCATGGCGAAGACCGCCGGCGCTCGCGTCGTGCAGCCGTTCGTCCGGTCTCAGGTCAACGACAACCACCGCGTCGTGCTGGAAGGCGGATCGATCGAGGTCAATGGCTGCGGCACTCTGCTCACCACCGAAGAATGCCTGCTCTCCACCACGCAACAACGCAACCCGCCCATGGACCGCGCTGCCTATGAACAGCTATTCGCCGACTATCTTGGGGCGCAGTCGGTCATCTGGCTCGAAAGCGGGATTGCCGGCGACGATACTCACGGCCACGTCGATGACATCACCCGCTTCGTCGCTCCGAATACTGTGGTCACGATGATCGAGCCGAATGAGCAGAGCGAAAACTACGCGGCCCTCCACGCGAACCTCGGACGCCTGAAAAACGCCCGCACTTCCGACGGACAGAAACTCGAGATCGTCGAAATCCCCATGCCGCGTCCAGTCGTCTTCGAAGGCCGCCAGTTGCCCGCCAGCTACGCCAATTTCTATATCGCGAATGGCGCGGTGCTGGTGCCGGTCTTCAATGATCCCAACGATCGCATTGCGCTCAACATGCTGGCGGAAATTTTCCACACGCGCAAAATCGTGCCGATTTATTCCGGCGATCTGATCTGGGGGTTCGGCGCGCTGCACTGCATGACGCAGCAGCAGCCGGGAAGATGAGGCTCGAAGCCCGCAGCTCGAAGCGCGAGGCACACCGCTACGAGCTTCGAGCCGCGAGCTACGAAGAGGCGGCTACCCAATTCATCATTTACACTCTTACCCGTGAACGCCGAGATCATCGCCGTCGGGTCTGAGTTGCTCACTCCCCATCGCCAGGACACCAACTCGCTCTACCTCACCGAGAAACTGAATGAACTGGGCGTCGAAGTGCGGTTCAAGTGCATTGTGGGCGACGACCGCGAGGGGCTGACCGCTGCCGCCAAACTTGCGATGCGGCGTTCCGACATCATCATTTTCACGGGCGGCCTCGGTCCCACGGAAGACGACCTGACCCGCGAAGCGGTGGCCGACGCACTGGGGTTGAAACTGCAGCGAGATCCGCAGGTCATCGCGAAACTCGAAGAGCGCTTCGCCAAGCGCGGCATGAAGATGTCCGCGAACAATGCCAAGCAGGCCGACATCCTGACCAGCGCCACGGCGTTGCCGAATTCGCTCGGTACTGCGCCCGGCCAGTGGATCGCCGGCAAGTACGACGGGCAGGAGCGGCTGCTGATGCTGCTTCCCGGACCTCCGTACGAACTCAAGGCGCTGTTTGAAACCGAATGCATCCCGCGACTGCGCGCTCGAATTCCGCCCCAGCACATCGCCACGCGCACGCTCAAAATGGCGATGATTCCGGAATCGCAAGTGGACGCGCGGGTAGCGCCCATCTACAAAACTTATGCCGACGTCGAGACCACGATCCTTGCGGGGGGCGGCGAGATTCAACTTCACCTGCGCTGCCGCAAGGACTCGCAAGCGGAGGCTGAGGCGCGCGTCGAGGAACTTGCTGAAAAGATCGAAGACGAACTCGGCGATGCCATCTTCTCGCGCAAAGGGGAAACTATCGAGCAGATCGTCAGCTATCTGCTGCAGATGCGCAGCATGACGCTGGCCGTGGCCGAATCCTGCACCGGCGGCCTGCTGGCCGAACGCGTCACTTCGCTCAGCGGCAGTTCGCGCTATTTTCTGGGCGGCGCGGTCGTTTACTCGAACGAATTGAAGACGCAATTTGCAAATGTTCCTAAAGCCCTGATCGATCGGCACGGAGCAGTCAGCCGCGAAGTGGCGGCGTCGATGGCTGAGGGCATCCGCAAGCGTTGCCTCGCGAGTTACGGAGTCGGGATTACCGGAGTCGCCGGGCCCAGCGGCGGCACGGAGCAGAAGCCGGTGGGCCTCGTCTACATCGCCCTTGCGGGAGAAGAAGGGACGCAGGTCGTCGAACGTAATTTTCCCGGCGACCGCCAGCGCATCCGCCAATTCGCTACGCAACAGGCGTTGGAGATGATCCGCAGGGCGCTGGTGTGAGGCGCTTATATAACCGAGCCTGTGGATCGATTTACCCATGCGAATATTTATCGGCATCGATCTCGATCCTGAAGTTCGCGAGCGGATTGCGCGCTTTTTGGAAGGCGTCGAGGGCTTTGCGCCCGAGGCGCGCTGGGTGCGGCCGGAGTCGCTGCACATCACGTTGAAGTTCATCGGAGAACAAACGCCCGAGCAAGTTGCTGCCATTGCCGAACGTTTGCGGCGGGTTGAAAGCAGCGCGTGCGAAATTCGCTGCGGCGGATACGGATTCTTCCCAACCGCAAGAGCTCCGCGCGTATTCTGGATCGGAATCCACGCCGGGCCACAACTCGCCGGACTGGCGGAGATGATCGACAAGGCAGCGGCCGAACTCGGCATTCCACGCGAGGACCGGCCTTACAGTCCACATCTGACTCTCGCGCGCGGCGGCGCCGGGAGAAGTTCGGGCTCCCCGAAATGGCGCAAAGGCGACGGCCCCAGCACGACGTTCGCAGTGCTCGAAAAACGACTGGCTGCGATGGCCGAGCTCGATCTCGGCACGATGACGGCCCGCGAGTTTATTCTCTATCAGAGCCAGCTTTCACCGGGAGGATCGAAGTACACCGAGTTGCAACGATTTTCTCTCTTAGGTGGACACAATAGATGACGAAGTCGAGGGAATCCGCTAGGCAGATCGAAGATGCTCAAAGAGCATTTTGTCTTGAGCAATCCGCACCATACGTGGCCACGCCGGGCGACACAAAAACAGGTTTCGCCCTGTCCACAAAGGGACAGATCCCCATCCATGGCCTACGGCATCCCCTCAAAGGTGAAACCAGCGGCTGGTACATCTGGTGCGGCCAAGAGTTCTCTGATGCCACAGATTTCTTCGATCCGTTACATACCCGTCACTTGTATGAGGACTATCCGGAGCTGGTGAAACTGCTCGGTCTCGCACCTGGCTATCGCTTCCTTCTAGCAGGTGACCACTTGGATGTTTGGTACGATGCCTCGCTACTAAATGCATAGATACTCATGACCCCCTACCTCATCGCCGCTGCCGCGGGCTACTTGTTCGGTTCCGTCCCATTCGGCTATCTGCTGGTGCTTATTTTCACCGGTGAGGATGTGCGCGCGAGCGGCAGCGGTAATATTGGCGCGACGAACGTGGCCCGCAAGTCGCCTGGCCTCGGAGTTGCGACTCTGCTGCTCGACGCCGCCAAAGGCTTGGCTGCGGTTCTGGTGGCGCGGGTGCTGTTCAACGGGCCGCATCAGCAACTCATCATGACCACGGCAGCGTTCTTTGCGGTGCTCGGCCATCTGTTCCCGGTCTGGCTCAAGTTTCGCGGCGGCAAGGGAGTCGCCACTAGCCTCGGAGCTTTTATTTTGCTCACCCCGAAATCAGTTTTGTGCCTGGTGGTCCTGTTCTTGATCATCGCTGTCGCCTTCCGCTACGTCTCGCTCGGGTCGATCGCAGTGGCGGCGGCTTTTCCGCTGCTGGCGTGGGCGCTACACGAATATGCGGACCCGCGGCAACTGATTCTTATCGCCCTGGTTTCGGCCCTCGTCATTTGGAAGCACCGCCAAAACATCGGCCGTCTCGCCGCCGGTACGGAATCAAAGTTCGGAGCGACGCCGGAAGCAAACTCAGGAACAAAGTCAGGAACGTTGGGAGCATCTCGGAGATGAGCCGCATTGCCATCATCGGCGCGGGCGCCTGGGGCACCGGACTGGCGATCGTCCTCGGACGTAAAGGGACACACCAGATTCGGCTCTGGGCCAATGAACCGGAAGTCTACGAGAGCATCGCAAACCGCCGAATCAACGAGCACTTCCTGCCCGGGTTCATCCTCCCAGACTCGATTGCGGTGACCAGCGATCTGAACACGGCGCTCGACGCAGCAGAGATCGTGGTCAGCGCAATGCCCTCGCAGCACTGTCGAGCTCTATTCGAACGAATGGCGCCGGCGCTTCGGCCGGAGACAATTTTCGTCAGCTGCACCAAAGGGCTCGAAGACGGAACGCTGCTGCGCATGACCGAGGTGATTGCCGATGTGTTGCGCAGCCGCAAGTTTACCGCTCGCGTGGCAGCGCTCAGCGGCCCGTCTTTTGCCAAAGAGGCAGCGCGCGGCGATCCGACGGCTGTCGCCGTAGCATCGGAAGACCGCGAAGTCGGGCGCGCCGTGCAGGAAGCGTTCAACGATTCCCGCTTTCGCGTTTACACCAACGACGACTTGATCGGCGTGGAATTAGGCGGAGCGCTGAAGAATATCATCGCCATCTCCGCCGGCGTCTGCGATGGCCTCGGCCTTGGCCACAACTCGGTGGCGGCGCTGATCACGCGAGGTCTCGCCGAAATGGCGCGCCTGGTCGTGGCCTGCGGCGGCCGCCTCGACACCATGGCTGGGCTCGCTGGACTGGGTGATCTGGTTCTGACCTGCACCGGAAATCTCTCGCGCAACCGCAGCGTCGGGGTTGAACTGGGCAAGGGACGCAAACTGCCCGACATCATCGCCGGCATGCACGGAGCAGTCGCCGAAGGGGTTTTCACCACGAAAGCCGCGGTTGGCCTGGCCCGCAAGAAAAACGTGGAGATGCCGATCACTGAACAGATGTTCGCCATCCTCGAAAACGGCAAATCGCCGCAACGGGCCATCGAAGACCTGATGACACGCGCGGCGAAGTCCGAGAGCTGAGCGTGGCGCGGACGCTGGTTTCGACGCGGGCGAATCTCCTTCGCACTTGAGAGTCTCGCAAGCTCGCAATCGACAGGCTATCCCACCTGCACCGTCAGCATCGATATCGATCCTCCGTCGACGCCTTCGATCGGGAAAGTGATGACTTCACCCTCTTGCCGGCTGGCAAGTACGTACAGCATCGGGAGGTAATGATCGGGCGTTGGGATGGAAAGCATCGCCTCCGGCCCCAGGCTCTCGTAGTCGATGAGAGGCTTGTATTCGCTGGCGATCATCATCGCCTTCGCTTCTTGCTCGAAGCGAATCGCCCAATCGTACGGTTCGGGCAGGTGCCGTCCCCACGCGTACGCGTGCAGATTGTGGACCAAATTCCCGCTGCCTACGATCAGGATGCCTTCGCCTCGCAGCGGCGCGAGTCTCCTGCCGATCTCAAAGTGGAATGACGCCGGTTGGGTTTCGTCGATACTCAGTTGCACAACCGGAACATCGGCGTCGGGGTACACATGTTTGAGCACGGACCAGGTTCCATGATCGAGCCCCCATGCGCTGTCGAATTTTACCGGCAGAGGTTTCAACATTTCTTGCACCCTATGGGCAAGTTCGGGATCGCCCGGAGCCGGGTACTGCACCTGATAGAGCTCTCGCGGAAAGCCGCCAAAATCGTGAATCGTTCGTGGAGACGTGCTGATGGTGACGCCGGTTTCAGGGACAAACCAGTGCGCGGAAATCGACAGAATCGCTTTTGGCTTCGGCGTTTCGTTTCCGATTTGCCGCCAGCCCGCCGTGTAGCTGTTGTCCAGCAGGGCATTCATCGGATTGCCGTGTCCGAAGAATATTGCGGGCAGTATCTCGGGCATAGGCGGGGATTCCCCTCAAATTTCTATGTTGATTCAACCGCGAATTCTTCCGGAATACAACGCCATTCCCACCACGGCGTCAATTCCCACCGCGTCGAGGCTGTCGATTTCCTGCTGCTCGGTAATGCCGCCGGCGACCACCAGATGTCGTTGCGTCGCGCGTTTTATGGCATGAACCGTCTCCATCGGAATTCCACCCATCAGACCCTCCGTGTCGATGTGGGTATAGAGGAAGGTTTCGCAGAACGGCTCCAACTCGCGAATCATGTCGAAGGCGGTGATGGCAGTATTCGTGCGCCAGCCGTCGATGGCAACTCGGCCTCCTCGGGAGTCGAGCGCAAACATCAGTGCCGCCTTGGGGATTCGATCTGCCAATGCGCGCGCGTATTCCTGATTGATCCGGCCGTCGGTCAACAATGCGGATCCTATGATGACTTTGCGCGCACCGAGGTTCAGAAGTTCCTGCGCGGTTTCGAGGTCGCGAATGCCGCCGCCAACCTGGCAGGGCAGTTGGCCGATGATCTGCTTCACCAGCGAACGATTGTCGCCGGCGCCGCGCGCTGCGTCCAGGTCGATAAGTTGGACGATGGGATACTTAGAGAAGCGCTCGATCCAATAATCGCAGTTGTCGAACTCCAGTTTTTTCTTTTCTCCCTGGACTAGCTGCACGATCCTGCCGCCCATGAGGTCAATCGATGGAATCAACATGGCCACCTCACCGGCACGTTAGCGGCTTGCAGTTCGCGTTTCAATTGTCCGATGTTCTCAATGCCGAAATGGAAAATGGAAGCGGCCAGAGCGGCATCGGCGCGCCCTCTCTGGAACACTTCGATGAAGTCTCGCGGCGACCCAGCGCCGCCGGACGCGATCACGGGAATGGAAACGGCGTCGGCGACGAGTTGCGTCAACTCACAATCAAAACCAGCTTGCGTCCCGTCGCGGTCCATTGACGTGAGCATGATTTCTCCCGCGCCGCAAGCGGATGCCTCGCGCGCCCATAGAATCGCGTCGCGGCCTGTGGGAGTTCGGCCTCCGGCAACGAACACTTCGAAACCGCCGTTAAGCCGCCTCCGGGCGTCGATAGCCACCACCACCGCCTGTGAGCCAAAACGCGCGGCGATTTTTCCGATCAGCGACGGGTCCCTCACCGCGGCCGAGTTGACGGCGATCTTATCGGCGCCTGCCTCGAACACGGCCTCGGCATCGGCGAGTTCGCGGATTCCTCCGCCGACCGTGAACGGAATAAACAGACTGCGAGCCGTGCGCGAGACAACGTCGAGCATGGTGTTGCGTTTGTCGCTGGTAGCCGTGATATCGAGGAGCACGATTTCGTCCGCGCCATCGCGGGCGTGATTGGCGGCACATTCCGCCGGGTCGCCAGCGTCGCGCAGATTCACGAACTGCACGCCTTTCACCACGCGGCCGTCGTCCACATCGAGACAGGCGATGATGCGCTTGGTCAGCACTTATTGACCCTCACAGGTCAGCCTCACAAGTCAACCTCACAAATTCAGCTCACAAAAATTCTTGAGAATGAGCAGCCCCACGGTCCACGATTTTTCGGGATGGAACTGCACTCCGAAAATGTTGCCCTGTTCGACTACGGCGGAAAACTGCGCTCCGTATTCGGTCGCCGCCGTGCTGGCGGCAACCACCGGCGCTTGAAAAGAATGGGTGTAGTAGACGAAGGATTCGGGCGCGACGTTACGCAGCAAGCGCGAGTTTTTCCGGATTGCCAGCGAGTTCCATCCGACGTGCGGCGATTTCACAGACGACGGAAACTGCTGGCATCGACCCGCGAAGATTCCCGCTCCCGCGAACTCGGGAGCCTCGTCACTACCTTCGAACAGCCACTGCATTCCGAGGCAAATTCCAAGAAGCGGCTTGCCCGCTTTCGCGCCTTGCAGCACGGCGTCTCGTAAGCCCGTGTTGTCGAGCCCGCCCAATGCGCTGAAGTGGCCGACGCCAGGCAGCACGATCTTGTCCGCGGTTGCCACGACTTCAGGCTGCGTGGTTACGACGACTTCGGCGCCGAGATAGTCAAACGCCTTCTTCACCGAATTCAAGTTGCCGGCGCCGTAATCCACGATGGCGATCTTCGCAGCGGTCGTTGGAGTCCTCATAGAAGCCCCTTGGTGCTGGGCAGCATGCGTCCGAGGCGGCGGTCGCGGGAGCAGGCTACACGAAGAGCTCGCGCAAACGCTTTGAAGAGCGCTTCGATCTTGTGATGGCTGGAGCGGCCGTAAAGCACACGCACGTGAACATTGGCGCGCGCGCCGCGGGCAAAGCCCTCGAAGAAGTCGCACACCAGTTCCGTCTGCAGATCGCCGACCCGTGCCGCTCGAACCTTAGTCTGAACCACGGCCACGGCGCGGCCACCAAAGTCCACTGCCGCCAGGCCGAGAGTTTCGTCCATGGTCATCAGAAAATAGCCGGCTCGCAGGATGCCGCGCCGGTCGCCCAACGCGCGGTCGAACGCCTCACCCAGAGCGATTCCCACATCTTCCACGGTGTGATGCTGATCCACATCCAGATCGCCCACGGCGGCGAGTTTCAAGTCGAACCCGCCGTGTCGCGTGAACAACTCCAACATGTGGTCGAGAAAACGGATTCCGGTGGAGACCTCGTACCTGCCACGGCCCTCAATGGTGAGGGCAATCTGAATTTCCGTTTCCGCCGTTTTGCGATGCAGCTTGGCGTTCCTCATGCCTGCACCTCATGTCGCAATCCCAGCTGCTCGACCATGTCCCGCAGAGCAACGATGAGAGTCTCGGTGTGTTCGTCCGATCCCACGGTCAGGCGGACGCAGCCTTCACATCTTGGGTCGGAAAGCCGGTCGGAGTGCCGGTCGCGCACCAGGATTCCGCGGTCGCGCAGGGCTTGCACGAACTCCGCGTGCGCTGAGCCAATGAGGACGAGCACAAAATTGGCGTGGCTCGGCCAGTAATGCAATCCGAGATTGCTGAGCTCGTGCTGCAATCTGTCGCGGTTGCTGAGCACTTGCGCGACATAGCCGCCGACATACTCTTGATCTTGCAGAGCCTCGGGCAGAACTGCGAGAGCAGCCGCGTTGACGTTGTAGGGCGAGGCGACGCGGCGGACCATCGCCATCTGCCGGGCGTCTCCCGCAAGAATGCCAATTCGCAGACCGGCGAGGCCGTAGGCTTTGGAAAAGGTCCGTGCCACGAAGAGATTGTCGATCTGCCGGGCTTGGCCCGTCCGAATTTGGTCGATCAGCGTTTGTCCATGGAATTCGAAATACGCTTCATCGACCAGCACGGCCGCTTGCGGCGCAGCTTGCGCAATCTTAATCAGGACATCGCCTGCGACCGCTGCTCCGGTCGGATTGTTCGGATTCGCCACCGCGATGAGCCGTGTACGCGGACTCAGTTGCGCGAGCAACTCTTTTTCCGGAAATGCGAAGTCGTCTCCCGCGCGCACTTCGACAACGCGCGCGCCCTCGGCCTGCGCAAAAACCGCATACATGGCAAAGGTGGGCACAACAATGACCGCTTCGTCGCCGGGATCGAGATAGGTGGCACACAGCAAATGAATCGCTTCGTCCACCCCGTTCGTGAGCAGAACCTGCGCCGGTTCGAGTCCGAGAAAACTGGCGACCTCTTTTTCCACCGGCTCGCGCTCGGGATAGCGCGCCAAGAGTTCGGAATCGAGCGCGCGCAGACGAGCCAGCACGCGCGGCGAACATCCCACTGTGCTCTCGTTGAAATCGAGACGCAGTCCGGTTCGGCCAGCCAGCGGGGGCCGATACGCGTGCAACTTCTTTACCGCTGCGCGAGCTTCAAGCATGGGAGCACCTCACTCGGAATGCTTCGGCGTGTCCCTTCAAGCCTTCGGCATTGGCCAGCGTTATGCCCGCCGGCGCGATTCGACGGATTCCTTCGCGCCACAGTTGCTGGCAGGCGATGACGCGTACGAAATCGAGCACGCTGAGGCCACCACGCACACGCGCCATGCCGCCCGTAGGCAGCACGTGGTTTGGTCCGGAAACGTAGTCGCCCGCCGCCTGAGGCGTGAACTCGTCGAGGAAAACCGCGCCGGCGTGCTGCACCAGCGGCGCCAGTTCGGCCGGGAGTGTGAGATGCTCAGGCGCAATGCGATTCGACACTTCGACGGCCTGTTCAAGGGAAGCAACCAGGAGAATGCCGCCTCGACGCGCGAGCGATTGCGCCGCGATCGGATTTGCGCGCGTGCGCTTTTGCGCATCCTTCTGAACTTTCTTCGCCAACGTACGTGAAGTTGTTATGAAGATGCACAGCGCGTCGGGATCATGTTCCGCCTGCGCTACAAGGTCGCTGGCGATACACGCTGGATTGCCCTGTGCGCTGATAATGACGGCTTCGGTAGGACCAGCCAGGAATTCAATGGCGCAATCGAAAGCCACCATCTTCTTGGCCGCGGTCACGTAGCGGTTGCCCGGACCGACGATCTTGTCCACGCGCGGAATTTCTTCGGTTCCGTACGCCAGGGCGGCGATGGCTTGTGCTCCGCCGACCCGGTAGAACTCGCGCACGCCGAGGAATGCCGCCGCCGCCAAAGTTGCCTGGGCCGGGTGCGGAGACGCAACCCGAATCTGCCGGACACCGGCGACTTGCGCGGGAATCACCGTCATTAACAACGTAGACGGCAGAGGATAGCGGCCGCCCGGGACATAGCATCCCACCGATTCCAGCGGGCGCACCAACTGGCCGACGCTGACGCCGGGCTGAATCTCGCGCCGCCATTCTTTTGTCGCTGCGGACGCTTGCCACTCCGCATAGCGACGGATATTGCCCGCAGCCTGCTCGATCGCTTCCTGCAATTCTGGATCGGTTTTTTCCCAAGCCTCCAGCAGGTCGGCCTCGGGAACGCGCAGCAGCTCGCCCTTACCCAATCCGTCCCAACGTGTCGCGTAGCGGCGCACCGCGCGATGGCCGTTGCGGCGGACGTCACTCACAATGCGGCGCACGGCAGCTTCTACATCCGCCAGATCGGTCGCACCGCGCTCGGCCAGCCTAGTTACCAAACGCACCTGCTCGCGGCCTTCGACAATACGCATCTCAGCTTTGCGCGTCACGCGATTGCGCTTCACATGACCACCTTGTTCAGCGGATATTCGACGATGCCTTGCGCGTTGGCTTGCTTCAGCTTCGGAATCAGCGTCCAGGCGGTGTGTTCTTCAATCACCGTGTTCACCGCAACCCAATCGCCATCGGCCAGGGGCGCGACTGTCGGATTCTTAAGCGCGGTCAGAAGGCCGAGAACCGCAGGCAAATCCACCTTGCGCACATTGAGCATCAGTCCGACCCGCCCCAACGCCGCGATAGCCCCATTGAGCATGACCGCGAGATTCTCGATTTTTTCACGGCGCGCCGGATCCGCCCAGGCAACCTTATTTGCGATCAACTGTGTGTTGGACTCCAGAACCGTTTCGAGGACTCGCAAATGATTGGCGCGCAGTGAACTGCCCGTCTCCGTCACCTCGACAATGGCATCCGCCAGCAGCGGCGGCTTGACTTCGGTGGCGCCCCAGGAAAACTCGACCCGCACGTTAACGTTCCGGCTCGCGAAATAATTGCGGGTGAAACTCACCAGCTCAGTGGCAACGATTCGCCCCTCAAGGTCCTCGAGTTTCTGGAAGCTTGATTCCTCCGGTACGGCCAGCACCCACTTGACGCTGCCCATGCTTTGTTTGGCATAGATCAGGTCGGTCACCTTCACTACATCGAGGCCGCTTTCGAGCACCCAATCCAGGCCAGTCAGCCCCGCATCCAGCGCGCCGTGTTCGACGTACCGTGCCATTTCCTGGGCGCGAATGAGCAGACATTCGATTTCGGGATCGTCCGTTGCGGCGAAATAAGAGCGGGCGTTGGTGTACACGCGAAGTCCGGCGCGCGTGAAGAGGCTCAACGTCGCCTCCTGCAAACTTCCTTTGGGAATACCCAGCCGCAGCTTCATCGCTCGTCCCTTTCTGGCGCAGTCTTCTCTTTTTCTTGCCGGGCGGTTCCGAGTGGGATAGCTCTGAGCGCGCTTCCCAGGGGAAGTTCCTGCGTAAAGCAGGAACGCGTCCCGGTGTGGCAGACCTTGCCCTCGCCCAGTACACGCACGCGCAGCAGCACCGTATCCCGGTCGCAGTCGGCGAAGGCGGCGACCACCTGCAGACGATTGCCGGAGCTTTCTCCCTTGGTCCACAGCGTTTGGCGGGTGCGGCTGTAGAACGTCGCGAATCCAGTGCGCAAGGTCTTATCCAGCGCTTCGCGGTTCATAAAGCCCACCATCAGCAACTCCCCGGTGCCCGCGTCCTGAATGACCGCAGGCGCCAGTCCCTGCATCTTGTCGAAGTCGATCTCGATCTCCATCGCACCCTCCTCATCTCCTTGTCGGTTTTCAGATCTCGCGCAAAAGCAAAAAGCCCGCTCGGCGAGTTCTGCGCCAGCGGGCTTGGATTTCCTATGATTGCTTTTGGCTATCCGTGCTCCCCCGCCGACACGCTCATCGCTTGGTGATCGTGGTGATGGCGATGGGTCAACGGAGTCATCGTGGGCTTGATACTAGGGCAGTCGAGACAGGGTTGTCAATCGGTTTTTACTCGTTTCCTAATGGACTGCCGCGGCAAAGGCGTCGGCGGCTTCCTGCCTGGCGATGGTGGTATTCTTCCTCATTCATCTGCGGTGCGAAGGACGGATGTCGACAAATGGCAAATCCTTTTTCCGACGACGTGGCCGGCTCGGCGAATCGGATCTCGCCGAGGCATGGGTTCGAAACCAGGATTCGGATTCGCCTCGAGCGCGACGGCCGGAAGCTTAGCCTGCAGGGCTGGGTACGCAATCTCAGCGAGAGTGGCCTGGGGGCGTTCGTTGCCGAAACTCTGACGCTGGGCGAGCCGGTTACGCTCGAAATCCCCCTGCCGGACTCCGAAAAACAGGTGATCCCGGCGACCGTCGTTCGTGCATTGGGAACCGAGTACGGCTTTCAGTTCACGGCGCTGAGCGCCGAGCAACGCCAGCAGATTCGTAAGACGCTGGAAGAACGCCCGGTGATTCCCTTCCACGACGCGGGACCATGATTGTCATTGTGACGATGCGCAGATTGTTCTGGAACAGATCCTCCTGCAATCGCCTTCACTCCGCCGCCGAGTGATCGTGGACAATCTTCCATCCTTCGGGAAACTTGCGGAAGACGAGCGTGAACAAACCGTGCGGCGTCTTCCCATCCGGCATCGTCAGATGGAATTCCCCGCGTACAAATGCCGCCTCCGGCCCCAGCATCTCGATGCGCAAATTCGCGAATTCGAGCTTCCCCATTCCGTGCCCCGCGCCCTGATAGCTTTTTTTATAGCGATCGAGCGCCGCCTGCCAGCCCTTCGATTCATGCGCTCCGGAAAAAAACGTCAGCTCCGCGGAATTCCAATATCCCGCCATGAAGCCTTCCAGGTCGTGCCGGTTCCACGCCGCTTGCTGTCCCTCGATCACTTTCCGAATCGCCGCCTGGCCATCCTCCTCCGCGTTTTGGCCAATACCAATGGCGGCCAAGGCAGCCATCGCTCCTGCCAGTAAGACCAAATTTCGCACGACCCCTCCGTGATCAGAGAGAGCTGACAGGTCAACTCCAACCCGCCCGCGCGATCTTGTCACCAGCGCACTCCAACCGACACGGGCATAACGATGGTCTGGACGTCGCTCTGATACGCACGATGGTAGCGCCATTCGACGTAGAGCTTGGCGCGCGAAGATCCCAGACGATAGGTTGCTCCTGCGCCGTAGTTAAAGCCGCCGGCCACCTTGGAAGCTGAGGACAGCGTTTGCGGAGTCAGAACCGTGCCATTCACGCAAACGTTCCACCAGATCCACGCGGGCTGGCAGGGTAAAGGCGGCTCAAGCAACTGGCTGTGCGGCAGCGAAACGCTGCGGTCATAGAAACCTATGCCGAAAATTCCGTATGCGCCCAATTTGCGAATATGGCGGGGCACATTGACGATGCCGTCCAGGCTTACCGACTGCAAATGCCCCCTGGCACCCAGCAGGCTCTGACTTTCCGCCACGCTCGGTCTCAGGCTGAGATCGTAGTACATGTATTCGGCATCCACGCCGAACAGTCGGCTGAAGTTCCTGCCGCCTCCAACCGTGAATTGGGGAGAGTTGCCGACAAACGCGGCGACATCGTCTCGGCCGATGCCAAATCCGCCGCCCACGTTAAAGGTATAGCGATTGAAATTCGATTGCGCCGAAGCCGATGCGACGAGCCCGCAAAAGACAAATAACAACAATATCCGATTCCTCAATCTCGATCTCCTGTTTAGTAGAGCCATCATTAGAAGTAGCAGGGCTACGGTCGTACCGCAGCGCCGGTAAAGCCGTATCTCAGCCATGGTTCTGACACGACCGCCATCCATCAGCTTAGATGCGCGCACAAAATAAGGAAAGCCAGCCTTTTCCCGGACGGCTCAGTTGTGTCCGGCGGCCGGACGGGGTGCGTGGTGGATCTCCCCGTAAAACACCGGCCAGTACTCGCGCAGCATGTTGCCACCTGCCTTGGTCGCCAGGTCCAGACCATAGCGAAAGAAAGTATCTCCTACGGTGCGGTTCCGATCCGGCCAGTAGACGTTCGCCAGTCCCTCCGCCATCAGCGGACCGGCCAGCCCGGACCAGTTGGCGGCATCGCGCCCGTCGTCGTTGCGCGTGACGAAAACTCGCTGCACCGAATACTTCACGGCGTGGAAAAAGCCCGGTCTGATCTCCGGATAGAAACGCGGGTCCTGGTGCAACGCGGACGCCAGCACAAACGCTCCGAAGAAATTGCTGGACGCCTGGCGTGCCATGGACGATCCGAAGCGTTTGCCATATCCACCCGACTCTTGTCCGTAGCCGGTTGGAGAATCATCCGCCTGGCCGACCGCCGAACCCAGTAGAGCCCACGTTGCCGTGTGCACAGAAATGCTGTTATCCACGAACAGTTGAAACTTTTCCCCTGGCGAAAGCCGCTTCGTATTTAAAGCGATGTCGGGGAAAACGATCGACTTGCTCTGCAGCAGATTGTACAAGTCCACGCCCGGCACTTTCGACGGAGCACTCGGAGTTTGATCGCCAGGTGAAGTGCCGGTCTGAGGCTGCGGCTTCGGCGTTTCCTGGGCCGACGCCCCTCTTGCCAAGTCGAACGCCAACACTCCGAAAAAAATCAACGCCCAGAGCGTCGGTTGCCGGGAGCGGGCCTCGTTCAACTGCCGGGCGGGCGCCGTTCCACAAATGCTGACTTTCTGGCGAATTGGCATCGCTAGAGGTTACTCAATCGCGCGCCCGGCGGCAAACGCGAGGAACCAGGCCAGGAACCAGGTTTCAAAGTTTCAAGGTTGCAAGGTTGCAAAGAAAGGGTCTGCAGCGCCGATGGTCGACTTTGAAACTCTGAACCTTGAAACTTTGAAACCTTGCTTCTACGCCACTTCTCCGGAACGGGCTGCCAAGTACGCCAGCAGCTCGCCGACGGTCAGGCCCGACTGCAGCAACTGAATCATCTCGTCCCTGCTGACTCCCAGTTCCGCTCCCAACGCAACAATCTTGGCCACCGCGCTCTGCAGCGCTTCCTTCTGCGAAACGGTGAGCGGTTCACCTGGATCATGGCTTAGCGCAGCGAGCAGATGCAGGTCCGTTGTCATTCGAGTGCTCCAGTCTTCTTGCACAGCGCTGGCTTGGATTTGATGCGGCCACATCGTTCCCGAAATCCGGCCGGGATCACCCACTTGCAGCAGCAACTTGTCGTTATGATCCGCCAATCCAGCCGGTCCGGGCTGTGATGCAGCTTACTTGAATTTGTGATGGAAGGAACGGGACGAGTCTCGAATCGACGAGACCGTTCAACGCGTTCTCCGGCTTGCCATCTATTTGCCCATCAATTCCAGGATCGCTGCCATCTCGACTTCGATTCCGGTCTTGAGGCTGGGTTCGCGATCGGGCGCGAAATAAGGAGAATGCGGTCCGGGAAGTTTCTCTCCGCTTTTTTTCGCCTCCGCATATCTCTCCGGGTTGACCGCGCCCAATTCGAGCATGACGCTCGGAACTCCCCCGTAGCGATATTCGGCAAAATCGTCACTCGCCATAATCGGCCGTCCGAGCACGACGTTCGAGTCTCCCATGACCTGCTTCAGCCGCTCCGCCAGACGGTTGGTGGTTGGCGGATCGTTGTAGACGGCGCCGACGCCTTCCTCGAGTTCGACAAGCGGCTTTTTCGGAGCGCCCGCCGCCGCCGCTTCCGCATCCGCGATGCGCTCGATGGCCGCGAGCAGGTGCTTGCGCACCTCATCCTTGTACGACCGCACGGTCAACTGCATCAAGACCTCGTCGGGAATGATGTTGTTCTTCGTCCCGCCGTGGATCGCACCCACCGTAATCACCGCCGGATCTTGCGGATCGATCTCGCGCGACACGATGGTCTGCCAGCTTACGATGGTGCGCGCGGCGATCACGATGGGATCGATCGTCTCCTGCGGGGCCGAGCCGTGTCCGCCGACACCGTACACCGTGACATTCACAGAATCGGCGTTCGACGCGCTGAAACCGGGCGTGTATCCGACTTTCCCGGCGGGAAGTCCGTTGCTGTCGTGCACGGCGAAAGCGAAGTCGGGCTTCGGGAAGCGGGTGAACAGGCCATCCTTAATCATCGCTTTGGCGCCGCCGATGCGCTCCTCGGCGGGCTGGCCGACGTAGATAAAGGTCCCATGCCAGCGGTCTTTATTCTGCACCAGCAGCGCCGCGGTTCCGATGCCGATCGACATGTGCAGATCGTGGCCGCAGGCATGCATCACCGGCACTTCGACGCCGCGGTCGTCATGCGTCGTAACATGGCTGGCGTAGGGAAGACCTGTTTTCTCCGGAACCGGCAAAGCATCGAGTTCAGCGCGCAGCATGACCACGGGGCCAGCGCCGTTCTTGAAGACGCCAACGACACCGTTTCCGCCCACTCCGGTGGTGACGTCGTATCCGAGCTTGCGAAGCTGGTCGGCGATCTTGGCCGCGGTCTTCTCTTCGTGATAAGAAAGCTCGGGATTGCGGTGCAGGTCGAGATAGAGCGCTTCAACCTGGGGATAGACGGCATCGATCTCGGTGGACGCAACGCGCCAGGGCTCGGCGGCAAACGACGTTACGGAGAGCGACGCGACGGAAAGCGAGACGAGGAGTAGCAGGAGACGTTTCATAAATGTTTCCCCAGAAGTTTTCCCGTGATCGGCATTAGACCACAAACAGCTGGAGGAATGCAGCCGCGCGCGGACACCGGGCGCTCCATTAAACTAACCTCATGAAGATTCAGGAAAACGTTCCGCTGGCGCGGCTGACCACTTTGCAGGTCGGTGGAGCGGCGCGCTACTTTACGGAACTGAAGCGGGAAGACGAGGTTCGCGAGGCCGTGCAGTATGCGAAAACCCGCGACCTGCCGTTGTTTGTACTCGGCGGGGGAAGCAACCTGGTGGTAGCCGATTCCGGCTGGCCGGGACTGGTACTGCGAATCGCGATCGGCGGAATCACCAGTCCAAATACAAAAAATGCTACAGGGAACGCCGTTCTCTTCAGCGTGGGGGCAGGCGTGAACTGGGATGACTTTGTCGCGCAGGCGGTAGCGCAGAATTGCGCTGGAGTCGAGTGCCTGAGCGGCATTCCGGGCAGCGTCGGCGGTACGCCCGTGCAAAACGTTGGCGCCTACGGGCAGGAGGTCGCCGATACCATCGAATCGGTGCGCGCGCTCGATTTGAAAGGAGAGCGCATAGTGGTTTTGCCCAAGCCGGCGTGCGGATTCCGCTATCGCGCCAGCATCTTTAACGGCTCGGAACGTGGACGATACATCATCTTGCGAGTGAACTACCGGTTGAAGCGTGGCGGCGCTCCGAGTTTGAAGTACGCCGATTTGCAAAAGCACTTTGCGGATCGCTCGGTGGAAGGCTCCGCCGAAAAAAGGACGCCACGATCGCTCGCCGAAGTTCGCCAGGCGGTGCTCGAAATACGGCGGAACAAGGGCATGTTGATTGTCCCCGGAGACGACGATTGCCGTAGCGCTGGATCGTTCTTCAAGAATCCGGTGCTAAGCGAAGCGCAGTTCAAGGATCTGGCCGCGCGCGCCGCGTCGAAGGGACTCGATATTCCCAGCTATCCCGCACTCGACGCGCAACGCAAAGTTTCGGCGGCGTGGCTAGTGGAACACTCGGGATTTTCCAAGGGATACGCGCTGGGCGAGGCAGGCATCTCCCACAGGCACGCGCTGGCACTGATCAATCGCGGAGACGCGAAGGCAAGCGATATGGTCGCGCTGAAAGATGAAATCCAGCGCGGCGTCGAGGAAGCGTGGGGGATTCCATTGGAGCCGGAACCGGTATTCGTGGGATTTCAAAGTGGTGTCTGATTTTCTGTAGAGACGCGGCTTGCCGCGTCTCCTGCCGCGGAACGAGACGGGGCAAGCCCCGTCTCTGCAGGAAATCAGGGCGGCGCATCCCGGAGCAGACGGCTCCCCCATGCCGGCCCAGAGGTGTCCGCTACCGCGAGATCCGCCCCGTTGATTCATCGGCCAATTCGCGTGCTCGCTTGAAGATCTTTCGGAACATCTCTTTGGTTAGCTTGCCGGTCTGCGTGTTTTGGTTGGAGGGATGATAGGAAGCCAAGAAGACGCGTCCATCGGGCAAGGCGTATTCGGCCCCGTGGCGGAATTCATACTCCCGCTTGCCGGCGATGAGTTTTTTTCGCATCAGGTAGTTGAGATAAGCGTCGAAGCCGATTCGCCCCAGGGCAACGATGACGCGCAGATCCTTCAGTCCTTCGAGCTCGCGCTCCAGAAACGGAGCGCAGTTCGCCAATTCCTCGGGCAGAGGCTTGTTGTCTGGAGGCGCGCAGCGTGCGGCGGCAGTGATGTAGAGATTGTGCAGGACAAGCCCATCGTTGCGATCGGTCGCCGTCGGCTGATTCGCGAACCCGGTTTCGTGCAGCACCGGGTACATGAAGTTGCCGGAGGCGTCTCCGGTAAATGGGCGGCCGGTGCGGTTGGAGCCGTGGGCGCCGGGCGCGAGTCCGAGCACGAGGACGCGGGCATGGGGATCGCCGAAGCCGGGAACGGGCTTGCCCCAGTACTCGCAGTCCCGGTAGGCGCGGCGCTTCTCGCGGGCAATCTGCTCGCGATACACGACCAACCGCGGACAGCGCGTGCAGGCGATGACTTCGGCATTTAGAACCTTGAGCCAGTTGGGGAAGGACATTTTCCCCCATTGTATTTGGTTGTGTGGCGCGGACGCCCCCGTCCGCGGCTGTTGCCTTTTGTTGATTGCGAGACTCTATCGACCCCCTGGAGTTTCTTAGCTTGCACGCTTTTGGCGAACGAGGCGCGTCCGCACCGCCCACAAACCTCTCCCGTTACTTTGGTGGCTGGAATATTCCCCTCCGCCGTTTGACGTTCCTCTTCCAGAGTCTTTACACTCAAGCTACGGCACAAGGCGTCGCAGCCGAGCACTTCCCTCCCGACTCTGCTGCCGCTACCGCACTGGAAAGGCAATTGTGAGCCCTGCTGAGACCAAGGAAAGCACTACCAAACGCGAGATTGAGGTTGAGATTCCGGTCGAGGACGTCGCCCGGCAGACCGATTCGCTGATCCAGAAATATCAGAAGGTGGCGCGCATTCCCGGGTTCCGGCGCGGCCATGTTCCGGCATCGATAATTCGTCAGCGTTTTTCGGAAGAGATCAAGACCGATATGGTCGAGGCGCTGATCCCGCGCTTTTTCCGGCGGGAAGCCGAGAGGCTGAGCCTTCATCCCGTATCGCAGCCGCGGGTGACCGACCTGCACCTGCACGATGGCGAGCCGCTGCGCTTCAAGGCCGCCTTTGAGGTGCTGCCAGAGATCAAGCTGGAAGGGTACAAAGAGCTGCGCGCCGATAAGCCGGAAATCGCGGTGTCCGAGGCGGATGTGGAGCAGGCACTCGCCGATTTGCGCGAGCGGCATGCCAGTTTTAATCCCGTGGAGGGACGCGCCCTCGCCGATGGCGATTTCGCCCAGGTCTCGCTCGATGGCAATCCCAGGTCTGGCGACGACGCCGAAGGAAAGTCAGGCGAAGGCCAGCCCGTGCACATGGACGAAGTGCTGGTCGAAATCGCGGGCAAGAATACCATGCCGGAATTCACCGAGAACCTGCGCGGGACGAGCGCCGGAGATGAACGGACCTTCGACGTGCACTATCCGGAAGACACGCAGGACAAGCGCCTGGCGGGGAAGACATTCACTTATGCGGTGAAGGTCCAGTCGATCAAGCAGAAGAGTCTGCCGGAACTGAACAACGAGTTCGCCAAGCAACTGGGCGAATTCCAGACGGTGGACGATCTACGGAAGGCGGTTCGCGAGCAGATCGAATCCGAGCGCGGGCACCAGGCGGAACACGAGGGAAAGGAAAAGCTGGTGGGAGAACTGATTCAGCGCAACGATTTCGAAGTTCCCGATTCGCTGATCGAGCAGCAGATCGACATCCGGCTAGAGCGCGGACTACGGGCGCTGGCGGCGCAGGGCTTGACCGCCGAGCAGATGAAGAAGATGGATTTGAACCGTCTGCGCGCGGGGCAGCGCGAGCAGGCCATTCACGATGTAAAAGCTGCGTTGCTGCTCGAAAGAGTGGCGGAGGAAGAAAATATTCAGGTCAGCGATGACGAGTTGAACCACGAACTGGAAGCGCTGGCTCGACAATCGAAACAGACGTCCGAAGCAGTGCGAGCTCGTTTGACACGGGATGGGGGCCTCGATAGGATACGAACAAGAATCCGCAACGAGAAGACCCTCGATTTTTTGTATCGCCAGTCCGCGTAATTGGCAATAATGATGCGGACGATTTCGATCCTCCCCCGCGATGACGAGACCGATTTCAGGGCGGCAGTGTGGAAAGGGTGAATGATGCTGGTACCGATGGTGATCGAACAGACCGGCCGGGGCGAACGGGCGTATGACATTTATTCCCGTCTGCTCCGCGACAACATCGTCTTTATTGGCACGCCGATTGACGACAATATCGCCAACGTGGTGATTGCCCAGATGCTGTTCCTGGCGCAGGAAGACCCGGAGAAAGACATCCAGCTCTACATCAACTCGCCAGGCGGGTCGATCACGGCGGGCATGGCGATCTACGACACCATGCAGTACGTAAAGAACGACGTGACCACGATCTGCATCGGCCAGGCGGCCTCGATGGCGGCGCTGCTGCTTTCGGCGGGCGAAGCTAAAAAGAGGCTGGCGCTGCCGAATTCGCGCATCCTGATCCACCAGCCCTCCATGGGCGGGCTCTCCGGACAGGCGACCGACATCGACATTCATGCCCGCGAGATTCTGCGCATGCGGGAGATTACCAATCAGTTACTGGCCAAGCACACCGGCCAGAAGCTGGATAAAGTGGAGAAGGACGTGGAGCGCGACTTCATCATGAATTCGCAGCAGGCGAAGGAATACGGAATCATTGACGATATCATCTATAAGACGAGATAGAGGGCCAGTCTTGATATATGATCGGCAGTTCGTGAAGCAATAACTAATGTAGAGACGCGGCTGGCCGCGGCTCAGCCTGGAGCAGGGACCCAGCCGCGGATGAGCGACCGGAAAAGGAGTAAGGCCGAGTGAAAACCAGATCGGGCTCGGAAGAGATGCTGCGCTGTTCGTTCTGCCATAAGTCGCAGGACGCGGTCGCGAAACTGATCTCGTCGCCGAGCGACTATCCCCGGGCCTATATCTGCGACGAGTGCGTAGCCGTCTGCAACTCCATCCTCGAAGACGACCGCACCGCTGCTCCCGCGACGGCGGTCCCGAATCAACTGCCGAAGCCGCAGGAAGTTAAAACCTTCCTCGACGAGTACGTCATCGGGCAGGAACAGACCAAGAAGAAGCTGGCCGTCGCCGTCTACAACCATTACAAGCGCATCTACATGAACCGCCAGCGCACGGGCGACGGCGTAGAACTGACCAAGTCGAACATCTTGCTGATTGGTCCGACCGGAACCGGCAAGACGCTGCTGGCACAAACTCTCGCCCGCATGCTGGATGTGCCCTTCGCGATCGTGGACGCGACCACTCTGACCGAGGCCGGCTACGTCGGCGAGGACGTTGAAAATATCATTCTTAAGCTTCTGCAGTCGGCCGAAGGCGACGTGAGCCGCGCCCAGACCGGCATCATCTATATCGACGAAATCGACAAGATCGGACGCAAGGACGAAAACCCCTCGATCACGCGCGACGTGTCCGGCGAAGGCGTGCAACAGGCGCTGCTGAAGATTCTGGAAGGCACGATCGCGAACGTTCCACCGCAGGGTGGGCGCAAGCATCCGCACCAGGAATTCACGCCCGTCGATACCACCAACATCCTTTTCATTTGCGGCGGCGCCTTCGTCGGCCTGGAAAAGATTATCGGGCGGCGCGTGGGCAAGAAGGCTCTGGGTTTCCGCATCGGAGAAGACACGGAAACCGATGCGGGCGTGGCTGCGTTGCGCAACTTTGAGCTGGTCTCGGAAGCGCAGCCGGAAGATCTGATCAAGTTCGGGCTGATCCCCGAGTTTGTCGGCCGCCTGCCAGTGATGGGAGTGCTGCAGCAACTGGACGAAAATGCGCTGGTGGAAATTCTGACGCGCCCGAAAAACGCGATCGTGAAGCAATACCAGCGCCTGTTCGAGTTTGAGAACGTGAGGCTGAAGTTCAGCGATGACGCCAACCGGGCCATTGCGCGCCAGGCCATGGCGCGTAAAGTTGGAGCTCGGGGCTTGCGCATGATCCTCGAAGAGCTCATGCTGGAACTGATGTACAGTCTGCCCAGCCAAAAGAAGGTTAAAGAGTTTGAAGTGACCCGCGAGATGGTGGAAAAGCGCAACGTCTCGCTGGCCATGATCGAGAAAGCGGCAAGCTAGAACCCACCCTAGCATCGCAAAAAGCGCGACGCTAGGATGGGGCACCCGCTAGATAGCGACCAGAGACGGGAGACCGAGTTGTCGAACCCCAAGGAAAAGTTCGAGAGCAAGAAACTGCCGATGATGCCCATTCGGGACGTGGTCATCTTTCCATACATGATGACTCCATTCGTGGTGGGGCGGGAATCGAGCGTGCGCGCGCTCGAAGAGGCTCTGGCCAGCGATAAGAAGATTTTTCTTGCGACGCAACATGACGCCAGCATCGACGAACCCAAAGCCGGAGACATTTTCCAGGTCGGGACCATCGTCAACATCGTGCAGAGCCTGAAACTTCCCGACGGAAACATCAAGGTGCTGGTCGAAGGCATCGAGCGCGGCAAAATTCTGCAGGTGATCGAAACCGACGGCTATCTGCAGGCCACCGTGCGGGTCGCGCGTTATGCCACCGAGACGACGGCGCAGATTGAAGCGGGCATGCAGCGCGTCACCGGCATGTTCGAGCAGTATGTGAAACTCTGCCAGTCGCTGAACTACGAAACCATGATCGCGGCCGTGCGCATGGAAGATCCGGCGAAGCTGACCGACACCATCGCCGCCAACCTGCAGCTCTCGATCGAAGAAAAACAGGCACTGCTCGAGATTTTCGATCCCGCAGAAAGACTGAACCGCATCGGCGACGTGCTTGACGTTGAAATCGAAAAGCTGAACATGGACCGCACCATCCAGTCGCGCGTCAAGCGGCAGATGGAGAAGGCGCAGAAAGAGTATTACCTCAACGAGAAAATCAAAGCCATCCAAAAAGAGTTGGGGCGCGGCGAAAAGAGCGAGTTCGACGAACTGAAGAAGAAGGTCGAATCCGCAGGCATGCCCAAAGAAGTTAAGGACAAGGCGATCCAGGAACTGAAAAAACTGGAAGCGATGCCGCCCATGTCAGCGGAATCCACCGTTTCGCGCAATTATCTCGACTGGCTGCTGGCGGTGCCGTGGAAAAAGCGCTCGAAGGAAATCCGCAACATCACGCGTGCGGAGAAGACTCTGAACGAAGATCATTATGGCCTGGAGAAAATCAAGGAGCGCATCCTCGAATTTCTCGCCGTCCGCCAGTTGGTGAAAAATCCCAAAGGCTCGATTCTGTGCTTCGTCGGACCTCCCGGCGTCGGCAAGACTTCGCTCGGAATGTCGATCGCCAAAGCGACCGGCCGCAAGTTCGTGCGCATGTCGCTCGGCGGCGTGCGCGATGAGGCGGAAATCCGCGGCCATCGCCGCACCTACATCGGCGCCCTGCCCGGCCAAATCATCCAGATGATGAAAAAAGCCGGCACCAAGAACCCGGTGTTCATGCTCGATGAAGTCGACAAAATGTCGATGGACTTCCGCGGCGATCCCTCGGCGGCCCTGCTTGAAGTGCTCGATCCCGAGCAGAACTTCATGTTCGTCGATCATTACCTCGACGTCGAGTACGACCTGTCGCAGGTCTTCTTCATCGCCACCGCCAACGTGATCCACACCGTTCCGCCCGCGCTGCAGGATCGCATGGAAGTGCTGCGCCTGCACGGCTACACCGAACCGGAGAAGGTTGAGATCGCGAAACAGTTCCTGGTAAAAAAGCAGATGCTGCAGGCGGGCTTGACGGAAAAGAACGTTCAGTTCTCCGACGACGCGATCCGGCAGATCATTCGCGGCTTCACGCGCGAAGCTGGGGTGCGAAACCTGGAGCGGGAAATTGGCAACATCTGCCGCAAAGTCGCGCGCAAGGTGGTGAAAGAGGGCGCGCAGTTTGCGGCCGCGGTCCAACCGGACAAGATCGGCGACTATCTGGGCGTTCTGAAGTTCCGCGACACCCTGGCCCACGAAAAGAGCGAAGTCGGCCTGGTGACGGGCCTGGCCTGGACCGAGGTGGGAGGATCGATCCTCAGCACCGAGGCCATGGCGGTGGACGGCAAAGGCAAGCTCACTCTAACCGGCCAACTGGGCGACGTGATGCAGGAATCGGCGCAGGCTGCGATGTCGTACATTCGTTCGCGGGCGGCGCGTCTCGGACTGCCCCGCGATTTCTACCGCACCCTGGATATTCACGTGCACGTGCCCGAAGGCGCGATTCCGAAAGATGGCCCGTCGGCCGGCATCACCATCGCCACCGCTCTGGCCAGTGCGCTCAGCAAGATTCCGGTGCGCCGCGATATCGCCATGACCGGCGAGATCACGCTGCGCGGCAAGGTGCTGCCCATCGGTGGATTGAAAGAAAAACTTCTGGCCGCCCATCGGGTCGGATTGTTCGAAGTGATTCTGCCGCTGGAAAACGAGAAAGACGTTGCCGAGGTTCCGGAGAACCTGCGCCGAGAAATGAAATTGCACTTCGTGGACAACATGGACCAGGTTCTGGCGGTCGCGCTCGAAGGCCCGCTGCCGGAAATCCCCTCCGAGGCCGAGACCATGGCGCCCATCGCCACCCCGCCGGCCGCGGAGATTCCTGCTGCGAGACAGTAGGCGTTTGCCAATTGTACGTACAATGTTCCACGTTGAACATTTTGTTACGGTCAATGGTCGGGACACAAACGCGCGCTATCTTCCCCGTTAAAGCGTCCCACCCGCACGGACGCCGCCACGCCCGTTATTCGTGATTAGCCACCATTCGATAGCGCTTACCCTCCGGGTGGAGGAATCGCTTCAACTCCTTCGGATCGCCGCGGAGTTGCGGACCGGATGCCCCGTCGCTGATCGCGACTTGCGCCGACATCACGGTGGCGAATGCAGTGGGCAGTTGAGAACGGTAGGGACTGGTTTCCATGTTCGCAATACCATCCACTTCGGTGATGATCACGAAAAGGTACGTGTTGCCGCCCGTGAGCGGGGGCAGCGTCATGGAAGTTTGCGCGGTCGAGTAATTGCCGGCGACCATAAGCTCGAATCCGGTCTGGGTCGGAATCACCTGGTACACATACACCGTATAACCGTAGGGAGAAGTGCCGGTAGGCGCCGACCAGCTCAGCGTTTCGACTGTATTATTTTCGCTGGTTGTCGTGAACAGGTTCGAGCCGTTGATGGTGGGACTCACTACCGGCCCAGCCAGCGGGGCAATCGTGGGACTCGAGGGAGCAACCGTCATGCCGTAGTTGAGGGCAATCGGAAAAACCTCGGAACCTACCTGAAACGGCACCGTGACCGACTGGCAGAACGCGAGCTCTCGCGTCCAGTTGGAGGGAAGAGGGTCACCGTATTGCAGCGTGCCGAAAGTCTGGTCGCTCACAACGGGTGGTTCAACGGCGTCCGAGAGAAAGAACGGCTGACTCGGACAAGCGCTACCCAGGAAAGGTAAGCCGTTCCCTGAATCCGGTTGAATCAGATAGAGATTCGTGCCGAAACCCGGCGCGAATAACTCTGGTTTTGCATTTACGCCCACCACGTAGGGTTCCGCGGCCACGGATAACCACGAACCCATCGGCGTTACCGTCCCCGGCGCCACATTTTGAAATAGGGACGCCCATTGCGAGCCGGGAATGCTGAGGTCCAGCGAAGCCTGTGGACTGGCCGCGAGCGTTCCGTTGATCGTGTTCGTCGTCCCATTCGTGAGCGCAAGGTTCGACAAACTAAGTTCGGGCCCTAGCACAAGATTGTTCAGCGAGCCTAGCGAAACCGGCGCGTACTGCGCCAGAAATGCCGTGTTCACGGTGGTCCAATCGATTTTGCTGCTGACGCCGACCGACGAAGAGAGAGTCGTCGCACCCGCTTGCGGAGTGAGAAAGATCGGCGGAACGGGCGCATTATCCGTCGTGAAGCCCACGACGCCCGGCGGCAATGAAGGATCCAATCCGCTCAGGTTGAAAGTGAAAGTAATGTCCTCATTACTGCCTAGAACCCCGGTCGGAGCGCCGACGGTGTCGCGGCCAAGGTCGAAGGTGCTGCTGTTGGTCCAGAAGCCCGTCGGCGGAAGCGCAAGCCCAGGCGGAGCACCCTGGATGAGCCAGTAGTACCCGCCGGGCACCTGTCCTATGTTGTAGACTCCCGGCGAAGCCAGCGTGCCCGACAAAAGAACGAGCGAACCATCCGGTTGTGGAACCAGCGCCGATGGAAGGAAGTCTGCAGGACCGGGGATCTGCACTGGGCCGGTTGGCGTCCAATTTGTTTCGACCCAATTGACCGTCACCGTGCCCGTGGGAGTGACCGTCCACGACTGGGTTGCGCTGCCTCCGGAAGAAGTCGTGGCTTTGGCGGTGAAGCTGTTGGAGACGCGCGATTGCGCCGCGGCTGGCACCCAGGTAATCGTGGAGCCGCTCAGCGCCGCTCCGGCCGGAGCCGTGCTCAACGAGAAAGTCACCGTTCCACCCGAAGGGTCCGTTGCCGCCAGTTGGTAGGTGTAAGTCATGCCCTGGGAGGCTGCGGTAACCGGCGTGCTCGTGAAGACCGGGTTTTGCGGAGTCGAATGCGAACCGCTTCCACATGCGACCAGATAACTCAAAAGCACTGCCATTAGAGGAAGACATCGCGCGCGCATCGTTCAAGTCCTCGGCCCAGGGACATGCGAGACACAAATTTTACGCTTGAGAGGCCGCTTCCCACAATGACGGCCTGCGGGTGGCTCCGGCGCGTGCGTGCCCACATTTCGGAAGGAACGCTAAAAACGGCGCTAAGATTGGATCGCACGCCCGATGATTGCCTTGCCCGATCAGCGGGTTTGGAAAAACCTGCAAAGACGCCCCGTAGAATCGTTCCTGCAATAGGACGAGATTGCAATCAGGAGGGGATTATGGAAGAAAACGCGGTTGCGACCGTAATGCGCTGGATCGGTCGGGTGTGGAGCATTCTTAGCATACTTTTCGTCCTCGTGTTCGCCATCGGTGAGAGCATGGGAAGCAGCGGCCCACGGCCAGGGCTGCACGAGTGGGTCGGCCTGGCGCTGTGGCCGATTGGGGTTTGCCTGGGTCTAGCCCTGGCTTGGTATCGTGAGGAGTTGGGAGGGATCCTCGCGTTGGGATTCCTGATGGCGTTTTACGTCTGGAATCTGCTTCGCTCCGGACATCTGCCTCGGGGGCCGTACTGTTTCTTAGTTGCAGCGCCAGGCCTCTTTTTTCTCATGGCGGGATTATTGTCGCATCGCAGCGCGGTTCGGGGGAGTTAGAATACTGCGCATGGAGCCCGAATCTGGCAACCGGTTTGGATTCAGCCTGAAGGGATCGGCGGGTCTCATCGTCGCAATCGCTGTGGTAGCGGTTCTGCTTATCATGCTGCCGGCTTATCGCTGGTTTTTTCTGTTCAGCGTTCTGATTGGACTGGTCATCGCTGGCGGGCTGACGTTGTGGCACCGACTGCGTCCGATCAAAGACGAGGACCTGGAAAACAAACGTCCGCTGGGCCTGGACTAAAAGGCGCGCCGCGCCTCGCTCACTGCTGAATCTGGAAGGTCATGGAGACGCTGGCAGTGACGCTGATCTTCCCCAGCGAGATGGTGCCTTTAGCGTTTCCATCGCTTCTGCCGCCCATGTCTTGCACCGAGTTCTGCACCGCGTTCACAGCCCCACCGTAGGGATAGCCGTAGCCGTACCCGTTCCAGGAGACATAGGAGGATCCGCCGCCGTAGGAATAGCTACTCAAGGAAAGGGGTCTGCCGACCTTGAGCCCCGCCGCTTCGGCTAGTCCCTTGGCTTTCTCCACCGCGGCTTTTGCGGCCATGGCTCGAGCTTCGTCGCGGTACTTGCGGAGTTCGGTGGTGCGGAATTCGATTCCACCCAGGTGATTGGCGCCGGCCCGCAGGCCCGCATCCCATCCAGCAAGTCTTCGAACTTGGCGACCTTTTTCAGAATTACCTGCACCTGTTTGCTAACCACGTAGTAGTCGATGACGCTGCCCTGATTGGGCATGTACGCAATATCCACGTGGAAGAAGTCGGTCTGAATGTCGCTGGCGTCTACACCCACATTTGATGGCCGAGATCAGGCGTTTCACACTGGCGTTGTTTTGCGCGACGGCCGCCGAAATGTCCTTGCCGCGGTTCTCCACTCCGAAGAACACCGAGACTTCGTCCGGAACCACTTTGACTTCCGCGTCTCCGCTTACTTGGATCTCATGCAGTTGGGCATAGCAGGAAGACACGGCCAGAAAGATAACGAACAGGGCAGATCGCATACCTCGCCTCCGGCAAGCGGACGCTAGCTCTCTTGCCATTTTCGCCCGCTACGGGCGAAACTGATGTAAGGCGAGCCAGTCCAGTGCTTGTGATGAACTGATGAGAGTATTCGCGCGCTTCCTACTGTCGGCAAGTGACACAGGTCACTTCCCTCGCCCGACTCTGCCGGAGATCGCCTTTCTGGGACGGTCGAACGTTGGGAAATCGAGCGTGATCAATGCGCTGGTGGGGTCGAAGCTGGCCCGCACCAGCAACACTCCGGGACGCACGCGCAGCATTAACTTCTACGAGGTTCGCAGAGCGGGACAGCCTCGGCCCGAGCTGCTCTTCGCCGACCTGCCGGGATATGGCTACGCCAAGGTCTCGCGCGAAATATCCGACGACTGGGCGCGGTTTGTGGATCCGTACCTGCACCAACGCTCGAGCCTGGCGCTGTGCCTGGCGCTGGTGGATTCGAATGTTCCTCCGCAGGAAAGCGACAGGCAGTTGCTGGAATTTCTGGCGTCGCGGGGACGGCCGCATGCGATTGTGGCCACCAAGTGCGACCGGCTGTCAGGCAACCAGTTGCGGCAGGCGCTGCACACGCTTGGGCAAGCCCATGGCGGAGTGCCCATGGTGGCGTTTTCGGCTAAAACCGGCGCTGGCAGAGAGGAGTTGTGGGGCCAGATTCGCGACTCCTTATCGCAATTCCCGGGGGTCTAAAGTCTTTCCCGCAATCTTCCGATGGAACTAAGAGGAGCATACTGTCGGAGGCGCTCGTGGATCCGCATGTTTATCCCGGACAACCCGGCTTGCCAGCCGACCCGAGTGATGGCGAAGAGGGCGTGAATTACCTTCGCCGGCTAAAAGGAGGAGTGGCAAACGGCGCGCCCGCGGATGCAACGGCAAAAAGCGACGGCCGGCCGGCAGCGGCCTCTCCCGCGTCGAGAGAACGGCGGAAAAGCCCGCGGCTTCGCTGTTCGGGCAGCGTGGAATTTCGAGCGGAGGGCAGTGACGTCCGCATGTGGGGAACGCTTACCGACATCAGCTTGCACGGATGCTATGTGGAAATGCAAACCACGTTTCCGGTCGACACGAAAGTGAATCTCGTCCTGAAGTCGTTTGGCGTCCGGATTCAGGCTCCGGGCACGGTTCGCGCCTCGTACCCCTTTCTGGGCATGGGGATTTGCTTCGCGGAAATTGAACCGGCACAACAGCTGCAACTGCGGCAACTCCTCGACGCGCTGACTGGGCACGCCACCGTTTCCAATGGCGTATCGGCGGAAGAGAATAGCATGAAGGACACTGTAGCGTCGGCCGACGCAAGAGCTTTCCTCGATGAGATTGCGGAGTTCTTTCAGAAAAATCAGATGCTTTCCCGCGACCAGTTCCACGAGATCGCCAAACGGGTTCGCCGGTCCTGAATTCTTCCTTGCGGTCCCAAGTTCCTCCCTCGGGTGGGCGAGCCATCCGTTATCATTGAGAGTGTATGGGAAAGCGTATGACCAGATATCTCGTGACCGGCGCTGCCGGCTTCATTGGGTCTTCGCTGGTGCGCGCTCTGGTGGAACGCGGCGACGAGGTTCGGGGCATCGATAACTTCTCCACCGGCCGACGCGAAAACCTCACCGAAGTGCTGGACCGGATCGACTTCCGCGAAGCCGACATTCTCGATCTGGATGCCATGCGGAAGGCTTGCGCCGGCGTCGACTACGTGCTGCACGAAGCGGCGATTCCGTCGGTGCCGAAATCGGTGCTGGACCCTCTGGGCAGCAACCGCGCCAATGTCGACGGCACGGTCAATGTGCTGGTGGCGGCGCGCGATGCGAAAGTGAAGCGGGTGGTGTATGCCGCGTCATCTTCGGCTTATGGAGACACGCCGACGCTTCCCAAGCATGAAGCCATGACCCCCAGCCCGATCTCGCCGTATGCCGTGGCCAAACTGGCCAGCGAGCTTTACATGGTGTCGTTCTACCGGTGCTACGGCCTCGAAACCGTCTGTCTGCGCTACTTCAATATCTTCGGGCCACGGCAGGATCCTTCTTCGGCATACTCCGGCGTACTCGCCAGATTCAGCATGCAGATGCTACGTGGGGAACAGCCCACGATTTTTGGGGATGGCGAAACCAGCCGCGATTTTACCTACATTGATAATGCGGTCTCGGCCAATCTGCTGGCCTGCTCGGCTCCGGTGGCGGAGTGCGCGGGGCGCGTTTTTAACTGCGCCACCGGCGCGCGGACCACGCTGAATCAGACTTTCGCCGCTTTGAAACCACTGACCGACTACAAGGGCACCGTCAAGTACGCTCCGGAGCGTGGTGGGGATATCAAGCATTCGCTGGCGGACATCACGCTGGCGGAAAAGCACCTGGGATACAGGGTCCTGGTGAATTTTGAAGACGGATTGCGCCGCACGGTGGAGTGGTACAAGATCCAGACGACCGGAGCCTGAGCCGTCGTCTAGTCGTTGGTCGTTCGCTTGAGGCAAAAGCTGTCAGCTATCCGCCTCCGGTGGAAACATGCCATAGCCGAAAGCCTCTGGGCGTTGGAAGATGGAAGATGGCGTCGAACCTATGACGCGGGGTGCCGCACATCCGCCACGGGATGAGATTTCGGTTTCGTGGATTGTTTCCAAGCGATGAGTTCGTTCAGGTCATAGCGGAACGGGCCGTACGCGCTGAAGGTATCCTCGTCGAACAACCGCATGGCGCCGCAGTTCAAGCAAACCTGGTAGGAATATCCCTGCACCCCAATCGGCCAGGTCATCTTGCTGTGCCAGCAGCCTCGGAAGGCTGACATGGCCGCTCCAGCCAGGCTGGTTGCCACTACTCCGGGCCACCACCAACTGGATCTCTTGAGTCTCTCCGATTTTTTCCGCTCGATTGCGTCGGTCATCGCGTCTCCGGATCTCCTTACTTGCTGCTTTTCAAAGACTAGGACGAATCGCGGTGAAGGGCAAAATCTGAAGGGTCGTAGCTGCGGGCATCCCGACCACGGTGGCGCAGGCTACACGTCCGAAAGCCGCAGTCGGACGTGTACCATTGGACATTGCGGTACCCCCCCAAAGACTATTACGCTCGGAATTGGAGTTGTGGCCGTCGTTTGCCGGGGCAGATCGCCGGTGAGAGTCGCTGGCGATGGTAGGCTGAAGGTATTTCGGAGAAGCTCGGCCGGTTGAACCCGGCAGAATCAAGACCGGCAATGAGCCTTCGGACGAGCCCCGGATACGATGAATACAAGTTTATTGGGGTCGTGACCGCGCCAGCATGAGTGCCAATCCAACCCGCGTTGACTGGGAGGCGCCGCCGCCGGCTGACCCCGGCTCTCCACTGCAGGAGGGTAACCGCGTCCTCGAATCGATTGCGCGCCGGGAGGCTTTGCGCGCACTGCTTGCCTTTTCAGACCTTCATGAGCAGATACGGAACCGGCGTCTGGCCACGGGCGCCAGCGATCGCGACTTGTTTGAGACGGAACGTTTCATCTTGGATGAAGTGCTGCAGTTGATTTGCGACCGCGCCCAGGCCATCACCGAGGCCGACGGCATCGTAGTCGCGCTGGCGGAAGGGTCTGCGATGTTGTGCCGCGCGGCCGCCGGACCGCTCACCGTCGAGCGCGGCGTTCCCCTGATCGGCGCATCCGAGTTTCTGCAGGAGTGCGTGGAATCGGGGCGCATTCTTCGTTGCGACGATTGTGACATCGACGCTCGCGTCGAACTGGACTTCGCGCGCCGGATGGGGGCTCGCTCCACCGTGCTGGTTCCGTTGCGTGGACGGCGCGAGCCACTGGGCGTGCTGCAGGCATTTTCAACAACTGCCTGGGCTTTCACCGATCACGACCTTCGGTGTTTCGATCTGTTCTCTGAGCTAGTTCTATCCGCGCTCAAACCCGACGATCAGGATCGGCGCATCCACTGGCTGTCGGATGTGGCCGGCGAAGTTCTGCGGGCGAAACCCGCTGCGGCAGTGCCGGTGGTAGCCGATGCGGCGGCGATTAAGATTCCTGAAATCGAGCCCAGCAAACCCACCGCAGAGACGGTGCTCGCCCCGTCTCCCGCCAACTTTTCCGCGACTGGGCAAACTCCTGCGACGCCTTCAATTCCAGAATCAGCGCCAGGACCGACAGCGCCGGGGCAACCGGTTCTCATTCCCGCGGGAATGGCCCCGTTGCCGGAGTTTGGCGTCCGGAACGAGCCATTTGAGGACGAGCAGGCTGCGATAGAGGAGCTGGCGACTCCCGCAGAACCGGTTCATGCCTTGCCATTTCTGCGCCGCATTTCTTTTCCCGCCAGTTCGCGGCCGGGACTCAATGTAGTGATGGGCCTGGTGGCAGTGGCCGCGTTGTTCTCGGCCGGAGCGTGGTGGGGCATGCAGGTCCATGACAAGACGGCAGCCGCTGGAATCGCAGCGATAAGGTCGCCACGATCGGTGACCACACCGCCAGCGCCGTCGGCAGATGTTCTAGCTCCAGCAGTTTCCGACAATCTGATGAATCCGGCGAAGCTCGGTTCCGACGCCGCGCCACTCATCGCTGTGGCGGATAACAAGCTGGCGGCGTTGCCTAAGATTACAAGCGTGCGCCACTGGTCCTCGTCCATGGGAAGCACGGTGGTGATCGACATGGAAGACCAGGTTCCCTACGAAGTGCATCGTTTGATGTCGCCGGAGCGCATCTACTTCGATCTCCACGACACGGTTCTGTCGCCCGATTTGGACGGCAAGACAATGGACGTCGGCGATGCTTCGCTGACTCGTGTGCGGATCGCGCAGCCTGTGGCCGGCGTAACCCGAGTTGTGCTCGACACCAGGGATGGATCGAACTTCTCCGTCAGCATGGAGTCGAGCCCTTATCGCTTGGTGGTTGAACTGCGCGGCAGCGATAAAACTCTGGCCGCGAACGGCATTGCGCCGAACCGCGCGGCTTCGAACCAGACGTCTGCGTCTGTTAACGCCGCGCCGGCTCTGTTGAAAGCGGCTCCGGTAGCGGCATTGGCGGCGAAGACATTCGGCCAGCCTTTGCCGGCAAAAACCGGCAAGTTTCGAATCGTGCTTGATGCTGGGCACGGCGGCTGGGACTTGGGCACGGTGGGACGGCAGGGATTGCTGGAAAAGGATCTGGTGCTCGACGTGGCTCAGCGCCTGGGCAAATTGCTGCAAGCGCGGTTGGGATCGGAAGTAATGTTTACTCGGACCGGCGACACCTACCTGCCGCTCGATCAGCGCGCCGATTTCGCCAACCAGGCGCAGGCCGATCTGTTTGTCTCGGTTCACGCCAACTACAGCAGCTCGGCGACGGCGCGGGGGGTTGAGACTTACTATACGAATCTTTTTTCGGCTCCGGGGTCTCGGGAAGCGGAAACGCATGAGGATGGGAGCACGGCCAAACTGACTCCAGTATCGTTGTCGGCCGGAGGGCTGCACGAAAAGATCCAGGAGTCGCAACGCCTGGCGGCAAGTGTGCAGCGTTCTCTTTACGCTACCCTGGCGGCGCGCAGCCCGGACATTCGCGACCGGGGCATCAAGGACTCCGCTTTTGCCGTGCTGACTGGCACGACCATGCCTGCCATTCTTACCGAGATCTCTTTTGTGAGCAGTCCCGCGGACGAGCACAACCTGCAGAGCGCGGCTTACCGGCAGCAGATCGCCGAGGCACTTTACCAGGGCATCGCCCGCTATCAGCAATCTTCTCCGCGTGCGAAAGTTGCGCAGTTGCAAAAACCCACCGCGCGCCAGTAAGGGCGAAGGCTCCAGGATGCGTGGGGACGGGGCTTGCCCCGCTTCCACACGAGCTCAGTTCGTGCCCGTGACGCCACCGTACTCCGCCAGCCACTTCAGTTCTTCGCGCACTTTGATTTTTCCGTGCCAGGGATTCTTTACGAGATCGTGTCCCTCGCCGGGAAAGATCAACAAATCACCCGGAATATTCAGTTCGTGCAGCGCGCGATCGAGCAGGTAATCCTCGAGCACCGCGACGCGGATGTCGTCCGCTCCGGCGACCATGTGGGTCGGCGTGCGGACCTTGTCGATCTGGTAAATCGCGGCCTCGCTGCGATAGCGATCGGGGGTTTCCCAGGGCAACCCGCCGAGATAATAAGCGTCGTCGAAAGTGGTGTCGTCGTTGCCCCAGTTGGCGACGTGCTCCACCGCGCCGGCGCCGGTGACGGCAGCCTTGAAGCGCGTGGTCTGCGTGATCAGCCAGTTCGTCATGTAACCGCCGTAGCTGTAGCCGCCCACGGCCAACTTGTTCGGATCGGCAATCCCGTCTTTTACCAGCGCATCAACGCCGGTCAATATGTCTTTGCCGGGACGGGAAACAATTTCAGGAACAATTTGCAGCGCGAACTTGTCTCCATAGCCGGTCGAGCCGCGATAGTTCGGCTCGAACACCAGCCAGCCCGCGGTGGCGGCCAGGCGATCCCATTGGTACCAATCGGCTTCAAAGTGGTTGCCGTCGGCATCCTGCGGCCCGCCGTGGATGAACACAAACACCGGCAGGTTCTTCGCCTCAAACTTTCCCGGCGGATACATCAGCATGCCTTCGACGGACGTGCCGTCGTCGGAGGTCCAGCGATAGGGCTTGGCCTTGGGCAGGTCGCGCTCGGTGAACAGCTTGTTGAACGACGTGATGGGCCGCGCCTGGGCCAGTTTATCGAGACCGTCTGCGATGTACGCTTCCGTCGGCCGCTCGGTTGCCGAATAGGCAAATGCTATGCGCGTGTTTTGCGCTTGCGACGCGGCTGCGGGGATTTCATAAGTTCCGGCCCATCCTTCGCGTTTCACGATGGCGGCTTTCGGATTCGCCTGCGATACCAACTGCACCTCAGTTCCCATGCGGCAGGCGCAGACGACGGAGCCGTCGGGAAGCGCCGTGTAGCGCACGACTTCGCCCGAGTAATCGGCGAACCAGCGCTGGACTTCCCTTTTTTCGGGCCTCTTGTCCGGCGTGTTGCCAGATGTCTCGCCGGTGTCGATCCAATAGAGACGCGGCTGCGGATCTTCGTACTTCCCTTCCAGCGATCCCAGGTTGACCTGAAAGAACAGATGGCGATTATCCGGAGCCCACTCCAAATTCAGCTCGACGGCTTCATTGTGGGTCAGGCGGATGGGCGTTGGTTCAGCGGGGTCGTTGGTGAAATCGACGAGGTAGAGTTCGATGTCTACGACTTTCTCCTGACGCTCGGACACCGGCCCAGTCACAAACGCCAGCCGATTGCCGTCGTGCGACATGCCGATTTGATCCACGCGCAGAGGAGTACGGGCAATGGCGATTGCACCGGGCGTGGCGCCGGAATCTTTTTCCGCGTCGGGGATTTCTTTGGAGCCGAGGGCGGCGTGGCGTGCCAGAGCTTCCTTGAGGGTGAGGCCCAGAATCACGTCGCCGCGCTCGTCGCCGCGGTAACGGATTACGTCCTTCCAATCCTTTTTGTGATCGTCGTTTTGCTGCTTGGTCCAGGGTTGGCGGGTAGCGAAAACGATCGCCTTCGAGTCGCTGGACCAGGAAAAGGCGTGGACTTCGTCCTCGCCCGAGGTGATGGCGAAAGCCTCGCCGCCGTTCGGCGAAATTAGAAACAGCTGCGCGACATCCTTATCTTTGCTATCTCTTTCTTTGCCGTCTCCCGCATCTGCGTCTTTGCTATCGCCGGCTTTGCGTTCCGAGAGGAACGCGATCCACTGGCCGTCGGGCGACCATTGCGGCGCCCTGTCGCGGCCGGATTGGGTCAACTGCGTCAGGCTGCTGGCGGCGGTCCGGTAGAGCCAGAGTTCCTTGCGGAAGATCGGCTGCTCCCAGTCGGCCTTCTCGGTTGCAATGACGACGGAGTTGCCGTCCGGCGAAACTTTCACCGCGTCGAAGCTCACCGAGTTGAAGAATTCATCGAGCGTGAGTTTGGGCTTGGCGGCTTGGGTTTGGGCAAAGATTGAAGCGGACACTAGGGAAAGAAGCAACATTGATCGTCGCATAGTAGTTCGTCGCATCGGGTTTATAAGATTTTGTCATCCCGAGCGCAGCAACGGGCCTGCATCTTGCGGCGAACAGCAGGTCCTTCGCTTCGCTCAGGATGACAATTCGCAAAGGTTTTTGGTTGTTCATGGTGCCGTCGGTTGCGGGTTGCGTAGCGCCTCATCCAGAGGCTGGTTGCTGGGCACGGCTTGTTCCACGACGCGCCAGCCGTCGTCATAGCCGCGAAATCCGACGGTCGAGCGGTAGTGCACTCCGCTGTCGTAAAGCGCCGCGCCCACCTGATTGATCGATACCCAACGCCAAGTGAAATCGACGTCGGCGAAGTTGCCCGCCTTGCTGATTCCGGAAATGCTCAGCAGTTCGCGGCGCGCGACCTGGATCCCAATCGGGCCATTGTCGGGCAACGCGGTCGAAATCAGCGGCCGTATGGTATCCACTCCGAGCGGCGTCAGCAAAACGTCCCAGCAGGGCGGAGGATCGACTTCGGCGGGACACTTCTGCTCGGTGCCGATGATCCACCCGCGGCGCTGCAACACCATGAAGTCGGGAGAACTGAAATCCTTGTTGGAAACGATGCCGGTGCGGAGCCAGAACAATTGCGGCGCTTTGAATGCTTCGGACGCCGAAATCAAGTCGGCGGCGAGGCGGCGCGTCAGAAAATCGCGGGGAGAGCAGGCCAGACCCGCACACAAGAAGACGCCCAGCAGCAATGTTTTTCTTGCTTTCGTTGCGCGCATGAATGTCGATTACGGTTGCGAGAGGATTTTAGCAGCCCGTGGTGAAATTCCAACTCCGATCACAGGGCCTGAAGGCGCATTCCTAACGCAGCTTACGGCATCGCTAAAGCGATGCCCTGATACGAATCTCACTCGTTCCGCGGCCCCTTCACCAATTGCACACGTCTACGGGGCAGAAAGGGCGAGGCCGCGATCTGGCGGTCAAATCTTTTCGACCAGCGGCCGGGTATTGACGTGTGGCAGGCCGGGCAATCGCCTTGCTCAGTTAGCTTGTACTTTTCTATCGAATATCCATAGCGCTGGACCAGCAATTCGCCGCACTGGTGGCAATGAGTATCTTCCAATCCCTCCACTTGCCCGGGAAGGTTGCCGGCGTAGATGTAGCGCAATCCCGCTTCACGGCCGATGGCGGCGGCGCGCAGCAGATCTTTGGGACGCGTATCGGCGGGCGACGTCATTTTGTAGTCTTGATGAAAGGCGGTGACGTGCCAGGGAATGTCAGGCGAAACGCCGGCCAGAAATGCGGTCATCCTGCGCAGCTCATCGTCGGTGTCGTTGAAGCCGGGAATCAGCAAGGTGACAATCTCCAACCACACGCCCATTTTGTGCAAACTGCGGATGGTGTCGAGGATCGGCTGCAGGCGTCCGCCGAGTTGGCGATAGTGGCGATCGTCGAAGCTCTTGAGGTCCACCTTGTAGAGATCGATCCAGGGATGGAGATACTCGAGCACCTGCGGCGTCCCGTTGCCATTCGATACGTACGCGGTCAGCAAGCCCGCTTGCCGCGCTTGACGGAAAACCGCAACCGCCCATTCGCTGGTGATCAGCGGCTCGTTATAAGTGCTGACCACAACTTTTGCGCCCTGGGCTAGCGCGTCTTTGACCAGCAGTTCCGGATCGGCCTGGATCGCCGGTGAGACGGCCTTCGGGTCGCGCAGCGCCTGCGATGTGACCCAGTTCTGACAGTAGGCGCAGTGCAAATCGCAGCCCAGCATTCCGAAACTGTAGGCGAGGGCTCCGGAGTGAGCGTGGAAAAACGGCTTTTTCTCGATGGGGTCACACTGCACTCCGGCAACGTATCCCCAGGGAACGTAGAGCGTGCCACCGCGGTTGAAGCGAACCTTGCAGACGCCGGGTTGTCCCTCGGGAATCGGGCAGCAGTGGCCGCAGGCATAGCAACGGACGCGATTGCGATCCAGCTTTTCCCAAAGAGCGGAGTCGCCTTCGCGCACGCGCTCGTCCGCCGTCAGGATGTCGCGCAGCGTGGCCACTCTTCTATTTTATGCTTTGTTTTTGTTTGGGCGGAGAAACAACGTTGACCGCGACGGGCTGCGCTGTAACAACCGCTTCCGGGATCGTGCAGCCGACGCTCTGGGCAGCGGACTTCAGATACTCCCTGTAACCGCCGGGGTCGAACGAGCCCTCGGGGGGATGATACGTAGCTGTGAGGCGCCACCGACCATGTTCGTTGAGATCCACCTTTGCATCGGCTGACTTCGTGACATATACAGCATTGGGAGCGACCTTGACCCAGACCTTCTCCATTTCTGACAAAAGTCTCTCGCGGGGCCATATTCCGGGGCCATCAAAGACTTCAATGAACCGGTCGCGCCCCTGAGCGCCCGGCGCGTCCCCTTCCGTAATTAAGATACCCAGACGACGGTACTTGCTGGCCCTGAGCAGGCTCCGGAAAACACAAGGTCTTATCAGTCAGATTGAGAAACTCTGTCTTGGTGAAAACCCCTTCGTGGAGAACATAGGTCTCCTTGTCGGGAACTATTCTCAGTCTGAGCTCGGGGGCTTTGGAGTGAAGGGCCTTCGTCTTTTCGCCGGGCTGCGACTGGGCGTGGCTGAAAGATGTCGCGACCGCAAGCACCACAAAGAAAACTCGCCGAGGTACCTTCACGCGAGTTACGCCTCGAACCGACATCGCGCAATCACTCCGCGCCCTGCTTCGCCTTGTAGCCATGCTCGCGAATCCAGGCTTCGGCTTGCTGGCGGGCGGCGGTGACCTGCGCCTGGGTCATTTGGGACGCCAGCCCTTCGAGTCGAGCTTTACTGTTATCATCGCCTCCGGCAAGCGCGATCTCGGACCACATGTAGGCCTTAGACAAATCTTTAGGAACTCCTCGACCCGCCCAATAGTACGCGCCCAAGTGAGCCTGCGCATCAACATGCCCCTGATCGGCGGCGAGCTGGAACCACAGCGCGGCCTGCACATCATTCTGCGGAACGCCCTCTCCGTCATGGTAGCGGACACCCATCTGCCATTGTGCTTCCGCATCTCCCAGATCCGCCAGCGTTCGCAAGTCTGCCAGAGACGTTACCCGCGCGCTTTGCCCTGGAGTCGAGGCCGCCTCGACCCCCTTGACGAACGAGCGCTGCGAGGCTTGCGTTGACTCGGCCCAGCGCTTCTCGATCAGCGGGCCGACCAAATAGCCGAGGACCATCGCTACCACTGCAATCGCCAGCCCGAGCAATCCGAGATGAAGCCAGCGAGACGGAGCGGTGGGCGCAGTTTCGGGGACCGGCTCCGATACCCGCTCCGGAACTTGCCTGGAAACGACTGGTCTGGGGACGGGCGGCAAGACTGGCGCGAGGAGTTCAGGGTCCCGCTCCCACAGGGCTTCGCGAATCGCCCGGATGGAATCGAACTCCATCGAATCCAACTCCAAAGCGGGAGGGTGCGCCGCTTCCGATGCGGCTTCCGTAATGATCGACGTTTCCGGTTGAGTGTTTCCAGACGGGGCGCTTCCTGGCGGCGTCTTCTCGCGGTAAGTCTTGGGAATCATTTCGACGAGCCGCTCTAAAACCGTCTCGTGCACCTCGGTGAAACTGTGCGGATGCGGAGAGAAAACCTCCAGCAGGCCGACCACCCGGAAATCGGACACGATGGGAGCGGCGATGAGCGAGCCTATGCCCAGGGTGCGGCAGACTTCCGGATCGATGCGCGGATCGTTTTCCGCATCCTCGCAGGAGACGAGGAGGCCACTGCGAACGCATTCTCCGGACAGCCCCTGCTTTACGTCCACGGGGGCTCCGAGCGGCGGAGCGGGTTCGCCGGCCCGCGCCCGGCAGATTATCTCGTAATCCGCGGCTAACGCCAGGGCCGCGCCGCTGGCTCCGGTGAGACTCAAGGCGCGCTCGGCGATGAGCTGCAAAATGGCATCGATATCGTCACCGATCTCTTGGATCTCGTGGCGAACCGCTTCCACCGAAGAGAGCAATCTGCTTCCATCGGAGATTGGTACGACACTACCGGCCTTTGTGGCCGGCGCCAGATCGGCTGAATTCTTCTCCTCGTCTTCACGCTCGCGCTGTGCGAGTTGCTCGGTTCGAGCAGCGTGGTTGGAGCAGGCGATCAGCAGGTTGGCGAAAAGCCACTCTTTCAGCACTTGGCGGGAACTTTCGGGAAGCGCGGAAAAGCGGATCCCTCCGCGGCCCGCGTCATCGCTCCATATCACCTGGCCGGTGCCATGAATGAACTTTCTGGTTTCCGGCAGGTCGAGACAAAGGGTAACGGCCCGGTTCATTTCCAGGCGTTCACTGGTTTGAACGGCGAAGCCATCCTCGTGCAGATCCAGCAATTCACTCAGGTCCACAACCATGCCGGTCTCGGGACCATTGAAACTGGCATAAACCGGGGAGCGGAGTTTTTGACGAACCGAACGGCGGCGCTCTCCCTTGGGAGCGCCTGCGACTGGATCCGGCAATCTGAGAGTGCTCCGATCCATAAATGATTGCCTCCATATTAACTCACGGATCGAAGCGACGGGAGGAAGATAACAGCGGAGGCAGTCCTTTAATGCCGTTAGAGGTTCGCGGCCAGGAACCGGGTGTCGCCTTGCGCCGCCGACACCAGAACCTCGGGGGTGGTAAGCGTTCGATCGAGCGCGTCTGCCAGGGTCACGGGGAATTCGGAAGTCAGGAGGTTGACATCCAATTGAAGATCACGGTGGCTGTAGACGCGGTAGACAACGAGCAATCCGCGGCGCCGGTTCGAGGTCGTCACCAGGTCCAGGGTCAGCTTCCACGAAGGCTGGCCGGAAATTGTCGTCACGTGAGGAAACTTACTCCAGTGGAAGTGACGGCTGGTTTCGCCGGGCTGCGATTGATCGCCGGGAAGCGATTTAAGCTGCAATTCGAAGGCATCGAAATCGTTGCTATCGAAGGCGGCGACGAGGACGCTGCGCACCTGGTTGAAATCCCCGGCCAGTTTGAGTTCCTCGACCGCCCGGCGCACCGAGAGATTGTTGATCACGATCTGCCGCTGGTCAATGGTGCGCTGCGCCACTCGCCGCAGTTCGCCAAACTCGAGGTAGTTCAGATGCTGGACTCCCAGCCAGATGCCGGTTCCCACGACCGCCAGCACTAGCCCCAGGGTGCTGCCCGTCGGCCAAAGCAGGAACAGGCTGAGCATGGCAAATATCGCGGAGACGGCGTAAAGAACGATCACCACCTGGCGATGCGAAAAGCCCATCTGCAGCAACTTGTGATGGATGTGTTCGCGATCGGCGGTGAAAATCGGGCGGCCGCTGATCAACCGTCGCAGGACGGATAGCAACGTTTCCAGGATCGGCAATCCGAATGAGACCACGGGGATAGCCACGGCCACGAACGTCGGGGCCTTCTGCGCTCCTGCCAGCGCCAGTGCGCTGAGCATGAAGCCGATGAACAAGCTGCCGGAGTCCCCCAGAAAAATCGTGGCCGGATTGAAGTTGAAGCGCAGGAATCCGAGGATGGCGCCGGCAAGGGTCACGCTCATCAGAGAGCCCAGCCAGGAATGAGTGACCAGCGAGACTACAAAGAACACCATCGTCGAAAATAAGGCCGAGCCGGCGGCCAAACCATCCAAGCCATCGATGAGATTGAAGGCGTTGGTAACCGCAACCACCCACAACACGGTGAGCGGCAGACCGACGAACCAGGGCAGCGAGTGGGAGCCGAAGATCAGCGGCAGATCGAGAACGCGCATTCCTCCGGCGAAGAGCATGGCAGCGGCGATTGCCTGCACGGCAAATTTCAAATATGGACCTGCGCCGCGGAGATCGTCGTAAATGCCAAGACAAAAAATCAGGCACGCCGGAACGTAGATACGGAGAAGCGTGGCAGGAGCGAGTCCAGCAACCAGCCGGGGAAATATAAGCGAGAGCGCCAGCCACATGCTCAAGCTGAGTGAGAAAGCGAGGAAAATCGCTACGCCTCCCAAACGGGGAAGCGCGGCTTGAGGAGTACGCCGCCCGTCTCGTGGCACGGAAACCCAGCCTTTGCGGGTGGCCAAGTCTCGTACTTCACGCGTCGCCACAAACGACAGAGCCAGCGAGAATGCAAATAATCCAAAGAACAGGAGCGTCAAATCAGAGTTCCCTTCCGGCTGAAACACCCCGCATCTCACACCACATCCGCTGCGCGGAAGTTTCAGTCACTTCTTTCAGACGGAATTTCCCCTTAGTGGCGCCTGTGTGATGAAATGTTTATTTGTTGGAACTATACAACTGGCGGCCGTCGGTGAGCAACTGTTCGAGCGCACTTCCTGGTTAACTCCTGATGCTCCCGGGGGGCGCAAGAGGGCGCTCTGCGCCGATTTTACCGGGTGGCGTGTGTTAAACTCGACCCACGCATAAATCCAGGAGTCACAGTATGGCCGGGCGGAATCGCCGCTTGCTTGGGCGAAGCTTGTACGTTTTTCTTTTTGTCTTGTGCAGCCTCCACCTTCTGGCCCAGGCGCCGTCCGCGGGAGAGACACAGCAGTCCGCGCCTGCGAACGATGCCGCTTCGAGCGAATCGACTCGTCCGCTTGCCAATTCCAATGTGAAGCTTGGCGTTGGCGATCTGATCGAGATCACTGTGTTCGGAGTGCCCGATCTCTCCACCAAGACGCGCATCAGCGGCTCCGGAGACGTCTATCTGCCGCTGATTGACTACGTTCACATTGCCGACCTGACCAACGATGAAGCGCAGGAGTTGATTCAAAAGCGGTTGGAGGATGGAGGTTTTGTCCGCGGCCCGCACGTTTCCATCTTCGTGGACGAATCCGCCTCGCAAGCCATCATGATGGTGGGAGAGGTTAGCCGGCCCGGGGCCTACCCAGCGATTGGCGAGCGCCGGCTTTTCGACTTGATCTCGGCGGCGGGAGGACTCTCCGACAAGGCAGGCCGCAACGTGACCATCGAGCGCCGCGGAAATCCCGATCAAACGATTGAGGTTCAGCTATCGTCGAACCTGGCGGAAGATACCAAGAACAATGTGGATGTTTTCCCGGGAGACACGATCATTGTTTCTCGCGCCGGGATTTTTTATGTGGTGGGCGATGTGAACCGCCCCAGCGGATTTGCGATCGAGGACAACAGCCTCAGTGTTCTCAAAGCCCTGGCGCTGGCCGGCGGCGGTACCCACACCTCTGCCTTGAGCAAAACCAGGATCCTGAGGCAGACGCCGAACGGGGTTCAGGAAATTCCCGTCAACCTTAAGAAGGTACTTTATGCCAAGGCGCCGGATGTGGCTCTGGTGAAGGGCGACATATTGTTCGTCCCCGGAAGCGCGGCTAAGGCCGCGGCATATCGCACTGCGGATGCGGCAATGTTGCTGTCCACCACCCTGGCGGTCATTGCGGTCCATTAGCGCACACACATCTGACCAAGGTAGTCGCATTTGTCCGCGTTCCTGTTTTCGCGGAGAGAATGGTAGGCGCGCTAGGTGCGCAAGGCTTCAAGCACAGCGATATAGTCCCGCGCGGTTTGTTCGCGTGAATACTTCTTGACGATGTATTGCCGTCCGCTGGCTCCCATTTGTTTTCTGTGATCGGGATCGTCCGCTAGGTCGAGGATCGCTTTCACTAGGGCCCGGCTGTTCTCGGGTTCCACAAAAACGCCGGCGCCGGCTTCCTCGACAATCTGACGAGCTTGCCCGTCGACCGCGACGATGACGGGCCGCTCGCACGCCATATATTCGAGCAGTTTGGTGGGAATCACGGTCTTGAACAGCTCGGTCTTTTTCAGCATGACCAGGCAAAGATCGGCGGCCGAAACATAGGCCGGAATCTGTTCCCGCGGCTGCTGACCACGGAACTGAACGTTTGTCAGTCTGCGTGCAACGACGAGTTCCGCGATCCGTTCTTTCTCCGCACCTTCCCCAATCAGCAAGAACATCGCCCGCGGCAGCGCAGTCTGCAGTTCTTCCGCCGCGGCAATCAGGGTCTCCAGTCCATGCGCGTTGCCTATCGTGCCGATGTAGCAAATCAGAAAGCGATCTTCGAGCTGCAGCTGTTTTCGCACTTCCGTCGCCGCCGGGTCGAGCCGGAAAAGATCGACTTCCACTCCATTCGCGACAATGGAAATCCTTGCAGCGGGAACGTGCCAGTACCGGATCAAGTGCTCTCTGAAGGCTGGCGACACGACGACTACGCGATCGGCGCGATGGTAAAGAAATCCGGCAATTGTGCCCAACGTTCGATGGAGCCACGTTCCTTCGCTGCCCGCGCCGACGGCCGCGAGCGACTCCGGCCAAAGATCACGCACTTCGAAGACAAATGGCACGCGCTTCCAAAAAGCGAGCCACCATCCTGCAAGCGCACACAGCAACTGCGGCGACGTGGCGATGACCACGTCCGGCTTGGGCAGAGCCAATCCGCTCACCGCTGCCGAAACGCAGAACGACGCGTAATTGCGAATTCTCTCGTGCGCTTTCCGGTTCGGGAGCGGCCAGAGCCAGGTGCGCACGACGCGCACACCTTCTACGGCTTCCGCGTAGTAAAGCTGGCGCAACCGCGAGCGCCATTCCTTGGGCACAACGCCGGTCGGATGGTTTGGAAATCCGGTGAGGACAGCCGCGTCATGACCCATCCGCGTCCAATGCCGGGACAACTCGGCTGCGCGCGCCGCCGGCGCGCCCATTTCAGGCGGAAAATATTGCGAAACGTAGAGGATCTTCACAATGAGTATTCGAGCAATCGGCATTACGACGATCAGTAGTGGAGCAATTTGAAAATGCTTTTCTCGACCAAGGCACGAGTGCGATTGCTACGGCGCTGCGCGTAACCTTCCCAGCGATCGGCAACCAGCGCAAAGCGAGCGTCTCCCGTCAGCTTGGACATCACGCGCAACTGTATGATATGCAGCCTGTGATAGAAAGGGCTCGCCATCATTTTCAGCCTGGTTTTCGATTGATCGCGTCCAGATTGCTCATAGAGCGACCAGTATCCGGTATCGAATCGAGCGAGATTGTGAATCAGCGTCTCGACACCGCGATCAAAAACCTCCTTTGCCGAAGCATCTGCTCGCGCCAGCCAGTAATCGAATGTGCCCCAGAGCGCCCACATAAATCCATTCAAAACGTGCGTCGGCGGATCGACGAGATATTCTTCGATCCACAGGTGTTGCTCTTCATCTTCAAAGAGTACGCCACCTTCGGCAACCGGCCGCGTCAGCCCGATAAACGCTTTTTCCGCGGCCCGTTGATACTTCTGGTGATCGGTGTGAGCATCGGAACAAGCATGAGTATGTGCCCGCAAAAGAAGTGAAACGCCCTGTCCCTGAGCGAGTCCCGAATACCATGGCGCTTTTAATGTGTCGCGATACTCCCAATCAAAATGATGGTTCCAGACCCAAAGTCCGTGGGAATTCTGTTCGAGATTAGCGGCAAGCCAATCGGCAGCCTTTATTGTTTTCTGCCAACGAACTTCGTCGCCCGCCTCGCAGAAACGGTTGTAGTTCGCGAGCCCCCACTGCGCAATCGCGATCGGGTTGTACTGCAGGCCAATCGTTCCATGGTAGTCGAGCATGGGAATGCCGGCGGCATCGTAGTGTCCGGCGTAGTCCGCCTTCTCGCGAAACAACATGTAGTACTCGCCGAGCCGGCTGGCGGTCGCGCGCGGATTGATCTCCGGCACTTCATGCCAGAACGTCAACTGGCTTCGTCCGGAACCCAGGTAGGCGCGGAAGATACGCCGGTAATAATTCCAACGCGGAGCGAGGCTCATGCCGATTCGACTTCCCACAGTTTGGTAACCAGATCGTCGGATTTCACGGCGATGGTCGTCGCCGCCAGATAACGAGTCGCATTCTCTCCGTCGGGCAGGAAGGCATTGCCGTACTGGAAATAGCGCATCGACAAATTGTCTTTCGTCCAGCGAGCCAGCACTTGCCAGTTCGTTCCGTCTCTCGATGCAGCGAGATGCACTTCACGGCTGGCGTTCACAGCGCTGGGTTCGACCATCGTCGAAAAAAACATTGCCTCGTCAACCCGGCAACCGTAGATCGAGGAACTGGCGAGATCGCCGACCTGCTCGACATTGCCAACTCGATCGAGCCGATAGACGTGGTTCTTCTCTGAAGGCGTGTCGGTCGAAAGATACAACCCGTTTTGGGTCGGGATCGCAGCCACGGTCCGAGCTTGCTGGTTCCCCGAGAGCACCACCTCCACCGAACGCAGATCGCAAGAGGCGCGCAAGACCTTGCACTCGGTCCCTTCATCTCCCGTCAGTATCCAAAGGCAATCGCTCCAGCGGTCATAAACAATGTTGTGGACGTGCCGTACGCTTCCCGCGGGAAAAGTGTAGGCGATCTGCCATGTGCGGCCGCGATCTGTCGAAACGTAGATGTGGACTTCCACGCGCTCGCGATTGTCGAAATACTCGCCCCAGTAAATGCTTCCCGATGGAACGGCGGTGATGTGAAGCGGCCGTGTGCCGCGCTGCACCTGATGAGTCACATGAAATTCATCGTGGTCTGCGGCTCGCGTTACGAGCGCACCCGGCACCGCGCCCACCATCGTCTGGCTGCCAAGAACGGCCAGCGCATGAAAACCATCGCGCAGCAGGCGATAACTCAGAGCGCTTCTCGACGTGAGATTCCTCCACCAGGCTGAACGAAAGCGCGTGACTACTTCCCATTTCGCGTTCTCGGCGGTCTGCGGGCTAACGCGCAGGCGAACGATCTGATACCCGCGACACCCATAAAGAGCGTCGCCATCCCACGCCAGCGCTCGAATGCCGCGCCAGGCAGCGACTCTCCGCAGCTTTAGCGGGCGGGATGCGGCCACCGCAACTGGAGTTTCAGCCATGCCGGGCGATGTCAGCTCTTGGTCTTGAGTCTTCTGGGTTGACTTCGGACTTGCACGCGAAAAACGGCCCGATGGCCAGCACATCCATTTTGGTTCGCTGAAAGCAATCGATGGCTTCTTGCGGCGTGCACACGATCGGCTCATTCTCGTTGAAGCTCGTGTTCAGGATCACCGGGACTCCGGTTTTCCTGCCAAACGTCTGGATCAGATCGTAGTAGAGCGGATTCTCTTCGCGCGCCACAGTCTGCAAGCGCCCCGTGTTGTCTACATGGTTGACGGCGCAGAGGCTTTTCCGTTTCTCCGGACGAATCTTGTACACGTGGAGCATGTAGGGGGATGGATGATCGTGCTCGAAGTACTCGTGCTGCGCTTCGGCCAGGATGGAGGGAGCAAAGGGACGGAACCACTCGCGGTGCTTGATGCGAGCGTTCAACACGTCCTTCATGTTGGGCAGGCCCGGGTGCGTGACGATGGAACGATTGCCGAGAGCGCGCGGTCCCCACTCCATGTGCCCCTGAAACCATCCCACAACATTGCCCTCGACCATCTCATCGGAAACGGCGTCGAGCAGCGGCGCGCGATCGAGCCGCCGATACTTTACGCCTGCGCTTTTCAAAGCTGATTCAATTTGAGCTTCGGAAAATTCTGGCCCAAGGTAGGCGTGATTCATCTGCGCTTCGTTCCTGCGCGGCTGTTTCAACACCGAGTGATACGTGTGGAGCGCGGCGCCAATCGCCAGGCCCTCGTCGCCCGCGGCCGGCTGAATCCAAGTGCGGCGGAATGGCGTTCGGGAAAATATTTTGCCGTTCGCCACGCTGTTGAGAGCGCAGCCGCCGGCCATCGCAAGGTTCTCCTCGGGAACGCGTTTATGCAACTCGTTCGCAAGATGGAAAAACACTTCCTCGAAAAGATATTGCATGGCATACGCGAGATCCATGTCGCGCTGCGTGATCTCGGCGTGCGGCTCGCGGGGCGGGCCAAAAAGTTTCTCCATCTTATCGGAGAAATGCCGCGCCAGGCGCACCGTTCCATCGGGCAGCACCTGCATTCCCTGATTGCTCCCGAGCGGCTTGAAATAACTCAGGTTGAGCTGAAAGGTGCCGTTCTTGAGCGCGACAACCTTCCGAATCTCGTCGACGTACGTGTCTTTCCCGTACGGCGCCAGTCCCATGACTTTACCCTCATCGCCATACTTTCTGTAACCGATGAAATCGCAGATCATGGTGTAGAA